>DHCMC07803__coassemble_663_pt1 | contig 39271 bp, 40 predicted proteins | sample DHCMC07803__metabat2_low_PE_050 | metagenome-assembled genome bin DHCMC07803
CGAGTGTCAGCTTGGGAAGCTGATGCCTTACCACTTGGCGATGCCCGCATATGTGATAGCCGGAAGAACCGGCGCAGGGGATAGTATACCGTGCCAGTTTTCGCGGGACAAGGCATCGCCGCGTAAACGGGTGCGATCAGCACGAAAATGGCTTACGCGGCAACCGCCTCGGCCCTGCCCATGTAGCGGTTCGAGAGCTCCGCGTTCGTTGGGGGTATGTATCCGACGTAGAGATCGAGGGTGTACGACGGGGTAGCGTAACCAAGAACGACTGAGATGGTCTTGATGTTCTCCCCGTAGGCGAGGTTGAGGGTGAATCTGAATCTACCCCGACTCCGTTTACACCCTCTACGCCGCCGCAGCGGCTTCCTCCATATGCCTCGCCTCGAACTCCCCGGGGCCGAGGCCGCCGAGCGCGGAGCGGACCCGCGCCCTGTTGTAGAACGCCTCGATGCAGTCGAATATCTCCAGCGCCGCCCGCTCGCGCGTCTCGAAGGTGTGCGCGTGGACGCGCTCGGCCTTGATGAGCCCCATGAGCGACTCCATGGCCGCGTTGTCCTACGGCGACGATATCGAGCCCATCGCCGTCTCGCTCGGCGTTGAGGCCCTCATCGCCCAGTCCATCGCCCGCGCCGTGATGAACCGCTGGCACCTGCTCCTCGACGCGCGGCCCGTTGTTGCTGCCGCCGCCGCGGAGGACTGCTGATGACTGCAGCGCGCACGGCAACCCTTCGAGAGTGACGAAATGCGCTCGAAGGGGTGCCAGCAGCGGGTGTGCTCGCGCGGCATTACGTAGACGAACGCTCGAAGGCGTAAGCTATGTCCTCGTCGGTTAGCGCGCAGGAGTTGGCCGCATCGAGTTCCAGATGATCCTGTCTCCAGCTATTGGCCAAAGTAGGCGGCGACCTCGTTCATGCGCGCGGATTACGCCACGCCGAAGGGGCAACGGCTGCCGCGGTGGCCGCAGCCCACGCACTCGCTCGCATGGTGCTCAAGGTTGCGGTAGTGCTCCCCGGCGAGCTTGTCGCCCAGGCACGCGAGGTCGTAGCACTTGTTCACCGTTCCAATCTGGATGCCTGCTGGGCAGGGCTGGCAATGGTTGCAGTACATGCAGCTCACGGCGCGCGACTCGGGCGGCATGTCCGCTAGCACGGAGTAGTCGCGTTCCTCGGGCGTCGCATCGACATATGCGAGGATCTCAAGGTCGCCCAATCCGCGCACGCCGGGCAGCACCGTGAGAACGCCGGGGCGGTCGAGCGCGTACTGGATGCACTGTACGCGGGTGAGCGTCCGGCAAAACGGCGACTGGCGAGCGTCGAGCAGCTGGCCACCCGCAAACGACTTGACTAGATACACTCACACGAGCGGCGCCTATCTCGTTGCATAGCGGGTCGCCCTACCCGAGCCGCTGCGCCTGACAAGGCCCCGCGCCACGAGTGCGTTCAGCAGTCGTCCTGCCTTCGCTCGGCTCACACCGAGCATATCCTCAAATTCCTTACGGGAAAGAACTCTGCCCTGCGCGAACGCGGAAAGCGCCCGCCCCTCCTCCAGCGTGAGCGCCGTACCCTGCTCAATAACCGGCAACTCAACGGTCAGCAGGTTATCCGAGGTGGAAAAATGCGGCTTTGCCGGCATCTCATCGTATGCCGCCATGATTCTCGCTACGCCCGTGCCGAATATCTCAACATAGTCAAGACGGTAGAACACATTGGCAATGGTGGGGTTTCGCAACACGGAAACATGCCCGCTAAGGTATTCCTCAAAGGTGATACCCGAAGGGAGCCCTCCAGGAGATGACACCGCGATGCTGCCCGCTTTCATGGAAATCTGGACGTTTGCCGGGATATCCCACCGGCGATGAATCAGGGCGTTTGCAACCGCCTCTCTGAACGCCTCTTCCGGGACCATCTGCCTTGTCGTCCTCAATGCGCCTTCGATCACCTCATATTGGTAGTACTTGCGGTACATGGCGAGCGCCCCATGTAGTTGGCTGAGCGCCGATATTCCGATAAAACGCTCTCTATCGCGAATCTCGCTGATATTTGAACCGAAACGAACGACATCGATGCCGGGCAGTGCGTTCTTATCGGCGAGCATCGCTGCCGCATTGCTGTATCCGCCGCCTGCCGTGTACAGACCAAGCGTTTTGAGTATGTCGGTGCTCATAGTCTCTACCCCGACACGTTCTCGGAGCTCCGCCCCTAAGATCTCAAAGGAGAGCACCTGCTCCTTGCTGGAAACCTCATCGAATGTGAGATGTCGTCCCTCAAGCACCAACCGATTGAGCTCGATGCGGTCGACTTCCACATCTGCCGTATCGTTCCTACGATAGGCCTTTCCGCGGTAGAGATATGGCTTGTCCTCGCTCTCGAACACCGTGAGAGCAACGACAGGAAGACCGGAAATCATCCGGCGCTCGATGCTAAATCGAGGCACGGGGCTCATGCTATCGTTGAGAGCGTTTTCGATTGCCAGGCGCATGTGCGCGACATCCTCAACCCCCGTAACGGAACCGTCGTCTTCGACTCCAAAGAGAATCTCCCCCGTACCGTAATTCGCGAAAGCGCTTACCGTTTTGAGAAACGTACGAGCAGGCTCGCGTTTGAACTCCAACGTTTTCGTTTCTTCCACGAGAAGATCCTTTCACGTGAGGTTCTATCGTCGCCATTGATTTGCAACGATATTTGTTTCGTTGCATTATAACTGAGCAGATTTCTCTTATCGTTGCAAATCGACTGCAACGAATATGGAAGCGCCGCGGTCCGGGGCTTGCAGGATCCGCTGGCGCTAATCGAATGATTCAAGGTCGAGGGAAGATTCGACGGTGTCGAGGGAGAGGGTCGCCCCCAGAAGGACATGGGAGAGATGCTCCGGGGTCAGCGGTTCCGGCTCGGTCAGCCATCGTTCGATCACGGCGAGCGTCCCCTCCACGGCATAGCTCACGAGCAGGCGATGCATCTCGTCGTTGCGCCTGCCCGGCATGCGATGGGTGCTCAGATCGAGCGTTTCAGCACGGAGGAGCATCGAGCCCTCGAGCTTTCCGGTGCGTCTCAGAGCGATGAATCGGGCGCTATGGGTGCGGCAGTATCGGAGGAATTTCTCGTACTCGTCGAGGTTCTCGCTCATGGGGTGGTCCTCGTTTATTAAGGGGAGGCGCTCGGCAAACGCGCGTTCCATCCCATCCAGGACCCGCTCGATCGTTCGATAGTGGGCGTAGAACGTCGAGCGATTGATACCGGCTTCGCGGCAGAGCGTGGTGACCGTGATGCGATGTTCGGGGCGGTCCAGGATGAGCCGGGTGAGGGCATCCTGGATGAGGTTGCGCGATTGCTCGGCGCGCCTGTTCGTTCGCGGGCTCGTTGGAGAAGCATCCATCGCGGCTCCAATCAGACATGATGGCTGAATATGTCGATAAACCAACATACTGTTGGAGTATAGCGGCTTATCGCGCGGAGGCGCAGGGCAGATACTCGGTGTCTGCAAAGCCTTCGTGAGAAAGGTCCAACTATGAAGGATTGCTTCGATCTGACCGGCCGCGTCGCCCTCATCACCGGCGCTTCTTCGGGGCTCGGTGCGCAGTTCGCTCGCGCGCTCGCATCGCGCGGAGCCGACGTCGTGCTGCTCGCCCGTCGCAAGGAGAAGCTGGAGGGCGTCGCCGAGGAAGTGCGCGCCTTGGGCGTGAGGGCGCTGCCGGTGCAGTGCGATGTGACGAGCAGGGAGCAGCAGCAGGCGGCCGTAGACGCCGCGATCGCGGAGTTCGGCAAGATCGATATCCTCATCAACAACGCGGGTACCTGCGACGTCATGCCCACCGTTGACCTCACCGAGGAATCGTGGCACTTCGTGACCGACGTCAACCTCGAGGCGGTCGTCTTCATGACCAAGTACGTCGCCAAGCACATGATCGAGGCCGGCTACGGCCGCATCATCAACATCGGCTCGATGTACGGCCTGCGCGCGAGCGTCACGGGCCCCATCCCGGGCTACTGGGCTTCCAAGGGAGCCATGCCGCAGCTCACGCGCGGATGGGCCAACGAGTTCGCCCCGTACGGCATCAGCGTGAACTGCATCGCGCCCGGATTCTTCCTAACCGAGCTCATGCCCGGCACCGATGATGACTACACCGAGCTCGTGAACGGCCTCATCCCCATGAAGCGCATGGGTCACGCCGAGGAGATGGACGGTCTGGTGACGCTGCTCGCCTCCGACGGCGCCTCGTATCTCACCGGGCAGACCATCGCCATCGACGGCGGCAAGTGCGCCATCTAACGTGCCTTACTCAGCTTCTTCATGAGCGGGGCCACTGCCCCGTGTCTTAAGCATCCCCGGCGGTATAGGGCCCGCCGGATGCCATCCGCCCCGGCACGTCAACGTCCCCGTGCCGGGGCGGGCTATGTCCCACCTGCAGTTTTGGGAACGGACTCTACCGGACGAGGGCCGTCACCTTCCGCAGCACTTCTTGTATTTCTTGCCGCTTCCGCAAGGACACGGGTCGTTTCTCCCCACGCGCATCTCGCTTCCGTCGGGATTGTGGAACACGCGGTGCCCGACCTCCCGTTCGAAGAGGGCGTTCGGCGCCCAGCCGTTGTTCTCCCATTTGGGCAGTGCATTGGCAAGCGCCATGATCCTGCCGAGGATCGCCTGCGTGTCCTCCGTGAGGGTCAGCTGGTCCATGTCCGCAGCCGAGTTGAGGAATGCGTTGGGCTCGCCCGAGGTCTCGTTCACCTCGATGAGCTCCGATACGACGTCGTCGGCGAAGAGCATGTCGTCCTCATCGTCTGGGACATGCGCGTCGAGCCAGTTGCGCAAGTTGATCGCCTCGGGGAGCTGTGCCTGCCATTCGAATGGATCTTGTTGCGCAAGCTCCGCGGGCAGCGGACAGGGTCCCTCCGCGTCCTTCTCCCTGTGGAGCGCCATGAGGTCGTGCAGGTACCGGTCGCGTTGGCTCTGCTTCTCCTGGACCTCGTGAAGCAAGTATGCGCTGTCGGCATAGCGCTCGATCAAGGCGGCTTGCTCCTGGGGCGACATGCTGTCGAAATCGATCGCGTCGATCTCGCGCTCCATGCTCCTGCGCACGATATCGACGAGCGCATGGTCGCCAAGCGAGGAATGGACCAGATACCAGGCGTCGTCGCCTTGCGGGTCACGCCAAAGCTCGAAGGCGGCATAGGGCATCTCGCGACGAGCCGCAGCGGCCAAGGTTCGGCGTGCCTCGTCCTCGCCGGGCGTGAAGCCATGGAGCTCCTGGACGCGCGCTGCAAGACCCTGAATCGACACGATGCCGCAGAAATCGACGAGCACCTCGCCGAGGTGCACGATGCTCTCGGCGCGCGACCGCTGACGCTCAAGATCATCCAGGTCGATGTGCTCCATAGCCTGCCGGTACTCATCGGGGATGATGGCGGTGAACCGGCCTTCGTGCAGGTACAGGCGGGTGTACGGCGCGTAGACCATCAAACCGGGATGCTCGGCGGCTTCCGCCTCGGTGAAGGAGAACGCTCCCTGCGGCATGGCGAGGATCGATTTGAACGTCTTGAACTCCGCCGGGTGGCAGTCGAGCAAGAAGTCCGTGAGCTCCCTGGCGGCAAGCTCGCCATCGCGCAGCGCTTCGGCTATGGCATGGGCGAGCTCTGCCTTGCGCAGCTTGGAAACGCCGCGCAGCCCCAAGCGCTTGGCATCCGCCTCGAGCACGGCTTTAGTGTCGGCGGCAAGAGCTTACTCCAGATCCGTCGTCGCCGCGCGCTTCACGGCGAGCTTCTTCAAGTAGGGGAGCACGCCGGCGCCTTTCTCGTAGCGCTCGGAGAGCGATCGCTCGATCGCCGCGTCGCGCTCGGGTTCCGAAAGCCCCGCCAACACCCCGCGGTGCACGCCCGGGGGTAGCTGCTCCGCGCCTCCCGCCTCGATGCGGTCGTGCTCCAGATCCCGCTCGAGCCGTTCCAGCTCGCTGGCACGGCGCCTCTCGTGCGCAGCTTGCGCGGCGGGGATGAAATCGTCGGCGGTGAGGAGGAGCCTCCGGTTCGGGATTGAGGCACGCTCCTCGTCGAGCATGGCCATGATGCCGGGGCCGAGCGAGATGTCCTGAATGGACACGGTCGTGTCGTAGGTGACGACGTTCTCGAACGGTAGCATCGTGAGGCCGATGATGAGCGGGGCGGGGCGATTGACGACGGCCTTGAAATCGCGCGAGATACCCAGCACGGCAACGACCTCGTCGTCACCCAGGGAGATAAGCCCGCGGCCGGCGGCGTCGTAGTCGAGCAGGGTCGCGAGGCCGCTCACGCAATGCCTCCACCGTCGAACCTCGGCGAGGTCTGCTGCCGGCAGGCCCGCCGGGTTCGCGTCCGCGAACTCATCGAGCAGCTCGGGCACGTCCCAAGCCAGCGGGAGCACCTCCGCGCGAGCCTGGTCGCTCACCTGCCCGGTTTCGGGATCGTAGAGGAGAGCCGGGGCGATAACCCGATGCTTCCGGTTGAGGTAGACCGTGAGGGCGTCGAGTATCCTGTAGAGCCGGCGCGCTTGAGAGGGAGAGAGATGCATGGTTTCCACCCCGCGTTGGCGTTATCAGTGGCCTTGCTGCATGATTGTATAAGCTTGATCGGCGCCGCGGGTTCGTCGCGGGGCGAATCGCGCCGCTTTTCGACGGGAGCTTTTGGACGAGCAGGTTAGAAGGTGGACCACCGGTCTCAACGGCAGACCATACACTTGGTGTTGGAGGAGCTATGAACGAGAACGAATCGCTGGCTGCGAAGATGTCCGAGAGCTCGGGCGCACCTGCGGGCTATGCCTTCGACCGGCTGGGGGAGACCCTGCGTGCGAGGGAGCTTCCCATCCTGGAGGAGCGGCGCGCCTATGGCGAGACGCTGCGGGAGCGCCGCCCGCTCGAGGCGCTCGGCAGCTGGACGGTGCAAGAGGGCCGCGGGCAGGTGATCGACCTCATAGAGGAGCAGTCCGCCCATCGCGTGCCCGAGCTTGTGCCGCTGCGCTACGAGCGCATGGGGGTCTCGCCCTTCACGTTCTGCCGGGGCGCCGCGATCGTCATGGCGCACGACCTCGCGCGGATGCCGGCGACCGGCCTTGAGGTGCAGTGCGTCGGCGACGCGCACATTGCGAACTTCGGCCTGTTCTTGAGCCCCACGCGGCACCTCGTCTTCGATATCAACGACTTCGACGAGACGGCGCCCGGCCCGTGGGAGTGGGACATCCTGCGGCTGGCGGCAAGCGTCGAGATCTGCGGTCGCGACCGGGGCTTTGCCAAGGAGGAGCGCCGCGATGCCGTGCGCGCCTGCGCCAAGCAGTACCGCCACGCCATGGCGTCGTTTGCCGCCATGGGGACGCTCGATGTGTGGCATGCGCACCTTGATGTCGAGAGGGCGCTCGATGAGTTCGAGGTCGACGGCAAGCGCGGCAGGACGATCCGCCGTGCCGTGGAGCGCGCCCGCTCGAAGGACAGCGCCCGCGCGGCCGACCGCCTCGCGCACGAGGAGGGCGGCAGCCTCCGCTTCGACATGCGTCCGCCCGAGCTCGTGCCGCTCGCCCAGCTCGCCGAGACCCAGGGCTACGAGAGCCCCGCAGACCTCATGGCGGCGCTGGAGGGCATGCTCGAGGCGTACTACGAGAGCCTGCCGCTCGACCGGCGCCTGCTGCTCAGCCGCTACCGCATCCAGGACGGAGCGCGCAAGGTCGTGGGCGTGGGCAGCGTGGGCACCCGGGCGTGGGTGGCGCTGCTCACCGGCAAGGATGCGGGCGATCCCCTCGTCATGCAGGTGAAGGAGGCCGGCCCCTCGGTCATCGAGCGGTTCTACAAGCCGGCGCCCTTCGCGCACGGCGGGGAGCGCGTGGTGCAGGGCCAGCGCCTCATCCAGTCGACGGCCGATATCCTGCTGGGCTGGACGGGCGTCACGGCCCCGGACGGCACGCGGCGCACCTACTACGTGCGCCAGCTCTGGAACGGCAAGGGCTCGATCGACCTCGAGAAGATCGGCCCGGAGAGTCTCGAGAACACCGCGCGCCTGTGCGCTTGGGCGCTTGCCCACGCGCACGCCCGCACGGGTGACGATGCGGCCATCGCGGCGTATCTCGACCAGAAGCACTCCTTCGAGGATGCGCTCTGGGAGTTCGCGCGCGCTTATGCCGACCAGAACGAGGCAGACTACGCGGTCTTCATGGAACGGCATGGCGGATGCATGACCTGCGGTAGAATCGGAGAGACCATTAACGCGCGACCGCCGGAGGGACCCGCATGATCGATCGCTATACCCGCCCGGAGATGGGCCACATCTTCTCGCTCGAGAACAAGTACGCCATCTGGCAGGAGATCGAGGTGCTCGCCTGCGAGGCTCACGCCGAGATGGGCAAGATCGGCATCACCAAGGAGGAGGCCGCCTACATCCGCGAGCACGCCTCCTTTAACAAAGAAGAGGTCGACGCCATCGAGGCCGTCACCAACCACGACGTCATCGCCTTCCTCACCAACATGGGCGAGTACATCGACAAGGACGTCCCCGAAGGCGAGCCCAAGCCCAGTCGCTGGGTGCACTACGGCATGACCTCGTCCGACCTGGGCGACACCGCCCTTTGCTACCAGCTCGTCCAGGCGACCGACATCCTCATCGAGGACTGCCGCAAGCTCGGTGAGATCTGCCGCCGCCGCGCCTTCGAGGAGCGCAACACCCTTTGCGTGGGCCGCACCCACGGCATCCACGCCGAGCCCATGACCTTTGGTATGAAGTTCGGCAGCTGGGCCTGGGAGCTCAGGCGCGACCTCGACCGCCTGATCGACGCTCGCAAGAACGTTGCCTTCGGCGCCATCTCCGGTGCGGTGGGCACCTACAGCTCCATCGACCCCTTCGTGGAGGAGTACGTCTGCGAGCATCTGGGCCTCGTGCACGACCCGCTGTCCACCCAGGTCATCAGCCGCGACCACCATGCCTACCTGGCGGGTGTCCTCGCCACCACCGCCGCTACCTGCGAGCGCATCGCCACGGAGATTCGCAACCTCCAGAAGACCGATACCCTCGAGGCCGAGGAGCCGTTCAAGAAGGGTCAGAAGGGCAGCTCCGCCATGCCGCACAAGCGCAACCCCATCACGCTCGAGAAGGTCTGCGGCCTCTCGCGCGTGGTGAAGGCCAATGCGCAGGTGGCCTTCGACAACGTCGCGCTCTGGCACGAGCGCGACATCAGCCACAGCTCCGCCGAGCGCGTGGCCCAGGCCGACAGCTTCATCGCGCTGGACCACATGTTCCAGTGCCTCATCCGCATCGTGGACGGGCTCATCCTGTACCCCGAGCAGATGAAGGCCAACCTCAACAAGACGCGCGGCCTCATCTTCTCCTCAAAGGTGCTGCTCGCGCTCGTGGATACGGGCATCACGCGCGAGGAGGCGTACGCCATCGTGCAGGAGAACGCCATGGCCACGTGGCGCGAGGTGCAGCAGTGCGAGCAGGGCACGACGTTCCGCGAGAAGCTCGAAGCCGACCCGCGCTGCACCGTGACGGCCGAGAAGCTCGACGAGATCTTCGATCCGTGGGACTTCCTCACGCGCATCGATCGCGTCTTCGACCGTCTCGAGGAGCTGAGCTTCGCGTAAGGCTTGCCCGACAACGTGAACGATTGTATGTGGGGGCTCTCATTCTTATGATGCGGAGCCCCCACGTTATGTTCCTCGGTATACTTTGTACGACCGAGATTCTTGGTCCGGGCAAAGGACGGTACCGTCGTGGGTTACACCCGCATGGAGGTGGAGCGCGAGGTGACCATCGCTGCTGAGGGCCAGGGCGGATCCAGCGACGAAGGGGGCACGGGAAGCGGCTCTCAAGGTGACTCTGTCCACGGAGGCCAAAGCAATCAGCCCGCTGACGGGCAGCCCGAGGGTACTGGGGACTTGCTTGCCTCCACGGGAGATCCGCTTTCTGCGGTCGTCGCTGCATGCATGGGGCTTGGCGGAATATTGGTGGGCCTGGGTGCTGTGCTCCTGAGGCGCCGCCGTATGTCGAATAGGGTATAGAGAGCATCCGCTGCCAAGGCGGCACGCGTCCGTGGCTGAAAGGCGAGCCGGGCCGGCTGGTGCAGCCGGGCGCGTCAACGCCCCGCGCCGGCTATTCGTGCGATCCAATCTGCTTTTTGGCTGGTCCGCGCCCCGTGGCCTTGCATCGGGCCGTGCAGCGGGTAGCATGGTTGCAGCACCGAGCCATAGGGGCGGGACGTGAGCGTGCACAGGGCTGGACGCCGGCGTCCCTGCGCCTCGCCAAGATAGCCGCTTCTTGTTCTCAGGCATAAGGAGAAACCAATGGTAGAGATCGACTTCACGCCTCGCGGCGTATGCTCCAAACGTATCCACGTCGCGCTTGATGATTCAGGCGAGACCGTCGAGCAGGTCTCCTTCACGGGCGGCTGCAACGGCAACCTCAAGGCCATCTCCAAGCTCGTCGCCGGCAAGCCTGTCGATGAGATTCGCGACATCCTGCGCGGGAACACGTGCGGGCCACGCCGTACGTCTTGTGCGGACCAGCTCTGCTGTGCGCTCGACGCTGCCCAGGAACAGGCGCGGGCATGAGGCTCTTCGGCAACAAGAAGCGCGCTGCCAAAGGCGCGGAGGTCCAAGCGGGGGCGCGGGTAGGCGCACGGCCTGAGGCGCGTGACCGCCGGGGCATCTCGCGTCGCGCATTCGCAGCAGGCACCCTGGCGGCGGGGGCTGGCATCGCGGCGATCTCGCTCGTGGGATGCTCGTCCGATAGCTCCGAATCAACAACGGGCGACCCGCAGGTGGTGACCGATGAGTCGCAGGTCATCGCCGTCATGGACGGCGACTACGAGAACTCGGACTCCACGCCCGCGGTCTCGTACGCTTGGACGCTCCCGCTGGGTACCATGCTCTTCCACAACGGAGGCGGCTCCTGGGCGGCGGCGCTTCTCACTCCCGAATCGGCTGGCAACGCCAACACCCTCGGTGTTGTGAGCCTTGCCACGGGAAACGCCACCACGCTGCTGGAAACCCCTACGCAGGGTACCGCGTACGACTTCTTCGATGTGCGGTGCTCAAGCGGCGTGTACGCCTGGGTGGAGATCAACTATACGGACCGCAGCTGGCTCCTTCTTGCCCAAGAGCTGTCTAACGGCTCGCTGGTGGGCAATGCCGTCAAGCTCGACGAGGGCGATGCGGATTGGGAGCCTCCGCGCTTCACGGCGTGGGAGTCGAGCGTGATCTGGCAGAAGATGCCGCTCGCATCGGGTTCCCAGTCGTCGTCATACTCGCACTGCTATCGATGGACGGTCGGCTCCGACCAAGGCGTGGAGATTCGCGAGTCGCACGGGCGCTTCGCGACCGCGCCGCGTGTTGCCGACGGCATCCTGACCATCGCGCCCCGCGTGCACGAGGACGAGGGGACCTACTACGGCATGACGGCGATCGACCTTGCGGACGATTCGTTCCCCCAGGTCGACCAGCTCGTGCTCCCGCGCTCGGTCTCGCCGTTCGACGCGGTCTACATGAACGAGGCGTTCGTCTTCTCCATCGAGGCCTCTTACGAGGGCGTGGGCAGCCTGGGCAACATGGGGACCTATATCGGGCGCGAAGGAGGGCCCTATGTCTACCTGCGCCGCGAGCCGCTCGCCCAGGTAACCGGCAATGGCACAAGGTACCTTGTGAAGTCCCAGGCATCGAACATCCTCGTGGATACCGAGGCAAAGACCTATGCGGTCATCTCCGCTCCGGATCGGTGTCTCGACTATGGAGATTGGCCTGCGACCGAGGGTGTGTCCGACCGGTTCGTGACCTACGCCACCGTTCGCGATGAGACCGGCATCCCTGCCAGCGTATCCGTGCGCGTGTTCGGGCTGTAGGGCTGCCGCCGCCAAGCAGCGAGCGCGGGCGCGGTAAGGGCTGCGGGTTCCCGCCTGGGGTTCTTTGCGGCTGTTGTTGATCGAGCTTGCGTTACGCGAGTTGCTCGAGCCTTGCGTTTGCCTCGGCGAGGATGGCGCTCGCCTTCTCGTTGTCGAGCGGTTGCAGCGGTACGGGCTGGCTGGGCTTCTCGGCTATCGCCTTCTCCATCCACACGATGCCGAGCCAGCGCTCGAACTTGTGGGCGCAGGAGGGAAATTCCGCACGGGTGCTATAGCCGTGCCGTTCGTGGAACGCAATCGAGCCGGTGTTCTCTGAGCAGATGCAGGCTTCGGCATTCACGATTCCCTGCGCCGCCATGAGGCGCTCGAGCGCGTCGAGCAGCACCGCGCCGAGCCCGCATCCGGTGAGGCCCTCCGCAAGGTAGATCGTGGTCTCGGCCGACCATTGATACGCCGCGCGGTGGCCAAAGGGCCCGTGGCAGGCAAAGCCTATGATCCGCTTGCTGGGCATGTGCTCGAGCACGATGAAGGTACGCCGCTCCAGGGCCTCGGCGATGCGTGCTGCGTACTCGTCGACGGAGGGCACCGTGAATTCGAAGCTCACGGTCGTGCGCTCCACGTATGGGGCATACACCGCAAGGACCCCCGCGGCATCGCGCGGCGTGGCGGTGCGAATTTGGTATGTCATGGCAACCTCCGAAAGAAAAACGCCGCGATGGGAAAAATGAGCCAAACCATGCATTGCTCCCCGTGATGCGTCTCCGCTGCGTGCTTGCATAACCAGTCTAGCGTCGCGTGCGGTACAATGTGGTAGTTCTTTCGAGTTGAGACAAGGAGGCCTGCTTATGGCTTCGGACGCAAGGAAAATCCTGCTCGTCGAGGATGAGAAGGCCATTCGCGATGCCGTTGCGGCATACCTCGAGCGCGAGGGGTACTGGGTCGTCGGCGTCGGTGACGGTCAATCGGCTGTTGAAGAGTTCGAGAAGCACCAATTCGACCTCATCGTGCTCGACCTCATGCTTCCGAAGCTTTCAGGCGAGCGCGTTTGCCGTGCCATCCGCGATACCTCCGATGTGCCCATCATCATGCTGACTGCCAAGGGCGAGGTCGAGGACCGCATCATCGGCCTCGAGCTCGGTGCAGATGACTACCTTATCAAGCCGTTCTCGCCCCGCGAGCTCGTGGCGCGCGTGCGCGCCCTCTTCCGCCGCGCCCATCAAAGCGATGAGCCGCAGGTGGAGGTTCTCGATTTCGGCGATCTGGTCATCGACATCTCCGGGCATAAGATTCTGGTTGAGGGCAGGGAGGTCGACCTTACGGCTTCCGAGTTCAAGCTGCTCACCACGCTTGCCCGTCATCCCGGCCGCGTGTACAACCGCATGGAGCTCGTCGAGAAGGTGCTCGGCTACGATTTCGAGGGTTACGAGCGCACCATCGACTCCCATGTGAAGAACCTCCGCGCGAAGCTGGGGGACGATCCCAAGCATCCCAAGTGGCTGTACACCGTGCACGGCGTGGGCTACCGTTTCGAGGCGCCGGCTCAGAACGCCGACGACAAGGCGGCTGCCGCTAAGTAGAAAGAGCGCGCATGCTCCCTGCTCGCGTAGAGATCGGACAACGACATAAGCAAAGCGACGAGGCGAATTCCCGCGCACGCTGGAATACGCCTCGTTCCGATGTGCGCAGCGGCATGAGCTATGCCTCGCGCATGGCAGCGTCGTTTGCGTTGACCTCGGTGATGACGGTCGCGGTTCTGGTGACCGTGGTCACAGTGGTGTGGAGCGGCGTCTTCACGGATTACACGCGCGACAATATGACCGAGATCGCCCAGCTCGCCGCCCAGCGTCTTGCCGAAGCATATGAGGCAGACGGCGAGTGGACCACGGAGTTCCTCGCCTCCGTCGCGGACTCGAGTCTGGTTTCCGACGACACGGGCATGCAGGTCGCCGACGAGGATGGCACGATTCTCTACGACGACTCGTGGCCAGCCGCCGCCATCGCCGCCGAGGTGCGCCGCAGCCAGGAGAACGAGGAGGCTGCGGACGCCGGGGCTGCGGAAGCGGATGCCGGAGAGGCGGAAGGTTCCGCCCCCGATGGCTCGGCTACAGCCGAAGAGCCAGCTCCGGCGGATGGAGCAGACCCCGAAGGGGATGCCGGCGATGCGGTACCATCGGAGGGCTCGGCCAACGAGGGCGATGACGACGAGCAGACCCACAGCCTCACGTCGAGCGCGCCGACCGACGCCTCCGCCTCAGTGACGCGCGACATCGTTCTCTCCGACGGCACGGTCGTGGGGCAGGTTCGTCTGTGGGTGCTTGGTTCCGATGCGTTGCTTAGCCGCGCCGATACGGCCTTCCGTGAGCGGACCTTCAACGCCATGTTCTTCGCTGCGATCATCGCCGTGGCGATCTCGCTCATCATCGGCTTCCTCGTCTCGCGGATGCTCACCAACCCGCTCCGCCGCATCACCGGTACCGCCAAGCAGATTCGTGACGGCGATCTCTCGGCGCGCACGGGCCTGCGCGGTGACGACGAGATAGACCGTCTGGGCGAGACGTTCGACGAGATGGCGACCTCGCTCGAGAAGGACCTCAAGCACGAGCGCCGCATCACGTCCGATGTCGCGCACGAGCTACGCACCCCGCTCATGGCCATGCTCGCGACCGTCGAGGCCATGCAGGACGGCGTGCTGCCCGCGGATGACGAGCACCTCGAGACCGTTGCATCCGAGACTCGCCGTCTTTCGAGGCTCGTCCAGCAGATGCTCGACCTCTCGCGCATGGAGAACCGTACCGCCCCGCTCAAGCTCGAGCCGGTGGACATCGTGCCGTTCGTCCAGCGCATCGTCGATAGTCAGCAGCAGCTCTTCCAAGCGCGCGATCTGCGTTTGCGCTTCGCAGATGATACGCAGGGCCGTCCGGCGACGATCGAGGTTGATCCGGACATGATTACCCAAGCCGTAATCAACCTGCTCAGCAATGCCATGCGCTATACGCCTGAGGGCGGTTGGGTCGTGGCGTCCGTCTCGGGTGATCGCCGCTACATCATGATCTCGGTCAAGGATACCGGCATCGGCATCGCCAAGGAGGACCTGTCGCGCATCTTCGGCCGCTTCTGGCGAGCGGATGCGAGCCGTGCGCGCGAGGCGGGCGGCCTGGGCGTGGGCCTCTCGGTCACCAAGCAGATCGTCGAGCGGCACCATGGGTTCATCTCGGTGGAGTCCGAACTTGAAAAAGGTACGACCTTTACGATTCATCTGCCGCGTGAAGCCACACCGGAAGCCTCATCCTCTACAATAGAACACTAGGCCTAGGCAGGGCGGCCTTTCCGACGGCTCGCGCCTGTGCCAGCCTGTGCATGTCACCATTGGATAGAGGAGTTGACTCTCGTGGCTCACATGGAACGCCGCCCCGATTCCCACGGCAAGGTACGCGATATCTATCAGGCGGGCGAAAACCTGCTCATGGTTGCGACCGACCGCATCTCAGCGTTCGACTACATTCTCCCCGATGAGATCCCGTTCAAGGGCGAGGTCCTGAACCGCATCTCCGCGTTTTGGTTCGAGAAGTTCGCCGATCTGGTGCCGAACCACCTTGTGAGCATCGACGTCGACGATTTCCCCGCGGAGTTCGCTGAGTACCGCGATTATCTCGCTGGTCGCTCCATGCTCGTCCGCCGCGCCGAGCCCATCATGATCGAGTGCATCGTGCGCGGTTACCTCACCGGCTCCGGCAAGAAGACCTACGACGCGGACGGTACCGTTTGCGGCATCAAGCTGCCCGCCGGCCTCGTCGAGGCGTCCAAGCTTCCCGAGCCCATCTTCACCCCGTCCACCAAGGCGGCTATCGGCGACCACGACGAGAACATCTCGTTCGACCGTACGGTCGAGCTGGTGGGTGCCGATGTTGCCGAGCAGATCCGCGATCTGTCGCTCAAGATCTACACCGCCGCGAGCGATTACGCTGCCACGCGCGGCATCATCATCGCCGATACCAAGTTCGAGTTCGGCATCATCGACGGCAAGGTGACCCTTATCGACGAGTGCCTCACCCCTGACTCGAGCAGGTTCTGGCCTGCCGACTCCTACGAGGAGGGCAAGGTGCAGCCAAGCTATGACAAGCAGTACGTGCGTGACTGGCTGCGCGCCAATTGGGATATGACCGGCGACGCCCCGCACCTGCCCGCCGAGGTCGTGGAGGGAACGTCCGCGCGGTATCGCGAGGCATATCAGATCATTACCGGCTCTGATTTTGTAAGCATGAAGGAGAACGCATAAGTGAGCATCCGTAGCGCCAACAACAAGCGTACGCAGAACCATGAGTATGCCGGGGCGGCCCGCAAGTCCGCCTCGTCCGCGAAGCCGGCGCGCGCTGCCGCGAGCTCGGTGCGCGTGGTGCCCGCCTCCTCGAAGGCTCGCCGTCGCGAGCTCGAGCAGGGCGAGTCGCTCGAGGGCTTGTCCAAAGAGGAGAAGAAGGCCCGCAAGCGTGAGGCCCGCCTCAAGGAAGATCGCATGATCTCGGCGGCAAACATCCTGATGAAAGAGGATGACGAGTACAACAAGAAGCGTCGCATCTTCTGGGTGCTCGTCGTGTTCGGCATGATCGTCGCCATCGCCGTGTGGATGCTCATGTCCTTCTCGCCGACGGTTGGGCAGAACCCGGTCGTGCAGTTCGGCGGCATCATCGTTGCGTATGCCGCGGTGATCGGTGGCTTCGTTTACGATCTCGTGGCGATCCGCCCCATTCGCAACTACTACAAGTCGACCGTCGCCGGCATGACCGACAACAAGGTGCTCGCCGTGCTCGAGCGCTCGGCTGAGAAGGAGGAGCGCAAGCGCGGCGCGAAGAAGGCCGACGGCACGAAGGGTGATGACGCGCCGGCTCCCGCCGAGGAGGCTCCGCGCAAGCGCGGGCCCAAGAAGAACCATCGTTCACGTCGATAAGGCACCGTAAAGGAACAGCCATGATCAAGGCCGCTCTGACCGTCGAGGACGCCCGCGCCGGCATGCAGGCGCTCGGGCCCGCTATCGAGCGATATGCTCGACTCATCGTCTGCAAGGGCGTAAATGTGCGTCCGGGACAGGAGGTTGTGGTCCAGGCGCCGGTTGAGTCCTGTGCCTTCGTGCGCAAGCTCGTCGCTGAGGCGTATCGCGCCGGCGCCGGCCATGTCACGGTTGTTTGGGGAGACGATGCGGTCTCGCGCCTGACGTACGAGAACGTCGAGGTATCGTGGTTCGAGCAGGTGCCCGCCTGGCAGCGGATGCAGCTGGATTCGCTTGCCGAGGCGGGTGCCTGCTTCATCTTTGTCGAGGGTGCGGACCCCGAAGCGCTCGCCGGCATCGATCCGGCAAAGCCCGCTGCTGCCGCCAAGGCGCGGAACACCCAGTGCGCGATCTTCCGCCGCGGGCTCGATTTCAACCTCAATCCGTGGTGCATCGCCGGCGCGCCAATCGTGGCTTGGGCTCGGGAGGTGTTCCCGCGCGTGCCGGATGAGGTTGCCCTCTACAAGCTGTGGTGCGCGATTCTCTCGGCGGCGCGCGCGGACGGCGCGGATCCCGAGAGCGATTGGGAGCTCCATGACGCCACATTCGAGAAGAACCTTCGTTTTCTGAACGAGCGTCATTTTGACGCGTTGCGCTATGAGTCGTCGAACGGGACGGCGCTTACCGTAGGCCTTGTCGATCGGCATCTTTGGGCTGGCGGAAAATGCGAGACCCCCGATGGGCACGAGTTCTTTCCCAATATTCCCACCGAGGAGGTCTTCACCTCGCCGGATCGCATGCGTGCCGACGGCGTCGTGTACTCGACGATGCCGCTTATACATCATGGCAACAAGGTCAACCACTTCTGGCTTCGCTTCGAGGAGGGGCGCGTGGTCGACTACGGTGCCGAGCAAGGACTCGAGACGCTGCGAAGCATCATCGAGGCTGATGAGGGTGCCAGCCGCCTGGGCGAGGTGGCGCTCATCTCCAAGAACACACCCATCCGCGAGAGCGAGACGCTTTTCTACGATACGCTGTACGACGAAAACGCGAGCTGTCATCTAGCGCTCGGCGTCGGGTTCCCGGAGTGCTACGACGGCGGGTATGACCTCACGCCTGACGAGCTGCGTGAACGCGGCGTGAACACGTCGAGCACCCACGTCGATTTCATGATCGGTGCGGACGACCTCGCTGTTACCGGCATCATGGCAGACGGCACCGAGGTGCCCGTCTTCGTTAACGGCCAGTGGAGCTGGGAATAGGCTGCTACCGGGCATTGTTCACATATTTATTCCCTTGCCGTCGCGGTTGCGTCGATACGTCGCCTCGTGGCGATGGATGACGTGCGACAACCTTGAAATGCTCCTAGGCCTGTTTCTTGGCGAGCGGGATGATGCCTACCGTCGAGGAAGAGCGAAATGAGAACACATCGTAAGGTTCCTGCATATATCCGACGCTAATCGTAAGGTCTGTGCATCTATCTGAAACCATTCATAAGTATTATGCACGTAACAAATGTTTATCGTAAGAGAAATGCAGTTTAGAATTTGATATCGTAAGAATAATGTAATAACAATACAAATAATGAACAAAACTTACGAGCAGCATGGTAATAACGAAGAATTTATACGATAGCATATTTTAAAATGAAAGAATTTTACGACAGTCACGTCTGGAAATGAGGAATCGTTACGACTCTTTTTACCGCACGATTGACGGGCGTGCCGCATAACTCCGCGCTGGAGCAAAATGCGGCTTCGCTATTGGGTCCGAGGAGGCGAGAAAGAAAACGCCTCCTTTACCGGAGGCGTTACCATGTCGTGGTGGGCCGTTAGGGGTTCGAACCCTAGACCTTGGGATTAAAAGTCCCCTGCTCTGCCAGCTGAGCTAACGGCCCGTAGGCGCTATTGTAACACGAAGGCGGAGATGCCGGGGCTGGGCACCGGCGTACGATCGCGTTGCGGCTTGCTGGCAAGAGCGAAGACGGTCGGGGTGTTGCGGCGAGATCGCTGTTCGCTACGGCTCGAGCAGGGCGGGGTCCGCATGGGCGCGGAGTATGTCGCGGACGTGGAAGGCAAGGCTCAGCTCCTCGCGCGATGTGAAGTCGGACAGGTCGCGCCCCAGGATGCGCTCGATATGTCCGATGCGGTATCCGACGGTGTTGCGGTGCACGTAGAGCTCCTCGGCGACCGCCTTGATGCTGCCGCCACGGGCGAGATAGAGTTGCAGCAGCTCGGTGAACTCGGTGCCCTCGCGGCGGTCGTGCTCCTCGAGGGGCTTGAGGGTGGCGGCATGATAATCGGCAAGAACCCTCATGTCATCGAGGCCGAGAAGCAGGCGGAAGGCGCCCATGGTTTCGTAGTCGGCGACGGGCACGGCAGCGCTGTGCGAGCTTTGGAGTAGCGAGATGTCCAACGCCTGCCTGAAGCTCTTCGAGAGGTGGGCGAGCTGCTCGACGCGGCTGCCCAAGGCGCAGCAGATCGTCGCGCTGTTGAACAGGAGCGTGTTCAAAGACGTCACGATCTGTTCAAGCATCTCACGGACGGCGTTCTTGCCCTCTTGGGGAAACACGAGCGCGTAGCGGCCGGAGATCTCAAGCGGGATGGCTTTCCACTCGTGGGCGGCGAGTACGTTTTCGACCATGCGCCGCACGGCTCGCATCTGGTCGTCGCGCGCAGATCCCGGGAGGATGCCCTCGAGGTGGAACACCGCGACACAGTATGGGCCTCTGTGGGTGATTCCCTCCTGACGGAGCGTGTGGACGTGCAGCTCGGCTTGATCGGGATATTGGATGATGCTGCTCAGCGAGATGGCAACCTGAGAGGCCCAGCGGTCGTGATCGATGATCTCGCGGCTGATGGTGTACATGATGTCGGGGATGTGGACCGACCAAGGAATCTGAAAGAGGGGGAGATCGTGGGCGTCGCAAAACGCCACGACGTCCTCGGGGACCCGGGAGATGTACGGACCGGTGTTGACCACGACGGCGCTTGCGAACTCGTCGTAGATGGACTCCACAAGCGGGGCGAGCCGATCGGGGCATCCGATACCGGACCCGGTGATGAAGACGAGTTCCTGACCCCTCAGGAAGCTGGCGACCTCTTCGGTCTCGACCGTATGCATCCAGCGAACGGGGGTGTTGGGAACACCATTCGCACCGGCAAGAAGCTCGAGGTCGGGGCAGAGCTCGCAGAGGCGTTTGAGGCTGATGGCCATGGCTCCTCCCATTGGCCGAGACGAACATTTAGGCTGAAGCACAAAGATAGTTAGGATACGTTCACCTTATCATAAGAACGGCAGCGCAGGATTTGTGGCCGCTGTCGCTTTGGCGGGCACGATGCACAAGATGAAAGGGGAACCTATGGGAACCATGCTGGATACCATAGCGCGGATACCCGAAGCCGTTGAGGCCATGGCACGCCATCGCGAGGACCGCACGGAGCCGCTTTCGAGGTTGCTGGCTGCGCTGGGTCCCGAGTGCTGCCCCGAGCGGATCGTATTCGTGGGCAGCGGATCCTCATACAACAGCGCGCTCGCGGCGCTGCCGTTCTGCGATCGGGTGGGAATAGAGGCGTCTGCCCTCTACCCTAATCAGCTCTCGTATCGTAGGACCATCAACAAGCGCGATCTTTACGTGTTCATCAGCCAAGGCGGGTCGACCAAGCTCGTGTTCGAGGGCCTGGAGAAGGTTCGCGCCGCGGGATGCCCGACGTGCTCGATCACAGCGAGGCTCGATGCACCCATTGCACGGGCCGCTGACGCGTCCATCGAGATGGGCTGCGGAGACGAGGAATATGTCTACCGCACCATCGGTGTCTCCACCTCGATTGTGAGCTGCTGGCAGGTCGCCATGGCGCTCTCCGCTGCCAGGGACGGACTGAGCGATTCGGAGCTCGCTGCCCTCGATGAGGGGCTTGCGGCGGTTGCCGGCTCCCTCGATGATATCCGCGAACGGACGTGCGCATGGTTCGAGGACCACCGCTTCTCGCTGCTCCGCAAGAGCTATCTCATGTTTGCGGGCGCCAACGACCTCTATGCTGTCGCGCGTGAGGCCGACATCAAGGCGATGGAGATGGTTCCCATCATCACGCGCAGCTATGAGCTCGAGGAAATCATCCACGGACCACAGAACGCATTCGATGCCAACGGGGCCTTCTTCATCTTCGCGCGGGAAGCGGAGGATGCCAGCAAGGCCCGGTCCATCGCGGCGTTCCTCGATCACGAGATCGGATTCTGCGCGCTCGTGGGCGACATCGCGGAAGGTAGGCGTGACTTCGCGCTCACTGAAGCCGATCGCACCTTCGGCGCGCTCGCATACCTTACCTTCGGTCAGGTTCTCGCGTACTGCTACGCGACGGCTCGGGGCCGCGATCTCAAGCGCCGCGTGAACGCGACGATGGATGGCTACATCAGCAAGACGCTTTAGCGTGGCGCCCGGTACCGGATGCGCCGGGCGTTTAGAGTCATATCGGACATATCGGAAAGGAAGAGGAGGGACGAGCATGATTCAGAAGATCCGTATCGATGACCGCCTGCTTCATGGTCAGGTCGCGTTCAGCTGGAAGTCCGCGCTGGGCTTCGACGCGATCGTGATTGCGAGCGACGCGGCAGCGAACGATCCCATGCGCAAGCAGGTGATCAAGATGTGCTGCCCGGAGGGGGTGCGCCTGGCGGTGCGTACCGTGGAGGGCGCGGCTGAGCTGCTGCGCAACCCGCGGCTCGAGGCCATGAAGGTCTTCGTGATCTGCCCGGATCCGGCGACGGTTTCGAGCCTGCTCGCGATGATCGACGAGAAGCCTGCCATCAACCTGGGCGGCATGCAGTCCGCTGAGGGGCGTGCGATGTTCTCGCGCAACGTTTACGTCAACGCAGACGACATCGCGGCGCTCGACGATATCGCCGAGCGCGGCTACACCATCGAGGTGCAGGAAGTGCCCTCGACCGCCGCGCACGACTACTCGCAGCTACGTTCCAAGTTCACGGCTGTCTAGCGCAGGGCAAAGAAAGGAGAGCTGAAGATGTACGAAGCGTTAGTCGTCGGCCTTATCATGGGGCTGACCTGGTTCGTCGAGAAGGTGGGTGGCACCTGCATGGTGATGCGCCCGCTGGTCGTGGCGCCGCTTGTGGGCCTCGCGCTCGGCGACCTCAACACGGGTTTGCTCACGGGCGCCTCGCTCGAGCTCGTGTTCATGGGCGCCATGCAGATTGGCGCCGCCGTCCCGCCTGACGTCATCGTGGGCGCCGGCCTCGGCACGGCGTTCGCCATCCTCGCTGGCGAGGGCGCCGAGACCGCGCTTGCGCTCGCGCTGCCGATCTCGATCCTCGCCCAGTCGATCAAGGTCGCGATCTTCATCGTCCGCAGCTGGTTTATGGACTTCGCCATGCAGCTCGCCAAGGACGCCAACATCCGCGGGCTCGTCATGCTCAACTGGGGCGGCCTCCTGCTGCAGTGCCTTATGTACTTTGCAGTTGGATTCGTCGCGATCCTCGTGGGTTCGTCCGCCGTTTCCGCGTTTGTCGACAGCATCCCCGATGTGATCATGAACGGTCTCACGCTCGCCGGCAACATGATCCCCGCCGTAGGCTTCGCACTGCTGCTGCAGCCCATGATGGGAACGCGCAACTGCATCTACTTCATCTTGGGATTTGTGCTGGCTGCCTATCTGGGCCTGCCCACCATGGCCATCACGATCATCGGCGTCGTGTTTGCCTTCGTAGCCGTCTATGAGCGCGGAAGCGCTGCTCCCGCTGCAGCCGCAGCTTCGAGCACCGAGGAGGATGATCTGTTCGATGACTGAGAAGACCGCTCTCGCCGCGGACGAGAAGAAGCTTATCCGCGAACTGTTCTGGAACTCGTTCACCCTCGAGAACTGCTATAACTACGAGCGGCAGCAGGCGCTCGGCTACGCCATCGCCATGTGGCCCGCCATCAAGCGGTTCTACAAGACCAAAGAGGAGCAGGCCGAGGCCCTCGTGCGGCACATGGCCATCTTCAACACCACGCCGCACGTGGTGACCGCCATCACCGGCATCACCGCGGCGATGGAGAAGGAGGCCAGCGAGAACCCCGACTTCGACCGCTCGATCATCAACAACGTGAAGGTCGGCCTCATGGGTCCGTTCGCCGGCATCGGCGACTCGCTGTTCCAGGGCACCTTCCGCATCATCGCGAGCGGTATCGGCATCTCGCTCGCTCAGCAGGGCAGCATCATGGGCCCGATTCTGTTCCTCGTGATCTTCAACGCGATCCATCTCGTCGTGCGCTATGTGCTCACTTCGCTCGGGTACCGCTCCGGCGCGAGCCTGCTCGAGGGTGCGCGCGCGAGCTCCACGCTGCAGATGATCAGCAAGGGCGCCACCATCGTGGGCCTTACGGTGATCGGCGGTATGAGCGCGAGCATGGTCTCGTTCTCCACGCCGCTCGCCGTGACGCTCGGTGAGACGACCTTCGCGATCCAGGACTACATCGACCAGATCTTCCCGTCGCTGCTGCCGTTGCTCTACGTGCTCGCGATGTTCGGCTGCCTCAAGAAGGGCATGAGCTCGACCGCCATCTTGCTCATCACGATCGCCGTGGCACTTCTTGGCGTGTGGACGGGCCTGCTGGCGTAGGCTTATTTGACGATTCTGCCGCTTGTTCTCACGTTCGGCGTCTATGGTTTGGCAAACCTGCGGAAACGCGGGGGGGGGAGACAGCCGGAATGCGAGAACCAATGACGCACCGACCGGCGCATCGGCGGCGTTCGGGGGGCGACTGCGAGGTCGCCCCCTTTTCATGTGCGCATGCCGCCGCCCTGTGATCCTGCACGTTCACCGGCGTGTTGGAGCCCGGCCGTACCAGTTGCCGTATGATTCTGCTATAGAGGCGCGCCTGCGCTTGGTGGCTGCTGCTGCGATTGCGCGGCGGCGCGATGCACGGCTCGGAAGGAAGGCATTGCAATGGCAGATGTACATGAGCTTCTCGACCTTTGGATCGAGAACGTCAAGGATGACGAGCTCCTGGCGGAGCTTAATGCGCTGAAGGAATCCGGCGACGAGAACGCGATCACCGACGCGTTCTTCCAGGACCTGGCCTTTGGTACGGCGGGCCTGCGCGGCACCATTGGAGCCGGCACCAATCGCATGAACATCTATACCGTCGGTCGCGCAACCCAGGGCTTCGCGAACTACCTCAACGCGACGTTCGAGAATCCCACGGTCGCCATCGCGCGCGACTCGCGCAACAAAGGCGAGCTGTTCGTGAAGACCACCGCAGCCATCCTTGCGGCGAATGGCGTTACCGCCTACGTGTATCCCAAGATCTCCCCGGTGCCCACGCTTTCCTGGGCAACCCGCTATCTCAAGTGCTCCGGCGGCATCTGCATGACCGCCTCGCACAACCCCGCCGCCTACAACGGCTACAAGGCTTACGGACCCGATGGCTGCCAGATCACCTCCGAAGCTGCCGACGCCATCGGAGCCGCGATGGAGGCCACCAATCCCTTCACCGACGTCAAGACCATGGACTTCGACGAGGCGGTGGAGCAGGGCCTCGTTAAGTGGATCGACGACGAGGTGCTCGACGCCTACTACGATGCCGTGCTCAAGTGCTCGGTCTGCAACCTTACCGAGGAGGAATCTGCCTCAGCGCCGCTCAAGCTCGTGTACACGCCGCTCAACGGCACGGGCCTCATCCCTGTGACCACCGTGCTCGCCCGCGCCGGCATTACCGACGTCACCGTGGTTCCCGAGCAGAAGGACCCGGACGGCAACTTCCCCACCTGCCCGTATCCCAACCCGGAGATTCGCGAGGCCATGCAGAAGGGCATCGACCTGTGCCAGGAGGTGCAGCCCGATTTGCTTCTCGCGACCGACCCCGATGCAGACCGCGTGGGCGTGGCTTGCCAGGATGGCGACGACTACACGCTGCTCACCGGTAACGAGATGGGCGTGCTCCTGCTCGACTACATCTGCAAGATGCGCGCCGCTCGCGGCGAGGACCTCTCCAACAAGGTCGCTGTGACCACCATCGTGTCCTCCGCCATGGTCGATGCGCTTGCTGAGGAGTATGGCTTCGAGATGCGCCGCTGCCTCACCGGCTTCAAGTACATCGGCGACATCATCACCGGGCTTTCGGACGCCGGCGAGGTGGACCGCTTCCTCTTTGGCTTCGAGGAGAGCTATGGCTACCTCTCCGGTGACCACGTGCGCGACAAGGACGCCGTGAATGCCTCGTTGCTCATCTGCCAGATGGCCCAGTACTACAAGCTGCAGGGCAAGAACCTGGTCCAGGCTATGCGCGAGCTGTACGAGAAGTACGGTTACTACCACAACAAGACCGTGTCGCTGAGCTATCCCGGCGCGGATGGTGCCGCCAAGATGGCGGGTATCATGGCGGGGCTGCGCGAGACCGCCCCGGCGGAGATCGCCGGCAGCAAGGTCGAGGGCGTTGTGGACTACAAGGGCGGCGTGAACGGCTTGCCGAGCGCCAATGTCATCGAGTTCGACCTCGAGGGTGGCAACAAGGCCATCGTGCGCCCCTCGGGCACCGAGCCCAAGATCAAGCTTTACATCTTCGCCAAGGGCGAGGATGCCGCAGCGGCGGATGCGCTCCTCGCGGCGATCGAGGAGGACGGCCGCAAGCTGCTGAGCTAACGCGTTGCCGCGCTAGCGTGACAAGATCGTTTCCCTGCTGTGGATGAACGCAGGGGTAGGGGCGGGTGCCTGCGGGTGCCCGCCCTTTGCGTGCATATGCTCGTGCATGCGAGGCGCGCCACGATGGCCGTGCACAGGCTGTCTGGGTGATGGCTGCGGCGAGCTTTCGGCGGCGGTGTTGCCTGGGTGCACGATGCTCGCTCGGGCACGCCTCAACCAAAGATTCATGGCATAAGGGCGCTGTCTGTCTCCACGTTATAACGAGTGTGCATGAGCTCGTCTTCTTCGACATGACGCGTTGGGAGATCACGCCGCGCTACCGCGCGGGCATGACCAACTACCGTGCGGAGAACGCCGATGAGGACAGTCTGCGCAAGATCAAGCGCGGCTACTATGTTGAATGGCGCGTGGCAGACAAGCACAAGATGACCTTCTTCGACCGGATGGATCTGTTCGTCGACACGGTCGATACCGATGCGCCCAAGATACTTGCGGGTGACGCGGTCCGTGACGGCTTGAGCCAGATAGCACGGCGCCCGTTCCGCCTCAAGCCGTACTTCGACCCGGGCGTGTGGGGCGGCCAGTGGATGAAGCGCGTTTGCGGTCTCGATCCCGAGTATCCGATTCGCTTCGACTTCCTAGACGCCGTGGGCGGCCAGAACCTGGTCAACGCCGTCACAGTGGTCAACGAAGACGAGCATGTGCGCGAGGAGCACACCGGTTTGCACGAGCTCGAGTTCATCGAGACGCGACGCCTTTGGATCGAGGACGAGGTTACCATCGATAACGGCGGTTCGGTGAACCAGCTGAACCTCGTCGAGGGTGAACGGGCGCTCGTGGAGAGCCTCGACGGCAGCTTCGAGCCGTACAAGGTGCATTACGCCGAGACCTTTATCGTACCGGCAGCGGTCAAGGGGTATCGCCTGGTCAACCCCACCGGCGAGCGCATCGGCGTGATTCGTGCCTACGTCCGCAAGCCGCAGGCGTAGACGGGTGCTGCAGCCCTACCGGGCCGCACCGTTCGGGCCGATAGTTGAGAAGAAAGAGGGATGGAGGCCAAGCGGCTTCCATCCCTCTTCGCATGCGTGCCGATGATCGGCATCGGCGTCGATGCTGCGGTGAGTGCTAGAGCACGTCGACGTCGGCCTCGCGCAGGGTGCAGATGCTTTCCTGATCTTGGTCATCGCAGACGAGCGCGTCGAAGTCGCTGAGCGATGCGAAGCGGTACGTGCCGAATGCTTCGAACTTGCGCGACTCGCACAGCAGGTAGCTTTGGCCCGCGCGCTCGATTGCGGCGCGCTTGAGCAAGCCGTCCTCGGCATCGAACGTTGCAACGGCATGGGTGTCGACATCGATGCTGTAGGCACCTAGAAACGCGATGTCGAACCGGTGCGGATCGAGCGCGTCGATGGCGAGGGCTCCTACGAAGCCGTTGAGATCGGGCCGCATGGTGCCTCCGGGACAGATCGCGGTCACGTTGGGGTTGGAGCCCATCGTCGCGAGGATATCGACCATGGGGGAGATGACGGTGAGCGGCATGTCGCCTTGGGCGAGCAGGCGCGCGAGATGCAGCGCGGTGGTCGAGATGTCGAGGTAGAGGGTCTGGTTGGGCTTCACGAGCTCGATGGCCTTCAGGGCGATCGCTTGCTTCTCCGGTTGGAAGAGGTTCAAGCGCTCGCCCATGGTGCGGCCGCCGGAGCGTTCGATGCGGGTGGCACCGCCATAGACCTTGCGACACCGACCCTCGGCTGCAAGCAGCTTCAAGTCCTTGCGGATGCAGTCCTCGGTAACCTCGAAGCGGCTTGCAAGGTCGGATACGGTCACGCGGCCGCGCTGCTCTATGAGGACGCAGATCTGCTGTTGACGCTCTTCTTGGAACATGGGCAGCTCCTCGCGGGTATAGTGGAGGCGAGCGCCTGGATAGGTGCTCGCGCTCTGGTGAATCTCAAACTAAGTATAGGAGGTTGCCCGCGCAAACGATACAGACTAATAATAAATTCCAATGTAAACGGAATAATCAGTTGTAAATCAATACGAAAAAACAATAAAGTAATACCAATTTGGATTCATCCAGTCCCAAGGAGGGAATCCATGTTCATCCTCGCGCACCCAAGCCATCAAGGACAGCCTCTTTGCCGAGAATCGCGTCGTTTCGCTCGAGCGCGGATGGCTTTACATGGAGAGCTATAAGGAGACAGAGGGAGAGCCGGTTGTCATCCGCCGCGCGAAGGCCTTGCGCCACCTGCTCGAGAACCACGAGATCGTTATCGATGACTACGATTTGCTTGCCGGTAACCGCACCGCCAAGCCGCGCGCCGGCGTGATCTCGCTCGAGATGTCCCCGTACTGGATCGACGACGAGCTCGACGTGTTCCCTACGCGCCCGCAGGACACGTTCGACATCTCCGATGAGGATAAGGCCTACTTCCGCGAGGTGCTCCTGCCGTTCTGGAGCGGCCAGTCGCTGAACGACTGGTATCAGGCGCACATCGACGAGGAGGTCGCCGAGGCGGAGCGCCAGGCCGCTGTGACCGAGATGCTCGCCGCCTGCAAGCAGCGGGGCACGCATACGGCTATCGAGAGCACCCTCGCGCTCTCGCTTGACGATCCAGAGGCCCTCGTCGCCGCCTGCGACGTGTTCCTGATCGACTTCAAGATCGCGGATCGCGAGCGCAGCCTCGAGGTGGTGGTGCACGGGGAATGACGCTGGGTGCTAACCGATAACGATGTAGTATTAGTATGCGCGCGTGTGCGAAGGCGCTCGGTGAGCGAGCGCAGGTTACAGGAGGTTGTACCAATGGAATTCATGCTCGATACCGCTGATATCGATGCAATCAAGGAGCTCGATGAGGTCCTGACCGTTGCCGGCGTGACCACCAACCCCACCATCATCACCAAGAGCGGGAAGACCCCCGAGCAGGTCATCAGCGAGCTCGTTGACTACCTGCGTCCCGACCAGTCGCTCTTCGTCCAGTCCGTCTCCATGGACTTCGAGGGCATCATGGAGGAGGCCCGCTACATCAACGCCCTGCGCCCCGAGAACACCTATGTCAAGATTCCCGTTACCCGCGAGGGCATGAAGGCCATCAAGGCTGCCAAGGCCGAGGGCCTCAACGTGCTCGCTACCGCTATCTACTCCGCTGACGAGGCCTTCATGGCGGCGCTCAACGGTGCCGACTACCTTGCGCCTTACGTCAACCGTATGTGCAACTACGGCGATGGCGTGGGCCAGGTCATCGACCTCATCCGCATGATCGAGGTCCAGGGTCTGAGCTCCAAGATCGTCGCCGCCTCCTTTAAGAGCGTCGAGCAGGTGCACGAGCTCATCGCTGCCGGCATCCAGGCGGTGACCGTCCAGCCCGATATCGTGCGCGCCATGATCGACCACCCCGGCACCGAGATCGCCGTGGGCGAGTTCACCGACGCGTGGGACAAGACCTTCGGCCGCAAGACCCTGCGCTAAGTCGCGTCGTGCACGCGCCCGCGTCTGGCGTGCGGGGGCGTGTAGGGTCGGCTGTGGTTGGGAGCCGCTTGCATGCCGCTGCGGTTCCGGTGCCGTTTGCGAGCAGCGCTTGCTTCTCGCCGGTGGACAACTTAGTGCGAAGCAAGACAGGAGAGGGGCGCCCGCGGGCGCCCCTCTTGTTGTGCTGCGCTTATGATGAGCTTCGCGGCGCATCAATCCGATGCTCCGGTCGTGCGGTGCGAGCAGGTTGGTTGCCAGCAGGTTCGCACCGCATCGACACGGCTCTTATGCTACTTCCAGCCGAAGTCCGCCAGGCAGCGGTCGACGTCGTCGGTCAGGCTGCCGGCGATGAGCGTCGCACCCGGCTCGGCATGCAGGATGTACCAGGATTCGCTCTTCTCGTGGTCGCCGTCGAGGCGCTGCGCCTGCTCTTCGTTAGGATGCACCTGCACGGACAGGGTCTCGCGCACGTCCATGAAGGTTGCCTGGATGATGTCGTTCTCGGGAAGATCGCCGATGATCTCGTCATGATGGGTGTGGACGGCTTCGTCGAGGCGCATGCCGGCGAGCGGGCCGGCCTCAGCCGACCCGTCGCCTGCATGGGATATTAGAGCTCGATGGAGTCGACGCCGTCGGCTTCGAAGCGACGGCGAAGCTCATCGATGATGGGGATGCCGGCGCTGCAGCCGATGCGCATGGCACCCGCGCGTACCATGTCGAGGAATTGGTCGGCGGTGCGGATGCCGCCGGCGGCCTTGACCTGGATCTCGGGATCACAGTGCTCGCGCATGAGCTTGACGTCCTCGACGGTGGCGCCACCGGTGGAGAATCCGGTGCTCGTCTTCACGAAGGTGGGCTTGACCTCGTTGGCAATCTCGCAGAGCTTGATCTTCTCGTCATCGGTGAGCAGGCAGTTCTCGAAGATGACCTTGGAGGGGATCTCCTCCTCGCGTCCTTCGCTCGCCTCGCGGCAGATGTTGACGATCTGGCTCATCTCGTCTTTGACGTAATCCCAGTTACCGGCTTTGACCTCGGTGAGGTTGACGACGTAATCGATCTCGGTCGCGCCGTTCTCGATGGCGTCGCGGGTCTCGAAGGCCTTGACCGCGATGGTCTGCTGGCCCAGCGGGAAGCCGATGGCAGCACCGGTGTGGATGTCGGTGCCGGCAAGCAGGGCGGAGCAGCGTGCGGATTGGCCGGAATTGATGGCGACCATCTTGAAGTGGTAGGTCTTCGCCTCGTTGCAGAGCTTTTCCATATCGGCCTCGGTGGCATCGGCATGGAGGTTCGTGTGGTCTACGAGGCGGGCGAGATTGTCGAGGGTGTAAGTCTTGCTCATGGCGGGTCCTTTCCTGTTGGAGAAGATGACGACTAGAGTATAGAACAGATTGTAAAGAGGTTGAACAACAAATTGTAATTATGTATGCAATTATGTATCTATAAAATAATTAAATACAAGGTCAGGGACACAATAAATGCAAATTAGTGTTGACAGCGTGAAGAAATACGACGTGTCATGCACATGTTATGTAGAGGCGCCTAAATCGTTAAGAGAATCGACCGTGTAAGCCGCGTGATTGCGTGGCCTTTGTCGAGTCGAGTCGCGATGTTGCGACCGTGGCCCGATAACAGGAGGCTGGGGTATGAAATCGCCTCGAGGAGGGCACATACGAGCCGGTGAGCGTCGTTCGCGGCGAAGGTACCGTCAACGGCACGCCCATCAAGGTAGGGTCGCACTTCCTGGTGCCTAAGGATTGTCAGGTCGAGATTTCGGGTACCCTTACCTGCATGATGACGACCGCGTAATATCGATCATTGACTTGGCCGCGCTGCTGCACGGACGGCGCAGCCGCTATGTTGTAAGGAGACGCCCCCATGCTAATGATCCCCTCCCTCATGTGCGCCGACTTCGCCCGCCTGGGCGAGGAGGTCGACGAGCTCGTTGCCGCCGGTGCCGACGGTTTCCACCTTGATGTCATGGACGGCTCGTTCGTCCCTAACTTCGGAATGGGCCTAGGCGACGTGCAGGCGGTCTGCAAGCGTTCGCCGATTCCCTGCGACGTGCACCTTATGGCCGAGAAGTCCGAGGTCTTCATCGACTTGTTCGCCGATGCCGGCGTGAAGATCATGTACGTCCATCCTGAAACCGAGCGCACCATCAACTCCACGTTGCTTTCTATCGAGAAGCGCGGGATGCATCCCGGTCTCGTGGTCGACCCGGGCGTGACGTTCGAATCGGTCGAGTACTCGCTGCCCGTGGCGGATTACGTGCTCGTGATGACGGTGAACCCCGGCTTTGCGGGTCAGAAGTACCTTGATTACGTGAACCCCAAGATCGAGCAGTTCGCCGCCGCTAAGGAGAAGTACGGCTACAAGCTCCTTATCGACGGCGCCTGCTCGCCCGAGGTCGTGAAGCATGCGGCAGAGCTCGGCGCCGACGGCGCGATCCTGGGCACGAGCTTGCTCTTCGGCAAGGGCCGCCCGTATGCCGAGCTGCTCAAGGAGCTCCACGAGAGCTGCTAGCACTTGCGAGTGCCCCCCTAGCGGGGCGAAATCCCTCGGCAACCAGTAGCGCCAAGTGCACGCAGTGCGCTACCATAGAAAAGGGAGGATCGCGACGGTGCGCTGACTCTGCGACGTCTTGCAGCTGGCGGGGGCTGCCCATCTAGGCAAAGCCAGCCCGCACGTGACCAGGTCATGCGCGGGCTCTTGTTTCGAGGTAGAGATACGATGACGGCTCGGTACATGACGGTCAGGGACGACCTGCTCAGGAAAATCGAGGATGGAACCTACGCGGTGGGTGAGCTCATTCCCTCGGAGATCGAGCTTGTCGAGGAATATGCCGTGAGCCGTTCGACCGTGCGCAAGGCGCTGCGCATGCTTGAGGCGGAGGGTCGCCTCGACCGCCGTAGAAGGCGCGGCACCGTGGTGAAGGCGGTTGAGACGCAGGAGGAGGTCGCCCAAGCGGAGGGTTACACCCGCGGTGACCCGTGGAGCATCGAGGATAACATCGCGACCCAGCTACGCCTCTCCACGACCGTGCCCATCGTAGCCAAGCGAACGCACGCCACCGCGGAGATCGCCGAGAACCTCGACATAGAGCCCGGCGAGGAGGTCTTCCGACTCGTGCGGCTGCGCTACCTGAACGGTGAGCCCAACCTCTTCGTGGAGAACTACATACCGGTCGCGATGTATCCAAACCTGTTGGATGGCGTTGACTTCTCGCGCGTTCGCCTGCACGATCGCCTTCGCGAGCTCGGCAGGCCCGTAAAGGAGCAGCGCAACCGGGTGAACGTGTGTGCGGCAGACGAATCGATGGCGACCCTCCTCGATGTGCCGGAGGGCGATCCGCTCCTGGTATTCCACATCACGAGCGTCGACATGGGGGGAACGGTCGTCGAGTACGCTATATCGACCTATCGCTCGGGGAATACGTTCGAGTTCACCGTCGTTCATTCCGTCGTATTGAGCAACGAGGAGCTATTGGGCTAGCGCACGGCTGGCGATCAGAATCCTCAACATGAAGAACCGCTGTCAGCAGGTGCCTGCTCGGCTGCGGATTCCTTCTCGAGTTCTTCGAAGAGCTTGCTATCGAGCTCGGTGTAGCGTGCCGCGCCCTTCTTGTCCCCCTTGTTGGCGTACTGCAGCGAAAGCAGGTAGTACAGGCGATGCTTGGTCGCGGGATCGGCGTCATCGAGCTGGGCCTCCATGTCCTCGATGTAGGCGGAGGACTTGTTCGCCATGATCTCGTAAAGCTGCGTGAGGTCCTCGACCATGGGCTGGAGCTTCTCGACCGTGCCGATGCGCGCGAGCTGGTCGGCGATGATGACGGCGGCGATGCCGATGATGGGAACAAGGAAGAGCGGATTGAAGTGCATGAGAGCTCCGAAGCAAGTTGATGGGTGCATGTAGGCTATATTTGTATAGAAAAAGTGTCGCATCGTACGAATAAGAGGCTCGCATGGAAGCGCTGTACTTGAAGATTCGCGACGAGCTTGCTCGGCAGATCAAAAATCGTGTTTACCGCGAGGGAGAGACGCTTCCTTCGGAGGATGAGCTTGCAGAGCGCTTTGGGGTGAGCAGGCCAACCATCAGGCGGGCGATCCAAGAGCTGGTCGATGACGGCGTGCTCGAGAAGAAACCGTACCGAGGCACGACGGTGTGCCCTGCAAAGATCGAGCAGGGGTTCACAACCATGCTGCGCAGCTTCAACGAGGAGATCCTTGCAAACGGGCGCATCCCGCGCACGACGGTGCTTACCGCGCGCGTGCAGGAGGCAAGCCCCGAGGCGTCGTCGCGCATGAGCGTCGAGGTGGGGGCGCCGCTGTTCAAGCTCGTGCGCCTGCGGTACGCCGGCGACTATCCCAACGTGCTCGTATCAAGCCTGATTCCGCTCGACATGTACCCCGGAATCGTCGAAGTCGACTTCTCGCAGGAATCGCTCTACGCATACTTTAGGAAGTACGGCAAGCCGGTGGTGCGTGCCCATCGCCAGCTGGAGGTCATGAAGGCAAGTTCCGGTATGGCCGCGTTGCTCGACATCGACGAAGGCGATCCGGTGTACCGGTTCTACACCACCGCGACGACCGAGGCTGGTCGTGTTGCGGAGTACACGACGGCGACGTATCGCGGCCGGAGCAACGCGTTTGAATTCGACGTATCGCTTGTTGATGGAAGCCAGGTCAACGGCTAGCGTTCGGCGAGGCGTTAGAGGACGAGCCAGAGCACGAGCCCGACGATCGCGAGGATCACGAGAAGCGCCACCAGCAGATGCAGGCGCCTGCGCTCGCGTTCCTGCCGCGAGGTGAAGATCGATTTGCGACCCGATGGACCCTGTAGATAGCGCTCGTAATGGAGGCGAGGGCGCTCCTCGCCGGGTTGCGGCGTGCGCCTGGGGTGCGCGGGGCCTGTAGGCGGGAGATACTGCGGGTCGGCGGTGGCGACGCCCATGTGCCGACGCCCGGGCCGCGGCTGAGCGGTTTCAGGGGCTTGCTCCGTTTTGAGCGCACGGGGGTCTTGCGCCAGCTGGTGCGCCTTATCTGCCTGCCTGGCATAGGGGTCGCGTTGGGATTGTGCGGGGTCGGGGTAGGCGCCGGGGTGGACGCGCTGGCGGTACTTCAGGGCGTCATCGGTGATGGGCTCTTGGGTGATATGGGGCGTCGAGCGACGGTAGGGCACGCGTGCTGCCCGTTGAGGCGATGCTGATCGGGGTGTGCGGCTGTCCTCATCCATCGAGGTCTCCGTCCAAAGTGGAAAGGTGCATACCAGCACACATTTTAGTGATAGGCGCGCTGCTTGGACAAGGTACAACCAGGAAATGAAGGTAAAAAGTACGAGGGTGAAAACATAGCGTTGGGAGCAGAGCTATCGGGAGGCGATTTGTGGAGGCAGAGAAGGGGCGAACAGTAAATCTAAGCCTATGAGACTAAGGTTTGATGATAATGTGACGCTTAGAAAATATCGGTCTGATGGTATAGATATCTCTGGCTCGGGAATAACTGAGAGCGAACAAAGAAGTCCACGTCCCGCAGGGTACGGGACGTGGCAATCACAAGGGAGTGATTGTTATGGCAAGCCTGATTCCTTATCGTTCGGTTCTCGGTATTCGTCCCGGTTCGATTTTCGATGCGTTCGACGATATGATGGACCTCGCATCTTCGCCGATGTCTTCCAGCGCGTTCCCCATGGACGTCGAGGACAAGGGCGATGCTTACGAGATCAAGGCATATCTCACCGGCGCCAAGAAGGACGACATCGACGTCGAGCTCAACGAGGGCCGTCTCTCCATCGCCGTCAAGGTTGAGGAGACCGAGGAGAACAAGGATAAGAACTTCCTGCAGAAGGAGTTCACGTCCTACAGCGCAACGCGTGGGGTCTACCTCAAGGATGCCGCGAGCGAGGGTCTTTCCGCGCGCTATGCCGATGGCGTTCTGACCGTCACGGTGCCTAAGATGGTCGAGAAGAAGAACGTCACCAAGGTCGCTATCGACTAACTGGAGGCGCAGAGGCGAGGTTCAGCGTTCGACCTGCTAGGTTAGCTGCACATAACGAGGCCTTCGGGCTCATGGGGGCGGAGCTGCGAGAGCGGCTCCGCCCTGCTTTCATGTGCGCGTGCTGCCAAGATGCGCCTGCGCCGCCAACGAAAAGGCGTCATAAGATGGTGATGGGGCGGTTCTGGCCGGCTGCGCGGATATGCAGCGCGGGCGCCCCGGTGCGTTCGAGCGTCGCGGTGGAACCGAGTTCGTCATCGAGCTCGGCTCCCAGAGCTGCCGCCCACGCGCGCACCGCGAGGCTCGGCCGGTTGTTCTCTTGCGAGATGTGCATCGCGACGAGCTGCTCGGTCCGTTCGGTAACCAGGTTGGGAAGCGCTTCGGCTGCTTGGGCGTTCGAAAGATGACCCCGCTCCGAGATGATGCGGTCCTGGAGATAGCGCGGGTAGGAGCCGGTGCGGAGCAGGGCGACGTCATGATTGCTTTCGAGGGCGAGGATGCGCACGTCGCGTAGATAGGTGAGGGAGCCGGGTGTAAGAATCCCGGTATCGGTGGCAAAACCGATGGAGTCGCCGCTGCAGTCGAATCGAAGGCCTACGGGATTCAGCACATCGTGCATGGTGGGGAAGGTCTGGACGTGGATGCCTGCAACCACAAACGAGCCGCCGGGCGCGAACTCCTCGAAGGGCAGCGCGGCGAGAGCGTCGCGGGTGCCCGGCGTGCCCAGGCTCGCGTGGAGCGATCCCCCGAAGCGCTTGCACCAAACGGCTGCGCCCTTCACATGGTCGCCGTGCTCGTGCGTGATGACAAGGGCCTGGACGCGCTCCTCATCGAGGTCGAGCTCGTGCATGCGGCGCAGCGTCTCGCGGCGCGAGAAGCCTGCGTCGATCATGATGAGGCCGCCGGGACCTTCCACCAGCGCGCAATTGCCCTTGGAACCGCTGCCTAGGATATGCAGGTGGAGCTGGTTACAATGGGTGGGTGCGGCGTGGGGCGCCGTGCTTCGTATGTGTCCATCTGCATCATGCATGGAGAACGCCTCTCGCCAGTTCAAGAAGGAGGAACATGTGCCTACGGTAGCACAGCGCTATATCCAGGGGCAGTCGAGCGCTGCCGCCCACGGTCCGTCTGCGCCCGCGAGCCCGGTGGTGCTCATGGTATCAGGCGGAGCGGACTCGACCGCCTTGCTCGTGATGGCATGCACCTCGAAGCTCGATATCGGTGACGGGATGGGCCGTGCGCGCATCGCGCGCGAGCGGATCTTCGTCCTGCACGTGAACCATCACCTTCGCGGCGAGGAATCCGACGCGGACGAGGCCTTCGTGCGCGATCTCTGCGAGCGCTACGGGGTTCCGGTCTGCGTGGTCCACGCGTCGTTCACCGATCTGGGCGGGCAGAACCTCGAGGCTGCTGCGCGCGAGGTGCGCTATGCTGCTGCGCGCCGCTATGTGCGCGAGCTCAGCGCCGAGCGCGGGTGCCCCAGGTCGACCGCGCGCATCGCCACGGCGCATACGGCGAGCGATCGGACCGAGACGTTTTTCATGAACGCGATCAAGGGGTCCGGGCTTGCGGGGCTCTCGAGCATCCCGCGCCGGCGCAACATCATCGTGCGCCCGCTCATCGACATGACCCATGAGGAGCTCTGCCGCTATCTCGAGGTGGCTGGCGTGGGCTGGCGCGAGGACTCGACCAATGGCGACACGGCCTACCTGCGCAACTTCGTGCGACATCGCATCGTGCCCGTGGCGCGGGAGCGCAACGCCAACCTTGCGCGGGTGGTATCTGCAGCCTGTGACGTGCTGGGAGACGAGGACGCCTTCATGGCGCAGCTCGCCGCCACCGCTCTGCGCACCTGCACGCGCCGTAGCCGCGAGGGGCTCGTGGTGATCGACGGCGCGCGGCTTGCCGCGGCGGAGGTGGCCATCGCGCGCCGCATGGTGCGTCTTGCCGTGAAGCAGCTCGACCCAGACGTTCGCCTGGAGTTCCGCCATGTCGAGGCGGTCCTTTCCTGCGTGGCGGCGGGGGAGGGGTCGCTCACCCTGCCGGGCGGCATCGATGCGCGCATGGAGTTCGGCACGCTCTCGCTGCGCACGGCGGCAGCTCGCGAGGAACTCGTCTCGGGCTGGCTCAGGGTGCCCGGGCGCATGCCGCTTGCCAACGGTGCGGTGCTCGAGGCCTCGCTTGAACGCGTGCCCTCTGGTGAGGACGCGGTGGTGCTGGCACGCTCGCTCGCCGCGGCCGATGATGCGACAACGAGCACGGTTCTGGTCGATGCGGCATCCCTCGGCTATGCGGAGCACGACGTGGTGCGGCTCAAGGAGGACGGTTCCGGCCAGTCTGCCGGGGCCATGGGGGTGCGCCTATGGGTCGATGCTCCCGCTGCGGGCGATCTGATGTGCCCTTTGGGCATGCACGGTCGATCCAAGAAGGTCTCGGACATCCTCAACGAGGAGCAGGTTCCGGTTGCCGAGCGCGCCCAGGTGCCCGTGGTGCGCACGGCGCCGAGCGGCTCCGTTGTGTGGGTTGGCGGAATTCGCCTCGACGACCGCTTTAAGTGCACGGCTGCAAGCAGGGTGCTGGTAAAATTGGTTATTCGTCGCGTCGATGCCGCCTAAGGTCGGCGCGCGGTTCGAGGTCCAAGCGAACGAGCAGGAAGGGCGAGTATGAGCGAGACGAGCATGCTGCATCCGGATGTCGAGAGCGTGCTGTTCGATGAGGAGACCATCGCGTCGATCGTGAAGCGGATGGGCGAGGAGATCACGCGCGACTATCGCGACAAGGACCTGGTGCTCATCGCCGTCCTGCGCGGCGCCGTCGTGTTCATGGGCGACCTCATGCGCGCGATCGATGTGCCGCTCGCCATCGACTTCATGGCGGTGTCGAGCTACGGCGACAAGGCCAAGAGCTCGGGCGTGGTCCGCATCGTCAAGGACCTCGATATGGATATCAAGGGCCGCGACGTGCTCATCGTCGAGGACATTCTCGACTCGGGCCTGACCCTCAAGTACCTCATGAAGAATCTCAGCAGCCGCAAGCCCGCGTCCATCGAGGTCGCGACCTTCCTGTGGAAGGACATCGAGGGCAAGCAGGCGGCCATCAATCCTAAGTACGTGGGAACCCATTGCCCCGACGCGTTCGTGGTGGGCTACGGTCTCGACTTTGCCGAGCGCTACCGCAACCTCCCGTACGTGGGCATTCTCAAGCCGGAGGTCTATTCGTAAATGCCTTGTTCAACCGAATCGCTTCAGAAGGAGGGGCGCGCTCTTTTGCGCACGGTCCTGTTTGCCGAAGCCGAGCATGAGCCCGGCGAGGACAAGCCGACCCCCGAGCCCGAGGCTCAGCGCCCTGCCGGCGAAGAGCCTCGGGAGCAGCGCCCTGAAGCCCCGCGCCCGGAGCGTCCGGACGACAGCCTCTTCGATCGTATCGACGGCATGGTGGCCGATAACCGCTCCGGCGCACGCAACGGCGGGCGCAACGGCGGCGGACGTCGCGGGCCCAGCCGCGCTTCGCTGCTCTACCTGCTGATCGCGTGCGCCTTCATCGCGTACCTCTTCTTCAACATGGGAGGCGCGCTGGGCGGACAGGAGCAGTCGCAAACGCTCCCCACCAGCCAGTTCGTTTCTGCCGTGAAGCACGGCCAGGTGGACTCCGTGGTCTACACCGTGGTCACCGGCGAGGTGAGGGGCACGTACTGGCCGGATGCGGAAGACAAGGGTGACGCAGACGCGCTCGCTCCCTTCACCTCCACCTACGTTGGATCCGATTCGCTCGCCGAGCTCATGGCGCGCTTCCCGGACGTGACTTACGAGGTCGACACCAACAACCCCAACGCCTTCACCGATATGCTCATCAATGTGGTCCCCACGATCATCCTGGTGCTCGTGATGTTCTACCTCATGCGCCAGATGATGGGTGCCAACAGCAAGACCATGCAGTTCGGCAAGACCAACGCCAAGACCGACGAAGCCACGCGCCCAAAGGTCAAGTTCAAGGATGTCGCTGGTATCGACGAGGCCGTGGAGGAGCTCGAGGAGGTTCGCGACTTCCTGGCCGATCCCGATCGCTACCGCAAGCTCGGTGCCAAGATCCCGCGCGGCGTGCTTCTGGTGGGCCCTCCGGGCACCGGCAAGACCTTGCTCGCCAAGGCGGTCGCCGGCGAGGCGGGCGTTCCGTTCTTCAGCATCTCCGGTTCCGACTTCGTGGAGATGTTCGTGGGCGTTGGCGCGAGCCGCGTGCGCGACCTCTTCTCCAAGGCAAAGGAGCTCGCCCCATCGATCATCTTCATCGACGAGATCGACGCGGTGGGTCGCCAGCGCGGCGCAGGTCTGGGCGGTGGCCACGACGAGCGCGAGCAGACGCTCAACC
>DHCMC07803__coassemble_673_pt1 | contig 38236 bp, 33 predicted proteins | sample DHCMC07803__metabat2_low_PE_050 | metagenome-assembled genome bin DHCMC07803
CGCCGATGAGCACCGGGTTGTTCTTCGTACGGCGCGAGAGCACCTGGATGGTGCGGCGGATCTCCTCGGAGCGGCCGATGACCGGGTCGAGCTGGCCGGCGCGCGCCAAATCGCAGACGTTGCGCCCGTACTGCTCGAGCGCTTCGAACTGCATCTTGTCGTTCTCGCTCATCACGCGGTCATCGCCGCGGAGCTCCTGATAGACCTCCTGGATGCGTTCGGGCGTGACGCCGGCGTCGCGCAGCACGCGCCCTGCATCGCCCTTGTCCTCGGCAAGTGCCATGAGCAGATGCTCGGTTACCACGAAGTTGTCTTCCATCTTGGCAGCAAGCTTCTCGGCACGCTCCAGCACGCGCACCATGTCGCGCGAGAGCCCCATCTGGGTACCGTCGCCCGTGACCTTGGGCGCGCCATCGATGGCCTCTTGAGCGGCCCGGGCGAGCGCGGCAGGCTCGGCGCCGATGCGCTCGATGATGACGGAGATGTTGCGCTCGCCGCCGCCGAGCAGCGCGGCAAGCAAGTGGATGGGCTCCACGGCTCCGGCCTCGGCATCACCGGCGATGCCGATGGCCGTCTGCAGCGCCTCGCGGGAGGTCACAGCCAGTTTATCGATTCTCATGAGAATCACCTCTCTTGATTGACGGCGACCGACTCGCAGCCGCGCCGCCACCGCCCTACGGGGCGGATCTCGTTCGTTCGAGGCTATTGTTTCCGATTCCTGGCATCTTATACCAAAATCTAAGTCTCTCTATATAAGATTATCTAAGTCGATTTAAGAGATGACAGGAGCCCCACCATCGCCCTGCCGAGCGCACGCAGGAGCGCGACATGCGCTCGGTGCGGGAGAGGCTCCCGCGGCGGCAGCCTGATGCCCGATGCCAACCGGAAACCCATAAGGGCATGCGGCATTTCTCGCCTCCGCGAGCTTTTGCGAACGTCGTCCCGTTCCGTTGCTATACTGACGGTATCGGCACTCTTATCAATCGATGCGCCGCCGGCGCGATTGGAGCACGTATGGCACGGCTCAGCGTGGACTACTATTCCCCATCACTCATGCGCACGACAACCCTCGACGTGATCCTCCCCATCGATGACCACGGCGAGGCGCTCGGCCTCGACGCGCTGCGGCGGAGCGATCCCGCCGCCTGGGAGCGAACGCCCTACCCTCCGCAAAAGGCGCCGTTCAAGACCCTCTACCTGCTACACGGCATGTCGGGGAATCACCGCGACTTCGTGTCCGAGACGCGCATCCGCTCGTGGGCGGAAAGCCGCGGCATCGCCGTCGTGATGCCATCGGGATACAACGCGTTCTATCTCGATCAGCCCGGTTCCCACAACTACTACGCGCGCTTCGTGGGCCAAGAGCTCGTCGAGGTCAGCCGCCGCATGTTCCCGCTCTCCAACCGGCGCGAGGACACGTTCATCGGCGGCATCTCCATGGGTGCGTACGGCGCCCTGCGCAACGGCTTCAAGTATGCCGAGAACTTTGGGTCGATCATCGCGCTCTCCTCGGCGATGGTCATCAACGACATCGAGAGCATCGTCACCGACGACCTCTTCTTCCTGAGCCGCCCCTTCCTCGAATCGGTCTTTGGCCCGCTCGACCAGGTGCCCGATAGCGACAAGGATCCGCGCCGCCTCGCCGCCGACGTGGTCTACTGCGACCGGCCGCGACCCCGCGTGTACATGGCTTGGGGCACGCAAGACCCCCTCGCGCAGGCCAACCGCCTGCTGGCTGAGCGCTTGCGCGGCACGGGCATCGACGTGACGCAGGAAGAACTCCCCGGCGGCCACGACTGGGAGTTCTGGAACACCTCGCTCAAACGCGCGCTCGACTGGCTGCCGCTTCGCTAACCCATGACATCGGGAACGGGCCCGATCGCCGCGCTCGTTCCAAGCGACCCTGGGAGCGAGGACGCGCGACGCGCCCGCTCCGCCAACTCAAGTGTAAGGAGGATCCCATGGCCCTGTTGAGAGTCGACTTCTACTCGAACTATCTCAAGCGCAACGTCATCCTTACCGCGGTGGTCCCCGTGGACAAGATGGACGGCGAGAAGCGTGCTAAGCGCAGGCAGGGCCCGTACCGCACCGTATACCTGCTGCACGGTCTCTTTGGCCAGGATGTGGACTGGATCGACAAGACCCATGTGGTCGAGACCGCCGAGGCTCGCGACGTCGCGGTCATCATGCCGTCGGGCGAGGACGGCCTCTACCTCAACAAGCCCGAAATCAATGAATGGCACGGCAAGTTCATCAGCGAGGAGCTCGTCGACGTAACGCGCCACCTGCTGCCGCTCTCACGCAAGCGCGAGGACACCGCGCTCGCCGGCATCTCCATCGGCGCATACACGGCGATGATCAACGGCATGCTCAGACCCGACCGATTTGGCAGCATCATCATGCTCTCCGGCGCGTTCATGCGCGACCGCATCCTCGAGGCCGTCGATTCGCACTCGCCGCGCAAGCGCAAGTACTACGAGCGCTTCTTTGGCGATCTTGACACGGTGATCGGGTCCGAGAAGGACTACATGGCCCTCGTGGACCGCTTCCGCAATGATCCCGAGCTACCCAAGCCGCGCTTCTACGGGGCCTGCGGGGAGTCCGACAACCTTTGCCAGGCAAACCGCGACGTCATGGACCTCCTGCGCGATGCCGGGTTCGATGTCACCTACTGGGAACCCGAGATCGGCGGCCATGAATGGCCGTTCTGGAACGCTTGGATCGATTGCGCACTCGACTGGTTCGCCCCCGGAGAGATGAAACCATCCTCGGCGGAGGTGGACTACACCGCCCTCACGAGTCTGCGCGCGCCCGACAAGCCCATTCCCATGACGGGCGAGGGGCCGGAATAGCGCCCCGCGCGAACGTAGGTCATACCGGGCGACAACCCCGCCGCTCGGACAATGCGCGCGAGCAACGCACCCACTCAGCAGGATCCGGCGCGCTTCCCGTGCGCCTCTACACCGCCACCTCGGCGATTTGCTCGTACTCCACGCCGTCGGCCTCAAGTGCCCCAACAAGGCGCTCCCGCTCCTCAATCGGCGAGCACCACGCAATGCCGCAGCCGGCGGAAAGCGTGCGCGGCACCGGTATCAGCCGACCGGGCACCCCGTGCACGGCGCAGGCCTGCTCGGCTGCCATCGCGTCGGCAGTGGTGTGGAACGCCGCGACCACCTTGAGCTCCTTTTTGCGCATGCCCCCTCCAAAGAGACGTCGCCCTTCCCCAAACGGCAGCTGCCGAGCCGCGCGTACGCGACCCGGCAGCCTTCATGCAACCAGCGCCCACCGGCCGCCCTTCGCAGCCGTCGGCGACTTCCTGGCATCTACTCGATGACGACCTCGAAGCCATCCGCGGTCTCGGTCGATGTGGGCGTGCGGCCCTGCGACCGGGCGAACTTCTCGACGTTCGTCTTCTGGTGCGGCTCGTCCACGAGCACCTTCACCGGGCCGTCCGCCTGCTTGAGCGCGTCGGCCGTGAGCATGATGGGCTCGGGGCACGAAAGCCCGCGTGCGTCAACTTCAACCATGGTACCCTACTTTCCCTGACGCTTGTTCACGACGGCGATCACCGCGCACACGGCGATGCAGATGACCACAGCCACCTTGCCAGCCATGGGCACCGCGCCCATGGTAAGGGTCTGGGTGGCGGCGTCCATCGCGGTGCCGCTCGCAGCCAGCCCGAAGTTGTGGGCGAGTGCTGCGCCCACGAACATGCCGAGGACGGTCACCGCGGAATCAGACGAGCCCTGACCAGCCAGCACGAGCTGGCGCAGCGGGCAGCCACCGGCGAGCACGGCGGCAAAGCCCACCGCATACATGCCGAGGATGTTCCAGAGGTGCTCGGAATGGGCGATGATGCCCGGGGTGTCGAACGCGACGACGAAGCGGCCGGTCGCGATGTTGTAGACGAGCATGACCACGAAGAACGCACCGATGATGGTGATCAGATCGAAGTTCTTCATGAGGATGACGTCGCGGATGCTGCCGGCGAAGCACATACGGCTCTTCTGGGCGAGGGCACCCACGATGAGCCCGCCGACGAGCGACATGATGATGGGGGCATGCATGCTACCGGGACCCGAGGTGCTGCTCTTGAGGAGCGTCGTGGTGAGGGCGAGGATCAGCACGCCGGCAAGCAGCGCCGGGAGCACCACACCGCTGGCGGTGTTGGTCTTCTGCGCACGTCCCAGGCTGAAGCCCTTCTTGAGGGCGATGCAGCCCGTGCCGACGCCGGCCACAAAGCCGATGAGCGCAACCCATGCGTTGAGGTCGCCCGCAGACATACGGATGATCATGCGAAGCGGGCAGCCCAAGAAGACGAGCGAGCCGATCGCGAGCACCATGCCCAGTGCGAAGCGCGTCATGGGCGAGGAGCCCGCCATGGAGCGCCACTCCTTCGTGGCGGCCGAGATGGCAAACGAGCCCAGCACCAGGCCGATGATCTCGGGGCGCGCGTACTGCACGGCCTCGGCGTTGTGCATGCCCAGCGCTCCTGCGGTATCGCGAATGAAGCACGCGATGCAGAAGGCCATGTTCGCCGGGTTGCCGAAGAACGCGAGCGCCGCGGCGACCACACCGGCGAGCGCGCCTGCGACGGCAAGCCTCACCTTATTGCTCGAGAAATCCAATAGATCCATGCCGATTCCTTCCTAATCCTTGGCTAGTTCGGCTAGTGCCTGCACAGCGCTGTCAACCTCTTCCTCGGTGTTGAAGTGGGAGAAGCTGAAGCGGACGGCCCCCTGCGAGACCGTTCCCAGCGCCTTATGCATGAGAGGGGCGCAGTGCGCGCCGGGGCGCGTCACGATGCCATATGTGAGGTTGAGCTCGTCGCTCACCTCGGAGGAGTCGTAGTCGCCGATGTTAAGCGCCACGATGGGAGCGCGAAGCTCGGCATCGAAGTCGCCATACACCTTGACCGAGGGAATGGCGCGCACGCCATCGTAGAAGCGCCGCATGAGCTCGAGCTCACGGCTGCGGATCGTCTCCATACCGGTCTCGTTGAGATAGCCGACCGCCGCGGCAAGCCCCGCGATACCGTGCCCGTTCAAGGTGCCCGCCTCGAGCGCGGTGGGCATCTGGCTGGGATGGTGCCTGTTGTAGGTATCGATCCCGCTGCCGCCGCTCAGCAGCGGGCGCACCTCGAGGCCGGAACGCACGTACATGCCGCCCGTACCCTGGGGACCCAGCATGCTCTTGTGCCCGGTGAAGCAGAGCACGTCCACGCCGAGCTCTTGCACGTCGATGGGGAAGGCGCCGGCAGTCTGCGAGGCGTCGACCACGAAGACCGCACCGGCCGCATGGGCGATCTTGCCCACGCGCGCTATATCGACCATGTTGCCCGTGAGGTTCGATGCGTGCGTGCACACCACGCCGCGCGTACCCGGCGTCACCGCGGCCTCAAGCGCAGCGTAGTCAAGAACGCCGCGTTCATCTGCCGGCACGATCTCGAGCTCCACGCCGCGCTCCTCGAGCTCGTAGAGCGGACGCAGAACCGAGTTGTGCTCCAGCATCGTGGTCACCACGCGGTCGCCCGGAGAGAACAGCCCCTTGATGGCGATGTTCAGGCTCTCGGTCGAGTTGGCGGTGAAGACCATGCACGACGGGTGCTCGGCGCCAAAAAGGTCCGCCAGCGCCTCGCGCGCATTGAAGATGGTCCTCGAAGCGTCGAGCGCCGCGTCCGAGGCGCCGCGTCCAGCATTGCCCATATGCTCCATGGCAGAGGCAACCGCCTCGATCACGCATCGCGGTTTTTGAAACGTTGTAGCAGCATTGTCGAGGTAGATCATGGTATTCACCCTCCGTAGTAAAAGTGTATGGCTCACCATACAGAGGGTCGAATAGCTAGATGCTATAGTCAAGAGTGCTTTATTGATAATTTCTATAATGCACCGGCACGTCGGCAAGCGCGCATCTTCTCCGCACCGTGACCGTTGCCGGCAAGTGGCCGCCGTGCGCGGCGCACCGCCCGCAAAGGCTTCGAGACCCGCTTCCTCATCCCTCATCGCGCACGGCTTGCCTACCGGTGCGCGGAGCCACCGTAGATGCCGCGAACGATCTCGATGAACGCCTCCGCTGTCGCGGTGCGCAGATAACCGGGGTCGAGCACCAGGTTGATGTCGCGGTAGCCGCCCTCCGCCCCCAAGGGATGCACGCGCAGGGTGCCCGCAGCCGCCTCCGTTGCGACCGCGAGCAGCGACATCACCGTCACGCCCACGCCGCTTGCAACCGACCGCTTGATCGTCTCTTCGTTTTCGATCGTCGCGACCACGCTCAGGCTCGCAGGGTCGATTCCCATGCGCTCGAGCAGCAGCTCGGTTTCGCGACGTGTGCCCGAACCCTCCTCGCGCATGATGATGGGCTCATGCGGCAGCCATGAAGCGATATCCTGGGCCGCAAGCGAGCGGTAATGCTCGGTGGCAGGCGTCACCACGGCAAGCTCGTCTCTGTAGACCGGCTGGTAGATGCAGTGCCTGCTATCGAGCACGGTGCCCGTGAACCCGATCTCCGCACGATGTTCCAGCACGTGCTCCACCGCACCCGCGCTATCGGTTTCGATGATCTTGATGCGCTCGCGCGGGTAGCGCTCGCGGAAGACGGCGAGCGCACGGGGCAGCAGGTACTGTGCGGGCACCGTCGAGGCTGCGATGCGCAAGGTCTTTCGACAACGCTCCAGCCCGAAGTGCTCCTCGATGCGGCGCTCGACGGCAAGCATCTGCTCGGCATACATATAGAGCTCATGACCCTGCTGCGTGAGCGTGGCCTCCTTGGTGCTGCGGTTCACGAGGGTGCAGCCAAGCTCGCGCTCGAGCGCCGCCACGTGCGCACTCACCGTGGGCTGCGAGAGGTAGAGCTCCCGCGCCGCACCAGAGAAGCTGTGCGCGTCGGCAACGCGCACGAACGCCTCGAGCTGCTTTAGGTTCATCCGTTTCCTCCCGCCGAGGGGCCGCCAAAGGGGCCCTGAATCCAGCTTGCATCGCAGGGCAGCGCACCGGCCAGCTCCCCTTCAGCTCGCCGCCATAGCGCGCATCCGAGCCCCAAGCGGCCGCCCGGGCTTCCCCGGGCAGCCGCCCGATCGCTACGCGAACTGCGAGTTATACAGCTCCGCGTAGGCGCCGCCGGCGGCAAGGAGCTCCTCGTGCGTACCCTGCTCGATAATGGTACCGTGGTCCATCACCAAAATGAGATCCGAATCCACGATCGTCGAGAGCCGGTGCGCGATCACGAAGCTCGTGCGCCCGTAGGTGAGCTTTTCCATCGCGGTCACGATCGCCTTCTCCGTGCGCGTGTCCACGCTCGAAGTCGCCTCATCCAAGATGAGGATCGAGGGGTTCGCCAGCAGCACGCGGGCGATGGTCAGAAGCTGGCGCTGCCCCTGGCTGATGTTCTCGGCGTCATTGGCGAGCTCGGTATCGTACCCGCGCGGCATCGTGCGCACGAAGAAGTCCACCTGGGCGGTCTTGGCGGCCTGCATGACCTCCTCGCGGGTCGCCCCGTCGCAGCCGTAGGCGATGTTGTCGGCGATGGTCCCCTCGCGCAGCCACGCGTCTTGAAGCACCATACCAAAGTTGCGACGCAGGTCGGCGCGGGTCATGGCATGCGTGTCCACGCCATCGAGCGTGATCTTGCCGCCGTCGATCTCGTAGAAGCGCATGAGCAGGTTGATGAGGGTGGTCTTGCCGGCACCCGTAGCGCCCACGATGGCCACGTTCTGACCGGGCTCGGCAACGAAGCTCACGTCCTTCATGAGCGGGCGGTTGGGATCGTACCCAAAGCGCACGTGCTCAAAAGCCACGCGGCCGCGCACCGGCGAGGGTGCGAGCGCAGGCTCAACCGGGTCGGGCTCGATCTCTTCCTCATCGAGGATGTCGAACACGCGCTCCACGGCCGCCAAGGCGCTCTGCAGCTGGTTGACGGTGAGCGAGAACTGGGTGAGCGGCTCGGCAGCGGTGTTCACGTACTGGAAGAACGCCTGCAGCGTACCGATGGTGAGCCGCCCGCCGATGAGGAACCACGTTCCTAAGAGCGCGAGGACCACCTGCGAGAAGCGCACCAGGCAGCGCACCATGGGGCCCACCACGTTGGTGGTGAAGTCCGTCATGCGCATCGTGTCGGCGAGGCGCTGCGTCGCGCGGTGGATGCGCGCGGAGCTCGCTGCCTCCTGGTTGAACGCGCGGATCACGATGCGGCCCGAGTACGCCTCCTCGACGTGCCCGGTGAGGATGCCCACCGCGCGCTGCTGGCTGGAGGCGAGCGCGAGCGTGCGAACCGCGACGGCGCGCGTCATGAACGCCGCCGTCACGGCAAATGCCAAGAACACCACGGCGAGCACGTAGTTGATCCGCACCATCATGACCACGGCGCCGATGACCGAACCCACCGCGATGAGCATCGAGAGCAGGCCGCGCTGCAGCACCTCGGACACCTTGTCGAGGTCGTTGGTCACGCGGCTCATCACGTCGCCCGGCTTGTGAGCGTCGTAGTACTTGAGCGGCAGCACGTTGAGCTTGCCCGCGACCCGCCGGCGGAGCTTGAGGTTGAGTCGCTCGGCGAAGCTCGCCATGGTGAAGGCCTGCAGCGTATAGAACATCCATGCGAGCGTCCAGATACCCAGAAATATCAGGCACTCGCGGCCGCCGGTGTTCCAGGTGATCATGAAGTCATGCCCTTGGGCGAACGCCTCTTGGATGTGCCCCCATAAAAGGTCGATGAGGTGCGCGCTGTAGAGCGGGGCGGAGAGATGGGTCACCGTGTAGCACACGATCGAGACGAGCACCACGGCGAAACGCCAGTGCTCCCCGTCGGACACAGCCCATAGGCGGCGAATCACGCCAAAGGCGTCACGCGGGACCTCAGCGTCCTGCTCCTCTTCGAAGTCGTCATGGTAGAGCTGCTGAGCGGTGCGCACTCCGCGCTCGTCGGCGCGACGGCGCTTCTTCTCCTCACGCGTCATGCCCGCTCACCTCCTTCCCGGGTCGCATCGGGTGCAATGGCAGCCTGCTCCGGCAAGCCTTCCTCCGGAGCGCCTCCCATGAGCTCCGCGAGCTCCTCGGCGCGCAGCTGGGAACGGGCGATCTCCTGGTAGGCATCGCAGGAGCGAATGAGCTCGCGGTGCGCGCCCAAGCCCTGGATGCAACCGTCTTTGAGCACGACGATCTGATCGGCGGACACGATGGTGTTGATGCGCTGCGCGATGATGAGCACGGCGGCATCGGCCACCTCTTCGGCGAGCGCATGGCGCAGCGCCGCATCGGTCTTGAAGTCGAGAGCGGAGAACGAATCGTCGAAGATGTAGAGGTCGGCGTGCTTCACCAGGGCGCGAGCGATCGAGAGACGCTGGCGCTGGCCGCCGGAGAAGTTTGTGCCGCCCTGGGCGACGCGCGTCTCGAGACCATCGGGCAGCTCTCGCACGAAGCCCGACTGCGCCACATCGAGCGCGTGCCAGAGCTCTTCATCCGTGGCCTCGGGCCGACCGTAGCGCAGGTTCTCCGCGATGGTCCCGCTGAAGAGCCACGCTTTCTGCGGCACATAGCTGATCCGGTCGCGCAGCGCCTCCTGCGTAAGCTCGCGCACATCGGTGCCGCACACCTCGACCGAGCCGTCGCTCACATCGTGGAAGCGCAGCAGCAGCTTCGCGATGGTCGACTTGCCCGACCCCGTGGGCCCGATGATCGCCGTCGTGGTTCCGCGCCGGCAGAAGAAGTTGATATGGTGCAGGGTGTCTTCGCTCGCATCGGCAAACTTGAACGATGCGTTGCCAAAGTGCGCAACCATCGACGCCGGCTCGGCGTCCTCGCCACGTGGGGCATCCGCATCTTCCGCATCGCCTGCCGCGGAATCGCTCGTGGCCGCTGCGACCTGCGCATGCGAACCGGGAAGCTCCGTCAACGTTCCGTCCTGGATGCTCGGCACGCAATCGATCACCTGCCGGCAGCGCTCCAAGCACACAAGCGCGCGCGGCAGCGTAAGCGCGCAGATCTGCGCCATCATGAGGAAGAACAGGATGAGCATCGCGTACTCGACGCACGCCGAGATGGAGGCGATGCCCATCGCGTGCGCGCCCACGCGGTTACCGCCCAGCCAGATGACGGAGACCTCGGCAAGGTTCATGATGAAAAACGATGAGCAGTCGAATGTCGCGAAGAGCCAGTTCACCTTGATCGCGCTCTCGGCATAGTCGGTGAAGGCATCGTCGAGGCTCTTGCGCTCGGACGCCTCCTTGCCGAAGGCGCGGATCACGCGAACGCCCGTGATGCTCTCGCGCAGACGCACGTTCATACGGTCGATGAAGCGCTGCAACTTCTGGAAGATGACCGCGGCCTTCTTAACGGTGATGACCGCGATGATTCCCACCACGATGATGAAGCCGGCGAGCATGATGCCCATCTGCTCGTCAATCGACCAAGCGAGGGCAACGCCGATGATGGCCGCGAATGGCACGGGCATGATCATTTGCAGCGTCATGGAGAGCGCCATCTGGATCACGTTGACGTCCCCTAGGGTGCGCGTGATCATCGAGCCCGTTCCAAACTGCTCGAAATCGCTGCCCGAGAACGACAGCGACGCATCGTAGACGGCGTTGCGGATATCGCGCCCAACCTTGGTGGAAAGGTCCGCGCTCAGGTAGTTGCTCACGAAGGCGCCGGCACCCGAAACCACGGCGGCAACCAGCATGAGCACCGCCTGCGACGTGATGTAGTCGAAGTCGCGCGACGTCACGCCGACGTTGATCATATTGGCGAGAATCGTAGGTACGAGCAGCACGCCGGCAAGGTTGACGGCAAGCGCGGCGAGCACGCCCGCGGTCTGGAGCTTGTATGGCTTGAGGAAGCGCAGAAGCGTTCGCATGTGGTGCACTCCTTACTCGTGCATGCGATCGGAAAACAACGGAATGCCTAGGACGGGACAGCGCCGCTACGGATGGCCCTCGCTGGAATCGGAATTGCGCATAGGCGCGCGGGCGGCGGTGATCTGAGCGTCCAAGGCATCCACGTAACGGCGCACCAAGCGAATGAGCTCGCGCTGCTCTGCAGGATCGAGCTCGCCGAACGCCGCCTCCTCGGCCTTGATGGCCGGCACGATGTAGTCTAGCGAGAACGCCCTGCCCGCCGCTGTGAGCGATGCCGTTTTGTTCCTACGGCTGCCTTCCATAAAGGTGAGCTCGACCAAACCCTGCTGCTCAAGCGTTTTGATCGCCGAATTAATGGTCTGCTTGCTATATGACCATGAAGTGGTGAGCTGGGCGAGCGGGAGCGAGCCATCGGCGCACTCGAGGTCGTAAAGCATCCAGTAGGCGCAATCCGAAAGCCCACAGCCCCGCGCGTAAGCATGGTAGAGCTTGTCGATCTCGTTGTAGAGATAATCGAGTTCGATCGGGCTGCAAGACACTTGCCCGGTCACGCCTTCCGACTGCTGCGTCATACCGCCCCTCTCCCGCACCTTCGCTGCAAACTCGGCGATCGCCTCGCAACGGCGACTCACCACCTACCGGATACATCCTCTGATCATCAGATTAGTCCGATTTCGGATTAACGTCAACGGAGCAGCCCCTCTTCAAAAAAACCGCCGGCACGGGGGTTGTGCCGGCGGCTTGCATACGCTTGAAAGGTGTCGGGATACGCTACTGCTCCCAGCCCTCTTGGATCGATTCATAGAACGTCGCTGCCGGGAAGAGGTCGTGGATGCTCTTGCCGTCGCGCCAAGGCAGCTCGATCAGCTCGGGCATGGTGGCCACGAGCTCGGAGCAATCGGTGAAGCGGCCCTTCTCGTTGAGCTGGCCGCAATCCTGGACGCGCCAGTACCCGTCGGTGTGGGTGATGTAGTACTGATCGTCGTCGATATCCATGAAGACGCGTGTCTTGGAACGCAGGTACCCCAGGAATCCTTCGAAATCTGTTTCGAGCGCCTCCTCGGCTTTAAGTCCCATGGTGTCCTCCTTCATGTCAGGCGCCTCGAGCGCCGGGCCAATAAATCCATCTGGTTTTAGTAAACCCGGCATAAGCGTTTGACAAACAGTTAATTAGGTAGGCGGTACGGCATCCGGGGTGGGCGGGGTCATTCACAGATCGGGCCCGAATTTTCTGCTGATTCTCCACAAGCGGCACCCACGCGGCTCGACGTCGGAAAACGCGCATGAGAGCGAGACGCTAAGCCGAATATCCCTCGTCCTTGCTGAAGGCCTCCCACAAGATGGAGACGATAAAGCAGATCATGCCGCCCACCGGCCATGCGACCCAAAACCACATGGCAGAGGTGCCCTCAGGTTCAAAACCAGCGGGATTCGAGCTGGAAAACACCGGCCAGAACAACAGCCCGAGGCCAATGATGGTCGCTATGATCATGATGGTCGCGCACACAGCGCCAAGCTTGTTGTTCTTCCGCTTGCGTTCAAGCAGCTTTTCGCGCTTCGCCTCGTCGAGCTGCGCGTTCGCGATCTCGTCAAGCTCGAGATCGTCTGCCACACTCTTGTTGTACTCGGCGACATTCGTGCGCCCAAAGAGCATGCCGTATCGCACGATAAGCCACGCACCCGCCGCAATGAAAAGCATGAGCAAGCATAAACCGAGCTGCTCGGTGTCACGGTGCTCGCCCCAAGCCATAATGCATATCACGCCGATGAAGATGAGGCCGATGCCCGCCGTCGTGGCGCGCGCCATGTTCTTACGCGCCCGCAGCCGATCCTCTTCGGTATAGAAGTCCTCGATGAACGGATGCGCCTTCTGAAACGCCCCGTGCTCGAGACCCGCAGGGATGCATAATGCGAGCCCGATGAAGATGCCAACGAGGATGAGAGCGATCACAGGAAGGTCGGTATCCCCATTTGGCGTGAACGCAAAGCGTCCCTCGACGAGAAAGCCGAAACCCGTGAACGCGAGGATTGCCGCAACACCTGAGGACACCTTCCATGCCATCATGCGCTGATGCTCATCATAGCCGCAGATATCAGCTGGAAGCCCCGCGGGAACGCTCGCGTTACGGGTCTCGGGCTCGCGCTTCGTGAGATCCCCCTGGACTAGGTCGTCAAGCGAGCACTCGAAGATCTGGCACATCTTGAGAAGCTTGTCCATCTCTGGGTAGCTTTTCTCGGCTTCCCACTTAGTCACCGACTGGCGAGAGACGCCGAGCAGCATAGCGAGCTGCTCTTGCGTCATATTGCGCGTGGCGCGCAGGTGCTGGAGGTTGTCGCGAAAACTCATGGCTGGCCTTTCGTTGGGGGCTCTGAACGTGCACGGCGTCGATCATTGCCGACATCCTCAGAGTACGGACACCATGCGCCCCATTCTACCAACCACAGGGCTGCATTTTTCCTCATACCGCGGCAACCTACGCGCACCCTGTGGTTGCTTTCCCCAGCTCAGAGGCTTGTAAACACAATGCGACCCTCATCTCGAGCGCGCACTCGCCAGCAAGAGGCCGGCCATATCGGCCATCGCCTCTTCAGGCCTGCCCGCAGCGCTACCAGATTCCCAATACGTGCTGCATGCCCAGGCTCACCGCCGCGATTGCGACCCAGCAGCAGGCGCCCATAAAGATCGGCTTGCCACCCGTTCGCACCAGCTTGACGATATTCGTGTTGAACCCGATGGCCGCCATAGCCATGACGATGAAGAACTTGCTGAGCTCCTTCACGGGCGCGGTAACCTCCGCCGGAAGCGCAAAAACCGTGGTGATGACGCTCGCAAGCACGAAGAACACAATGAAGAATGGGAAGATGCGCTTGATGTCGAAGGTTCCGGAAACCTCGCCCGCCCCATCGCCCGCCTCGGCGGAACGCCTAGCCTGGCGCATCTGCCAGAATGCCAGCGCGAGCGTGATCGGGATAATCGCAAGCGTGCGCGTGAGCTTGACGATGGTCGCGCTGTCGAGCGTGTTCGCACCTGCATGCATTCCATCCCACGCAGAGGCTGCGGCAGTGACCGACGACGTATCGTTCACCGCGGTTCCCGCAAAGAGGCCGAAACCTTCATTCGAAAGACCGAGCATGCCGCCGAGTGTGGGGAAAACCAACGCGGCGATGACGTTGAAGAGGAATATCACGCTGATCGCTTGGGCGATTTCCTCGTCGTTGGCGTCGATGACCGGCGCCGTCGCCGCAATGGCGGATCCACCGCAGATCGATGACCCCACGCCGACGAGTGTCGAAATCTTGCCTGGGATATTCATTGCGCGGCAAAGGACGAATGAAACTATGAGCGAGGTCGCGATGGTCGAGACGATGATGGGCAGCGAAGTCGATCCCACCTGCGCAATCTGCGCTAAGTTAAGGCCAAATCCCAGCAGAACGACCGCGTACTGCAAGATCTTCTTGGACGTGAACTTGACTCCAAGTTGCAGCGACTCACCCGCCGACGACGGCACGATGAGCGCCAGGCACATTCCGATCAGCATCGCGAAGACTGGGCCACCGATGACGTCGAACTGCTTGCCAAGCAGCCATGCCGGCACCGAGATTGCCAGGCAGAACATCACGCCCTTCCACAGCGACCGATATTGCTTGATGAGCTCCATGGAGATCCTTCCGACAATGCCTGCGTCGAACGATTTCCATGGTACGAGCTTGTCGTATAATTATTTCAGTTGCTATTCTTATTAATTGATTTGATTATCTTATAGATATTCACGTCGAGGCCCATCCCTACCCCATGACTTCAAAGGGCGTGCTTCCATGCTCGACTATCGCGTGAAAACATTCCTCGAGGTGTACCGCAAAGCCAGCTTCACTGCAGCGGCTCGGGAACTCCATATCTCCCAGCCCGCAGTATCGCAACACATCCACCAACTTGAAGCTCACTACGGCTGCCCCCTCTTTTCCACGCAAACCAGGACGATCCGCCCCACACCGGCGGGCGACCTCCTCTTCACCCGCTTGTCCATCATGGAACACGACGAGCGGCGTCTCGAAGAGGAGCTCGCGCTTCTCGCCACGGGCTGCGCCTCCCCCGACGTCCGCCCCCTGCGCCTGGGCTGCACGCGCACCATCGCAGACTATCTCGCTCCGCGTCTCCTTGCCGACCACGCAGCGCATTACCCCAATCAGAGCATCCTCATGACCTGCGGCAACACTCGAGAGCTACTCGACTCGATTCGCGAAGGGGCACTTGATTTCGCGCTTGTAGAAGGTTCCTTCGACCATGCGTCGTTCGGCTACGAAACGCTTTCGACCGAACCGTTTATCGCCGTTGCCGCTCCTGGGACCCTGGCTGCGCCCGCCACGATTCACGACCTGCTCCACCATCCGCTTATCCTTCGTGAGACCGGCTCTGGAACCCGCGAGATTCTTGAAGCCAACCTCGCCGCGCGCGGCCTCGCCATCAATGACTTCTCCCACCGGATGGAGCTTGCGAGCATCAACGCCATCAAGGCGCTTGTACAATCAGGCGGCGGTGTGAGCTTCATGTACCGCATCGCCGTCGAGCACGAACTCGAACGGGGGTCTCTCCTAGATGTGACGCCTGCAGATTGCCCCATCTCCCACGATTTTTCATTGGTTTGGGAACGGGGCAGCCAATACGCCAACGATTACCGCAAACTCTGCCGCGAATGGCGCGAGAGGGCCCTGTCGGCGCATGATAGCGGCCTGCGGTAAGGCGCCGTGCGCCATATGCGGAGTCGCACGTGAACTTTTTTCCAATAGTGAGTGGCTTTTTGGCTAGACCTTCAGTAGCGGCAGGGCAATGCATAACAAAAACGCTGGCAGCCAGACCGACCCCTTGGGGGCTACTTCAAGATAGGCAAACTATTCACTCACTTCTGGAAATAGTTCAACGGGGCCCGCTCGCGCAGGCTCCGTCGAACAGCTTTCCACGGGATTCCTGGCACCTCGCCGGCAGCAAGCCCCTTACTCGACCGTAACGCTCTTGGCAAGGTTGCGAGGCTGGTCGACATCGCAACCTCGAATCACGGCGACCTCGCGTGCGAGCAGTTGGAGCGGCACGGTTGCGGTAATGGGACTCAGAAGATCGCGAACCACCGGAATATAGATCACGTGGTCTGCGATGCGCTTGATATCCTCATCGCCCTCCGTGGCCACCACGACGATCTTCGCGCCGCGCGCCTCGCATTCCTTGAGGTTCGAAACGACCTTGTCGTACACGGGGCTCTTCGTGGTCACCGCGATAACCGGGAACCCAGGATCGATGAGCGCGATGGGCCCGTGCTTCATCTCCCCCGCCGCATACGCCTCAGCATGCAGGTAGCTAATCTCCTTGAGCTTGAGTGCGCCCTCGTTGGCGATCGCGGCACCCATCCCTCGGCCGACGAACAGCGCCGACTGCGCGTCCCTGCACGCGAGCGCGGCTTCGTGGATGGCCTCACTCTGTGTATCGAGAATGCGTTGGATCTGCTCGGCGGTATCGCCCACCTCGTGGAAGAGCATTCGAATCTGACCGGTGGTGAGCTTACCCTTAACCTGGGCGAGCAGAAGCGCAAGCAACGTAAGCGACACCACCTGACCGATGAAGCTCTTGGTGCTCGCGACGGCGATTTCCTTATTCGCCTTGGTATAAATGACGCCGTCGCTTTCGCGCGCCACGGGGCTGCCCACCACGTTGGTGATGCCAAACACCTTCGCGCCCTTGATGCGCGCATCGCGAATCGCGGCGAGGGTGTCGGCCGTCTCACCCGACTGCGAGACGGCGACGACGAGCGTCGTAGGCGTGATGATAGGATTGCGGTAGCGGAACTCGCTTGCCGCCTCCACCTCGCAAGGGATGCGCGCCCATGCCTCGATAAGGTTCTTCGCGATAAGGCCTGCATGGTAGCTGGTTCCGCAGGCGATCACATAGACACGATCGATGAGGTCAAGCTCCTCGTATGTAAGGCCGAGCTCGTCGATGTCGATCTCGCCGGTACCCGAGAGGCGGCCCACGAGCGTGTCGCGCACTACGCGGGGCTGCTCGCAGATCTCCTTGAGCATGAAATCGGGGTAGCCGCCCTTCTCCGCAGTATCGATATCCCAGTCGATATGGGTCAGAGCCGGCTCGATAGCATTACCGGATTGGTCAGTGAATGAAATGCCCTCAGGGGTAAGCAGCGCATACTGCCCATCCTCGAGGACCACGACGTCCCGCGTCGCCTCTATCAGCGCGATCACGTCTGAGGCAACGTAGCTACCGCGCTCGCCATGCCCCACGATGATTGGACTGTCCTTGCGCGCGACGGCGATCATACCGGGCTCGTCCGCGCACACAACCGCGAGGCCATAGGCGCCCACCACGCGCTCGCACGCAGCGCGAACGGACGCCAGCAGGTCATGGGAACCATCGCTTCCGTTACAGCCGTAGTAAGCCTCCTCAATGAGGTGCGCGAGGACCTCGGAGTCCGTATCGCTGGAAAAATGGTGGCCGCGGGCCTCGAGCTCGGTTCGCAGCTCGGCAAAGTTCTCGATGATGCCGTTATGGACGATCGCGATGCGCTTGTCGCAGCCGGTATGCGGGTGGGCGTTGGCAACCGAAGGGGTCCCGTGGGTGGCCCAGCGGGTATGACCGATACCGCAAGTCGAAGGATGATCGATGGCATCAACTGCAGATGCAAGCTCGGAGACCTTCCCCACGCGGCGAAAGACGTCGATCCTTTGGTCGTCATCATGCTCGAGCGCGACACCTGCGGAATCGTAACCGCGATACTCGAGACGCTTTAGCCCATCGATAAGAATGTCCTTGACCTGATCTTGCCCTGTATAACCAACGATTCCACACATAGACAATCCCTTCATGGGCACACACTGCAGTTCCAGTTCATCGCGGACTCAGCCATACGATGCGATGAATCGATACGTACCGCGTATTCATGCTGCACGCATAAGTGGAGATTCTACTGTGCCCATGTCAACAAGATGTAACCGATGCTGGTATCTAAATCGTAATACCAGATTTTCACCATACCCAGAACTTCAGCGACATGCGTAGTCGCCGAGCAGCCGTTCTTGAGCGGCGCATCAATCAATCGATTCACGAATTGTGAACTAATTGCGATGAATTGCCTAACGGAGCACTTCTACTTGCAACCACTCATAGCTCATCGTATTATATTTTCTTGCGCTGAGGCGTATCCAGATATTGCGGGGTGGAGCAGTCTGGTAGCTCGCCGGGCTCATAACCCGGAGGTCGTAGGTTCAAATCCTGCCCCCGCGACCAAGAACTTGCAGCCCGGAGGTCATGTGGCCTCCGGGCTTTTTCATTTGAGTGCCGCGTAGGTAATCCAGGGCCGTTCATTCGATACATATCTGTAACGTAGATTACAAAAAGTTTGTGATTCATTACCAAAACTCATTGAATAGAGTCTATAAGTTGTTGTACATACTACAACAATTTGGTAATTCCTCTCTCAACTTACTAATAATCATGCTAGCATTGCAAAGAGAAACGGAACATTGCCAAAGCTGTCATCTCATTGTTGCTGTCATGCGGGATTATTGCCACAACATGATTGGACGGATCGCACTGCAACCGCTTGTCGAAAGGACTGACTATGCTTGCTGAGGAGCTTGTAGATCTTGTCCACCTGATTCAAACGCAGCGGTGTGAAGCGCAAACCGTTGAAGTAAAGGCTGCGCAAGATGGATGCCCGACGCGCTTATACGACACACTGTCCAGCTTTTCAAACCAAGATGATGGCGGCGTTATAGTGTTTGGGGTGGATGAGCGACAGGAATTCGCGGTGGTCGGCGTCTATGATGCCCATGACCTCCAGAAACATCTTGTCGAGCAGTGCAACCAGATGCACCCTCCGGTTCGCGCGATGTTTACGTCCGCTTCCATAGACGGCAAGATAGTTGTTTCAGCAGAGATACCCGGCATCGACATCTCTGATAGACCTTGTTACTACCAAGGAAAGGGCAGGCTCAAAGGGTCCTATGTTCGCGTGGGAGATGCCGACGAACCCATGACCGAGTACGAGGTGTACAGCTACGAGGCGTTTCGGAAAAGATACCGGGATGAGATCGAACCCGTTTCGCGCGCAACGAGGTCGACACTCGATGAGCAGAGGTTGGGACGCTATCTCACCAGCATCTCCTCGTCCAAGCCGAATCTTGCCCAGCTTGATACCAATACCATTCTGGAACTTATGAGCATTACGCGAGATGGGGTTCCAACGCTTGCAGGCGTCATGCTGTTTTCGCTGTACCCACAGGCATACGTTCCTCAGCTCTGCATTGTCGCCACAGTTGTGCCTGGAACGGAGCCGGGGGCGGTGGATGAGGCGGGCAACCGCTTCCTTGACAACAAACGGATTGAGGGGACACTTAGCGAACAGCTCACGGGAGCGATTGCGTTCGTGCGGTCGAACATGAAAGTCGCCACTCATATCGATCGCGAGACGGGAAAGCGCCATGATCGAGAAGAATACCCCATCGAAGCCGTGCGCGAGCTCGTGCTCAACGCACTGATCCACCGTGACTACAGCATCCATACGCAGGGCATGCCCATTCAGCTTTTACTCTATCGGGACAGGTTGGAGATTGCGAACCCCGGTGGACTGTATGGGCGCCTCACAGTGAACGAGCTGGGAAAAGTCCAGCCGGATACCAGAAACCCCGTCATAGCGACGGCAATGGAGGCACTGGGGGAGACCGAGAACCGCTACTCGGGGATTCCCACCGTACGCAGACTGCTTTCTGAGGCGGATATGCCTGCACCGCTCTTTGAGAGCTCGCGCGGGCAATTCCGCGTGACGTTGTACGGGAAACACGGACGACCTGAGGAGCGCATTGTTCTCAACGATGCAGCGGGCTTGAGCGATGTACAGCGCACGATTGCCCTGTACTGCGCCGACAAGCCGCGGTCGCGGTCCGAGCTTGCCGGATTGCTTGGCGTTCAAGCTCCCTATGCGATGCGTCGCTATGTGAAGCCGATGGTCGACGCTGGGCAGCTTGTGCTGACCATGCCGGGTACGCCGCAGTCATCCCACCAGCGTTACGTCACGTCCGACACACTCATAACCCGGAGGTCGTAGGTTCAAATCCTGCCCCCGCGACCAAAAGTCCAGCTCAGAGCCTATTTTGGCTCTGAGCTTTTTTCTTACTGCATCCGAAACTACATCCGAAACAAATTCTCCGTGCCAACAGTACCCTCTCCGCCCGGTCTCACGCCGAGCACGGGCAACCCCGCCGATACGATCCATCGAGAGGAAGGCGGGAGCATATGGGCGTGCTTCAAATCTCGCGCGCCGCGCAGACGGACCAGATTGCCGCGGTGGGGCTCCGCGCGCACGGTGTGGACGTGAGCCCAAGGGCCTATCGGCCAAAAGAGCGTGCAGACCTCGGCTGCGCGCTCGTGACGCGCCCCGGGAGAGACCCGCGCTGGGGCGTCGTCGCCGTCGAGGAGGCGGACTTTGAGGGACGCGCGGCAGGTCGTGCGTGCGCGCTCGCGCGCCTCTTCGCCACGGAGTACCGAAGACCTCGAAGCGCCATCCGCGCCGACACCGCCGTGGTGGAGTTCACCGGCCCCGCCACGGCGCGCGTCCTCTACCGGCAGGACGTCCGGGCAGGCGACACGGCGTCGTGACCGGCACCGCCGCGCGGGCACGCTCCCGCGTGCCGACGGGGACTCCCTCGCCACACAAGCACCGACAACGAGGGGGCAACCATGGGAAACAGGGCCGTCATCACCACCGAGCGCCGGGACCTCGGCGTCTACCTGCACTGGAACGGGGGACGCGACTCCGTCGAGGCGTTCCTCAAGTATTGCGAGCTGCGCGGGTTCCGCGCGCCCGACTTCGACGAGTACGGCTGGGCGCGCCTCTGCCAGGTGATCGCGAACTACATGGGCGCCGACGGCCTCTCGGTGGGCATCGGCCCCCTACACGACCGACCGGCGGATGGACCCCGGCGACAACGGCATCTACGTCATCCGCGGCTGGGAGATCGTCGGACGCGTCCCCCGACGGCATCAGCGAGCAGATGGACTACCCGCTCGACGAGATGCTCAAAGAAATCGACACTGCTCAGCCAAAGGACCAGCGGCTCGGTGACTTCCTCGACGCCGAGGAGGTGCCCGTCACGTCGCTCGAGGTCGGCGACGAGGTCTTCGTGCGGCAGGTCGACGGACGCTACCGTACCTACCCCGTCGTCGGCTTCGGCGACGGGCACGTCGTGAACGGGCTCGACACCGCATGCGTGCCCTATGTGGGCATGTACAACGGGCCGGCATGTGTCGACAACTGCAACAACTACCTGCGCGAGAAGACCGTACGCCGCGTGCCGAAGGAGGGCGCAACATGCCAGGCATAGGAAAGAAGGCCATGGACGCCGTCCTCGCCGTGACGGACGAACTCATGTCCTGCGTCCGCGAGGACTTCGAGCCGAACGAGGGCGTCTACCGCATCAACGACCGGGGCGACTACGTCTCCGAGGAGGACTGGGAAACCGTCTGGGCGAACCACCCCGCCTGGTGGCAGGACGCTGGCTGCTCGCCGACAACGGGCAGTTCACATCCGAGGACGTGAGCCGCATGACCGTCCACGAGATCGAGCGCGCCGTGGCGTCGCCCGACTTCTATCCCGAGTACGCGTTCTACACCGAGACCGACGAGGCAGGTGAGCTGTGATGTGCGTCACGCACAGAACCGGACACAGGGGCCTGCCTGACGGCCCGGGCGTCCTCCTCAGCCACGCCCGTATTGAGATGAGAGGAGGGGCCGCCTATCTGAACTGCCTCCCATCTCTCGGACCTCTATTTCCATGTCCAAGAAATGGGAGGCAGTTCAGATAGGCGGCCCCCGCAATTTGTGTCCGGTCGGGGGAATAATATGGCACCATGACGAAATGTCATGGGCCGACAGCCCGTGCGCTGCTATAGTATTTGTTTCAAAACGAGAGGGGGGAGACGAGCATGACCGCAAACGACGCCGCTAGGTTCATGGTCAACCTCTGCATCAACGACGGGCAACCGATCAGCAACCTCCAGCTCCAGAAAATCCTGTACTTCTGCCAGCTCGAGAGCTATCGCAGGAGCGACGCCCCCCTCTTCTCCGATGACTTCGAGGCATGGCGGTACGGCCCTGTCATCCCCTCGGTCTACAGGCTCTTCTCGATTTTCGGCGGTCTCGGCATCAACCGTAAGGTGAAGGAGCACGGTAGTCTATCGAACGGCGAGAGGGAGCTCGTTCAGAGCGTCACGCGCCGCCTGAGGGGGCTTCGCCCGTGGGAGCTTGTCGCAAAGACGCACAGCAGCGGATCGCCGTGGGACATCATCTACGGAGACGGCTCAGGAGCGGGCGACGTCATCCCGAAGAAGCTGATTAGGGAAAGCGTGTACTCCTCCTGCGCGGCATCTGCCTAGCGAGGCAACGTGAACTACGATCAAGAGCTTCAGACAAAGTGCCAGGATAAGCTCGACAAGCTCCTCTCCCACCTCATGGAGGGTGAGCTGTTGAGCGAGGGGGAGGTCGACGATGCCCTCGCCAAGCTGAGGGACATCTACCTCGACGAGTCGGGAAACCAGAACGGGTTCAGACACAACTACTCGAGGGCGACGAGCGCGATGCTCAGCCAAGACCCCGATGGCGGCGACGGCGACCCCAAGACATACGTGTTCTACGCAAACAAGGTCGAGACCCTGGTTGCGAACGTCGGGACCATCCGTGACAGAGCCCTAGCGGGCGACGACAACGAGCTGCTCATGCCGCTGACGAAGCTGTACGACCACGTCAACCTCGAACTGGTGCGGGCAAATTACTACGCTGGGCTCAACGACCTGCAGGACAGGAGGCTGGGAATCCTGTCGGAGCAAATCAAAAAGGACCGAGAGACTGCCAAGAAAAGTGTCGATGACGCGGCGGACGAAGCGAAGAAGCTCATCGAGGCCAGCAAAGCTGAGGTCCAGCGAGACAACATAACGGTCCTCGGGATATTCACAGGCATCGTCGTCGCGTTCGTGGCCGGCATGACCTTCTCCTCGTCCGTGCTGCAGAACATCGACAAGGCGAGCATCTACAGGCTAAGCGCCATAGCAGTAATAATCGCGCTGTTCTTCTTCGACCTCGTCGCGTTGCTCGTCTCGTTCCTGGGCAAGGTCGCGAAAGTCGAGACGAAGAGCCTCAGGGCGGTTACCATCATTGCGAACGCCGTGCTGCTTCTGCTACTAGCTGCCATCGTCGTAGCGCGCTTCGTCCTGCCGCTGCCGCCGTACCCGCAGGGCTAGACAGCCAAGGAGCGACACAGGGTAGACCATCTGCCCCATGGACGCAGCAACATGGGACATACCGCTTTCTAACCCACGCCACGAGAGATACTGCCAGGAACGTGTCGCCGGCAAGTCACAGCGCCAGGCGATGCTCTCCGCGTGGCCGGACCGAGCCCGCTGGAAGCCCTGTTTAAGGTTGCGGTTCTCGACCACGCGGATGAACGGCGCGCCCGCATCGTCGCGAGCGACGACCATGCTCGCGTCCATGCGACTCTGCTTGGCGAGGCGCCAAGCACCATCAACCTTGACATATTCAGGAAACATCGACGTGCTATGAAAGCCCTCGGGAGCCACGCCGTCGCGCACCACCCTGGCAATGCGTGCGTTGGGCGCGCTTGCGAGCGGTTCGCGCGTGAAATCGGGAGCATGGTACACCGGCATCTTGAACATACGTCGACCTGTCTTTCTGCATCACCGCGTCGTACGCGTGGGTCTCGTCGATTGCCGCACTCCCTGCCGATACTCAGCCCGTTAGTGCGCCTCGAACACCTTGCGCCCGCGAATATAGGTCGCCGAGACGCGCACCTGGTCGAGCTCGGCAGCGGGAACGTTCAGGATATCACGGTCGAGCAAAACAAAGCTCGCCTTGTAACCCGCCTTGAGCATGCCAAGTCCTTCGAACCCCACCATCCGAGCGGCTTCGCGCGTGTAGAGAGCGAGCGCTTCCTCCACGGTAAGAGCCTCGCCGGCGCCGCAATCGGTGCCGTCGTACGCTCGGCGCGTAACCGCCGCCTTGATATTGGGAAAGGGATCGGACGGACGTGCCCACGAGGTCGCCGGTGCGTCCGTCGAGATGCACAGGCGCGCGCCCGCATCGATGAGCGTGCGAAGGGGGTAGGAACGCTTCGTGCGTTCGGCCCCGAGATTCTTGAGGTACGAACCGATCTCGCAGTATGCAAAGATCGGCTGCGTGACCACACCCACCCCGCTGCGAGCAAAGAGCTCCACCGCCTGGCGCGACGGCGCGGTCACATGCTCGAGACGCGCCGAGGGGGCGTCCCCGGAGAGCCACGGACCGCCCGCCGTCACGTGTGCGAGCGCGCGATCGATAGCCTTGGTTCCCATCGCATGCACCGAAAGCTGCAAGCCCGCGCTCCGGCAGAACGCCACGGCATCTTCCAGATCTTCCTCCGTGCAGGTAGGGATTCCGTATACGGGGCGGCCGAGATCCCCCGAAGCGGGAAGGTAGGGCTCGGCGAACCACGCCGTCCGGCCCGAGACGCTTCCATCGGCGAGCAGCTTGACGCCCGCCTTGAACACCTGGGCGGCGTGCGTCGCCTCCTCGACAGGGAACGCCGCCACCGGATCGCCCTTTAGCTGATCCCACAGGATGTAAACTGCGCAGTCCTGCGCGAAGCCTTGCTCGGCGGCGCGGCTCAGCAGCGCATAAGTGTCTGTGCCGTCCATGCTGCACATGTCGGTCGCCGCAACCACGCCCTGCGAAGCAAGGAGCTCGCCGAGCGCCGTCAGGTTGCGCACCGCATCGGCCTCGTTTGCATGGGGGATAAACGGCGTCACCAGATCGCGCGCGGTCTCCTTGAGCACGCCCGTGGGCTCGCCCGAAGCATCACGCTCGATCTCGCCGCCTACGGGGTCGGGTGTATCGCGGGTGATGCCCGCAATCTCGAGCGCCTTGCTGTTCACGCAGCGGATGTGCTGGCAGGTGCGCATGATGCACGCCGGGGCGTCGGCACAGCCGCGGTCCAGGTCCCAGCGGGTAGGAGAGCGATGCTCGGCAAGCAGGCCTTCGTCATAGCCCCAGCCCTCGACCCATGCATCGGAACCCTGCTGGGCGCGCCGGTCGCGCACCGCCTGCACCAAATCCTCTATAGAGGTGACCGTAGGCGGCAAAGCCGAGATCTGCGGGCTGTAGTTGGCAAGCATGACGGCGTGCATATGCGCATCGATGAAGCCGGGGATGACGCGCGCGTGCCCAAGATCCACGACCTCGTCAGCGATGGCCGCAACCTGCCGGGGCGCCTCATCGAGCGCTCCGACCCACGCGATGCGCTCGCCATCGACGAGCATGGCATCGGCATGCGGACAGGCGGGGTCCTCGGTAAGAATCGCCGCATTGGTGTAGAGAACGCGCCTCATATCAGACATTCCAACCCCTCGCTTCCCGGGCAGGCCTCTATATGTTTAGTCTACCGCTCGTAAGATACCCGGCGCCTCATCTCCGCGTAAGGCGTACCATGAGCAAGGTGCCGCACATCGAAGATGCCTCGCCCGCAGGCACCGCACAGAACCCCGATTGAAGGCAGCAACCGTGATAAACGCCCTGTACCAGCGCCTCCATCGCATCCTGCGCTTCCCGCAAGCTCCGCGCCCCCATCGGTCCCGGCGCCTCCGCTGCGGGGCGCTCGTCCTCGCATTCGCTTTTGGCTTCTCCCTCGCGCCGCTGTGCACTGGCTGCGATTTCCTCGGCGTTGACCACGCCCCATCCGCAGGCGCGGTCGACATCGTCTCCGTAGAGGACGCTCAAGAAATCGCCGAGGCGGAGGCACCGGCGTTCACGGCCGATGAGCTTGCCTACGCCGAAGAGAATCTGGGCTACGAATCGTACAGCGACCTCGACGAGCTCGGACGCTGCGGCACGGCGAGCGCCTGCCTAGGACCTGAGACCATGCCGGACCGCGACGAGGAGCGCGAGAGCATCTACGAGGTCCGGCCCACGGGCTGGCAGACGGCGCGCTATGACAGCGTGGAGGGCGAGTCGCTCTACAACCGCTGCCATCTCATCGCATGGTCGCTCTCCGCCGAGAACGCCAATGCCGAGAACCTCGTCACGGGAACGCGCTGGATGAACGCCAAGGAGATGCTCCCCGTCGAAGAGGAGGTCGCCCGCTACATCGACCGAACCGGCAACCACGTGCTGTACCGCTCCACACCCGTCTTCGAGGGCGACGAGCTCGTCTGCCGCGGCGTGCTCATCGAAGCCCGTTCCCTCGAGGACGACGGCTCGGGCATCTACCTCGCCGTCTGGTGCCCAAACGTGCAACCGGGCATCGCCATCGACTACGATGACGGCGATAACTGGGAGAGCGACGAGGCGGAGGGCGGCGAGCAGGCCCCCGGCGCTTCAAGCCAGTCCGGCAACGACTCCGTCAACGGGGCGAGCGGTGCCACGGGCCAGCAAGACGCCTCGTCCGGCACGCTGCAGGCGCGCGATTACGTGCTCAACACCAACTCGATGCGGTTCCATCGCCCCGATTGCCCCTCTGTGCAGGAAACTGCCGCCCATAACCGCGAAGCCTTCCACGGCACACGCGACGAGCTTCTCGAGCTCGGCTACGAGCCCTGCGGCAGGTGCAATCCATAATCCAAAAGCAGTTGAAGCACGCGATGATCGCGCCATCTCCCGAAACGGCGCGGCGACCATCACAGAACGCATCCGCGGGCAGAAAATAGACGAAACGAGCCTCCTAGAGACGCCTCTCCGTCTAAATCCTGCCCGCGGATTTCGTGCGCGGTTTACATGCCGCGGCTTTCATGCCGCGGACACCAAAGAGTGCTTCCTATGGCGTGCCGCGATGTATAGCGCGCCGCTATAGGTTCGCGCAGCCGCTACGCCTGCTTGACTGCGCCGTCGGCGGGCGCATCGGCAGCGTTTCCGCGCGTGCAATGCACACGGCCCAGCTGCGACCACTCAGGCTCCTCGTCGGGAAGCGAGCCCGCCTCCTTGCCGAAAAGCTCCTTCAGGCAGTTGTAAGCGACGATCACACCGAGCACCATGAGCAGGATCGCGAACACCAGCTGCAGACCGGAGGTCGCCATAACCGCCATGCCCTGCGCCTGGAGCGCCGCGATGCAGCCGATCGTGCTCTGCACCAGCGAGGTGAACGTGCACACCAGCAAAAACGCAACCGGCACGTAGAGCATGAAGCCGCGGCGGCCGGTGCACTTGCAGAACACGGCGAGCGTGATCATGGTCATGCCGCCCAGCAGCTGGTTGGAAGCGCCGAACAGCGGCCAGATGTTGGTGTAGCCGCCAAACGCCAGCGCCAGGCCGAGCGCGAGCGTGAGCACCGTCGCGACCCAGGTGTTGGAGAGCACCTTGCCTGCACCCGTGGCGCCGGCGCCGGCCTCCTCGGCAGCGTCGTTGGTGGTAGCGAAGAACTCCTGGAACGAGAGGCGCCCGATACGCGCAACCGCATCGACCGAGGTAAGCGCAAGCGCGGAGACGCACATGGTCATGAAGACGGTTGCCAACGTCCCATCGACGCCGAACGCCGTCATACCGCGGGCAACGCCCTGCGAGAAGATCTGGAACGGAGTGCCCACCGCAGCGCCGAGCGCGCCAGCGGTGTTCATCGTGGAGAACATGATGCCTGCGACAACGATGGCGAGCACGCCCACGAAGGACTCGAGCACCATGGCGCCGTAGCCCACCGGCAGCATATCCTGCTCCTTCTCGACCTGCTTGGACGAGGTGTTGGTAGAAACCAGGCTATGGAATCCGGAGAGCGCGCCGCACGCAACCGAGACGAAGAGCAGCGGGAACACGTAGCTGCCGTTGGCGGCAAGGGCGGAGATGTCGGCAACCGCAGGCGCGGTCATCGTGGCCTCGCCCGCCACGCCGAGCACGACGATACCCACTACCGCGCATGCGATCATGACGATCATCATGATGCTCGTAAGATAGTCGCGCGGCTGCTTGAGCGTCTGGATGGGCATGGCGGCGGCAAACAGCAGATACACCGTGATCACCGCGAACCAGCCGTTCTTATCGAGATAGACCGGGAACTGCATACCGACGGCGAACATGGCGACGAACAGCACCACCGCAAGCGCGAGCTCGCGCCAGCCTGAAAGCTGGAACTTGCGGTTGATCCATCCGAACGCGATGGCAACGAAGGTGAACAGGATCGAGATGGTGCCTGCAGTACCGCCGGCGTAGGAGCGCGCGAAGTCGACCGCGCCGTCCTCTCCCGCCACCGTCATGAACGTGCCCGCAACCATGTCGACGAACGCCGCGATAACGATGATGGTGAACAGCCAGCTAAAGAGCAAGAAGAGCCGGCGCCCGGTGCGTCCGATGTACTTCTCGATGAGCTGGGCGAGCGACTTGCCGTTGTTCTTCACGCTCGCATACAATGCGCCGAAATCGTGCACGGCGCCGAAGAAGATACCTCCCACCAGCACCCACAGAAGAACCGGCAGCCAGCCGAACATCATCGCGGTGATGGTGCCCGTTACAGGCCCCGCGCCGCAGATGGAGCTGAACTGATGCGAAAACGCCGTGAAGCACGACGCCGGCGAGAAGTTCTTCCCGTCCTCCATGCGGCGCGCAGGGGTGAGGGCCTCGCGATCGACGCCCCATGATTTGGCGAGCCATCGCCCGTACACCAGATACCCCGCGGCGAGCACCACCGCGGCAACCGCTACGACCACGATTCCGTTCATACGAACTTCCTTCCCCGGAATCCCATTCACCCGACGTAAGGCTCATCGCGACCGCGCAGCCTGCAGGCAGATAAAAAACGGGAGCCTCGAACCCAGTTCGCGGCTCCCGTCTTCAAGCCGCCCGCATGCAGCACGGGCGGACGATGTCTGCCCGTGCTAGCTAATAATCTCGCTGATAATGGCTAGTAGCTGCGTGCGCATGAATCGAAGATCCCTGTCTGTTCGACGCGAGCCGGAGCCCGCATCCCTATAGAACCAGAGAGATTGTGCCGCTTTAGCTTAGTAGAGTCAAACATGTTACATCTCTGTTGCAACAGCGCATCGCGCCGCACGAACCGTCCGGTACGGCTATGGGCGCGCCGCCCCGCACGGGCAGGCCTCCTTGTCCGCGCCGCCCGTTCCGTCGCCGGCGCATGCAGCACCATCCGCGCCAAGCAGCCGAGCCGCGGCATCTAAGGCATCGCATGTGCCTATGAGGCCCACGGTGTCCCCGGCAACCAAGCGCGTCGTCGCGTCGATGAACAGGGCTGTCTCGCCCTCGTGACGCAGGGCCACGGCGTTTGCCCCGGTCTTGGCGCGCAGGTCCGCTTCGGCAAGCGTTGAACCCGCAACCGGAGCCCCCTCGGCGACCTCAATCCAGTAGAGATCGACCTCAGCGAGCGACGATGCCAGTCGCTCGAGCGCACGCGCCCTCGCCGCGCGCGAGTCATCCGCCAGCGCCGCATAGCCGCTCGCACGCAGCTCATCGGCGTACTCCTGGATCTGCCGCGGGCGATAACCCAAATCAAGCAGGGCATGGCGCATGAGCTCGATACCGCCCTCCAACACGGGCCGCACCACCTCGTCGGCTCCAGCGTCTACGAGCTCGGCGACCGCATCCTCATCATGCGCGCGCGTGATGATGCGCAAGCCCGACGCCGCCGCACGCGCTTCTCGAGCGATGACCTCCGCCGCCGCGTCACCATGCGAGGCGATGACGAGCACCTGCGCCGCCCCCAGATGGGCATGCGCCAGGATATCCGAATTCGCGGCATCTCCCACCAGCACGTGCAAGCCGTCGCGCTCGGCCTCCTCCGCCGTGGACAGGTCGCGTTCCACCACAAGGCACGGCACCTCGAGGCGCATCAGCACGTCGGTGACGCAGCGTCCCGCATGGCCGTAGCCTACGACCACCACATGGTCCGCCATCCCCTCGCGCGCGGGTTCCTCCGGCAGCTGGCGACGCTCGTACAGGGAACGAAGCCACGGACGGGAGCCCATCGCGCGTTCCAAGGGCTCGATGGTCTTGAAGGCGAACGAGTTGAATGCTATCGAGAGCACGGCACCACCCAGTATCAGGCTGTACTGGTCGGCGGAGAGGATTCCGAGCGCCATGCCCGTCTGCCCGATGATGAACGAGAATTCGCCGATCTGCGAAAGGCCCGCCGCAACCGTGAGCGTCGTGTTCAATCCAGCGGAAAGTACCGGACCGAGCGCCATGTTGATTGCCCATTTCCCCACGATGATGAGGATGACGAGCGCAATGAGCTCCCCGGCATGCGCCGCAAGCGTGACCGGGTTCACCATCATGCCCACCGACGCAAAGAAGATGATCGAGAACAGGTCCTTGAAGGGAATTGCCTCGGCGGCGATGCGATGCGACAGCTTGGAGCCGCTCACCACCACACCGGCCAAGAACGCCCCCAACGCGACCGAAAGGCCGAACATGAGCGACGCCGCCATCGCGGTGCCAAGCGCCACGACCACGACGGCGAGCTGAAAGAGCTCGGCCGGGCAGAAGCGCGCGATGCGAGCAAGCAGCCACGGCAGGACGCGAGAACCCACCACGAGCATGAGCGCCACGAAGGCAGCGGTCTTCGCGAGGGCCTCCGCAAGGCCGCGCGCAAGCTCCGGACCCGAAACCTCACCCGGTCCAAAGACGACGGGCAGCACCACCAGGATCACCACCGTGGCAAGATCCTCGACGATCAGCCACCCGGTTGCCACGCGCCCGCCATGGCTCTGGTAAAGCCCGGCGTCGCTCAGGTTCTTGATGAGCACGACGGTCGAGGCGATGCTTACCGAAAGGCCGAGCATGACCCCCGCCTCGAACGTCCACCCGAACAGCCTTCCCAGCAGGCAGCCACCGATGGTTCCGAGCACGATCTGCGCGATGGCGCCCGGAACGGCGATGCCTTTGACCTCAGCCAGGTCTTCGAGTGAGAAGTGCAGCCCCGTGCTGAACATCATGAACATCACGCCGACCTCGGACAGCTGGTTCATAGCATCCGAATCGCCGATGAAACCCGGCGTAAACGGACTCACCACCAAGCCGCCAAGCAGGTAGCCCACGATGGGCGGCAGGCGGACCGCGCGGGCAACGAGCCCGCCGGCAAACGCGGCAACGAGCGCGAACACGAACGTCATGAGCAAAATGGTGTCTCCGTGCATGGCACCTCCTGTTTGGTTGATCGCGCCACCGGACGGCAGGGTCCGCGCCAACGGCTCAACGTCGCAGCGGGTACGCGCTGTGTCCAGCTAGAGCGTCATGTTGGGATCGGCGTCGATGTCGAGCGCAGAGAATTCACCGCGATCGAACTTACGGCGCGCGACCTCGGCAATCATGGCGGCATTGTCCGTGCAGGCACCTTGCGGCGGCAGCGTCACCCGCACGCCTTGGCGCCCGAGCTTTCTCGTCATCATCTCGCGGAGATGCGGGTTCGCCGCCACACCCCCGCCGATGCAATACTCGCGCGCACCGGTGTCACGCAGCGCGTTCCATGCCTTCTTGTACTGCACATCGAAGACGGCTGCCTCGAACGACGCCGCGAGATCGGGAAGATGGATCACGCGGCCCGCTGCGGTTTCCTGCTCGATGTAGTTCACCACGGCGGTCTTGAGACCGGAAAGCGAGAAGCGGTAGTCACCCTTGCGGTTGAGCGCGCGCGGGAAGTCGATGGCCTTGGGATCGCCCGTCTCAGCAAGGCGCGAGATGATCGGCCCGCCCGGATACCCCAGGCCGAGTGCCTTGGCGACCTTGTCGAACGCCTCGCCCACCGCGTCATCGAGCGTCTCGCCAAGCACCTGGTAATCACCCCAATCGCGCACGTGCACGAGCATGGTGTGGCCACCCGACACGAGCGTGAAGATGAACGGCGGCTTGAGGTCGGGCTGTGCGAGCAGGTTGGCGAACAGATGCCCCTCGAGATGGTTCACCGCGATGAGCGGCACCCCTGCCCCGAGCGAGAACCCCTTGGCGAAGGCAACGCCCACCACCAGAGCCCCAACGAGCCCCGGGCCCTGGGTCACGCCCACCGCGGCAAGCTCGCACGGCTCGAGCGCGCCGTCAGCGAGCCCAAGCGTCGATGCGGCCTCTTCGAGCGCGGCATCGACCACGCCGACGATGACCTCGACGTGCTTGCGGGATGCTATCTCGGGGACCACGCCGCCAAAGCGCGCGTGGAAGTCTATCTGGGTCGAAACTTGATTGGCGAGCATGCGTCCATCGGCGTCGATGATGGCGACCGCCGTCTCGTCGCAGGAGCTCTCGATGGCAAGCACCGGCTTCAGGCGCTCCACGAGCGCACGCTCATCGGCGCTGCGCCGCGCCGCCGGTACAGGCCACGCGCGCACGGCCGCCGACGTGGGCTCCGGGGAAGCGGCGTCAACGGGAAGGGCCAGAGGCAGCTGCGCGGTCATGACGATGGCGTCCTTGCCGGGTCCGTAATAGCCTCGGCGGCGCCCTGCCTCCGTGAAACCGAGGCTCGCATACAGCGCGATCGCGGTATCATTTTCCGCCTCAACCTCAAGCGAGGCGGAGGTGCAGCCAAGCATCTGCGCATCGTAGCTCACATGCGCGAGCAACTTGCGCGCGATGCCCTGGCGGCGGCGCTCGGGAGCCACGGCAACGTCCAGAATCTCGATATCATGCTCGACCACCATGCCGCCGGCAATGCCCGCGAGCTCCCCGTCATCGTGAGCGACCCACCAAGTGCGGGGCACCGCCGCGTCCTCGCTGAACTCCGAAAGGAACTGCCCCGGCGTCCAGGGCGTGTGCGCCGCACCGGAAAAGCACGTCGCTTCGAGGGAGGCCGCCGCCTCGGCGTCAGCCGCTCCCATGGGCCTGATCTGCAGATGACGACCGGCAAGCTCGTCGGCGACGCCGGTGACCTCGCTGCGCGCGCTCGGGGCGGTCCCCAAACGCCGGCGCTCGTTCTCCTCGGCATCGGACAGACGCGTGTAGATGGGAAGCACCAGAGCCGGATCGCCGTCATCCCACCCGCGCTCCGCCGTTGCTTGCAGCGCCGCGCGCACGAGCCCCTCACCCGTAGGATGCCAGAGCCCCTCTTCGACAAACTGCGCGAAGCCCGCCTCGCGGAAACGCGCCCCGTAGCGCTTGAGCCCGTCCCCGCTCAGCTGCAGCTCTCCTGCCTCCGGCATGTTCAGCCAGGCATCCACCACGGCCGCGGCCTTAACAACGCGCTCTCGGTCGAACAGCCGCTCGATACCCGCGTCATCGATGCGGTAAAGCGCCGGATACACCTCGCCGCGCATCGCGTCCGCGGCGATGCCCACAAGCCCGCGCACCCCGCCGCGCCACGCCGTCCATGCCGTCGCATCGAGAGTCGAGGCGCCGTACAACGGCACATTCGCCCCGCATGCAAGCCCCTTGGCCGTCGAGATGCCTATGCGCACACCGGTAAACGAGCCAGGACCCCTTCCCACGATGAGGGCATCAAGGTCCTCGACGGCATGGCCCGCTTCGGCAAGGGCATCCTTTACCGTAAGCACGAGCTCCACGTTCGCACGACGGCGGCAGAGGTGGTCGCGAGCCGCCAGGATCTCGAGCGATGATGCGTCTCCGCGCGCGAACGCATCCTCATCGATCCGGGCGATCGCACACGCCAGCATATCTGTCGAGGTATCTATAGAGGCTATCAAACGCTGACGCGTAGTTTTTTCCATGCACAACCGTCCTATTGGCGTTCTGGTTCAGTGATGTGGCGCCGCTCCTCAGAAGCCACGAGCGCGTCATCGATTGCCTGCGCAAGCTCTTCCGCGCGGATACCATGTGGTTCGAGTGCGATCGTCCGCTCGTCTTGCCCGACTCGCGTGATCACGACACCCAAGAACTCGTCGGTCAACTCGTCTTGGAACTGCTCGCCCCACTCAAGCAAGCAAACGCCCTCATAGCCGAGCACGTCGTAGATTCCCGTGTCCTCGAGCTCGTAGGCATGCTCGAGTCGGTAGAGATCGAAGTGGAACAGGGGAATGCGCCCACCTTCATGCACCGCCATGATGGCAAAGGTCGGACTCGTCACGGGATGCTCGTCTCCAAGCCCTTTGGAGACCCCCTTCGTAAGATGCGTCTTCCCCACGCCCAGACCACCGGTGAGCACCAGCACGTCGCCATCGGCCAGCAAGGGCGCGATGATCTCCCCGAATTCCTCGGTATCAGCCTGAGAGCCGCTTTCATATCTGCCTCGCGACACGCGATTGAGCGCCATGCCTACTCCTCCACGTGGGGCAAGGGCGCCTGCGCGCCGTTGGATGCCGGCACAACCGCAGCGTCGCCCTCGGGCACCTCGCCCGCCGGGTGCCGTGCAAGCCAGTCTCCGAGCATGCGAAAGTCTTGCTCGAGCAGCTCTTGCCAGGCGGGGTTGCGGAGCGCGGCCGCCGGATGGAACGTCGGCATGACCACGAAATGGCCCGTTTGGTGGAACCTGCCGCGCAACCGGGTGATCCCCGTCTCGGTACGCAGGATGAAATGGGTCGCCGGGTTGCCCAGCGTTACGATCACGTCAGGCCAGATGCTCCTTATCTGCTCGCGAAGGAACGGGGAGCACGCAAGCACTTCATCCGCTTTGGGATCGCGGTTTCCCGGAGGCCGGCACTTGAGCACGTTAGCGATGTAGATCTCTTCGCGCGTAAGCCCTGCAAGCGAAAGGATGGCGTTTAGATTCTCGCCCGCGCGCCCTACAAAGGGCTCGCCCTGCAGGTCCTCGTTGCGACCCGGAGCCTCGCCCACGAACACCACGCGAGCATGCGGGTTGCCGACGCCAAAGACGATGTTTGTGCGCGTCTGGCAGAGCTCGCAGAGCCGGCAATCCCCCATCGCCGCCCTGATCTCCTCAAGGGAAACCTCGCGCGGGCGCTGGTGGTCGTGTCCGGGGATCTTAAGCATCGCCATCGGGAGCCTCCCTAGCTATCACAGGTACACTTTCTCCAAGCGCATGCCAAAGCCGCACGCAACCTCGTAGTTGATTGTGCCGCGCAACTGCGCCATCTCGTCCATGGTGATGCATGCATCACCATCCCGACCGATGACGGTCACCACATCGCCGTACTCCGCTTCGGGAATCTGGTGGATCGGCGTCTGCTGGATGGCGACCATGCACTGGTCCATGCAGATATTACCCACTTGGCGGATGCGCTCGCCGCGGTAGAGAACCTCCATGCGGTTGGAAAGCGTCCGCGACAGACCGTCGGCATATCCTATCGGCAACGTGCAGATCTGCACCGCCGTGCGCGGAACGCGATAAGTGAAACCGTAGCTTACGCCCTCGCCCATCGCGGGCCGCGTGGTCCGCGTAACCCGTGCGCGCACGCTCATCACCGGCTCGAGCTCCATGGTGCGGCGCGATGCCTCGCATGGCTGCAAGCCATACAACCCCACGCCCACGCGCACCATGTCATAGCGCACGGAATCATCCAGCATCGTAGCCGCCGTGTTCTCGCAATGCACCGTTCCGCAATCGTAGCCGGCATCCTGCATGGCGCGCACCGCCTCGTCAAAGCGCCGGCATTGCAGCTTATAGTCCCAACCGTCGATATCATCGGCGGTGGCGAAGTGGGTGAACACGCCGGCGCAGCTCAAGCCGCGATGAAAATCGATGCTGCGCCTGAATTCGAGAACATCCGCGTAGTGCACGCCGATGCGGTTCATGCCCGTTTCGATGGCGAGGTGATAGGCACCGACGGTCCCCGCCTGAACCGCGCACTCCCCGTACGCGAGCGCGAACTCGACCGTATACACCGACGGCATGAGGTTGTGGTCGATGAGCAGCGGAACGGCTTCGACAGGCGGTTCGCTCAGAATCAGGATGGGCGCGGAGACACCTCCCTCTCGCAACGCGATGCCCTCTTTGACCGTAGCGACCGCGAACATATCGGCACCAGCCGAGTGCATCACGCGGGCACACTCCACCGCGCCGTGCCCGTATGCATCGGCCTTAACCACGCAGCAGAGGCGCTGGCGCGGACCTAGCAGGTTCCTGTACGCCCGCATGTTGCGTCTCAGCGCGCCACGATCGATCTCGACCCATGACCAGCGCGTCTGGGGTATCTTCATCTGCGGCACGGGATTCGCCTCCTTATGCGTCCGATGCTGTGGACGCATCCAAGCCTTCGAGTGCTTCATCGGTGATAAGCTGCATCGCCGGCCCGATGAAATCGATCAAGTCGGTCGCGATGACGCTCCTGTCGCCCAGCTGCGCCGCTGCTGCAAACCCCGTATAGGAATGCACGTTGACTGCATAAGCGCACAAAAGCTCCCACGGATCGTCGAGCTCGCGGGCGGTGAGCGCCACCGACCCCGCAAGGATGCCGGCAAGCACGTCGCCCGAGCCGGCCGTGGCAAGAGCAGCGGGGCCGGCCTGCGGCAGCAGCACCTTCTCGACGCCCACAATCGCCGTTGTGGGCCCCTTGGCAACGATAACCATGTCGCTCGACCCACCGGCCCACAAGATGCGCTGAGCCGCATCGATAGCAGTTCCCAAGTCGATGACGCCCGCATCGTCCACAAGACGACCGAGTTCGCGGTAATGGGGCGTGAGGACGAGCGGCGCCTCACGCCGGTAGAGCTCGGGGGTCTGGTCGATGCCCCCGATGGCAACCTTGGAGAGGCAGTTCAGGGCGTCGGCATCGAGGATCAAGGGCACATCGAGAGCCATGAGCCCGTTCACGACATCGAGACACCCCGCAGCGGTGGTGATGCCCGGACCGCACAGCACGCAAGAGAACTTCCGAGCGACCTCGCAGACCGCCTTGCTCGCCGCCGCCCCAAAGGCGCCTCGGGAATCTGAAGGGATATCGATAACCGGAACCGAAGGAAGCGCCATGCGGATAAGATTCGCGCAGGCCGATGGAGCCGCAACCGCAACGTAACCCGCACCCGCTCGTGCCGCAGACTTCGCCGCCATGATGGCTGCTCCTGGATAAGCCGCCGAACCAGCTACGATGAGTGCAGAACCGCGAGAATACTTATCGATGTTCGCAGGCAGCGGCATGAGGAAGTTGGTGAGATCGGCAGGCTCGACGATCTCGGCCGCATGCTCGACATCACCAATGACCTCATCGAACTTATCGTACAGCCTACCGCATACAATCTCGCCGGCATACTCCGGACCATCAGCGCTATACAAGCCGATTTTCGGAGCAAGCATGGTTGCCGTAGCCGTAGCTCGCACGCAATCATCTTCGACGCGACCGGTCTGAGCATCGAGGCCTGAAGGAACATCCACCGAGATCACCCGTGGAGCAAGGTCGTTGAGGGTGGAAATCCAAATGCTGAACGGAGGGCGCAGGGCACCATGGAAGCCCGTACCGAGAATCGCATCGAGAACGACATCGGCTCGCGCGATAAGATCGGCAAGCTCGGTACGGGACGGTCCCACGATCACGTTCACGTCGCGGCCAGCTGTGCGGCGAGCGACATGTCGGGCTAGGGATGATGAGATCTCATCAGGCTCGAGCGGAGAGACCACATCGACATCAAGGCCTTTTTGGGATAGGATATCCGCCGCAACCCAGCCATCGCCGCCATTGTTGCCAAACCCAACAAGGACGAGGACGCGTTTGGGCTTGAGCTTAAGCACCTGCTCAGCAGCAAACTCACCGGCAAGTTCCATAAGCTCGGCCTTAGACGTGCCGGCTGCATCGATTATGTCCTCGAGGGCACGAACCTCATCACAGCTGAGAACTGGTTTCATGGCTACCTCCATGGTCGATTTCGGTCTCACCGGAAAGAGCGATCAACTCATCGGACTGTATGCGCTCTAGGTCATCGAGAATCGAACGGGCCTCCTTGAACGAGCGGGCGATGCGCTGTCGCTCGGTTTCACCCTGATCCTTAGGACGCGGACGAGCACCCTCGGTAATCGTCATCGCGTTGGCAACGGCAAGATCCGAAGACAGGGACAACGAAAGCGCTACTTCGACGATGCCTTGTTCGCGTGCGATCTCGAGCGCGCGACCGGCAAGTACCGCGATGGGGCGGCCGCGATCATCCCTCGACACCGATACATCCTTACGGCCAATACCTTGAGAGAAGCCGGTGCCCAGCGCCTTGAGAACAGCCTCGCGCGCTGCGAAACGACTCGCATAATGAGCAGCAGGACGTGCTGAGCTATTGCAGTAGGCCTGCTCTTCCTCGGTAAAAACCCGCCTGGCAAAGGAGGGCGTGCGCTCAAGGATACGCTCCATGCGGGGAATCTCGACGATATCAACGCCGATACCTGCTTCTGCCATACCCACCTCCGGACAACATGCGGGATGATAACGACCTCACTTATTGTAGCCATAAACGAAAAGGGGGTTCCTGGTTTCCCAAGAACCCCCTTTCAGTTCGTTGTGTCCGGCTCGGTGCCGTCCACCGGTCAGCGGCGCCCTGCC
>DHCMC07803__coassemble_700_pt1 | contig 35477 bp, 39 predicted proteins | sample DHCMC07803__metabat2_low_PE_050 | metagenome-assembled genome bin DHCMC07803
GCTGGCCGTCGCGCGCTCTCCGCGCAGGCTCAGCCTCGTGCTCTCCTTGCTGGCATTCTTTTCCAGCATGCTCATCACCAACGATGTCGCGCTGGTCACCTTCGTTCCCCTCGCCTTGCTCGCGCTCCGCCCGCTGGGGTCGGAGCGCCTCACGTGCTTCACGGTGGTGATGATGACGGTCGCGGCCAACTTGGGGAGCATGTTCACGCCGGTCGGAAACCCTCAGAATCTATACCTCTACTCCGTCTCGCACCTATCGCTCGCGGACTTCCTGCTGCTCATGCTGCCGTATACGCTTGCCGCCCTCGTCATGCTCGTGCTCGTGGTTTTCGCCTTCGCGCAGGTGCCCGCTGGTTCGCCGGAGGCCGTGGCGCCCCAAGGGACTGCTGGGCGCATCTCCGCTACGCGCGTTGTCCCCTGGGCCGTCGTATTTGCTTGTGCGCTGCTCTCCGTTGCGCGCGTCTTGCCGTTTCAGGTTACGGTCGTCGCATCGGTGGCGGTCGGGCTTGCGGTCGATCGCGGGGCGATTTTGCATGTCGACTACGCTTTGCTCGCCACCTTCATCGCGTTTTTCATCTTTGTGGGCAACATGGGCCGCATCGAAGCGGTCGACGCCCTGATCGCGCGCGTGGTGGGAGGGCATGAGCTCGCCGTGTCCGTCATCGCGAGCCAGGTGCTCTCGAACGTGCCGGCGGCTATCCTGCTATCGGGCTTCACCTCGAACTGGGCGGCCCTCATCGTCGGGACCAACCTGGGCGGTTTGGGCACCCTCATCGCCTCGATGGCGAGCCTTATCTCCTATAAGCAGGTCGCGCTCGCCCTGCCTCGCGCAAAGGGTCGTTATCTGGCCCTCTTCACGGCATGGAACCTGGCGTTCCTCGCCGTGCTGCTTGCGGTGCGCCTCGTCGTGGGCTGACCCGCTGCTAGACGCTCCGTTCCAGCAGATTTTCGAGCAACCCCGAGCAGCCGTCGAACACGTCGCGGTAGGTCGTTTCGAAGTCGCCTGTGTACCACGGATCCGCGACATCGTCCGTGCGACCGCAAAACTCGAGGAGCTTATGAGCCTTGCTCGCAGCGCTCGGACCCAGGATGCGCTTGATTCTGCGCATGTTCTCCTCATCCATTCCTATGAAGAGGTCCCATGCGTCCATCTCGCCTCGTTGCAGCTGCCGAGCGCCTCGCTTCTCGAAGGGTATGTCATGTCGGATAAGGGCTCGCTTGGTTCCCGGATGGATGTCGTTGCCGATTTCTTCCGTGCTCGTCGCGGCGGATGCGATGACGAACCGGTCTGCCGCTCCATGCCGTCGCGCGAGATCCTTCATGACGAATTCGGCCATGGGTGAGCGGCAGATGTTGCCGTGACAGATAAAGAGAATGCGTGTCGCACGTGGCGTGGTGACCATGATCTTTCCTATCGATATGATTTGGCGGCGTCCGATGGCGTGGCTCGGCGCTCATGACATGTTCGGCATCATTGTAATGGGCGATATGAAGATCGATGTCCCCGTACTTGAGGTGCGCTGTCGGCATCGCCGGCGATAACGGTATCGAGGCGCTCGTGCATGTGGGCGTCGACACCGTCGATATGAACGGAAAGGGCTTTACCGGATACGTGAAGCAGGGCGATACGGTGAAGGCTGGTCAGCCGGTCCTCAAGATGACCAAGGCCGATATCGCCGAAACGGGTCATCCCGACTGCGTGGTCCTTGCGGTTTCCAATACGGCAGAGTTCGGCGGAGTGGAGCTTGCTGTTGAGCCGGAGGCCAGCGTGCGCGCCGGCGCGGCTGTCGCGAAGGTTGCGCGATAGCGCTCTGGTCCATAGTTCTGATTGGACATCATGTGAGGCCGCGGCGCGTCCGCGGCCTCTTTTTGCATGTGTCCGCACGGCGGGCTATCCTTATGGCTCCGATTCGCGAGCCCGGGTGATCCGGGCATTCAAGAAGGAGCCGTTCCATGGACATCATCGCCGTGCTCGCACGGGAGCTCGACCTCAAACCCGCTGCCGTCGAGGCGGCCGTCAGGCTGATCGACGAGGGGGACACGATCCCCTTCATCGCGCGCTATCGCAAGGAAGCTACGGGCGGCATGGACGATGTCGCTCTTCGTACGCTCAACGATCGCCTTGCCTACCTGCGCAACCTCGAGCAGCGCAAGGAAGATGTCATCACCCTCATCAATGCGCAGGGAAAGCTTACGCCCGAGCTGGAGACCGAGATCCGCGCCGCCGAGCAGCTCCAGCGCGTCGAGGACCTCTACAAGCCCTATCGCAAGAAGCGCCAGACGCGCGCGCAGAAGGCACGCGAGGCCGGCTTGGAGCCGCTCGCCAACATGATCATCATGCAGGTCGCGCCCAAGGGGGCCGCGACACCGCTCGATGCGGCTGCCGCATATGTTACCGCCGAGGCTGCCCAAGCTGGCTACGATACGCCTGAGAAGGCCCTTGCGGGCGCGCAGGACATCGTGGCCGAGACGGTCGCCGAAGACCCGGAGAACGTTGCCGACCTGCGCTCCTTCACCGAGGGCACGGGCGAGGTCGTGGCGGTGGCGGTCGATGCGGGCGAGAAGACGCCGTGCGAGCCCTACTACGATTTCTCCGAGCCCGCGCGCAAGATCCCCAACCATCGCATCCTCGCCATCGATCGCGGCGAGCGCGAGGGCAAGCTCCGCGTGCGCGTGGGTGTGGACACCGAGGCCGCCGTCGCGCGTCTCGGCTCCCGCTGGCCGCGCCGACAGGGCCCCTTCGCCCCGGTGCTCGACGCCGCCATCGCCGACGGCTACAAGCGCCTCATGGCGCCCTCGCTCGAGCGCGAGCTGCGCGCCAAGCTCACGGTCCGCGCGCAGACGGACGCCATCAAGGTCTTCGGCAAGAACCTCGAGAGCCTGCTCTCGGCCCGTCCGGTGCGCGGCGCACGCGTGATCGCGCTCGACCCGGGCTTCCGCACGGGCTGCAAGGTCGCGGTGCTGGACGAGACAGGCAAGCTGCTCGATCATGGCGTCGTGTACCCCACCAAGCCGCGCCATGACGTGGCAGGCACCAAGCGCGAGCTCGCGCGTTTGGTGAAGAAGCACCGCATCAACACCATCGTGATCGGTAACGGCACGGCGAGCCGCGAGACCGAGGAGGTCGTGTCGGAGTTCATCGCCGAGCAGGCGCCCGATCTGCGCTACACCATCGTGAACGAGGCTGGTGCGTCTGTGTACTCGGCGAGCGAGCTGGCGAGTGCGGAGTACCCGGAGCTCGACGTGACCACGCGCGGCGCCATGAGCCTGGGCCGGCGTTTGCAAGACCCGCTGGCCGAGCTCGTGAAGATCCCGCCGCAATCCATTGGCGTGGGCCAGTACCAGCACGACCTTGACCAGGCGGAGCTCTCGCGCACGCTCGGCAACGTGGTGGAGGACGTGGTGAACCGCGTGGGCGTGGACGTGAACACGGCGAGCGCGAGCCTCTTGGGTTACGTTTCCGGCATCACGCAGCCGGTGGCCAAGAACATCGTGGCGTACCGCGAGGAGAACGGCGTGTTCACCGACCGCAACCAGCTCAAGAAGGTGCCCAAGTTGGGTCCGAAGGCCTTTGAGCAGTGCGCGGGGTTCCTGCGCATCTCGGGCGGTAAGAACCCGCTCGACGCGACGAGCGTGCACCCGGAGAGCTATGCGGTTGCCACGCAGGTGCTCGAGCGCGCCGGCGTGACGGCGGCCGACCTTGCCTCGGGCGGCATCCCGGACATCGACAAGCGCGTGGGCAACGCGGCAACGCTCGCAGGCGAGCTGGGCTGCGGCTTCATGACGCTCATCGATATCGTCGACGAGCTCAAGAAGCCCGGCCGCGACCCGCGCGACGATGCTCCCGAGGTCGTGTTCAGCCGCGCGGCGCTCTCCATCGACGACCTGCAGCCGGGCATGGAGCTCACCGGCACCGTGCGCAACGTGGTCGACTTCGGCGCCTTCGTGGACGTGGGCGTGCACCAGGACGGCCTCGTGCACATCTCCAAGCTGGCGAAGCGCTTCGTGAAGCATCCGAGCGACGTGGTAGCCGTGGGTGATACCGTGAAGGTGTGGGTCGAGAAGGTCGACCGCGACCGCGGTAAGATCTCACTCACCATGGTGCAGGGGAAGTAGTGGTGCCTAGCGGCGACGTTGGGTGCTGGGTACAATGGTTGCGAACAACTCTGAATCACGTTTGACGGGCGATGGTGACTATGCCAGAAATATCGTTATTCTTTGGGATTAGAATCACCATGTATTACGATGATCATAATCCACCGCACATTCATGCTGCGTACGCTGGCCATCGGGCGCTTGTTGATATTCAAAGATGCTGCGTAATGAGGGGGTCGTTGCCCAACCGCCAACTTAAGTTCGTTCTCGCATGGACCGAGCTGCACCGAGATGAGCTCATGCAGAATTGGGAGCTTGCCGCTTCAGATAAGCCTCTTCTGCCAATAGCCCCTTTGATGTAAGGAGGATGCTGTGGAGGAGTATGTCCCCTGTGTCGTTCAGGCGGTTGCCGGAGATGACTACACGGTGTTTGCTTATTTTACTGACGGGACGGTCCGGTTGGCGGACGTCAAGCCGCTGATCGAGCGCGGCGGCGTGTTCTCGCAGCTTGCCGATGCTGATGTATTTCGAGAATGCCTGACCGTCTTGAATGATGCGGTAGCATGGGACGTTTCGGGCACTCGCGATGCGGCGACCTGCATTGACCTTGATCCTTGGAAGATGTACGAGGAGAGCCCCGTTGTTGAGGATCCGCTCGATGCCGTCGCTTAGGTATTGTTAACGAGCGCCCGCCGTTAACGGCAGTTGTTCTGCAAAGTTTGCCAAGGGCATCGTAAAGCATCAGAGTGGTGCGATGCCCGTGGTCGCTGAATCCGGTAGGGTATGATAATCGTTGTGGAACATGCGGACAGTGACGGAGGTTCGTTATGCCTACGACGGAGTGGATGAGCCAGTTCAAGGCGGTCAAGGGCAAGCTTGACTGCAAAGTTGACCTGGATGCGTATTTCTCCGAGAAGACCATCGGCTGTATGCCGGTTGACGTGCTGGACATCGGCAGCATCAACATCCCCACCGGCACGGTGTTCGCATGCGACCCGTTGGTGTGGCTTGAGGATGCGCGCCCCTTCATCCAGACCATTCCCGCGGGAACGTACCCCGTGAAGCTCTGCGTGGTCGTTGACGAACAGCTCGGTGACCGTTATGCCTGCATCAAGGTGGCGGTGGGCGACCAGAAGCCCGTTCGGTACGAGCTGGGCATGATCGGCGACGAGGACCTAGCGGGAGAGCTTGAGGACGGCGCGTTCTTCGGGTTCGGCGTCGATGCCGGCATGGGCTGCATCGCGGACATCCAGACCCAGAAGGCGTTCCAGGCATACTGGGCGAAGCGGCTGGAGGAAGACGAGGACATCAACCCATATGACGATCTCTTCTTCGGGCTGCTGGAGGAAAACGCTCGGATGAACCCCCAGTACCAGACCGAGGGCGGTGATTGGCTCAACTGGACGGTGCCCGGGACGGACTGCAACCTTGCTATGTGCACAGCGGGCTGGGGCGACGGAGCCTACCCGGTCTACTTCGGGCACGACGCACAGGGCGAGATCTGCGGTGTGTACGTGCACTTCATTGATATCGTGGAGTGCTACGACGCGTAGTTGGCGCGCGGGTCCGGCTGCAGCCATCTATGGTTTCGCTTCAACGTGGCACGAAACGTGATACGTAAAAAATTGCGTCTCATGTTTTGAGTATACTTGTATGAAACCTACAGGTATGGAGGCCGAAGATGCGTGAAACGAAAACGGTCGAATTCAAAGAATCCGTTACGAATTCATTCCTCAAAACCGTTTCTGCATATGCGAACTATGAAGGCGGGACGGTCCTCTTTGGTGTGAACGACCAGGGGAAAGTCGTCGGCCTCGCAAATCCCATTCAGCAATGTCTGGACATCGAGCACCGAATCAACGATGCCATCTCTCCGCGACCCGAGTACTCCCTTGATATTCGTGAGGCGGATAGCGTGGTTGCGCTTACCGTTTGTCCAGGAACTTCGAAGCCCTATCTATATCGATCTAAAGCTTACAAGCGAAGCGATGCTTCGACTGTTGAAGTGGACACCGTCGAGCTAACCCGGCTCATCCTCGAAGGGCGAAACGTCGCTTTTGAGCAGCTGCCAGCAAAGAACCAGGACTTGGCATTTACCTATTTGGGCAACCTGCTTTCGAAATATCTTGCGCTCGACGTATTCACTAAGGATACGCTTAAGACGCTAGAACTGTATAAGGAGGAAAGCGGCTACAACAACGCTGCGGCGATTCTTGCCGATAGGAATTCGTTTCCCGGGGTAGATCTAGCTCAATTTGGCGAAAGCATCAATGTCATCAATCGGCGCGTGACAAGCGAGGGCAAGTCTGTCCTTGAGGAGTTTGACGAGGCGCTGCAGGTATTTGATGACTTGTACTGCTACGAAGAGGTCGTCGGTGCCACAAGGCGTACGGTCGAGCGGGTGCCACTCACGGCGTTTCGCGAGGCGCTGGCTAATGCGTTGGTTCACAGGGCATGGGATGTCGAGGCCCGTGTCCGCATCTCCATGTTCGACGATCATATCGAGGTCGTTTCTCCTGGAGGGCTCCCAACGGGTATTTCGGAGGAGGAATACCTGGTTGACTCTGTTTCGGTGAGGAGGAATCCGATACTCGCGAACGTATTCTATCGGTTAGGCATCATCGAGGCGTTTGGTACGGGTATCAGGCGTATCAAGAATGCCTATGAAGACAGCGCGAGCAAGCCGCAGTTCGACGTGCGTGAGAATTCAATCACGGTTGTTTTGCCGGTGCTTCGACGGGATTTTGGACTCGATGAAGCTCAGAGTTTGGTATTCGATCAGCTGAACAGCGTGCGCCCCATTGGCATGAGCGAGTTGCTTGACCGCGTGGGCCTTGGCAAATCGAAGGTTCATCGGGTCTTGAAACAGCTCATTGAGCGCGGGCTTGTTCTTGTGGTCGGCTCGGGCAGAGGAACGAAGTATCGTAAAGCATAATCCGTATCGAGCTGCATTGACGTTTCGCTGATACGGGAAGATGGAGTTCTCTGTGGCACACGGAAACCGGGCTTCCCGTTTCATTCCGATGAGGGGAGAGGAGGTGCGGCATGAACTGGCGCGATTATGCGAAATACGCTCGGCAGAGTGCCGACGAGCTTGCGCGCGACTGCGAGGTGCAGGTGTTCCGCGCGAAAGGTCCGGGCGGCCAGGGTGTGAACACCACGGACTCCGCGGTGCGCATGACGCATGTCCCCACGGGTATCACCGTGACCGCGCGCGAGACGCGCAGCCAGTTCCAGAATCGCCAACTCTGCCTGCAAAAGCTCTCTCAGGCCATAAAGCGCCGCGCCCAGCCGCCGCGCGTGCGCAAGAAGACCAAGGTGCCCAAGGCAGCGCGCGAGCGCCGGCTGGCGGATAAGCGCCATCGCTCGCAGCTCAAACGGCAACGCGGTCGCGCCGGGGATGAGTGGTAGGGGCGGACAGGCTCATTCCATGCGCTACCCAACAATGCGTGCATCAGCAACAAAGTCGTATACGGTCCATGTCGTGTCTGGTGAAGCCGGTGCGCTGGTGCCCGTCATTGCCTTTATTTCGGTTACTTCGCAGACGATGCGCTGGCCTCGCCTAAGGCGCAGGAACGCGCACTCAAGCGTGAGGCTGTTGAAATCGTAGTAGGGAGAGAACGGAAGCAATGTTCCGTCGGCATCGCGGAATTGAACGTATTTAGTTCCATTCGGACTGGATTCAAAGCGTGCGAATAACTTGTCCCCAACGCCGACTGAATTCATGGCAAGTAGATGAGCGGTCTCAATCTGCCCTCCTCCAATCAAGCTGCTTGCCCAGATTTCTATACGTCCCACGTAGGCTGGATCATCTCGTTCGAAATCTTCCGGTGTCGCATGCCTGAGTTCATGGATCTGACCACGAGTTTCAACCTTCTGATCGATTGTCTTTGCGCTTGCGTACACTGGATCGGTGAAATAATCTCGAACGTCCGTCCCTATCCATTCCGGCTTACCTGGAGTTGGGGGATCCAGGGGAGGGTCAACGAGCTCCACTTCATCCTCATAGAGCGTGGCTGGGTTTCCGCCTTCGTCGATTGCGAGGAAGTAAGACTCTCCAACCTGGAGAACGGTAAACACCTGTCCGATTTCGACGTACCGGTCTGGGTCAAGCCCAGCGCGGGAGCCAACGTAACGTATTTTCATAGCCTATCCTCCCCGATGTGATGGTATGCCGTCTCAAAGCGAATGACCGGGTGGTCTGTGAAAAAAGGTGGGCTCCGAAGCTACAACCATGTACGGGTATAATTATCGATGCGCGAAGGAGGTGCACCATGTTCTACAACTATGTTGAACTTGAAGACGGAACACAGGTCGCATATTCCAATGTGCTGGATGACGGTATAGTCGAAGTGTCGATCGAGCGACCGATTGAGCTTGGCTTCGATTCGGCGCGATGCATGCTTCCAGCGTTTGAGTGGTCAGACATCGATGGCTTCGACGATGAGGATCTGGCGTACCTCGATTCTTTTATCCATAACAATGCCCCACTCATTCTTCGATTGGCGCGCGAGGCGTCGAAGTCCTATGCCTAGGCTATTCCTGTTCCAGGGCTTTGCAATCTTTTTCTGGACTGGCGAGGATGGCGAGCCGGTTCATGTTCATGTTGCAAAGGGGCATCCTTCAGCACATGCCACGAAGATATGGCTTACTCGCAACGGTGGATGCTTGCTTGCAAGTAATGGAAGCAAGCTTACAAAGCGTGAGCTTGCCAATGTTATGGACTTTGTCATGGCGAACCATGCCGATATCTGTCGACGTTGGCGCGACTACTTTCATGGGGATATCTCGTTTTATAAGTAGCTCATGCCACATGATGTGCTATGACGTGCTCGTTATCAGGTGTGCCCGCAGCGAGGAGCAGCGTGCACTAAATCGCCCAAACCGGGAATGCCCACGCTCGTTCGCTTATGGGGAGCGTGTCCTGAGCCATGCAGACGATGGCACCTGTTCCAATTTCACGTTTGAACATCGAGAGCTCGGGTGTCATGTTAGGAGCGTTGACTGGGTCTAAGACGTTTAGGTTGCGCGCGTCTTTGCGCGAAGGGGATGCCGTTTTCTTCACCTCGATGGGGAAGAGCGTCCCATCGCGCTCCATCAGCAGATCGATTTCCTTCTTGTCGTTGTTGCGGAAGAAGTAAAGCGGCGCGCGCTGCCCGGCGTTGAGGAAGCTCTTGTAGATCTCTCCAAAGACATGGGTCTCAAAGACCTGTTCGCTCATGGTGCCGGCTTCAAGAGCTTGTGGGCTGGTCCAACCTGTGAGATACGCTGCCAATCCGGTTTCGAGGTATGACTCGTAAGCGCCCGCGCGCAGGTCTTCCGGTAGGGAGCGGATGCCCGGAAGCGAGCCGGCGCAGATGCGGTCGTATGCTTCTACCACGTCATATGGCTTGGATGCGGTTACGCGGCGCACGAAGTAATCTCGACCGGGGAGAACGGCTCAGAGGGAGCTCCGGAGATCCCTGCACCGGAGAGGCCGAGCATTTCAATGACGCCGCGCGCCCCGCAAGCGATTCGGAGACTTTCTTCATGAGATGGAATGGCTGGGAGCTGGTGAGTCAGACGGTTCCGGTTTGGTCGGACGCGTCGACGATCTCCTTGATGTAGGGGAGAAGCTTCGGCGCTTTCTGAATTTCATCGATGAGAACGGGCGGACGGTAGCGCTGGAGGAAGAGCGCGGGGTCTTTCTCCGCCGTTTGCCAGATAGCGGCTTGACGACCAATATACGAAGCAAAGTGCAGGCAGGTAAGACACAAGATATAGGTCAAGGCTGGTTGTCTGCCGCCTATCGAAAGACAAACTGTATGAGTTGTGAAGCAGCTGAATACATTCCTGCAGGTAACCGCTTCTAAAGATGAATTATCTTAAGCCTGATAGTCACCTAATAATCATTTAGCTTGGTGCATGGAGTCAAAGCGATGTGGTTTATACATTCTTTTACTTGCTGCTAAGGTGCCGTCGGTTCGCCGTTTTGTTCGATGGACGGCTGCAGTTTCTTTGCGGAAAACAAAATCAAGCAAAATGACCCCGTCTGGTGCGCTTCATCGTTTCTGAGAGAGGCGTGCGGGGTACTGTCGCCAGATAGTTTACTAGATTATGCCGGCGCTACTCGTCAAATAGATCGGAGTGAATTCCGGTGCGTGATGCGACAAGGATGAGCTTGTCTTTGTCTATCGCGTACACAAGGAGCCAGTCGGGCCGGATATGACATTCGCGGAAACCGACATATCTGCCAATGAGTGCATGATCGCGATGCCGCTCATCAAGCGTTTTCTCTGCGCAAAGCTTATCAAGTACAACTTGGAGCTCATTCATGTTAAGCCCGCGCTTCTTCATCCGCTTGTAGTCACGTTTGAATTGCGAGGTGGGGACGAGCTTGAGCGCCATGTTCGGCTACTCGTCTAATGCGGCGAACATTGACGATGCCGAGTCATAGGACTCAGCGGGCATTTTCCCGGCAAGAATATCGCGAGCTTCGCGAATCGCCGCTTCGGTCTCGCTGTTGTACCGCGGCTGCCGAACGTCGAAAGGCAACCCGCCCTCGAGAATCGATTTGTGCAGGAAGATGTTGATTGCTTCGGTAAGCGTCATTCCGAGGCTTTCGTAAATTGATTCTGCCTCTGCCTTGATCTGCGGATTGACCCTCATGCTGATTGATGCGCTTTTAGCCATTGTCACTCCTTTCATTGACATTGCATATGCATTGTATCACATACCCATTTGCTGCTAGATTGTTCACGCTGTGCGGCTATCCTTTAAAAGCGCGCCTTGCATTTTCTTCTGGTTGGAAAAAGGGGCGCATTGGTGCCAACCCAAAGGAGGCCCTCCCATGCAACTTCTCTCAATTCTCCGAATGGCAAGCGGCGCCTCCTTGTGGCGCGGACTCGACTATGTGGAACAGGGCCGCGTGAAGAACCTCCGGCCTGACGGCAAGGGCGTCTTCGATGCCGAAGTGGAGGGCACGGCGAATCTGCCCTACACCGTCCACGTGGATACCATGCACGTCCGACAGTCCTATTGCGACTGCCCGCACGCGGCGGGAACGAGGCGTATCTGCAAGCACATGGTTGCCACGGTGTTCGCCGCCTATTCCCAACAGATTGATGCCTTCAAATGGGAGGTCGAGCAGGCGGAGCTGGAATACAAGCGCGAAGAGGCGGTCCATCGCGCGGAGCTCGTCCGTTACGTGAACAGCCTCAAGAAAGATGAGCTTCGCAAGGCCTTGCTTGACGCACTGATCGAGCTGGAGGAGCGCCACGACCGTTGGTGGTAGGGCTGCGCAATCCGTTGTGTCTCAAAGGAAGGGGAGTGGTGCCGTGGTTGCCTCATATGCATCGATAGCCAGCAAGGCGGACCTTCTTGCTGCCGACGCTGCGCGGGACGTTGTCCTGTGCGGTCGTTTGCTCGACGCGGCGGCCTCGGTTCGCTCGGACTTGGTATCCTCTGGCGCGCACGAACCCACTCCGACGCCGTATTTCGTGCTGGAGGAGCTGCTTGGCAAGCTTGGCCTCACGGCGGACGACCACCTGCTCGATGTAGGTTGCGGAACGGGCAGGGTTCTCGCCTATGCAGCCTCGCAGCTTCCATGTCGGGCAACGGGCGTGGAGTTGGACGCCCACCTCGCAAGAGCCGCCTCATCGTGGACGGCACCCTTTCCTCAGCTCGGCGTCGCCGCAGGCAATGCGCTCGACATGTCGCTCGCACCCTATACCTGTTTCTACCTGTTCAACCCGTTCGATACGGCGGTGCTCACGCGCTTTCTCGATAAGACCGAGCGCGAGGCGGCGCGGCCCTTCACGCTCGTCCACATGTCCGATAACGGGGAGTCGTTCGCCTATCTGGGCCGTTCCGGTTGGCGGCTCGTCCGTTCGGGCAGTATCCAGATGTTCCAAACGGCTTCTGGTAGAAGCATCAAGTTCTACGAGTTCCCGCAGCATTATTCCGTCTGGCATCACGAAGGCGCGCGATAGATTCGGCGCGGTGCGTCTGGCCGTGCTGCAACGTCCTAGTCGGTTCGCTAAGCCTCCGGGGCGTGGGCCAGCGCGTACTCGCGGAACTCGGGGTCAAGCTGCATGTCGTACTTCTCGAAGTAGTACGCGTCTCGGTTCGACCACGCGAAGCCGTCGCGTTGCACCGCCGCGAGCGGTATGCGGGTTTCCTTTCCGGCGACCTCGTCGAAAAGATAGCCGGCTGCAAAGATGTCGTATGTGGAAGCGTTGAAGAACCTCATGATGCGCTGCTTATCCGCGTCCGGCTTGTGGAAGACACCGTATGCGCCATCAGGGGTTCTGTGCGTTGGGCGCTTCATCATTGAGGTCCCTCCTCGGCTGCGGGTGGAACGTCGCCCTCTCGCCGTCATCGTTACACCTCTTGTTCCCAATAGTGACGTCCTCGGGGTTTTCTTTGCAGCCGTGGCATCACGGCCGGTGGTCCAACTGGGCTATTGTCGGGAGGCGTGACTTGTTTTTTTGGGCAATGTCATCCTAACCGGTGGTCAAACATAGCGGACCTGCGCTTCGCTAGCTATTGCTTTATGCCCGGTGATTCCGGGCGTGCCGCCACATGCGGAACGCGACGAACGACACGACGAACGCGATTGCAAACGTCTTCATCTCTGCACCTCTTGGTCGATCCTGACTCCGCATGGGTCTCATATCGTTGCGATTCTCATGCGGGCAGCGCTTCCGCCCCATCCCACAACCCTGCGTTGGCCTAGGAAAAAGAGAAAGTGACAGTTCCGATTCTCTCATTGACATCTTGTCAAAAATGTTATTGCTCTTCACTCATTCCTAAGTATATCGCCAGTAACTTGTAGGGGGTTGCGGGCAGAAGAGTAGTATCTATCGCTTCGACCCAAGGCGTCGCCTCGGGCAAGAAAGGGGGCGGGCCCATGTGTACGGGTATCCGCTTTACCAGCACCTCCGGTTCCATGTACTTCGGTAGGAACCTCGATTGGACTCAGGGATATGGCGAGCGCGTGGTGGTGACGCCCCCTGCTGCCCAGGTGCCTGCCGCCTTCGATCGCTCCGGCGACCTCGATGCCGCACGCGCGCATGCCGTCATCGGCATGGGTATCGTAGCCGAGGGCGTGCCGCTGTACTTCGATTGCGGCAACGACGCCGGCCTCGCCGTCGCGGGCCTCAACTTCCCGCAGAGCGCGCGCTATGCCGCCAACGCCAGCAGCCAGCCGGGTGCGGTGAACGTCGCCGCGTACGAATTACCCTTCTGGATCGCGCGCAACTTCTCCTCGCTCGACGAGGTGCGTAGCATCCTCGCCCATACCGTCGTTGTGGCCAAGCCCGTCTCGCCCGACCTTCCCGTTGCGAACCTGCACTGGATCGTCGTCGACGCCACGGGCAGCATCGTGGTCGAGTGCCTCGAAGGCGGTCTCAAGGTGTGGGAGAACGATGCCGACGTGCTCACCAATGAGCCCAATTTTGGCTGGCAGCGCACGAACCTTCGCAATTACCTGGGCCTTACCAATTCCGAGCCCGCAACGGCAACGTGGGGGAAGGCGCAGCTTGCGCCCTTCGGATCGGGCATGGGCATGCAGGGGATTCCTGGCGACTACAGCGGCCCCGCGCGCTTCGTGAAGGCTGCCTTTGTGAACAGCCGCTATCCAGCGCAGGAGTCTGAGGAGGCAAACGTCACGCGGCTCTTCCGCACCCTCGGCTCGGTTGCGGTGCCCTTGGGCGCTGCTCTCATGGCGGACGGCTCTTCCGAGATCACCCTGTACACGAGCTGCTTCTCGGCTGCAACGCTCACGTACTATCACGCTACCTACGATGAGCCGCAGATTCGTGCGTATCCGCTTTCCGCATGCGATCTAAGTGGGGCCGAACCCTTCTTCGCTCCGGCGGCATAGGCCGCGTCCATCGCATTCCGTTCACGTCGTTCGCGCCCGCCCGATGCGCCTCTCTCAGATGGCGATGCGGGCGGGGCCTCTGGCGTCATCTTTCATCATCAGCCTCCTCTCTGAAAGGCATTCACGTGAATACCACTCAGCAATCGCGGGCCGCGCGGTCCGTTGGACCCGTTTGCGCTGCAGCCGGTGCGCCGGCGGCAGGCGTGGGCGACGCCCCCGTTTCGACCGCTACCGCCCCTGCATCGAACTTGGCTACGAAGGAGGCGAGGCACAGGCCCGCGAAGCAGGCATCTGCTCCCTCCGCCTCGCGGTTCCTGCTTCTGCCCATCATCATCCTCATCCTTGCGCAGATGGGTGCCACCGGTGACAACGGGGCGCTCTCGCTGGCCACGGCGTCGCTCACAAGCGACCTCGGAGCCACCACTGCCCAGATTCAGCTCGCCAACATGATCTATCCGCTCGTAGGCGGCGCGTTCATGGTTGCAGGTGGCCTTGCCGGCACCATGGTCGGCTGGAAGAAGACCTTCCGCGGCGGCATTCTGCTGTGCGCCCTCGGCGAGGTCGTGCTCGCCCTGGCACCTAGCATGAACGTTTTCATCTGGGGTGGGCGCGTGCTCGTGGGGCTTGGCGCCAGCTTCATGATCCCGTCGGTCTTAGGGCTCATCCCGCTCATCTACCAGGGGCACGACCGTGTGATCGCGTTCGGAGCCATCGGGGCGGCATCGGGTCTCTCGGCGCTGCTGCCGCTCGCGCTAGGCGTGGTCATGCAGGTATCCGGCATGCACGTCACCTTCCTCGTGCTTGCGGGCTACTTCGCGCTCGTATTCGCCGCGTCGTTCTCCCTGCCTGCCATCGAGCAGCCGCGCGAGCGGTCCGGGTTCGACGGCGTGGGCGTCGCCCTTGCCGCATCCGGCCTGTTCCTCGTGCTCATCGGGCTTTCGGGTATCTCGTCGTGGGGCCTTATCGCACCGCTCTCGGGCGCTCCCTTCACCATCCTCGGCATCTCGCCGGCACTTCCCATGGTCGTCGCGGGCATCGTGGTGCTCGGCGTTCTCGTGGCATACGAGCGGCGCGTCGAGGCGCGGGGCGGCATCGCGGTGCTGCCGAGCGCGTTTCTCACCGATCCCCAGGTGCGCGCCGGCCTTGTGGCTTGTGCCCTCACGTTCTTCTTCATGGGCGCTCAGTCCATCCTCATGGCGCCTTACCTGCAGCTCGTTGCCGGATGGTCGCCCGTCGCGGTGGGAACCATCTCCATCGTTACCGGCGTTCCCACCTTCGCCTTGGCCCTCGGCATTCCCAAGTTCATGCCGCACGCTAGCCCGCGCCGCGTGATCCAGGCGGGTTACGTGGCCATGGCTGCCGCGCTCGGCATCATGGCGCTCTCCGTTACCGAGAACGGCGCCAGCGCGCCGCTCGTGTACCTGGGAGCCTTCATGGCGGGTGTGGGAGCGGGCACGGTCTCCTCTCATGCGAGCAACGTGGTGGCGATGGCGCTTCCGGAGCGCGAGGCCTCGCAATCGGGCGGTATCCAAAGCACGATGCGCAACGTGGGCCAGGCACTCGGTGTAGCGCTGCTGGGTGCCGTGCTGATCTTCGGGATCACCGGTACGGTGCGCAGCCGCGCCGCATCCGATTCCTCCGTCTCGCCCCAGGTGTCTGACGCGCTCGGGAACGTGAGCATCGATTTGGGCAGCAACCGTACCTTCGAGGACGAGATCGCGGGCATCTCCATGACCGATGCCGAGCGCAAGGAGCTCGTATCGATCGAGTCCGCAGCGCGCCTCGACGCGGTACGCCTGGCCTATGCGGTGGGCGCAGTCGTGGTACTGGCAGGGCTCATCACCACTCCTGCCATCCAGGGCGAGGGCAGCAGCGGGCATAGTGGCAGCAAGCGCGCAAAGGCCCGTGCTGCGAAGGGCGGGCGCTCCCAATGAGCGCAGCTGCTTAGCGCATGCGACAGCCCATCCAATCGTTGCGAGAGGCGCCTCCACCGGGGGCGCTTTTCTATCGCGCGCCGGAACGATCCTCAATTGCATGCGGGTGAGGTGCCTGGTCGCGCGGTGGGGGAGGGTTGATCGCTAGAGATCGCGCCCTCCCTCGCCATCTTGAGCTTGCTGGGAGAGCATCGATTCCAGTCGGTTGGATAGATCTGCCAACGTTGTTTGCGCCAGCCGGCTCTCGAGTGCGTTCTGGGCAGCGATGAGCTCGCTGTCGACGACGGCGTGGACGTTGCCGCCCACAGGGCATGCCGGGTTGGGATTCGCGTGGAAGCTGAAGAGCTCGTTCGTGACGCAGTCGACGGCGCGGTATACATCCAGCATCGCCTTCTGCTGCATCAGCACGGGCGTGTTCGGCTTCCCGCAGGAGGAAGCGGCGCGTATCGCCGTAAGCACAGTCCGCGCCTGGCTGGATGCGCATCCGCATGTCGACATACGCATCATCTTCAACGTCTTTCTCGACGAAGACGCCGCGATCTACCGTCGGCTGTTGAGCCAGCCCGCCTCTCATATGCGAAAATGAATGCAGGGCATCGCATGAAGCGGTGCGAATGGGCGAACGAGGGGGCCGCATGAGCAAGCACGAACGAGAAGTGATCGGCGTCGACGACCGCGTGTCGGTCGGCCGCGCCATTCCGCTGGGCATCCAGCACATGATGAGCATGTTCGGATCGACGGTGCTCGTGCCCGTGCTCACAGGGCTCGATCCCAACGTGGCCATCATGTGCTCGGGCATCGGCACCATTTGCTATCTGCTGGTTACGGGCAACAAGATTCCCAGCTATCTGGGCAGTTCCTTCGCCTTCATCAGCCCCATCCTCGCCGTGGGCGCCACGCAGGGGCTCGACGCCGCCATGTCTGGCGTCGTGGTCGCGGGCCTCGTGTTCCTGGCGGTTGCCGGCATCATCAAGCTTGCCGGCACCGGATGGATCGACCGCCTGCTGCCGCCCGTGCTCGTGGCGTCGGTGATGGTCGTCATCGGTGTGGGCCTTTCCGCCACGGCGGTCGACATGGCCTTCATGCAGGACCTCCCGGACGGCACCGCGGCTTTCTACGGCACGGGTGCCATCGTCGCCGCTGTCACGCTCGTCGCGGCGGTGGTGTTCTCCAGCATGGGCGGCATCTTCGGCACCATCCCGGTGCTCTTGGCCATTATCGTGGGCTATGTGGTCTCCATTCCGCTCGAGCTCGTTGATTTCGCGCCCGTAGCCGAGGCCGCGTGGATCGGCCTGCCGAACATCTCCGCCCCGCGCTTCGACGTGGGCGCCATCGCGCTCGTGGCGCCCGTGGCCATCGTCGTGGTGATCGAGCACATCGGTCACCTGCTCGCCGTGGGCGAGATCGTGGGCAAGGACTACCGCGACATGCTGCCGCGCTCACTCGCCGGTGACGGCATCTCCACCATGATCTCCGGCTTCTTGGGCGGCCCTCCCACCACCACGTACGCGGAGAACATCGGCGTCATGAGCGTCACGCGCGTGTACTCGACGCAGATCTTCTGGTACGCCGGCGGCTTCGCGCTCGTCATCGGAGGCTTCTGCCCCAAGCTGGCGGCGCTCATCCAATCCATCCCCAGCCCGGTCATGGGCGGCGTGTGCCTGTTGCTCTTCGGTCTTATCGCCTCGAACGGCCTGCGCATGCTCGTGTCCAACCGCGTGGACTTCGACATCAACCGCAACCTCATGATCGCGTCCGTCGTCATCATCGTGGGCGTGGGCATGGAGACCTCCGGTATCTCGATTCCCATCGGCGACTACACGCTCCCCGGCATGGCCACCTCGGCGCTTGCGGGCATCCTGCTCAACCTGATCCTGCCCGGCGGCAAGGAGGAGGCCGAGGAAGCGGGGCAGGGAGCGTAGGGACGACGCGGCTCCCGGTTGGCGCGACTGCGCGGCGCTGGGACCCATGCGAAAGGACGTGCTTCCATGGATGGCATACGGTTGGAGACGGAGCGCCTGCTGCTTCGTCGATTCGCTGAAGACGACGCGGCGGCGCTGTGGCGCATGTGCGCAGACGAGCTCGTGACGCGCTATCTGCCGTTTGATGAGCTCAAGAGCTTGGAAGGTGCGCAAGGTCTGCTCGAAGAGAAGTTTCTCGCTCCGTATCGCCGTGCGGACGCAGGCGAGGCCGGTGCGGACGGCTTCTCGCTTGACGCTCGATGGGCCATCTGCGAGAAGGAGTGCGGCGAGCCGATTGGCTTCATCCAGATTGGCGACAACGAAGCACATGAAGCGGGGTATATGCTGCGCCGTGCCAGCTGGAGGCACGGATATGCGCGCGAGGCGCTCGCGGCGGTCATTGCTTGGGCGCGCGCCTCGGGCTACCCCTTCCTCACGGCGGCGCACGACGTCGATAACCCGCGCAGCGGGGAGGTTATGCGTGCGTGCGACATGACATACCGTTACACCTACCGCGAACAGTGGCTGCCCAAGAAGCCGTTGGTTGCTTTCCGCCTGTACCAGATCGACCTCGCGCCTGGTGTGCAAACGTATCGCGGCTACTGGGAACAGCACCCGGATCATTGGATTGAGGAAGGGCTATGACGTACACGGCGTCGCATACTTCGCCGCTTGGTGAGGTGTTGCTGTCGAGCGACGGATCCGCGCTCACGGGCTTGTGGTTTGCGGGGCAGAAGTACTTCGCGGCGGGGCTCGCTGAGGATGTTTGTGAGCGGTCCGACCTGCCGGTGTTCGAGGCAGTGCATGCCTGGCTTGATGCGTATTTCGCGGGCGAGGAACCTGGGCCGCTGCCGCCAGCTGCCTTCGCGGGGACGCCGTTCCAGCACATGGTATGGGAAGAGCTTCTGCGCATCCCATATGGCGAGACCTGCACATATGGCGATCTTGCTCGGCGCATCGGTGAGCGCCGCGGCTCGCCGACCTCTGCGCGTGCGGTGGGGGCGGCGGTCGGGCGTAATCCCGTATCCGTCATCGTGCCTTGTCATCGCGTGCTCGGCGCGAGCGGAGCGCTCATCGGTTACGCCGGTGGCGTCTGGCGCAAGCGGGCGCTGCTCGAGTTGGAGCAGCGGGGTATATCGATTGCGGAAGCCGCTGAGCGCCCCGGCACGTGCGGCATGGGCGCAGGCAGGTTGCTCCTCGAGCGCGCGACGGAGCTCTACGGTGTGACGGAACTTTCCGTCAACGAGCAGAACCCGCATGCCGTCGGCTTCTACGAGCATATGGGCTTCTCGACCTATAGCCGCACGGAGACGGACACCCAGGGGGACCCGTTCCCGTTGCTCTACATGCGGCGGGCTTAACATCGCCGCGCGGTCTGGAGCGCGAGCCGAGGCGTATTGTTCGTGAGCGCCGTCTATCATTCGTGCGGCAGGGAAGAAGCACCGCTAGGGCACGTATGTTGAAAGGTGCATCTATGCAGGTCGATCCTCCATCCGAGCATCGCGCATCGAAGAAATCGTCCGGTGCGGGCTCCTCATCCTCCCAGATCGATCCAGGCAAGGTGAAGGGCGTCGTCCAGATGGTTGCAGGCGCTGCGGTCGCCGCGGCTGGTGTGCCGCTGTGCGTGCTGCCCGGTCCCGGTCTGGCGGTGATTGCAGCGCGGCCGGCTTCCCTCGCAGGTGGTGAGAGAGGCCGGCCCGCGTGCATTCGGGTTTTAGGTGGAAGGCGCTACATGAACCGCTTGCCGTTGCTCCAGGCCTGGCCGACCTTCTCGCCCAGGGCGTAGTAGCCGCTCTGGAACTGGTCGAAGGCGAAGGCGTTGAGCTTCACGGGGTCGACCTTGCCGTCCTCGTTCAGCACTGCCTCGTCTGCCAGCACGTTCTCGATCTTACCGAGCACGCGCAGGCCGTAGGGCTGCTCCTGCATCTCGACAACGCTGCACTCGAGCGTGATGGGGTACTGGTCCACCACCGGTGCGTCCACGCGGCTGCTCTTGGTGGCGGTCATGCCCGTGCGCTCGAACTTGTCGGCAACCTTGTTGCCGCTCGCGATTCCGAAGTAGTCGCTCTCATCCAGGTGCGCCACGTCGGCCACGCTCAGCGTGAAGGCGCCGCGTGCCTCGAGGTTCTTTGCGGTCTTGTGCCCGCGGCTGATGTTCAGCGCCACCATGTCGCGCGCGCAGATACCGCCCCACGCCATGTTCATGACGTCGACGGTGCCGTCCTCGTTGTAGGTTGCGATCATCAGCACCGGCATGGGATAGAGCGCGGGCTGCACGCCGATCTCCTTCTTCATGGAATCCTCCGTTCGTTGCGGTTGCATGGACGGCGATATGCCGCTACCACTGTGATACGCTTATGCCAGCTACACAACAAGTACCGAAATCAACGTCAGGTACTTACCTTTAGTAAAGTTATGAGATGGGAGAGAAGCTACGGAGATGGGAAACGCATGCCGCGATGCGTGGGCTCGTATCGAGGAGGCGGATTTTGAGGACACGGGTTTCTGCTACACGCTCTCACTTATCCAGGGCAAGTACAAGATGGTCATCCTCTACTGCCTGATGGAGTTTCAACCAGTGCGCTTCAACGAGCTCCGTCGCTATCTTAAGACCGTTTCGGACAAAACGCTCAGCCGCGCGCTCAAGGAGCTCGAGGCGGACGGGCTCATCAGCCGCATGGCCTATCCGCAGATTCCGCCCAAGGTCGAGTACAGTCTGACGGAACGCGGTGCGTCGCTTATGGAAGTGCTCGACGCCATGTGCGTGTGGGGCAGCGAGCATCGCGACTGGCAGCGTCCTGGCGAGCATGGCCATACCTAAAGGGGCGCAGGCGTTTAGGCAATACGCAGCAGAGATCGGTGCCGAGCGTAAACCAGCGCAAAAGGGGCAATCATGATTGCCGACCCCGAGCAGCCGGGAAAGCATGAATGAGGCATAGCTTTCTGCCTAGAAAGTAAACCTATGGAAACTATTTGAATGAGCGGTTTGCTGTCTGCCAAGAGTTAAACATAGGTAACTTTATAGCTGATGGGTGGCAACCAGCTATGGGAGAGCCATGGACGAGCAGATTACGGAGCAAAAACTTGAAGCATCGCTGGTACGAATGTGCGCGCCTGCGTTGTTGGGAGCGAAACCCGCCAACATGTTCACCTTTGTGGGCAAGTACGCCGATGCAGATCAGGTGGCGGTAGGTCGCATGCAAGCTGTGCGCGGCTATGCGTGCCCTGGCGAGCGCGATGGCGATTGCGCGTGTCGTCCATGTCCCTGTTCGCTGGTTGAGGGGCGCCGTTCGGAGCTTTCGCGTGCCGTGCGCGGCTTCGACCGCATATTGCAGGATCACGGTGTTCGCGTGAGGGTCGTCGCGTGGCGCTCGTTTGGTGCCATCGTCTTGGCGTATCGGCCCCAGATGCTTGCTGAGCATCTTGCTGACGAGCGGATACAGGCAGCGCTGGGACGCTTGGGGTATCCCGTTTGGCAGGCGATGGGCGGCGATGCCGGCGAGATGGGCCTATTGATGCTCGGTCAGCAGCTCGACCATCTTTCCCAGCGCTTTGCGGCGGAGAAGCTGCCACATGAGGTCGGCTTTTTCTTGGGCTACCCCTACGAGGACGTTATGGGGTTCGTGCGCCATCGCGGACGGCGGTATCGCTACTCGGGGTGTTGGAAGGTGTACGGCGATCCGCGTCCGGCGGTGAGGTTGTTCGCGCGATACCGGCGCTGCACGCGCCGCTGCGAGCGTTTGAGGAATACGGGCGCGACGCTTATCGATATCGTAGCCTTCCATCGATTTTTCGAGACGCAGTCCAGATAGGTCAATCGGCGTGCGGGTGAAAGACCCATGCGCCTAAGGCGGGTCCGTCTGATCGTGCATGAGCATGGCGACCCATAGCAGAAAGGATGCAGTATGAGCAAGGTAGCGATCGTCTTTTGGAGCGGCACGGGCAATACAGAAGCCATGGCAGAGCTTGTGGCGGAGGGCGTGCAGTCCGCCGGCGGCGAGGCGAGCCTGATCCAGGCGGTTGAGTTCTCGCCCGATGAGCTGGATGCCTATGACGCCTTTGCCTTCGGGTGCCCCGCCATGGGTTCCGAGGAGCTTGAGAGCGAGGAGTTCGAGCCCATGTGGGATGCCGTCGAGCCGGAATTGTCCGGCCGCAAGGTGGCGCTCTTCGGTAGCTACGACTGGGCGGATGGCGAGTGGATGGACCTGTGGCGCGAGCGGACGGAGGCTGCGGGCATAACGGTTGCCGAGACCGTCATCGCCAAGAACTATCCCGACGACGAGGCTTCGGATGCCTGCCGTGCCCTCGGCGCCTCGCTTGTCTAGTTGGGCGATGCCTGCGCTCGCCCTGCTACCATAGATGCAGGGCAAAGCGAAAGGTGGCGATGGAGATGGCTCAGCGCGCAGGGTTCGCGAAGGTGAGCGAGCGCATCGGGCGGCATATCAGCGAGGACGAGCTCCTGCGCGAGCTCGCCGGTGGCGAGGCGCGCGTCGCGATGACCGCCATCGAGGGCATCGACCTCGCCGGGATGAGCGTCGACGCCGGTACCTTCGAGGAGGTCGTCTTTCGCTTCTGCACCTTCGACGACGTCGACTTCTCACGCTGCGGCTTCACCGATGTCATCTTCATCGGCTGTCGATTCGTGCAATCTCCCATGGATCGATGCTGGCTTAACCGCTGCGAGTTCCGGTCGTGCTCGGCGCTTGGCATGCAGTTTCGCAAAAGCCGTTTGACTGGTGTCGGTATCGAGGACAGCCAGTTCAGGTACGCGGATTTCTCAGATTCGACCGTGGAGCGCTTTCGGGCGGCTCATACTGGCTTTGCCGAGAGCATCTGGCATGGCGCGCGGCCCAAGCGCATCTCGTTCGAAGGCTGCGACCTCACGAAGGCGGAGTTCTTCCGCACGCCGCTCGCCGGCATCGATGTCTCCACCTGCGAGTTCTCGGGCATCACGGTGTCGAGCGACTTCCACGAGCTGCGCGGGTGCATCGTGAGCCCCAGCAGGCGGTCGAGCTTTCCGGCCTGCTGGGCGTGACGGTGCGCGAGCAATTGTGATGCGGAGGATCTTGGGCGCACGGGATTCAGGCGCGGGGGACTATGGGGCGCAGCGCGTTGGGAGGACACTCGTTTAGGCAGGTGACGCCCCAATTATGCAGCCTTTGTCGGCCCTGTTCTTTTTCCCGTCCATCACGTACCATAGATGCGGGCGAGAGGCGGAGGTGGCCATGGATCGAACAGCATATCTGATCATGACCAATAACCCGCTTGTTGTAGAACGGCTCGGGGACACGCATGAGGTGGAGTTTCTCGAGACCTCGTACGAGGGCCTTCTTCTGGCGGTGCGCGACAAGGTCCACGAGGGGCACACCCTGCTCTCGCATCCCCTGGCGGGGAGCGTCAAGCCCAACGAGACCCCGTATAGGTCGATCATGGTCTCGTGCGAACGATGCGATGCGGTGGACGCGCGGTCCCTCTCGTTGATCGAGCGCGCGATCGAGGCGTGCCGCAAATTCGAGGACAAGACCAGCGGCTACGGTGAACGGGCACTGAAGGACTTCCAGCTGATTGACTGGACGCTGCTTGAAAGCGGCCTGGATTCTGCGGACGCATGAAAGCGCCGCGGTGCCCGTCCGAGCGGGAGCAGGCACCCACCACCGGCGGAGCCGGGGCAGAACAGATAGGTCGTACATCTCATTCGAGCGCAAAGGAGGAAGCGGGAAGTGAGATTAGAGCTGGGACGAATTTACATCAAGGACATCCAGTTCGCATCAGAATCCAAGATCGAGGATGGCGTACTGTACGTGTCCGAGGAGGCGCTGCGTGCCGTCGCCCTCAAGGACGACAAGATCGCGAGCGTGTCCTTCGACATCGCGAAGCCCGGCGAGTCCGTAAGGATCACGCCGGTCAAGGATGTCATCGAGCCTCGCGTGAAGGTCGAGGGCACAGGCGGCGTGTTCCCAGGTGTCATCGCCAAGGTCGATACGGTCGGCTCGGGCGTGACCTATGCCCTCAAGGGCATGGCCGTGGTGACCGCGGGCAAGATCGTCGGCTTCCAGGAGGGCATCATCGACATGACGGGCCCCGGCGCCGACTACACGCCGTTCTCCAAGACCCTCAACCTGGTCATGGTGTGCGAGCCGGTCGAGGGGGCCGAGACGCATGACTACGAGCGGGCCGTGCGCCTTGCCGGCTTCCGCGTCGCCGCCTACGTCGGCGAGCTCGCGCGCGACCTCGAGCCCGACGAGACCCAGGTGTACGAGACCTGCACCATCAAGGAGGGCCTGAAGAAGTATCCGGATCTTCCGCGCGTGGCTTACGTGCAGATGCTCCAGAGCCAGGGTCTGCTGCACGACACGTACGTCTACGGCGTCGACGCCAAGAAGATCGTGCCGACGATCATGAGCCCCACCGAGACCATGGATGGCGCAATCGTCTCGGGCAACTGCGTGTCCGCCTGCGACAAGAACCCCACCTACGTGCATGAGAACAACCCGGTCATCGAGGACCTGTTCGAGCAGCACGGCAAGACCATCAACTTCGTGTGCCAGATCATCACGAACGAGAACGTCTACCTCGCCGACAAGCAGCGTTCATCCGATTGGACCGCCAAGATCTGCAAGATGCTCGACCTCGACGGCGTCATCGTCTCGCAGGAGGGCTTTGGCAACCCCGATACCGACCTCATCATGAACTGCAAGAAGATCGAGGCCGAGGGCGTCAAGACCGTCATCATCACCGACGAGTACGCCGGTCGCGACGGCAGGTCGCAGTCGCTCGCCGATGCCGATATCGCGGCCGACGCCGTGGTGACCGGCGGCAACGCCAACCAGGTCGTCGTCCTGCCCAAGCTCGACAAGGTCATCGGCACCTTGGACTACGTCACCAAGATCGCCGGTGCGAGCGAGGACACCTTGCGCGCCGACGGCTCGCTCGAGGTCGAGCTCCAGGTGATCACGGGCGCGACCAACGAATGCGGCTTCAACAAGCTGAGCGCACGCTAGAAAGGAGGGTATCTCGATGGCAAAAATCAAGGTAGCGCACTACATCAACCAGTTCTTCGCCCAGATCGGCGGCGAGGAGAAGGCGAACTATCCCGCTGAGTTGCGCGTCGGCGAGATCGTGGGTCCGGGCATGGCGCTCGCCCAGAACCTTGGCGACGAGGCCGAGATCGTGGGTACGATCGTCTGCGGCGACTCCTATTTCAATGAGAACCTGGAGACTGCTACAGCCGAGATCCTCGATATGGTGAAGGAGCTCAACCCGGACGTCTTCGTGGCGGGTCCCGCCTTCAACGCGGGCCGCTACGGCGTCGCCTGCGGCACCATCGCCGCAGCCGTCCAGGACCAGCTGGGCATCCCCGCGGTGACCGCCATGTACGATGAGAACCCGGGCGCGGAGATGTTCAAGGACAAGGTCTACATCGTCGCCACCAAGAACAGCGCGGCCGGCATGCGCGCCGCCATGAAGAAGCTCGCGCCGCTCGCCCTCAAGGTCGCTCGCGGTGAGAAGCTCGGCGCCTCCTGCGAGGAGGGCTACATCCCCAACGGCACCCGCGTGAACTTCTTCGAGAAGGAGCGCGGTTCCAAGCGTGCCGTGAAGATGCTGCTCGACAAGCTCGCCGGCAAGAAGTTCGCGACCGAGTACCCGATGCCGGACTTCGACCGCGTCGACCCGTGCCCGCCGCTTAAGGATCTCGCGCACGCCAAGATCGCACTCGTGACCTCGGGCGGTATCGTGCCCAAGGGCAATCCGGACCATATCGAGAGCTCGAGTGCCTCGCATTACGGCGAGTACGACATCACGGGCGTGGACGACCTTACCGAGGAGTTCTACGAGACGGCGCACGGTGGCTACGACCCCACCTACGCCAATGAGGACGCGGACTGCGTGCTGCCCGTCGACGTCATGCGCGATCTCGAGCGCGAGGGCGTCATCGGCGAACTCCACCACCTCTTCTACTCGGTGACCGGCAACGGCACCGCCGTGGCGTCTGCCCGCGCGTTCGCGGCCGAGTTCGCCCAGAAGCTCGTCGCCGATGGCGTGCAGGCCGTCATCCTCACCTCCACTTGAGGCACGTGCACTCGTTGCGGTGCAACGATGGTGAAGGAAATCGAGCGCGCCGGCCTGCCGGTCGTTCACATCTGCACGGTTACCCCGATCTCCATGACCGTGGGCGCCAACAGGATCGTTCCGGCGGTGGCGATTCCGCATCCGCTGGGCAACCCCGCGCTCAGCACGGAAGAGGAGAAGGCCATGCGTCGCCGTATCGTCGAGAAGGCTCTCGAGGCCCTGACGACCGAGGTCGACGGCCAGACCATCTTCGACTGGCAGTAAGCTGCAGGTAGCGCAGCACGCTGCGGCTGCTGCGGGCCGCGATTAGGCGCTCTTGGGCGCGCTGCTCGCGGTAGGCTGCGGGGCAAAGCTGCAACAAAGGGGCGTCGGCGCGTGCCGGCGCCCCTTTGCGTCTTGCGCGCCGCGGCGAGATGAGCGCCCGGGCTGCGCATGTGCCATACTTGCTCTGGAAGATTCGAGGTAGAAGAGGGTACGCGTGGAGTGCATGAAGCAGGCGGTGGTAGGGCTCGTCGCCCATGTCGATGCCGGTAAGACGACGCTTGCGGAGGCGCTGCTTGCGCAGGCGGGGGCTATTCGCCGCACGGGCCGCGTGGACCATGGCGACGCGCATCTGGACACCGATGCCATGGAGCGCTCGCGCGGTATCACGATCTTCTCGCAGCAGACCGCCTTCGACGTGCACGGCGTGCATCTTATGCTGCTGGACGCACCCGGCCACGTGGACTTTTCAGCAGAGGCGGAGCGGACGCTCCAGGCGCTCGATTACGCTGTGCTGGTGGTTGGTGCAACCGACGGCGTGCAAGCCCACACCGAGACCATGTGGGAGCTGCTCGGCCGCTACGGCGTGCCCGTCATGGTGTTCGTGAACAAGATGGACCTCGCCGTTGATGCGGATGATGCCGTACGCGCGGAGCTTCTGGATAGCCTGCGCCAGCGCTTGGGGGCAGTTGTCGTCGACGGTGCCGCGCTGCTTGCAGGCGATGCCGAGACGCTCGAAGACGCCGCAGCTACCGATGAGCAGGCGCTCGACGAGTACCTCGCCAGTGGCTCGCTCGGCCGTGCCACCGTTCAGCGCCTTGTGGCCGAACGGCTCGTCTGCCCGGTGTTTTTCGGCTCGGCGCTCAAAGGTGCGAGTGTGGGGGAGTTTCTCGAGGGGCTCTGCGAGCTTGTTGTCCCAAGGGCGTGGCCGCAGGATTTCGCAGCTCGCGTCTACAAGGTGAGTCGCAACGCGCGCGGGGAGCGCCTCGCTTGGGTCAAGGTCACCGGCGGCGTGCTTCGAGCCAAGTCCATGGTTTCCGGCGTCGATCGCGGCGAGCCATGGGAGGAGAAGATCGACCAGGTGCGCCTCTACGACGCCGAGTCGTACCAGACGGTCGCGGAGGTGCCTGCGGGGCGAATCTGCACGGTGACGGGGCTTTCGCATGTGGTGCCGGGCAGCGTCCTGGGCGCTGAGCCTCGCGGACTCGCCCCGGCGCTCGCTCCGGTCCTCTCGTACCAGGTCATCCCCCAAGGTTGCGACGTCCATGCGCTCGTGCGCGCGCTTCGCGAGCTCGCTGACGAGGACCCGCTGCTGGGTACATCTTGGCAGGAGGAGCTCGGCGAGGTGCACGTCCAGCTCATGGGGGCGGTTCAGCGTGAGGTGCTCGAGGATCGGTTGCGCGAGCGCTTCGGCCTTGCGGTGGCCTTCGGCCCGGGAGGCATTCTCTACCGCGAGACCGTCGTCGCACCGGTGCGCGGAGTGGGCCATTTCGAACCGCTCAAGCATTACGCCGAGGTTCAGCTGCTTATCGAGCCCCTGTCGCGCGGTGTGGGACTGGAGGTGGGTACACGATGCCCGGAGGATGCGCTCGACCGAAACTGGCAGCGCCTCGTCCTCACCCACGTACTCGAGCGCGAGCACCGCGGCGTGCTCGTCGGCGCCCCCATCGCGGACGTGCGCATCACGCTTCTTGGTGGGCGAGCGCATGCCAAGCATACCGAGGGCGGAGACTTCCGGCAGGCGACTTATCGTGCGATCCGGCAAGCCCTCATGGAGGCTCGCGCAGCGGGTGCTTGTATACTTTTGGAACCTTGGTACCGCTTTTACCTGCGAGTTCCCGCAGAAAAGATCGGTCGTGCCCTTGCCGACGTTCAGCGAATGTCCGCTGCGTTCGACCCTCCTAAGATCGAAGGCGACATAGCAGAGATCTCTGGCAGCGCTCCCGCGTCCGAGATGCGGGAGTATGCGCTCGAGGTGGCGGGCTACACCGGTGGCCGTGGCCGATTGCGCTTGGAGTTCGCAGGCTACGATACCTGTCACGACGCCGATGCGGTTATCGCTCACGCAGCGTACGAGCCGGAGGCGGACCTGCCCAACACTCCCGACTCAGTCTTTTGCTCCCACGGCGCCGGCTACACCGTGAAGTGGCAGGACGTGCCGGAGCACGCGCACGTGACCGTGGAGGAGAGCGGCCTGCGTCCATGGCGCGCGGCTGATGCGTCGTTCTTCTCGCGCGGTTAGCGCGAGGTGACCAGCCGAATCCGTAAAGCGCCCTTCTTAGTGCGCGAAAGAGCATCTTCAAAGCCGTTTTCCTCATTGAGCTGCGATCAAAGGCGGCTTTCACTGCTTTGATTTTATATTCATGACGGGTTACGGTGGTCAAATTGAAAAATGCTGGGTAGACAGGCCCAACTCGATACTTAAACTGCAGCTAGATGCAAAGCAAGATCGTTGTCTACTCGGCAAGATTGGTGTTGACCACCGTAACCCGCATCGAGCAAAATCGCGAAACAGGGTTCTGGGGAAATTTGTGTATACGCTTCAAGAAGGATGGCTCTCAATTTGCATAAAGAGTCAGAAGCTTGGCTAGTTGTCGCTGAAGGGATGGCTAAAGCGGGCATTATCGCGGGGACGAACACGACGGCTTCTGCTGAAGAGCTCGCTGGTCAGCAATCATGGGGCTTCTATCATCAGCATTGCGGCCTTGCCGCCGTCCGGGGCATTCAGTATTCTATAGGGGCATCGCGCTCAGGCGCGGGCGTGCCAGCGTGGCTCAACGGTAGAGCATCTGATTTGTAATCAGACGGTTGCGGGTTCGATTCCTGTCGCTGGCTCCATGTGCGAAAGCGGGCTCGATCCCCCTGTGGGATCGAGCCCGTTTGCCGTCCAACGCCGCGCACGTGCGGTTCCTTGCTGTGTTCAAAAGCGCTGGTGCAAGAGCATTGACGGTTGCTACCAGCGATTTTCCAATTTAGGTCCAAAGCTGAGGCTCACAGAGAAAGTAATTGAAATTCTCGGTTGCATCTCTGTGAGAGTGGGGTATCATGACCATCGACCTATTAGAGAGCGCGTAGAATCGCGCGACCGAGCACATCAGATACGAGATTTCAAGCGTGAGAGAGGTAATGGTAAGCATGTCGGAGATCACCATCTAAACAATCAAATAGTTCCTAGTTTTCTGTTGCGGTTTCGTGCTTCCCCGGGAGGGGTACGGCTCGTGCGGTCATTTGCGTCTCTGAGCCGTTCTCGACTGTGGATGCGCATACCCCGTGCCGCCATGCGTAGACGTTCCTGCGCCAGGCGAATCTCACGGTCGTACTTTGAGAATCGCATACACGTTGGTACTGCTTGCGACCGCTAAGGTTCCCGCCAGCAGCGGTCTCCAGGGAGCGTGCCGTGTGCGCACGGTTACCTGGGGAGGGCGGGTGCGTTCGGGAATATGCCGGATCGCATCGCATGACTTCGCACAGAACCGACGTGGCCCAGAGCAGCGGCGTCCGGTCAAGGAGCGGAGCGGCGATTCGCCGCGCCGGGTTGCCCGCTGCGAGGATCTGGGAGTTCGCATGAGATGCGCCGGCCAGCGCATGCTGGGAATGCTGCGGCCGGCACCGGACATCTACAGGAAATGAAACGAGAGGAACATCGGGAATGATCAGCGAAGATTACGAATATGACAGCTACAACGCCTACGATGACGACTATTCCTACGGCAGCCTTTCCCGCGAGCATCAGATGGACAGCGGCATGCCCTACGACGCCAACGCCGTCTTCGACGAGCATCCCCTCGCAGAGGTCTACGACAACTGGTACGTCGATGGATACGGCATGGTCCACTACTTCGACGACACCGTGGATTGCGGTGATGGCGACTACTAGTCGATAGGCTGCCATGCCCGGCGCGGGGCGGTTCCAGCCCATGCGAAACCGCCCCGCTTGGGTCGCTGCGCTCGCGGCGCCAAGTAACCAGGGCAATCCACTCACATAGACGATTCGGCAGCATGCAAGCAAACGAGATGGGAGCAGCGTATGAACGATGGGAACGGCATGACGAATCAGCTGGCTGGAGACCGCGAAGATGCGAGCATTAGCCTCGATGACCTGCTAGAGGAACTTTGCTGGGAAGACTTGGACCCCGAGCCTGTTTCAGACGAGCGGAGCCAATGGATGATCGAAGCGGAAAGCAAACGCCGCGCCGAGGAAGCCGCTCGCTTGGAGCGCCGCCGCCCCTTCCACGACCAGGTGCTCGCTGATGTCTTCGCGTTCGCCCGCATACCGCTTGCGCATCTGATGGGTTGCGATGAGAGCGCGCCCGAGCGAAGCCGCGCGTACTTCCAGACCCTTCTCGAACTCTATAGCCGTGAGGTCTGGTCGAGCAAACCCGAGACGATCGGGGAGGCGCTTCGCATGATCGAGGAAACCTACTATGACCTCGAGGAATACCAGCCGACGCTCATGGAGGCCCCGGACGATGGCCGGCCAATCACCATTCCTTGGGAACGCCCATACTATCGGGTTCCGGACAAGGGCCATGCGGACCTGACTAGCGATCAGTGCGAGAGCACGTGCTACGGACCGAACACGTACGCCGGGCGTCCCGATGCCGAGGAGCGCGCAGCCGAGTATAAAGCGGTGCTTGCCCGGACCATGCCGCTGTTCACCGAGCTTATGGCGACCTTGATCGACGTACTCAAGCGATACGACACCACGTTGCACGCCAAGTCATCCGGTCATGGCTCCACCTGCCTGGGTGAAGAGCCGCTCGACTACGAGCCGCCTATCGAGCTGCCCGCTGCGGCGCGGGCGGACGTCCTCGATTACTTCGAGCGCATGGGCATGAGCGACGATGAGGCCAAGACCGCGCTGCGCTTGCTGGCCGAACTGCCGTATTCCGAGATCAACGATGCTATCTGGACGTTTTACGACGACGAGGAAATCTACGGCGTCTCGCGCACGGCGTACGAAATCGACCTCGCGGGAGGAGAGCAGGGCGATTTCGTTGAGATCGAGCTGGATCGCCACGAGATACTCGATACCTTCTACAACCTCGCCTGCGATTGCACCACCACCATAAAGACGACGGGCGGCATCCTGAGGCCCGCCGGCCCATCGAGCATCGCCGGCTGCGTACGCGACCTCGTTGCCCGAGGGAGGACCGCCGAGGAGCGTCGGGCTCTGCTGGCAATCGGGACGTTCAACTTTCTCACCCAGCCATTCACGCTCGTGCAGGAGTATCGGATGCCGAGATAGATGGGGCCCTGATATGACGCACAAGAAACCATCGAGGGAAAGGATCGCATCCATGGCTCCTGAGGCACATCCCACCTTCTACGAAACGAATCCCGAGTACGCAACCCTTGTCTTTAGCGTGCAGGATGCGCGCGAGGCCCTCGTCCGCGCGCTCTCCGGGGCGCTAGACGAGCAGCTGGAGCGCGAGGGCGACCCGTATTACGAGCGCTACGGGCGTCCGAGCAACGAGGAGTTCCTGTCCGGCTACCTTTGCGCGCTCCAGCGTGTCTGGGCGTATGAGGAAGAGCATCCGGTGGAAGTGCGCCGCTGCAAGGAGCTGTTCGGCACCGAGACGAGCTTGGAGGGCTAGCATGAACGGTCAGAATACCGAGCTTGCCGGTCGCATCGAGGGCGCGCTTGGCGATACGCCGTCGCCCGAGCTGATCCTCGCGAGCCTTGCCGTGGTCGCCCGCTCCCCATGGGAGCGCTACTGCGGTGACGAGGAGGCGCGCCATATGGCCCGGTCGATCGCGACATCGAAGATGACGGAACTCCAGCTCAGCCGGTGCGGCTTGGAGATGCCGAAATGGCACGGGGACGTCGGGGGCATCGCTCGCCTCGCCTCGCTGCTCGATGCCGGGGCCAGCGGCGCATCCGATGCGCAGGCGTGCCGGGCCCTCGAAAGCAGTCGGGACGCGCTCTTGGACGCCCTGCTCGCGCCGCTTCTGACCGCATCGACGCGGCTCAGGGCACCGAGTCGGGAATTCCGCGTGCAGCCCGCGCGTCCGCAGCGCAAGCGCGCTCCTTTCATCGATTGCGCGTACATGACGGAGCAGTGCTTCAAGAACAAGCTCAGCTCGAGCGAGGCGCGGGCGCTCTACTACATCTTCTGCCGCGCTACCGGCAAGAAGATCCTGGACGCCGTTGCCTCGTCGTCCGGGTTCGACCGAGGCGTATCTGCCGATGATCTCGAGCGCTACGTCATGCGCGCCTCGGCTGAATCTGACCAGACGCTCAACCAGGCCATCAAGGCCCTGTGCCAGGACTACATCGGGAGGGTGCGTCTCGCTTCGGCTGCGAGCAACGAAAACGGAACGGTCGTCTTCATGGAGGAACCGGAGGACTGGCGGGACACCCATGACGCATCCTGGACGCAAGAGGGTGAGCTCAAAGACTGCCTGATGCGCCAGAGCCTGATCTTGTTCTTCGAGCCGGTTGCGCTCGCTGGGTACGGGGCGCGTGCGCAGGCAGAGGGTTCCGAGCATCCGGGGCTGCACCAGAATCCCACGCTCGCCGCGCGCCTCGCTTCCGCCGCCTAGCGCATGCGCGGCTGCCGGTGCATCTGGAGCAGGACGTGCGGCGGCGCCTTCGAATGGAGAGGGTAGGAGCATGCAGAGCACGAGCACAAGCGAGATGTTGAAGAGAGCAAGCACACGCGAAAGGATTTCCATGCCTAAGACCACTGCCGTCATAACCGCTGAACCCGGGGAGACCGCGATCGCACGGCCAGGCTCGCGCACCGCTTATCGCGGCGAGACCCTCGTCGGCCGCGATCGCGCGCTTGAGACCGATTCGTTCGAGACGGGCCTTAACAACAACATGCTCGTCATCGGCCCCTCAGGCGCGGGCAAGACGCGCCACGTCCTCAAGCCCAACCTGCTCCAGATGGGCTCGAGCTTCATCGTCCTCGATACAAAAGGGGCGCTCTGCCGCGATATGGGGCCCGTTCTCGTGCAATCGGGCTACAAGGTCGAGCGCCTAGACTTCGCGAGCGTGAGCGATGAACCCGGGCCGTTGCCCGCCGGCGTGATGAATGCCGGCTATGATCCGCTCGCGTTCATCCGTCGCGATGCGCATGGCCGCCCCAATCAGCAGGACATCCTCTCCGTCGCCAAGGCCATTTCGCCCGTAGGGGACCACCAAGATCCGTTCTGGGACAATTCCGCCGCGAACCTCCTGGCCGCGCTCATCGCCTACGTCATGGAGGAGCTGCCCCGCCAGGAGCAGAATTTCTCCGCTGTGATCGAGCTCGCCGACCATCTGCAGGACGGCGCCGCCCTCCGCCTTTTGGAAGACCTCGAGATATCCGACCCTCTGAGCTTCGCCTGCTCCATGTACCGGCGCTACGCGGGGGTCACGGATTCGGAGAAGACGCATGCGAGCATTCTGGGCTTCGTGGCCGAGAAGCTCATGTGCCTGGGCTTCGATGGGGCTCTCGGGCTCTATACAGCCCCGCACCAGGTCGATGTCGCCGGCTTTGGCCACGAGCGCCGCGCGCTCTTCGTGACGGTGAGCGATATAGACCGCTCCCTTGACCCGCTCGCGAGCCTGTTCGTCGACCAGGTCTTCAAGGCGCTCGTGCGCGAGGCGGACCGTTGCCCCGGCGGGTGCCTGCCGCTGCCGGTGCGTCTGCTGCTCGATGATTTTGCGAACCTCTACATCCAGCACATCGACGATGTCCTCTCCATCGTACGCAGCCGCGAGGTCTGGGTCACGTTGCTTCTGCAGTCCGTGAACCAGCTCGAGGCACGCTACGGCCGATCGCGCGCCATGTCCATCATGAGCAACTGCGATACGCAGCTCGTGCTGGGGTTCCAGGATCTGGACACCGCGCAGTGCTTTGCCGAGCGAGCAGACAGGATGCCGAAGACCCTGCTCGAGATGCCCGCCGGGCGTGCCTGGCTCTTCGTGCGCGGGCGGCGCGCCGAGGAGGTTGAAAGCTGTCGTTTGGAGGAGCACCCGCGCTACGCAGAGCTCGTTGCTGCGGCGTCCGCTCCGTTCGAGATGCCAGGGCAGGTGGCTTCGAAGGCGGAGCCCGCGCGTGAACCCATCGATTCCGTTTCCGCTGGTGAGGCGTGCCCGTTTACGCTCGACGAGGAGATTCCGTTCTAGCCCCGTCCCAGCACCTGTCTAGTCCGTTCAAACCGTGTTATCCCAGAGAGGAACCCTCATGGAACAGTGCAACATCAGCCCCCATACCATGCGCGAGACCGCACGTGGCATCGCGCTCACGAGCGTCTACGACGAGATGCTCGCCCGCCGCGAGCTCTCCGTGACCGGAGCGATCGATTCCGCCATGGCGTTCGATATCTGCCAACAGCTCCTGCAGCTCGAGCACGAGGACGCCTCCGCCGAGATAACGCTCTTCGTGGCGAGCCCGGGCGGCAGCGTCTCTGCCGGCCTCGCCATCGTGGACACCATGCGCACCATCGCATGCCCGGTGCGCACCGTGTGCCTCGACACCGCCGCGTCCATGGGAGCGACCATCTTCGTCTGCGGTGACCGCCGCGAGATGTTCCCGCACGCCGAGCTCATGATCCACGACCCGCTCATCCAGAACGCCGGCGGCTCGGCGCTCTCCGTGCAGGAGACGAGTCGCCGCCTCATGGGGCTTCGCCGCACCCTCAGCCAGATCCTGGCCGACCGCAGCGGCCTTTCTGTCAAGCGCGTGCAGTCACTCACCGCCAAGGACACGTTTCTCACCGCCGAGCGCGCCGTCGAACTGGGTTTCGCCGATGCGATCGTCGAACCGCGTAAGGTGGCGTAGGGGAGGGCGCGCGCCGGCCGCGCGGGTGGTGCGCCCGTATGCGGCCGGCGTGCCTGTCGTTACAGATCGATGCCTCGAGGGAAGGGAGCATGCATGTTCCTTTCTGTTCAAGCTCTTCGTACGAGTCCTTCTGGGCTGCTTCGTAAGACCAGCGAGGTGAATGTGGCAAGATGGTCGTCAGGCGAGCTCGCCGGGAAGACCTTCTTCTACGACTGGCTCTACATCCACACGCTCGCCCAGGAGGGAAATGCCGCCCTCGCCGAGGGGATACTCGCCTACGACGCGTTTACCGACATCGAGTTCAACCCCAAGCGATCGATCAATTGCCAGGCAGAGGCGGCGGCGATCTTCGTCATGTTGGAATCTATAGGATTATTGAAATCATAGTGCGGAGGTGTTCAATGGTCACGATGATGAGTGCGAAATGCGCTCTCCGTTTGGGCAGGATTCGGCACTGCGCCCGAATGAAAACCGCCGCTCCGAAGCTGCCTCGTATCTGGGCGCACCAAGTTCAGAC
>DHCMC07803__coassemble_708_pt1 | contig 34535 bp, 31 predicted proteins | sample DHCMC07803__metabat2_low_PE_050 | metagenome-assembled genome bin DHCMC07803
CGCTACACCCAGGACGGCATGCGAACGAGCGCGACCGTGCGCATCCGTCGCCGAACGGCGGGCACGCCAGGTGCGCCTTGGGAGATCACCGCGATCGAGGGCTCCGAACCCGCTAGCTAACCGCATGGTGGTGAGCGATCATCCGTTTTCTGCATTTGAACCACTGGTATCGAACGGTTTCTTCACAGCGCTCGGTGCGGTCGTGCTGTTTCTACAAATGAACCACTGGTATCGTAGACTTATTGCAGATGACGTAATGCTATCGTAGATATTATGCAGTTCTTTAAATGTTATCGTATACTTTCTGTATTATTCCTAATACTTTTACATTATTTATACGATAGCAAGTCAGTTATTGCAGATTCTTTACGATACCCATGAGCTATTTTGCATGATTCGTACGATGGGCAGATATCAGCGCACGAGACTTCGATGGACAGTTCCAACAGAAAAGCCTCCCCTACCCGCTTGACCATGGTATGGGGAGGCTTGTTGTCTTGCTAAAGACCGTTGCCCTTGACGATCTTCGGGCGAAGCGAACCGCCAATGACCAAAGCACGCTTCTCGGGACGGTCAACGGGCAACGGGACGATACACTCGCCGGCGAAACGCTACGTACCGAGTGGTCGGGCGCTCGGTCGTACCATTGCTTGGCTCCGCTAGTCTCGGGTGAGCTTGCGGCGGATGCGGTGCGGGCGCGCGGCATCCTCGCCCAGGCGCGCGATGCGGTTCTCCTGGTAGGACTCGAAGTTGCCCTCGAACCAATACCAGTTGCCGGGGTTCTCGTCCGTACCCTCCCACGCCAGGATGTGCGTGGCCACACGATCGAGGAACATACGGTCGTGGCTGATAACCACGGAGCAGCCGGGAAACTCCAAGAGCGCCGCCTCGAGCGAGGAAAGCGTCTCCACATCGAGGTCGTTCGTGGGCTCGTCGAGGAGCAGCAGGTTGCCGCCCTGCTTGAGCGTGAGCGCAAGGTTCAAGCGGTTGCGCTCGCCGCCAGAGAGCACGCCTGCCCGCTTCTGCTGGTCCTGTCCCTTGAAGCCAAAGCTCGCCACGTATGCGCGGCTCGGAACCTCGGACTCGCCAACGATCATGATGTCGTTGCCGTCCGAGACGACCTCCCAGAGCGTCTTGTCGGGGTCGATCCCCTCGCGCCCTTGGTCGACGTAGGAGAGCTTCACCGTCTCGCCAAGCGAGATCGTGCCCGAGGTGGGCTCCTCGATCCCCATGATCATCTTGAAGAGCGTCGACTTGCCAACGCCATTGGGGCCGATCACGCCCACGATGCCGTTGCGCGGCAACGTGAACGAAAGATCGTCGATGAGCACACGGCCGTCGAACTCCTTATGCAGGTGCTCGACCTCGAGGACCTTCGCGCCCAGGCGCGGACCCACCGGGATGCGTATATCGGTATAGTCGAGCTTCTGGCTCGCGCGGGCCTCGGCCTCCATCTCCTCGTAGCGCGCCAGACGAGCCTTGTTCTTTGCCTGGCGGGCCTTGGGGCTGGAGCGCACCCACTCGACCTCGGCAGCCATGCGCTTGGCGAGCTTTGCGTCGCGCTGGCCCTGCGCGGCGATGCGCGCGGCCTTGGTCTCGAGATAGGTGGAGTAGTTGCCCTTGTAGGGATAGAGGTGGCCGCGATCGACCTCGCAGATCCACTCGGCCACGTTGTCCAAGAAGTAGCGGTCATGCGTGACGGCGAGAACGGCACCCTGGTAGTTCTTGAGGAAGTGCTCGAGCCACAGGACCGACTCGGCATCGAGATGGTTCGTGGGCTCGTCCAGGAGCAGCAGGTCAGGAGCCTCGAGCAACAGCTTGCAAAGGGCCACGCGACGGCGCTCGCCGCCCGAGAGCACGTTCACTGGCATGTCGGAATCGGGCAGCTGCAGGGCGTCCATCGCCTGACCGAGCTTGGAGTCGATGTCCCATGCGTCGGCAGCGTCGATCTCGTCCTGGAGGCGGCCCATCTCGGCCATGAGGGCGTCGAAGTCCGCATCGGGCTCGGCCATCTCCTCGCCGATCTTGTTGAAGCGGTCCACCTTGGCGATGAGATCACCAAAGGCCATGCGGACGTTCTCGATGACGGTCTTGTCGTCATCGAGCGGCGGCTCCTGCTCGAGAAGTCCCACGGTGTAACCCGGGGTGAGGCGGGCGTCGCCGTTGGAGACCTCCTCCTTGCCTGCCATGATCTTGAGCAACGTGGACTTGCCCATGCCGTTGGGACCTACGACGCCGATCTTGGCACCCGGGTAGAAGCTGAGCGTGACATCGTCGAGGATGACCTTGTCACCGTGGGCTTTGCGCGCCTGGTACATCTGGTAGATGAATTCTGCCATTACAAACTCCCTGCTCGGTATCTATAGACTTGCATGTCGATTCTTAGCTTCGCCGATTTCCGTCCCAGCCTGCGGAAGCGGATCGCGCGATTTGGCGCCATCTTTGCGAAACGCGCCGCATGCCGCCGCCAAAAGAAAGACGTAGAAGGGTATGAGGAACTGCGCCGCCGCGCCGTACCTCGGCCAATACCAGATCGGCGAGGCGATTAGCAGTGTAGCAAGCAGACCGAGCACCGGAAGCAGCGATACGACAAATCCCCGAACATTCAGCAGAATCAAGCACAAGGCAAGATACAGCACTGTCCACAGCACGATGCCGACGGGCACCGACCACGTGTGGTAAGGGAACAGATCGTAAGCAAGCTCGGAGCCAAAGAGGTTTTGAGCCTGGATGTTCCAGTTGTCCTGGAGCTCGGTTCCGAAGTTACGCGGTACGCCCGACTCGATGTTGTCCTCGAACGTAACGGCGAGCGGAACGTTCACCGTCCAGAAGCCACACGTTTGCAGCTCCCATGCCTCAAGATACGTTATCGGGTTGCGCACGAGCATCGACGTCCAGCGCTCCCAGAACTCACCGTTGTCGATCAACGCGCCGTTGAAATCCCCGCTCCACTTGAGCATGTCCGTACACGTGGGACGGTACTGGCTGCGATAGTCACCCGACGTCAAGAGCTCGTCCATATACTCCCGGTCGCGCTCCGACATGGAACCATCGAGCGCGGCCACGCGAGCCATCTGGTTCAGCGGCACCCCCACCGATTCCACGGTAGGAACCGAATAGACGCCAAGTGCACGGTAGAGCGGACCGGTCACCACGCCATAGAATGCTACGACCGCGACAAGCGCGACGGCGGGAACCGCGAAGCGGACGCAACCACCCGAAGGAGCGCGATGGGCAGCACCCCCTCCGTGACGACGTCGCATCCCCCACAGAGCGCCGCCGATGAGGACGAGGACCACCAGCGCAATCACATAGAGGCCGTTGCTCCTTAAGAAGATCACGACGACCGCCAACGCCGCAAGCAACGCGGTGCTTCGAGCCGAGAGCCGGCAATCGGGGAACTGCACGATATCGAAAACGAGAAGGGACATCGCCATGAGCGCCGCAGAGAACATAGGGTCCTTCCACATCGCCACGGAGTATCCGCCCAGCTCATGAGAAATGCCTGCAGCAAACGCGAGGATCCACCCGAGGCGATGGCCCCAACCGGTGCGCACCTCGAGCCAGGTTGCCATGTACCCAAAGCAGATGGCCATGAAGGACATCTGGCATATGGAATAGAGACCGCACCCCCACGTGATATCCAAGCCGATGCGCTCCATGAGCCTGATGCACACCTTGATGAAGAGCGTGTACACCACAGGGTGCTGGTTCGCAAGCGGCGCCCCGCCGACGGCTTGGCTGAGCGAAACGGTCGAGTCACCGAAGATGAACCCCGGCCAATAGGTGAGCAGATACGGAATCCAAAGTGCGAATATCAGCACAGCGTAGAGCGCGACGCGGCGGGCGGGCACATCACCGGGGTGCACGAGCCCGCGCGGCTGGCCGCTCTGCGCGCGGCGGGAGCTCGCGACCTCCTTGAGCTTCAGGAACGCGGCAGTGAGCATCACATGGAGCGTCACGGCGATCACGGCGAACGCGACCAGGTCAAAAGGACCGTAGGGGCTGATGTAGTTGTCTTCCACCGTCCCCGAATAGGTGAGGCCCTCGGTAAGCTGTATGTGGTAGCCCAGCACGATCGCCAAGGACAGCAACGCCGAGAAGACGCCATGCGTCACGCGTTCAGCTATTGAAAGCGAAGCCGCCGATCCGGCGCGGTAGCGGCAGGAAAGCAGAATCAATCCAAACAGGATGAACCTGACCAGTGTTTCGGGTTGATAGCGAAGATACAGGGCAAGAACCGAAGCGCCAGCCGCACCGAGGAGCACTCCCGCGATCAACCTTATTCCAACACCTGCATTACGAGCTGTAGATAAATCTTCCCCTTTCCGATCTAGACAAGCCTAAACGACGGCGATGCTCCTAACAAGCCCAACTGCAGCTAAACAGCAAATTACCCGCTGGCTCAAGCAACTCCGCTAGAATCTCTAGTTGAACCATTCTGCTGACCCCAAGAGCAGGCGATCGGAGGCAGAGCATGCAAGAAGCCGGCGCAACTTCAACCTGCAACGAGGAGACGCCGCTGTCGCGGCTCGAAGCGATGTGGGGCGCCGAAGGACTCGAGCGCGTCCAAAACTCGACGGTGATGGTGCTCGGTGTGGGCGGCGTGGGGTCCAACTGCATCGAGGCGCTCGCGCGCGGCGGGGTGGGAACGCTCATCATCGTCGACGGCGATGCGGTGGCGGCGAGCAACATCAACCGGCAGGCCATAGCCTTCACAGACACCGTCGGGAGGCGAAAGGTCGACGTCATGCGCGAGATGATCCACCGCATCAACCCCGATGCTCGCGTGATCGCACGCGATGCGTTCGTGCGCGCCGATGACGTCGAGGCGCTCATCGAGGACTGCCGAGCCAAGGCAGACGGTCGCATCGATTACCTGATCGACGCCATCGACACGGTCTCGACCAAGCTTTCGGTCGCCGAGTTCGCCGAGCGCACGGGAATGCCTCTGGTAAGCAGCATGGGCGGCGCGATGAAGCTCGCCCCGGAGCGCCTGCGCATCGCCGATGTCTACGAAACGAGAAACGACGCCCTCTCGCGCGTGATGCGCAAGGAGTGCCGCAAACGCGGGATCAGCCATCTCGACGTGCTGTATTCCGATGAGGAACCGTTCATGCGCCCGCTCTCCACCGCCGCGGACGGCGCGGGCGCGCGACCGCCGCTCGGCACCGCCTCGTACTTCCCGCCCATCATGGGGCAGATGCTTGCAGGGTTCGTGATCCGCAAGCTCGTCGCGGATCGCGCCTGAGCAGAGCTGCGAAAGGAGGCGTGAATTGCGGTTTATCGATATGCACTGCCATTTAGACCTGATGACGAACGGATTAGAAATCGCGCAGGAAGCAGAAGGGCGCGGCATTGGCTTCTTCTGCACCACCGTAACCCCGACGGGAGCACTTGAGGCCCGGAAGCGCTTCGCCCCCTGCACCAACGCCCGCGTAGGCGCCGGCCTCCATCCGTGGTGGCTCGCCGACGGAACCTGCGGGGAGGCGGATATCGCTCATGCCTGCGAGCTTGCAGCGATGAGCCCGTATCTTGGCGAAGTCGGTCTCGACGGGGGCAAGCGCGGCGCGGGCACGCTCGATGAACAGACCCGTGCTCTGGAGCGCATACTCGTCGCCGCAGCAAGACACCCGCTCGACGGCCGCGTAGCGTCCTTTCATGCAATCAAGAGCGCCGGCATCGTGATCGACCTCGTGGAGAAAACGGGGCTCAACGGCAGCTGCGCATGCATCCTGCATTGGTTTTCAGGAACGACCGATGAGCTCTGGCGTGCGGTCCATGCCGGTTTCTACTTCTCCATCAACGAGCACATGCTCGCCACTAAACGCGGCCGGGAGTACGCGCGAATCCTCCCCGAGGACCGCCTGCTCCTCGAAACCGATGCTCCGCCCGAGCTTGGGGCGCCCTATTCGCTCGAGAACATCGAGCGCTCACTTGAGGAGGCTCTAGAGAGCATTTCGATCCTGCGCGGTTGCTCAGCAGAGGAGCTGGGATCGTCCATCGAACAAAGATCGGCGATGCTCCTTAATCTATAATATTAAGCATAATTAATTTTTTTATTATTATATTCAATATTGTGGATATTCCTTGACACTTGCGTCTCGTTCGCGACGGGTTACGGTGGTCATTCCTGATCAGGTCGCGTAGACCTTCGATTTAGCTGCCTGTCATCCGCGGTTTTCTTTCATCATTCTACGGCCTACTCGGTGGGAACGAAATTGACCACCGTAAGCCGTCGTGAATAGTTTTCAGCGCCTTCTCGGAGCGCGCTTTCGATATTGGCCAATCGTCCACCAATCGACGAGGACCTGCGTTCGCAACTCAAGCTCCTTCTTTAGCAGACCGGTGCTCTTGCACGGCAACTCGATTCCTCTGATTCGCGCGATATGACCTGCTACTTCGCGTAAGCGCTCAGGCGAATTCAACTGCTCGAATCTAAGTCGGATGACTTCGATTCCCATGCTCGCCAAAGCTAGCGCCCTGTTATCGTCTGCAGCAGACCGTGCGGCGCCCGTGTGGTAACGATTACCTTGGCACTCGATAACCAGTGGCGGGGCGAACTCGGAGCCCTCCAAGTACAAGTCGGCGTAGCACATCCCTTGCCCTGCAATAAGCCGAGCTTTTCTTGTTAGTCGAATAGGATAGTTGTGTTCAAAAGGCCCAAGTCCCCATCCTCCTCGACGCGTAGGCATGCCCAGCAACATACTGCTGTCAACCTCGAAGGGAGACGATGCGACACCATGAACGTCGCGGAAGGCATCTCTCATGCATTTGATCCCCGGAGCGCAAGCCATCTCGTCGATGAAGCGCGAGATCTCGGCTCGCTCAATCAGAGGGGGACGTCTCCACAGCGTCGTGAGCCGCCCAGAGGTATCTAACGCCGGCCTCCACCCACCAATGGCGGGCAGCCGACCCTCATCAACGAGCCGCTGAAGCGCATCGATGATCTGCCGAGGAGGGTCGTAGACAGCGAAGTCACCTGCCATCTCATAGAGCAGCATGGTCATATGAGCTGTTGAGAGCGACGGGGCAAGACAGAGCAACGTAAAGAGCGGCCCCGTAACAGCGAGATTGCGATCGGTCTCGACTATGGCGCCGGCAGGCAGCTCGCCCGTCCAGGTATGAAATATGCAAGTCCTCAGTTGATGAACGGAGCTTTTGTCGAAAACGAGCAGGTGGAGCGGAAGGCCGATCGCACCGAACGGGTGCTCGGCGGAACGCACCGCAAGCTTCCCCTCCCGCGTCGACACGTCTGGATATCCACCATACAGCTCATGAACCACCGGGGGCGTTCGCAGGTATTGCAGCGCTGAGGTATGTGACAAAATCGTATCCATGGCTCAACGTTATCGGCGGCAGCCGACGAGATGAGCGGGAAAGAAAAGTTCTCGCACGCGACCCAACAAAACCCTTTCCGCTTTTCCTCCATGCTGTTGGAAATCGGGAAGAAGCAAGAAAGAAGAGGGACAGACCCGTTGGCCTGCCCCTCCCTCGCTTTGCATAGGCTGGAACCCCGGTATCGGATCCCAGCACAGCAACCCGCTGCGAATGCCGCTGCGCTTACGCGCCGAGCTCGTGCATGAGGTCGCGGTTGCGCTGGTAAAGCTCGTCAAAGATATGGCGGCGGCTGGCATAGAGCTCGTGCGCAGAGGCATCGGGCCTGATGATGGAGCCCTGGCCCACGCGCTCGGCGAGCTCGTCCCACGACGCGCACGCGCCGCCGGCAAGGGCTGCCATGAGGGCATCGCCGTAGCACGCACCGACGGTAACCTTAGCGGTAAGGATCTCGCGGCCGCACACGTCGGCGATCGCCTGCATCCATACAGGGTTCTTGGTGCCGCCGCCAACCGCGAGGATGCGTCTTACGGGCAAGCCATGCTCCCGCTCGAGGATATCGACGTGCGCCGCGACCGTATACGCGATGCCTTCGAGCGCCGCGCGTACCACATGTCCGCGCGTATGCCCCATCGTGAGGCCGAAGAACGTACCACGCGCGGCAGGATCATTGAGCGGGGTGCGTTCGCCGGCGAAGTACGGCAGGCAGATGAGGCCGTCCGCACCGGGGGCGACGGCGGCCGCCTCCTCGGCCATGACCTCGTAGGCGTTGCGACCACCCGCCTGCTCGGCGGCAAGGGCGTCGCGGTAGAGCTCGTCGCGCAGCCAGCGCGTGAGCGTGCCCGCGGTGTTGGTACCGGCGCAGATTCCATACGTACCGGGGATGATGAACGTGCCCGGCCACAGCCGCGCGTCGTCGATCATGCGGTCTGCCAAGCAGATGAAGTAGCAGGTGCTCCCCAGCTGAACCATCATGTCGCCCGGGCGGAGCACGCCGGTCGAGATCGCCTCAGCACCGGAATCACCCGTGCCCACCAGCACCGGCGTCCCCTCGGCGATGCCGGTCTCGGCTGCAGCGCGGGCGCACACCCCGCCGGCGATATCGGTCGCTGCGAGGACCTCAGCCATCTGGTCGGGGCGGCAGAAGTAGCCGCAGTGCTCCTCGTCGATCTGCCACGTCTCGCGATCGTACATGGGCAGGAAGTCCTCGGCAAGGTAGCGGTCGATCGTGAATCGACCGGTGAGCTTGGCGGAGAGGTACGAAGAGCCGGTCAAGAACTTCGCCGCGCGCTCGTGCACCTCGGGCATGTTGTCCTTGAACCACAGCACCTTGGGAGCGATATCCGACGAGCACGGATCGTGGCCGATGAGCTCGCGAGCCCCATCCTCTCCGAACTCGGCGACGAGGCGCTCGATCTGAGGCCGGCTGCGCGCGTCGATGCCGTAGAGGATCGCCGGGGCGAGCGCCGTGCCCTCCTCATCAACCGGCACGCAATCGCATCCGAGGGCGGAGAGGCCCACGCAGCCGATCTCGTCGCCTGAGATGCCGGCGGCATCGATCAGCTCGTGCGAGAGCGCGCAGAAATCGCCCCACCACACCGCCTCCGCATCATGCTGGTACCAGCCCGGCTGCGGGTTCTCGGTCGTATGAGCGCGGGTCGCCTGCGCGACGATGGCGCAGTCCGCGTCGATGAGGATGCCTTTCGAAGAATCGGTGCCGACATCGATTCCCAGGTAATACGCCATGATCCTCTCCTACTCCCCGCGGGCGGCACGGGCCGCCGCCATGAACGTCGCGACGCGCTCGGCGTCGACGGCCCCGGTGAACTGACCGCCCTCCTTGAGGCAGGTCCCCACGAAGGCGCCGTCGCAGCGCGTGAACACGTCCGCCACGGTCTCGGTCTTGCAACCGGTGCCGCAGACCACGGGCACATCGCCCGAAACCTTGCGAACCCCGGCGATGACCTCGGCATCGGGTCCCCGGCCGGCAGCGTCGCCGCCCACCACGAGGGCATCCGGATAGCAGTTGAAGATGAGCGAGTCGGCGATCTGCGCCGTGGTGCGGTCGTTGAGGTAGACCTCTCCCTCGCTCGTGACGAAGTGGAAGAGCTTGAGGTCGTCAAGGCGCAGCGCGCTCTTCAAGCGCATGGTGTGCGCGAAGTCGCGGTTGATAAGGCCGAGGTCGCCCGCCCAAGCGCCGCAGAACATGCAGCGGGTGAACTGCGCACCGGTCGCAGCGCACAGCTCGATGGTGGCATCGCCGTCATAGATGGCCTCGGCGCCCCAGGGACAGGAGATGTCGTGCGCGAGCGTACCGATCACATAGCCCATCGCGGCGAGCGTGGAGGCCGAGACATGCTGCTCGTAGGGCAGCGAGAACTCGTTGGTGATGAGGATGCCGTCCACTCCGCCCTGCTGCAGGGCATCGAGGTCGCGCTTGGCGGCCTCCGCTACCTGGGCAACGCTGCCGCCCGGATAGTAGAGTGGATCTCCGGGCAACGGCTTCAGGTGCAAAAGCCCGATGATCGGCTTCTCAGTACCGAAGAGCTCTGTGAGAAACGACATCCCTTCTCCTTCCACGACGACCCCGTCGGGAGGGACCACCCGACGGGGGAAATCCGTATCCGGTCCCGGCTCACCGCGGCCGCGCGCCATCGCGCGATGCGGGCGACCGGGGCTTCAAGCGGTATATACCCGCCGGCTACTCGCCGAGCACCTCGACGTAGATGCGCCGACGCTGCGGGCCGTCGAATTCGGCGAGGTAGATGTTCTGCGCACCGCCGCACACGAGCTTGCCGTCTTTCACGGGAAAGAAGCAGCTGTTGCCGGTGATCATGCTCTTGATGTGGCCCTGCGAGTTGTTGCCCGTGGCGCCGTAACTCGGCAGGAAATGCGCGTGCGCATAGGGAGCGTCGAGTGGCGCGATGCGGTCGAGCGCGGCGCCGAGGTCCTTCTCCACGCAGGGCAGGCCCTCGTTCACCACGATGCCGCAGGTGGTGTGCGAGAGGATGACCGCGGCCAGGCCGTCGGTGACCCCGCTCGACTCCACCGCCGCGTGGACGTCCTCGGTGATGTCGATGAATTGATCGGGCTCGGTGCTGAGGTAGCTCAGCTCTTTCAGCGTAACCATGGCCTACTCCTCCCCGTCAAGGAACCTGAGCGCGTTGCCGCTGTACAGAAGCTCGCGGACGTCGTCGGGCATGGGCACCGCGTCGAGTGCGCGCTTGAGCTTGAACGCGCGGAAGCGCGGCGTGTTGCTCGCGAACATCACCTGGTGCGAGAAGCTCCGCTCGAACCAGCGCTCGCCCATGTCGACGGTGAAGAGCCGGCTCATCATCTCCTCGGGCGAGTCGAGGTAGGTGATCGAGGTGTCGGCGTAGCAGTTGGGGTACTTGAGCAGCATCGCCACGGTCTCGCGCACCCAGGGCCAGCCGAAGTGCGTGAGGCTGAAGCGCACGTTCGGATGGTCCATGATGGTGCGCTCGAACGCGAGCGGATGGCTCTGCGCGAGCGGCGCCTTGGGCTCCCAGGACATGCCGGCGTGGAACACCACGGGGCGGTTGTAAGTCTCGCAGAGCTCGTAGAGCGGCTCGGCGAGCGGGTCGTCGGGCGCGAAGCCCTGCTTGGCCGGGTGCAGCGACAGGCCGCGGGCACCCAGGTCGCGGAAGGCCCGCTCGAGCTTCTCGGCGGCGTCCGGACAGTGCGGGTCGACGCTCGCGAAGCCGATGAAGCGGTCGGGGTGCGCCGCGACGATCTGGGCGATCTGCTCGTTGGTGGCGAAGCACCCGCCCGAGGCGGTCGTCGCGTCGATGGGCATGAGCGCGCTCAGCTGGACGTCGCCGGCGTTGAGCTCGACCTCGATCTCCTCCCAATCCATGGGGCCCATGTGCCCCATGCCGTACTCGCGCTCCCAGAACGCGAAGCCTTCCGGGCCGTCGCCCGGCTTGTAGATATCCCCGTAGAGCAACGGGTGGACCAGCATATCGATGACCATGGGGCCTCCTTACAGATATCTCACGGATGCACGGGCCGGATCGGCGGCGAACCCGCCGCACGCGCGGCGCCCGGGCAAACGGCCCGCCGTGCACGGGCCGCCCGCCGCCTCACCGCTAGTACGGCTTGAAGAGGCCGATGACCTTCGACGAGAGCTCGGCGCCCGCCTGCATGCACGCGTCGATGTCCTTGCCGTCGAGCATGGCCTTGGTGAAGCCCGCGATGTAGGAGTCGCCGGCGCCCACGGTGTTCACGAGCTCGGGGCACTCGACGATGCCGCACTCGTGGAAACGCTCGCCGTCGTAGGCGATCGAGCCCTTGTCGCCGAGCGTGGCAACGGCCACCTTAGGTCCCAGCCCCTGCACGTGCTTGACCCACGCGCGCAGCTCCGGCGTGTCCTCCTCGAAGGACATGAAGGCGTAGTCCACATAGGGGAAGTGTTTCTCGCACTCGTACTCGGGGTCCTGGCTGAAGACGGAGAAGTCCATGACGACGGTCCTGCCCGCCTCGTGCCACTCGGGCAGGAGCCCCAGGCAGTTGCCGAAGAGGTCCGTGTGGATGACGTCGTGCGTGAGCACGAAGGCCTCGTCCTCGTCGGTGAGGGCGTAGTGCTCCATGACGCCGTCGATGGCCTCGAGGTGCACGCGGTCCGTGCCGTTCTTGAGGTCCATGAGCATGACGCAGGTCTGGCCCTCCTCGGTGCGCAGATGCGAGATGTCGATGCCCTCGGCGGAGAGCGCCTCGCGCATGGCGGTGCCGTACTCGTCGGTACCCACGACCGAGACGACCGACACGGGCACGCCTGCGCGCGCGAGGTGCACGCCCCAGTCGATGCCGTTGCCGGTGGGATAGAAGATGTCGAGCTTCTTGTAGACGTCGGCGCAGCAGAAGCCCGCCGCGCAAACCTTGACGGTCATGATGGTTCCTCCCGATAAGGGCAGCGGGGCCCCTTGGGACCCCGCCGCATAGCAGATGGATTTACGCGTAGACCTTGGCGTGGCCCCAGCTGCCCTCGATCTTGCAGGTGTCGGCCGCGAAGCCGGCGGCGAAGTCGAGGCACGCGCGGATCGCGTCCGGGCCCGCCTCGCCGGCCTTCTTCTTGGCGAGGTAGGTCACGAGGAACGCCGTGAGCAGCGAGTCGCCGGCCGCCATGGCGTCCTTGAGCTCCTCGGGCGCGACGGGCTTGATGCCCTGCTCGTAGAAGTTATCGCCGTCGTAAGCGATGGAGCCAAGGCTACCACGCGAAGCGCAGACGATCTCGGGACCCAGACCCTTGATCCACTCGAGCTTGGCCTTGATGTCCTCGATGGGAGCGTCGCCCATGGACATGAAGGAGTAGGTCACGAAGGGCGCAATCTGCTCGAAATACTCGTCCGTCGAGTCATCGGAGAAGTCGAAGCTGATCGGCACGCCGGCTTCCTTGATCTTGGGGAGCTCGCGCTCGGTGAAGCAGTAGTTGCCGCTGTGCACGAGGTCGAACCCGCGCACGTACTCGGCCGCGAAGCGATCGATCACGTAGCGCATGTCGCCGCGGATGCCGCCCTCGTTGGAGCCGAGGAAGATGCGGTCGCCGGTCTCGTCGACGGTCACGCGGGCGGCGCCGTTGACACCCACGACCTGCTGGCAGCGCATGAGCTCGACGCCCTCCTCCTCAAGGGAGGTGATAACGTGCTCGGCCTCGGCATCAGAGCCGAAGATGCCCATGTAGGCGCTGCGCTCGACGCCGAGCTTCTTGGCGAACACGGCGAAGTTCACCGCGTTGCCACCGGGGTACATGGTCTTGATGTGCTCGTACTTGTCGACGACGTTATCGCCGAAGCCGAGCACGCTGATGGGATAGGTTGCCATGGTTTGCTCCAATCAGTAGGTCCGTCGACGGCGGGAACCCTGGCTGGAACAGGATCCTGCCGCGGCGAATGAGGGGGCGCGGCCGCCCGAAGCCACCATGGCGGCCGCGCCGTGAGGAGGAGGGGTTAGTACTTCTCGATGCCCATGTAGCGGCGGACATCCGGGTCATGGTCGAAGACCTTGCCGCGGGCGGCGCGGAGCTCGCAGTTCATGGCGTAGAACAGGATCGGGTCGAGATAGGCGCGCACGCTCACGGGCACCTGCTCCATGCCGTACTCCTTGGCGTCGAGCACCATGAGGGTGTCGGTATGGGTCTTAAGGAACGCCAGCGCGCGCTCGTCCATGGGGCGGCACTCGGAGGAGCCCATCTGCAGGAAGTAGAACACGCCCGGCTCGGTCACCTCGAAGGGGCCATGGAAGTACTCGGCGGAGTTGATGTAGGCGCAGCTCTGCCACTGCATCTCCATGAGCGAGCAGATCGCGAAGCCGTAGGTCTGGCTGTAGTTGGGGCCCGAGCCCAGGATGTAGAGGAACTTGTGGTCCTGGCAGAGCGCCGCGAAGCGCTCGCCGAGCTCGGCGTTGACCTTCTCGCGCGCAGGCGGGAGGATCTCGTCCATCTTGGCGATACCGGCGTAGAGGTCGGCCAGGTCGGCGAAGCCCTCCTGCTGGTCGAGCAGCTCGGCCGCAAGCGAGAGGGAGATGCCCGCGGGCACCTCGGCCTGCGGCACGCCCTCGCCCCACGGGTAGACCCAGGTGGTCCACTTGCCGGTGTCGATCTTGGAGCCGGCGTTGTCGGTCAGCGCGATGATGGAGGCGCCGGCCTCGAGCGCGATGTTGCAGGCGTCGACGACCTCGGGGGTGTTGCCGCTGTGGCTGCAGGCGATGACGAGGGTCTTGTCGCCGAGGCGCGCCGGGCGCATGATGTCGAACTCGCGGGCGGTGTAGGCGCAGCTCACGATGTTCTTGGCCTCGCGCTGGAGCAGCGCGTTGGCCGGGATGAGGTCGATGAGCGAGCCGCCGCAGGCGACGAAGTACACGGTGTCGATGCCACCGTGCTTCTCGATGGTCTCCTTGATAAGGTCATGTGCGTTCATAGGGATACCGCCTTTCTGTACAGCTTTCCCCAAGGGGACGGGGTGCGTCCCCTCCTGTTCACGTAAAACTATGGCGCGCTCGCGCGGGCGCGTGCGCTAGTCGATGAAGAAGGGCTCGAATGCCTTCATGTTGCGCTCGTCGGCTGCAGCCGGGTCGTCGTAGTACTTGCCGTCGGTGATCTCCTGGCCGAGCACGCCCTCGAAGTGGTGCTCGTTGAGCGTGCGGATCCACGCCTCCAGGTCGTGCTTGCCGTCGCCCCAGACCAGGTGGCCGTAGGGGTCGCCGTCGATGAAGTGCATCTCATGGAAGGCGTCGTCGCCGAAGGCCTCGAACCAGTCCTCGAGCGTTTCGCCCGCGACACCCATGGCCGTGGTGTCGATCATCGGCTCGAGGTAGGGGCTTCCCACCTCGTCGATCATGCGCTTGGCGTCCGCGACGGTGGTCACGAGGTTGCTCTCCTCGGGACGCAGGCTCTCCATGGTGAGCATGATGTTGTGCTCGCCGGCGTACTCGGCCAGGATGGAGAGGTGCTCGCGGCTGCGCTTCCACGCCTCCTCGCGGTCCTCGTCCCAATCGCCCCAGCCGGAGTTGATGGACATGCGCTCGGCGCCGAGGACCTCGGCGAGCTCGATGCCGTGCTTGAAATAGCTCACGCTGCGCTCGGCATGGAGCGGCTTGCGTGCGGCGTACTGGTAGGGATAGACGACGTTCTCCGGGCAGAGGGTGCGGATCTTGAGCCCGCGGTCGGCCGCCTTCTTGGCGATGACCTCCGCCTCGAAATAGCCCGTGTGGTCGAGCGTGACGTGGGGCTCTGCGCACCATAGCTCGAGGGACTTGAAGCCCAGGCGCTGCTGGGTGTCGAGGAAGTAATCGAGCGACCACATGATGTAGTGGATGTTCATGCCCGCTACCTGATCACGGTGCAGATAGGGCTTCTTCTCGGTGTCTGCCATTGATACTCCCTTCCCTGGGTGCCCGGCGCCGGGGCGCCGGGCACGTCGTTTCGATCCGAGCGCGTGCGGCTAGGCGCGATAGACCACCTTGCCGTTGGAGACGGTGAGCGCCACCTGGATGTCGCGGGCGTCCTTCGGATCGACCGTAAAGGCGTTGCGGTCGAGCACGCAGATATCGGCGTACTTGCCGGCCTCGAGCGTGCCGAAGTCGTCCTCGCGCAGGCAGTCGTAGGCGCCGCCGTAGGTCCAGGCGCGCAGGAGCTCGGCCACCGTGAGGGTGTTGCCCTGGTTCACGGGCAGGCCGTCGTCGAAGTAGCCGCCGCAGGCGCTGTAGATGGACTCACCGATGCTCGGGATGAGCAGGGGCAGGTCCGTGCCGCAGCACACCGTGCAGCCGGCATCCTCCATGCCGCGACGGTTCCAGCTGTGCTCGAGGCGCTTCTCGCCGATCTGGGTGCGCATCATCGACAGGCAGTCCTCGCGCTTGTCGAGCGTGAGGATCTGCGGGTAGACCTCGCAGATTCCGCCCATGGCGCCGAAGCGCTCGAGGTCGGCGGGGTCGGAGTTCTCCAGGTCGGTGATGGCGTGGCGATGTGCCAGCTTGCCGTCGGAGCCCTTGGGCAGCGCGTCGTAGAGCGCGACCGTGTGGCGCACGGCGCCGTCGCCCTGGCAGTGCAGGGAGTAGCGGAAGCCCTCGGCGTCGATGGCCTTGAGTTCGCCCTCGATGAGGTCCCACTCGGGGGGCTCCACGACGGTCTTGCCGGCGGCACCCTCCTCCGCGGTGTCCTCGTACGGCTCGATCATCTCGGCCAGGCCCGCCCACACGCCGCGGTCGGTCATGCGGTTGAAGCCTGAGAAGCGGACGAAGGGGCCGGTGAAGCGATCGCGGGCGGCGCGGGCGTAGTCGAGGTTCGCGCCCTCGCCCACCGGCTGGCTCATCATCGAGACGCGGACGGTGAGCTCGCCTGCCTGCTCGCGGCGCTCCATCTCGTCGGCGAAGCCGTAGTAGTCGTCGAAGGCCATCTCCTTGATGGCGGTGACGCCGCGGGCGTTGAGCATGGCCATGTAGTCAGTGTACTGGGCGCGCACCTCGGGCAGCGCCAGGAACTCGGGCATCATGCGCCAGACCATCTCGGAATAGCACGCCTCGGGCGTGAACCCGTAGTGCTCGCGGGCGGCCGCGTTGAGCGCGCAGGTCCCGGCGCCCTCCGTGAAGGCCACGGCGGGCACGGCGCCGAACTCGGCCTCGAGGGCCTCGGTCGCGGCGTCGAGCAGGTTCTCGGGCAGGTCGTGCCCGAAGGCGCCCGGGCAAGCCTCGTGCGCGTCCTTCCAGGCGCGCATCGCGGCGGCCACGGCGGCGCCGTCGGCGGCACCCGAGAGGTCGGCGCCGAGCGTGCGCAGGGCCCAACCGGTGAAGAACGTGTGCACGTCCACCATACCGGGCATGATCGTGCCCTCGCCGAGGTCGATGACCTCGTCGGCCGCCTCGATGTAGGGCGCGGCGTCAGCGGCCTTGCCCACAGCGGCGATCCGCTCGCCCTCGATGGCCACGAAGCCGTCGAAGGGCTCGCCATCGGTCGCGGTGAACACGCACCGCGAAGTGAGAACGATCTTGGAATCGGACATCAGATGCTCCTTAGGCCAGCATGCCGGAGATAGCGGTGACCACGAGGCCGCCGACGACCAGGAAAATCATGAACTTCCAGCAGGTCTTCCACCACTGGCCGAAGGAAATCTTCGACACGTAGAGGCCTGCGACGGTCATACCGGCGGTCGGGCTGATGGTGTTGATGGTCTGGTTGGCCATCACGAGCGCGGTTACGGCAGCCTCGGGGTTGACGCCCATGAGCTCGGTCAGGGGGCCAATGATGGGCATGGTGAGCGCGGCGAGGCCGGAGCTCGAGGGCACCAGGATCGACAGGAAGCCGAGCACCAGGTACATGAGCGTCGTGTAGACGGGCGCGGGGGCGCCGGCCAGCGCGGTGGCGAGACCGTTCAGGATGGTGTCGATGATCATGCCGGCCTCGGCGATGACCAGGATGCCGCGGGCGATACCGATGATGCAGGCGGCGTAGGAGAAGTCGGCGAGACCCGCGACGAACTCCTCGGCCATGGTCTTCTCGTCAAGACCGCCGACGATACCGGAGAGGATGCCCATGCCCATGAAGACCATGGAGATCTCGTTCATGTACCAGCCCTGGGTCACGAGACCCCAGACGATGAGGCCCATGCCGGCGGCGAAGATCACGAGCACGAGCTTCTGGCGCAGGGTGAACGGGGCGTCGTCGTTGGCCTCGCTGACGTCGAACTCGACGCGCTTCTGCTTGTCGTCCTCATAGGTGATGGAGCTCTCGGGGTTCTTCTTCACGCGGCGAGCGTAACGCATGGCCCAGAAAATGGCGGCCGCGGTGAAGACGATCCACACGATAAAGCGGAGCCACAGCTGCGGGTTGCCCTCGATGCCGATGATGCCCTGGGAGATCAGGACGTTGAACGGGTTGAGCGTCGAGGCGATGTAGCCGATCTGCGGACCCATGAAGCAGATGATGAACGCGGTCATGGAGTCGTAGCCGATGCCCATCATGACGGGGATGAAGATGGCATAGAACGGCAGCGCCTCCTCGGACATGCCGAACGTGGTGCCGCAGATGGACAGGAGCGTCATCGTGACGGGGATGATGAGCACGTCCTTGTCCTTGAGCTTACGGGCGACACGGGAGAGGCCGGCGTTGATGGCGTCGGTCTTGTTGATGATGGCGAATGCACCACCGATGAGCAGCACGAAGGCCACGACGTCGGCAGCGCCCTGGATGCCGAGCGTGAAGGCCTGCAGCACCTGCGGGACACCCTGGCGCAGGTCGACCGTCTCGCCGGTCACCTCGTCGGTGTAGACCTTGGGCACTTCCTGGTAGGTACCGGCGACGGCGACCTCGCGCTCGGAACCGGCGACCTCGATGACCTCACGGTCGAACTGGCCCGAAGGGACGATCCACGTCAGAACAGCAAAAAGCACGATCAGCAGAAACGCGATCGTGTACACATGCGGTAGTCTGAACTGGAACTTCTTCTTGGGCTCTACGGACGTTGTCTCGGACATAGTTCCCTCCTATTTCCTCGATGCCGTATGGCTTGCCCTATCACGCATGCCCCGCACCCCCGTCCGGCTTAGGACAAACGTTCTAAGATGTTCTATTTTTTACCAGCAGTTTTCTTATGCGTCAAGGCGCTTGGCTCCGGCGCTTCCGCCAATTGCACGAACGGTATCGAATCGCCGCCGAACGGTCTCGAGGCATCGTGACGCGCTCGGACAACGCATTGATTTCCGTCATCGCACTCGGAACGGCACTCAGACCGCACAAAGGTGTCGTTCGGACAAGAATACTGTGGGTCATTTCGTTCCGAGGCGCTGCAGCGGACTTTGACGCCTCCGTTTCCTGGCCTTTTTCCAGGGAACCGTCGCGTGTCGACGCGCTGTAGCCCAAAAGCCACAGTATTCTTGCTCGAACGATCATCGACCCCTTACGGCGCGCAGTCGTTCACGATTTGTCCTTGATTCGTCTGTGCACATTCTGCGGAAATCGGTGATGCACCGAGGCGCACGTGTTCACCGTCGGAATCGCAGCGAAGCCGGGAACAGCACAGGCAAGATTGAGGAAACAACTGTGTTGGATTTCGGGTAGCTTTGTGCGAGAACCTGCGCGTATTCTGTTTGCCCTTTGGGCCGAAGTCGATGCGTTCAGATGGCGGCATCGGATACGCTAACCTCATGGAACCGATTCTTTCACATACGTCCGCGCTGCAATTCCACCGGACTCCGCCGATAGTGCACGAGCTCGTTGAGAACTATCCCAGCCTTCTTACCGGCAACGACAAGAGAAGGCTGGTTCGCATGGAGCATCCGTTCGGGGCCATCGAGAAACCGCTGCATCTGCTGGTCCCCGAGAAAAGGCTGGTCCATGCAAGCAGCCTATGCGTATACCATTCCTGGACGCAGCGCCTCCCACCCGGCGCGATCGAAGAGACCGATTACTCGCTTTCCGTCACGTCTCCCCTGTTCACGACGATCTGCTTAGCCTCAGTCATACCCACCGTAGAGCTTACGATGCTCATCCATGAACTCGTCGGTACGTTCAGCGTCTATCGTCCTCCTAGGGAGATACGCGAGGAGCTCCAAAGGCTGGTCGATGCGAGCCGTCTCCCTATCGTGGACGGATGGCGGCCATCGTTGGACACCGAGGGGAAGCTCACCGATCTTTGGCAGCGCCCACCGCTGCTAACCATCGATGAGCTTCGCGATCTCGCGCTTGAGATGCAAAACTGCACGGGCGTGCACAAATTGAATCAAGCGTTGAAAGACGTCCATGGCATCGCATCGTCACCGCTGGAGGTGCAAAGCAGCATGCTGCTCGGTATGTCTCGACGCAAAGGCGGCTGGGGTTTGGGTCCGTTCGAGCACAACAAGCGCATCGTGTTGAGCAGGCGAGCCCGTACCATTGCCCGGCAAAATGTCTGCACTATAGACCTCTACATCGAGGGTAATAAAAATCATGGACCTATTGCCATAGAGTGCCAGGGCGGACCGTTTCATGATGGAAACGATCGAGCAGCGCATGATGACAACAGGGCGCTGGCGCTTCAAAGCATGGGCATCACATTGATCAGGTTGCGCGGCGACCAGATTTACGACGCGAAACGTTTGGAATATGTTGCGGCGTTCCTTGCGAAACTGCTCAACAAACCCCGGAAGACCAAGAGCGCATCGCTTAAAAGGAAAGAGCTCGAGCTACGCGCCTCCGTGCTCATCGATTGGTGGACTCTCGGGAGCTATTCCGTCAAGCGAGCTCCCCAGTTCAGGTAGGAATACTGTGGGTCAAATCAACGATGTCCGAAAGACTCGCATTTTCTAAATCAAAATGCCTGATAAACAATGCTAGATGTGACCGTGGGGACCGGAAATGCGAAAAAGGACACAGTATTCTTTATCGAACGATGGACCAAACAGCCGTGTGCATACGGCGTAGGCGATCCCCACGGATCGAGTTGCAGCTGATGAAGGATTCGGCGTCGATCAGATGCTGAAGATAAACCGCGACCCCACGATGTACTGACGGCCGATGAAGAGCGGCTTGCCCGCGCCGTCGAGGAAGTCGACCTTCATGAAGAAGAGCGGCTCGCCAGCGGGAACCGCGAGGTAGGACGCGGTCTCCTGGTCGGCGCGCGCGATCTCGACCGTGCAGTCGCCGGAGTTCTCGGGGTAGCGGCCGGTATGCGCCCGGACGACCTCGAAGATCGACGACGAACCGCCCAGGTTCTCCTGCTCGAGGAACTTGAACTCCTCATAGGGGAAGTAGTTGTTCTCGAACATGACGGGCACGCCGTCCGCCATGCGCAGGCGCACGACGGCGAGCAGGTCGGCGCCCTCCTCGAGGCCGAGGAACGCAGCCATCTCCTTGCTCGCGGGGACCACGTGGCGCGAGACGAGGCGCGACGTGGGCCTCATCCCGTTCACGCGGCACGCCTCGCTGAAGCTCTGGACATCGGCCTCCTGGCGCACCTTGCGCACGAGCTTGGGCGCGTTCACGAAGGTTCCCCTACCCTGCTGCTTGGTGAGGTAGCCCTCGTAGACGAGCTCCTCAATGGCGCGGCGCACGGTGACGCGGCCGACCTGGTAGGCTTCGGCGAGCTCGAGCTCGGTGGGGATCTGCGAGCCGGGCGCGTAGATGCCCGCCTCGATCTCGCCGCGGATGTTGTCCATCACCTGCTGGTACAGCGGGACCGCAGCCCCCTTGGTCATCTTCTCATTCATGGTTTCGGGTCACATTCAGAAGGTCGGGAACGGAATCTATGATCTGGTCTGCCGCCGCCTGGGAGAACCCGAAGCGCTCCTCGCGCTTGGCGAAGACCGTGAGCCCGGCGCGCTTGCCAGCCGTGATGCCCACCTCGGAGTCCTCGATGCAGCAGCACTCGTCTGCCGTGAGGCCCAGGCGCTCCATGGCGTGCAGGTAGATCTCGGGGTCAGGCTTGCTCTCGCGGAACTGCTCGCCGCTCACGATCACCTCGAAGCGGTCGGTGATGCCGCACTGGCCGAGCACGTCGAGGATGTTGTCCATGCGTGACGACGAGGCGAGCGCGAGGCGCACGCCGCGGCGGGCCAGCTCGTCGAGGGTCTCGACGACGCCGGGGTTGAGCAGGTCGCGGTAGTGGTAGACGTAGCGGCTGCTCCACTCCTCGAAGCGGGCGTAGGCCTCGTCGGGGGTGAAGGTGCCGTAGCCGCCGCGCTCCCACCAGTCCACGAGCGCGTTCACGAACGTCTGGTGCGAGGTGCCCACCATGGCGTTGAGCTCCTCGGTGGGGACGTCGATGCCATGCTCGTCGAGGAAGACGCGCTGCTCGACGATGTACGCCGCTTCCGTATCGACGATCACGCCGTCCATATCGAAGATCACGGCGCGAAACGGGAAGGCGGTCGGCATGGCAACTCCTCGGCAACTCACGGTCGGACGGACTGCGCGGGCGCGCACGGCAACCGCACAGCATGCGGCCGCGCGGAACCTGTGAGTATCATAGCCTATTTCGCCGAGTCGGCGGAACCATCACGCCCCGGGTGTCAGCACCCGGGGAACGCCACGGTCAGCTCGCGGGCGATGGCGGCGGCAAGCGACGCGTGCCCCTCGGGGGTGAGGTGGATGTGGTCAATCTCGCTCGGCTCGCAGACGAGCGCGGCATCGACGAAGCCGCACCCCTGCTCCTCGGCGATGACCTGGCACCAGCGGCCGACCTCATGCGAGACGGCAACCGAGCGCTCGTCGAACGATGAGAGCACGACCCGGGCGACCTCGTCGCCCAGATGAGGCGGCGCCACGATGACGATGTGCGGCACCTTGCTGCCCGGCCCCCATGGATACGACTTCACGATGCCCGCAAGCGATTCGAAACCGCGCGCGATATCGGCAGCGTTCAGGCCATAACGGGTCTTGAGATCGTTCGTGCCGAGGGCAATCACCACGGCATCGAGCGGCTGGTGGCTCTCAAGCGCATACGGAAGCGCATCGGCTCCGCAGCGACGAGCCTCGTACGGGTCGCGATGGACGGTGGTGCGCCCGCAAAGCCCCTCTTCGATCACATGCCAGTCCGCACCCAGCAGGCCCTGCAAGATGCCCGGCCAACGCTTCTCGAACGGATAGCGCATGCCCGTACCCGCCGCCGATGCGACAGGGTCGTAGCCAAAGGTGTTGCTATCACCAAAGCACAGAACGTTTTTCATGTTCGCTCCAAATCAGAGACCATCCCTCACGGGACAAGAAAAGGGCGCCCTCGCCCGAGCGAAGGCGCCCTCATTGCCACCTAGCGGCGATGCGCCCGATAGAACGCGATGAGCGAGCGCGTGCTCGCGTCCTGCTCGGCGAGCGCGGCGTCGTCGTGGAAGGCAGGGGTGATCTGCTTGGCGAGCTGCTTGCCCAGCTCGACGCCCCACTGGTCGTAGGAGTCGATGCCCCAAACCGTACCCTGCACGAACGTGATGTGCTCGTAGAGCGCGATGAGCTCGCCCAGCGCGAACGGCGTGAGCTCGTCGCCCATGATCGAAGTCGTGGGCCGGTTGCCGGCGAACACGCGCGCGGGCACCATCCACTCGGCCGTGCCCTCGGCGCGCACCTCGTCGGCGGTCTTGCCGAAGGCGAGGGCCTTGGTCTGCGCGAGGAAGTTGCCCAGGAACAGCTCGTGCACGTCCTGTCCGCCGTCCTCGACCGGGTGCGCCGTGTTGGCGAACGCGATGAAGTCCGCGGGGATCATCTGCGTGCCCTGATGGATGAGCTGGTAGAAGGCGTGCTGGCCGTTCGTACCCGGCTCGCCCCAGAACACCTCGCCCGTGGCGGAGGTGACCGGCGTGCCGTCCCAGCGAACATGCTTACCGTTGGATTCCATGGTGAGCTGCTGCAGGTAGGCCGGGAAGCGGTGCAGGTACTGCGTGTAGGGCAGGACCGCATGGGTCTTGGAGTCGAAGAAGTTCACGTACCACACGTTCATGAGGCCCATGAGGGCGACGACGTTCTCCTCGAGCGGGGTCTCTTCGAAATACTCATCGATCGCGCGGAAACCGGCGAGGAACTGCTGGAAACGCTCGGGGCCGAGCACCACGATGAGCGAGAGACCCACGGCGGAGTCGACGGAGTAGCGGCCGCCCACCCAGCTCCAGAAGCCAAAGGCGTTCTCGGGGTCGATGCCGAAGTCGGCCACGAGGTCGAGCGCGGTGGACACGGCGACGAAATGCTTCTTCACGGCGTCAGCCTGGGAGGCCTCGGAACCGTCGATGGCACCAGCGGCCTTGAGGGCGTCGAGCATCCACGTGCGCACCTCGCGCGCGTTGGTGAGCGTCTCGAGCGTGGTGAACGTCTTGGAGACGATGATCACGAGCGTGGTCTCGGGGTCGAGGCCGTGGAGCTTCTCCGCCGCGTCGTTGGGGTCGATGTTGGAGATGTAGCGGCAGTCGATGCCGGCGTCCGCATAGGGCTTGAGCGCCTCGTAGGCCATGACGGGACCCAGGTCGGAGCCGCCGATGCCCACGGAAACCAGATGCTCGATGCGCTTGCCCGAAACACCCTTCCACTCGCCGGAGCGCACGCGCTCGGCGAAGGCGTACATGCGGTCGAGCACCTCGTGCACATCGGCTACGACATCCTGGCCGTCCACGATGAGCGAGCCCGCCTGCTCCTTGGGGCGGCGCAGCGCCGTGTGCAGCACGGCACGATCCTCGGTGGTGTTGATATGGGCGCCCGCATACATGGCGTCGCGGCGCTCCTCGAGCTTGACGGCACGGCCAAGGTCGGCCAACAGCTTCACCGTCTCATCGGTGATGAGGTTCTTGGAGAGGTCAAAGAAGAGGTCGCCTGCCGTGAAGGAGAGCTTCTCGACGCGGTCGGGATCGGCGGCGAACCAACCCTTGAGGTCGATCCCCTCCTTGACGAGGGCGTCGTGGTGCTCCTGCAAAGCTTTCCAGGCAGCGGTCTGGACGGCGTCAATGGGTTCGGGAACAGTTGGCATGGCTTCCTCCTTATCGATGTTGGCGAGCGCGGCGCAGTGAGGGCGGCCTCGTCACAGATACTTTATTCTACCGCAGCGACCCGGCACAGCGGCGGCTGAACGCGGCATGCCGGCGCGCGTCGGGCGCTACGCGGTGAACGGCCAGCCACCCGCCGCGAGCACCTCGATGGCAGCGGCGACCGCGTCGTCCTCGCAGCGGCCGATATGCCACCGCGCAGCTGCCGCGGCCTCGGGCATCGCCCCCGCCACGGCGACCGGATGACCCGCGACGGCGAACATCGTGAGGTCGTTGCCGGCATCGCCGAAAACCACGACCTCGTCGAGCGAGACGCCCAAGTGCCGCGCGAGCTCCCGCACGCCCTCGCCCTTGTTCCACCCAGCGGGCATGATGTTCAAGAAGCCCGCCATGGGAACGTCGAAGTCGAGGCCCTCCACCGCGGCGTTCAGCCGGTCGGAGAACGCCCGCGACCCATCGAGGTCGGTGGGCAAAAACACGTTCGCCTTGAGAACTGCTCGGTCGGGCAGGCCATCTATGACCTCGCAGGTCTTCCCATAGGAGGGAACGATCTTGTACAGGTCATCGAGGGAGCCCGAGCACAGCTGCGGCGCCGTCCCCTCGAAAACCACAAGCCCCGAGCCGGGAATCTCGGCGAGCACCTCCACGAGCCTCTCGAGGGCGCGGTGCGGGAGCAGCTTCTCGAAGATCCGCTCGCCCTCTAGATACCCCTCGAGGCCGTTCGTCGCGATGCAGGTCGCGCAACACGCTGCGTCACCCGAGAAAAACGCGGGAATCTGGCCCACGCCGCGCCCGCTCGCCGGCCCGATCGCAAGCCCGGCCTCCATCGCGGCACGAAACGCCGCCCGCGTGCGCTCGGACACGCAGTGCGTGCCGGCGGGCATGATGGTCCCGTCGATATCGGACAAGATGAGCTTCACCTGAGGCGCGGCCTCTGACATGGCATTCCCCTCTCGTAGGCACCCTTCGGAGCCTTATAGGTTCCCTTCGCGGTCTTGCAGGTTTCCCCTTCGCAGTATAAATGTTCTTGAGCTACCATGACGCTAGCAGACGGCGGGCAGCACCCGCCTGGCGCCGCGACCGCACGCCTCGCGGCTGAACGGCAACGCGGCATCGCATACGACCGTAAACGTAAGGGGCACTCCATGAACGACTTCAGCTTCTACTCTCCAACGCGCATCGTGTTCGGCCGCGGCGTGACCGATAAGGTGGGCGCGCACCTCGCCGAGGCCGAGTACACCAAGGCGCTCGTCGTCTTTGGCCAGGGCTCCGTCGTGCGCACCGGCACGCTCGACCGTGTGAAGGCATCGCTCGACCAAGCGGGCATCTCCCACGTCGAGCTCGGCGGCGTGCGCCCCAACCCCGAGATCGGCCTCGTTCGCCAGGGCATCGAGCTCGCACGCAGCGAGCAGGTGGATGTCGTGCTGCCCGTGGGCGGCGGCTCGGCCATGGACTGCGCCAAGGCGATCGCCCTCGGCGTGCCCTACGACGGCGACGTATGGGACTTCTTCGTCCGCGGCGTCAAGCCCGCTGCGCACGTGCCGGTCGCGGCCGTGGTGACCATCCCCGCCTCGGGCTCCGAGGCATCCAACTCCTCGGTGATCAGCAACGACGCCGAACACCTCAAGAGCGGCATCAACACCGATCTCAACCGCCCCGTCATCTCCTTCCTCGATCCCGAGCTCACCTTCACCTTGCCGCCCTACCAGACCGCAGCGGGCGCTACGGACATCATGTCCCACGTCATGGAGCGCTTCTTCTCCGGCGAGCCGGGGGTTCCGGTGACCGACCACATCGCCTGCGGCATCATCAGGAGCGTCATCGAGACCGCGCCGCGCGCGCTCGAGGATCCGAGCGATTACGACGCCCGCGCCAACCTCATGTGGGCGGGCACGCTCGCGCACAACGGCCTGGCGGGCTGCGGCACCAACATCCCCGGCAAGCGCGACGGCGACTGGACCTGCCATGGCCTGGAGCACGAGCTTTCGGCCCTCGACACGGGCATCACGCACGGCGCCGGCCTCGCGGTGATCTTCCCGGCGTGGATGCGCTACGTCTGGCGCGAGCACCCCGAGCGCTTCCTCTCCTTCGCCTACGAGGTCTTCGAGATCGAGCCTGTCGACGAGAGCGACGAGGCGATCGAGGACGCTGTGACCGCCACCATCGACGAGCTGCAGGAATTCTTCGTGTCGCTGGGCATGCCGCGCACCCTGGGCGAACTCGGCGTGCATGAGGAGGACATCGACAAGATGCTCCCCGGCCTCAAGATCAACCGCGGCGAGGTCTTCGGGAGTTTCAAGCAGCTCACGCTCGACGACGCCCGCGCCATCTACGCGAGCGCGCTGTAGGGCACGGCGGCGCCTCCTACAGCCTGCCGTTGAGGCACGCATGATGAAGGCGGGCGAACCTTGTGCGACGACCAGCCGTATGGCATGCTCATGCCTTTGACCGCCATCGAACGGCGCAAGCCATCAAGCGCACGCCATCAACCGGTTGGGAGATCCATGCTGAACTCGAACGGACCCGCCATCACACGACGCAGCCTCATCGCTGCCGGTACACTTGCCGGCCTGGCAGCGGGGACGGCAGGCTGCAGCGCGCTCGCGGATAGCGGCCTGCTGCCCGATGACGGCGACGCCACCGTATGGGACCGACCTGCGGCGCAGCATGGCTCCGCCGAGCAGGCCGAGCAGGCAGAACCGGAGCCCACGGCAGCCGAGCGCCTGCTCGCCGCCATGACGCTCGAGCAGAAGGTCGCCCAGCTCTTCATCGTCACACCCGAGCAGCTCACCGGGGCGTCCACCGCCACGATCGCCGGCGACATGACCAAGCGCGCCCTCGCCGAGATCCCCGTGGGCGGGCTCTGCTACTTCCGCAAGAACCTCGTCCGCGCCGAGCAGGTGCGCAACCTCCTCTCGGGCACGCGCGAGCTCGGCCTCGGCGCGGGCGCGGGCGTAGCGCCGTTCCTCTCGATCGACGAGGAAGGCGGCCCGCTCGTTGCGCGCGTCGCGAACTGCGGCCTTTTCGATGTGGAGCGCTTTCCCAACATGGCCGAGATCGGCGCGACCGGCGATCCCGCCCAAGCGGCGCGCGTCGGCGAGACCATCGGCACATACCTGCGCGAGATCGGTTTCAACCTGGACTTCGCACCGATCGCCGACGTGCTCACCAACCCCGACAACACCGCCATCGGCGCGCGTTCGTTCAGCTCCGATGCCGACCTCGCGGCGCAGATGGTCGCCGCCGAGGTCGCGGCGATGCTCGAGACGGGTACGCTGCCGTGCGTGAAGCACTTCCCCGGCCACGGCGACACCGCGGGCGATTCGCACGCGGGCGCCGTCTATGCCGAGCGCACGCGCGAACAAATCGAATCCTGCGAGTTCAAGCCCTTCATCTCCGCCATCGAGGCGGGCTGCCCGATGGTGATGGTGGGCCATATCGAAACGCCCAATTTCGCAGCGGACGGACTGCCGGCGTCGCTCTCCCCCTTCATGATGGGAGACATCCTGCGCGGCGAGCTCGGCTTCGAGGGCGTCATCATCTCCGACTCGTTTGGCATGGGCGCCATCACGCAGAACTTCTCCGCTGCAGACGCCGCCGTGCGCTACTTCGAGGCGGGCGGCGACATCCTGCTCATGACGCCCGATCTTCGCTCTGCCACGGCAGGCGTCGTCGCCGCCGTGAACGACGGACGCCTGAGCGAGGAGCGCATCGACGAGAGCGTCAAGCGCGTACTCGAGCTCAAGGAGAGCGCCGGGATCATCGCGTAGCAGGGCCGAGCGGGACGGACAGGAGCATGCCCCGCTGCCAGGCAGGACATCTATGAGCCCGCCGAGAGCTCGCGCATGAGGCTGATCTCGCGGGCGTAGCCATCGAGTTCGTTGGGCGTTTCCAGGATGAACGGCAGGCCGCGCAAGGCGGGGTGCCGCACGATCGCGGCGAAGACCTCCGGTCCGCCGCCGAGCGCAGGATCTCCCAGATATCCCTCGCCGATCCGCGCATGGCGGTCCTTATGCGCCCCGCAGGGATTCTTGGAGTCGTTGAGGTGCACGGCGCGCAAGCGCTCCAGCCCCACCGTGCGGTCGAGGTCGACGAGCACGCCATCGAGGTCGTGAACGATGTCGTAGCCCGCATCGCTCACATGGCAGGTGTCGAGGCACACGCCAAGGCGGCCCGCAAGCTCCCCGCGCCGCGCCTCCACGGCATCGATCACGGCGGCGAGCTCCTCGAACGTTCGACCCACCTCGGTGCCCTTGCCCGCCATGGTCTCGAGCAGCACGCAGGTGCGCTGGCCGGCAAACATCACCTGGCAGAGCGTCTCGGCGATGAGCTCCATCCCACGTTGCGCACCTTGACCGGTATGCGCGCCGGGATGGAAGTTGTAGTAGTTGCCCGGCAGCAGCTCCAGCCGCTCGAGGTCCTCGCGCATGGCACCCAACGCGAAGGTGCGCGCGCCCTCCTTCGCGGAGCACGGGTTGTAGGTATAGGGAGCGTGCGCGACGAGCGGCCCGAACGCGTGATCCTCCATGGTGCGCGCAAGCGCGGCGACATCGTCGGGGTCGAGCGCACGCACGTTGCCGCCGCGCGGGTTGCGCGTGAAGAACGCGAACGTGTTGGCCCCTATGGAGAGCGCGGTCTCGCCCATGGCCGCGTAACCGTTCGCGATCGAGAGATGGCAGCCGATGGTGAGCACGCTAGCACTCCCTCCCCTGCCCGCGGGAGGCGCCGCCGCGCCCGGAGCTGGCGGCAGCGCCGCGCCCGGAACCGGTATCATCGGCGCGACCGGCGATACGGGACAGGATGGCTCCCACCGGACCCGGGGTAAGGCGCCGGCGCACGTCGACCAAGCGGTCGGGAATCTCGATATGCTGGGGGCAATGCCTCGCGCACGCCCCGCATCGCACGCAGTTGCTCGCCAGGCGCGGGTGGCCGCTGCGTATGGCCGAGGCGGTGAAGTACTGCGAGACGCCCGTGAACCACCCGTGGGCGTACGAGGCGTTGTACGCCGCGAAGCACCCAGGGATGTTGATGCCGTGCGGACAGGGCATGCAATAGTTGCATCCCGTGCACGGCACGCGGTTCGACTGCTCGAAGACCTCGCGCACGCGCCCGATCGCCGCGCGCTGCCCAGCGCTCAGGCACCCTGGAAGCGCCACCTGGGCGATGGCGGCGTTATCGTCCACCATCGCGGGCGACGCCATGCCCGAGAGCAGCATCGTGACCTCGGGATGGTCCCACACCCAGGCAAGCCCCCATGCAGCCGGAGCATCGAGCGGCACCGAGCCCGCGGCGCTCGCGAGCACGCGCTCCTCGGCGCCATCGAGCACGCGGCGAGCGCGGTCCGGGAGCTTGTCGGCAAGCCTTCCGCCCAAGAGCGGCTCCATGATGAAGACGGCTAGCCCGCGCCCGGCCGCCGCCTTAAGGCCCGCCGTGCCCGCTTGGTACGTCTCGTTGGCATAGTTGTACTGGATCTGGCAGAAGTCCCAATCGTAGGCATCGAGGAGCGTCGAGAAGTCGCCTGCGCTCCCGTGATACGAAAAGCCAACGCGGCGGATGCGACCGCGCTCCTTCTGCCGCGCGATCCACGCCTCGATGCCCAACCCAACGAGGCGCTCCCATTGCGCGGGGCTCGTCACGTTGTGCATGAGGTAGTAATCGATGCGATCGGTGCGCAGGCGCTTCAGCTGCTCATCGAGATAGCGGTCGAGATCAGCCGCCTTCTTGCACGAGGCGTGGGGCAGCTTGGTGGCGATCAGGAACCGATCGCGCAGGCCCAGGTGCTCGAACGCAGCCCCCACGCACGCCTCGTTGCCAGGGTAGAGATAGGCTGTATCGAGATAGTTGATGCCCTGCTCGGCAGCACGGGCGATGATGCGCTCGGCCGCCTCCTGGTCGATGGCTCCAAGCACGCCGCGCGGGAAGCGCATGCAGCCAAGGCCGAGCGCCGAGATGCGCTCGCCGCTCTTAGGATCGGTACGGTATTGCATAGGGCCCCTCGCGACGACGATACGGTAGCCCGTATTGTAGCGAAGAGCGCCCTACTCGAGCGCGTCCTCCGCGATCTCGCTGCGGCGCTCGATCTCGCGCACCGCCTCCGACGCCATGAACGCCACGACGGCGCCGGCCGTCAGCAAGATCATCGCGAGCGTCTCGCCCATTCCGAACCCCTTTCAGCACCCCGTCGGTGCATTTGGCTTCCCCGGTCTATCCTCAGCGGACCCCTTGGAACAAACCATAGGACCCCCGTACAAGCGATTCGCAAACAAAACGTAAGCGCTCCGCAAAGCGCCAGGGACGCGCACCGGCGCTTGGCGTATCATGGTTGCGCACGACACGCCCCAGTTGCGCACGGCACGCACCAAGAGAGCCCGGCGCATGCGAGAAAGGCCGGCACGTGAAAGTCACCATCTACACCGACGGGGCTGCCCGCGGGAACCCCGGCAACGGCGGGTACGGCGCCGTGCTGCTCTATACCAACAGCAAGGGCGAGACATTCACCCGCGAGCTCTCGCAGGGCTTCGAGCGCACGACCAACAACCGTATGGAGCTCCTCGCCGCCATCGTCGCGCTCGAGACGCTCAACCGCCCCTGCGACGTCGAGCTCCACACGGACTCCCAATACCTTGTGAAGGCTTTCAACGACCACTGGATCGACGGCTGGATCCGCCGTGGATGGAAGACCGCCGCGAAGAAGCCCGTGAAGAACGTCGACCTATGGCAGCGACTGCTCGCCGCCAAGGAGCCGCACCAGGTGACGTTCATCTGGGTGAAGGGCCACGCCGGCCACAGCTTGAACGAGCGCTGCGACGAGCTTGCGACCACCGCCGCGGATTCGGGTACACTGAGCATCGATACCGGATTCGCGGAAACCGACGCAGATTAACGCGCGGCGGCTCATCTCGATGGAACAGGAGACACCATGGTCAACATCGCGACGATTGGAACGAGCCTCATCTCCAACGACTTCATCGAGGTGATCTGCGCCAACGCGGGTGCGACCTACGTGGGGACCCTCTCCCGCAGCGCCGAGCATGCAGCGAGCTTTACCGCCGAGCGTGGCGGCACGCATCCCTTCACGAGCTTGGATGAGCTCGCCGGCTGCGACGAAGTCGATGCGGTGTACATCGGCAGCCCCAACGGCTTGCACGCCGAGCAAGCGCTCGCCTGCATAGCCGCCGGCAAGCACGTCATCGTGGAGAAGCCGTTCGCCTCGAACGAGTGGGAGGCGCGCCGCGTATTCGAGGCAGCCGAGGCGGCAGGGGTCGTGGCTCTTGAGGCCATGCGCCCCTTGCATGACCCCGCATTCCGCGCGTGCCAGGATGCCATCGGCAAACTTGGCCGCGTGCGCCGCGCGAGCCTGCATTTTGGCAAGTTCTCCTCGCGCTACCTCGAGGTGCTCGCCGGCAGGCAGACCAACATCTTCGACTGCACCATGGCGTCCGGCTCGCTGATGGACATCGGCGTGTACTGCGTGGAGCCCATGATCGAGCTGTTCGGAGCCCCCGAGCGCGTCGCAAGCTCCACCGTCTTGCTTGATGAGGAGACGCGCGGCGTCACGAACGGCCCCATCGACGGCGCGGGCGACATCATATGCACCTATGCCGACAAGACGGTCGTGCTCCATCACTCCAAGATCACGAACGACAACCTTTCCTGCCAGGTCGAGGGCGAGGACGCCACCCTTCTCTTCGGCGGGGTCTCGTGCCCCAAATGGGGAAAGATCGAGTTCCGCGGCGAGGTCGGTCGCAGCTCGGCGAAGGCCGTACGCGTGGCAAGCGGCGCGAAGACGTGCGACCTCGAGCTTCCCGCCTGTGAGAACACGATGTGCTACGAACTCGCCGACTTCCTGGCAGCCATCGAGGCCGTCCGCGACGGCGCGGCTCCCGCGGATGCCGCCGCGGGCAGCTGGGGCACGGTCGCGCACTACCGCGACGTGACGCTCGCCTCGCTCGCCGTGATGGACGAGGTGCGCCGCCAGGGAGGCGTGGTGTTCCCCGCAGACGAAAAGGCGCGTGCCGCAGAGGGCGGCGCGGGCGCTGCTGCCCCGCAGGCGTAAGGCGCCCTCATGGGTATCCTCGACTACGTTCTCGGGCTCTCCGGCAGCGATGACGCCGCCGCAAGCAACGGCGATGCGCGACGCGATGACGCACAGCGCAGCGACCTCGAACAATCCCTCATCAAGCGGCTGCAGGAACAGCTCGGCAACGATGCTCCGGGCACGCCTCACCGGCTGCTCCTGCGCTTTACCGGTCGCGTGCAGGGCGTGGGATTCCGCTGGACCAACCGCGGCACAGCCGAGGAGCTCGGCCTCACCGGCTGGGTGCGCAACCTCGACGACGGCTCGGTGGAGATGGAGATCCAAGGTCCCGCGTCAGCCATCATCAGGCATCTCGACACGATCCACCGCTACTATGCGCGCATGCGGTGCACGGTGTGGCTCGAGAACTGCGAGGAGCTTGCGGCACAGGTGGATGAAACCAGCTTCGAGGTGCGCTTCTAGGGTCATCGAGCACGAGGCGTATGGGGACGCGGTGCCGCCGATGGGCGGGCAGGTTCTGGCTCGATTCCTCGAAACCTTGAGGAAAACTGCACAAAGCGTCTAAATGCTAGTCGGCTACTGTCGTATAAGATAGGACTATGTACCAAGTAGCTCCCGTAAGGGCAGCCTTCACGGCGCGACCGCATCCTCAAGGAGGTGCCGCATGACTGTACAGCGACGCAACACCCGCCAGCGCAGCTTGGTGCTCGACGCCGTGCGGGCATCGAGCAGCCACCCCACCGCCGACGAGATCTTCCATGCCGTCCGCGAGCGCGATGCGCACGTTAGCCGCGGAACGGTGTACCGCAATCTCAACCTCCTTGTGGAGGAAGGGGCCATACAGCAGCTCAAATGCGCCGGAGGGAGCCGCTTCGATTGGCGCTGCGACCGCCATTCGCACGTCATCTGCCCTGCATGCGGGGCCGTCGCCGATGTCGAGCTGCCCTACGACCCCACGCTCGATCGCGCCGTGCACAAGGCTACCGGGTACGCGCGCGTATCGCACTACACCTTCTTCGAGGGCCTCTGCCCGGCCTGCCGCGCGAAGCGCGCCCGCACGGCAGAGGGCGGAGGAAGCGCCTAGGCACGCCCCCCGCCCTCATCGTTCCCGCAGCCGAATGCGGCGCGCATGAAGCTAGTCGAGCACCTCGACGAGCTCGATATCGAAGTTGAGATCCTTGCCCGCAAGCTCATGGTTCGCGTCGAGCACGACGCCGTCTGCGTTGACGCCGATGACCGTCACCGGCACCGGCTGGCCTGCGGGCGTGGTGAGGAAGAGCTTGTCGCCCACCTTGATCTGCTCGATATTGGGAACCTGGGCTGCCGGGAAGTGCATCACCAGGTCGTCGCGACGCTCGCCGTAGGCATCCGCGGCGGGGATGTGGACGGTCTTCTTCTCGCCCACCTCCATATCGACGACCGCCGCATCGAAGCCGGCGATCATCTGGTGCGCGCCGCACACGAACTCGAGCGCCTCGCCGCGATCATAGGAGCTGTCGAACTGCGTGCCGTCATCGAGCGTGCCACGGTAATGGACGCGAAGCGTCTTGCCGGTATTGGACATCGAACCCTCGTTTCTCTTCGGCCGCACCCCCGTGGCGCGGCACGTGAAGGCCACTATACCCGAAAGCGGGCTCCCAAGGCCCGCTGCTCGGTACCTTCTGGAAAAATCGATTCGCCGCGAGGCGCGGGCAATCGAGCCGCGCTGCGGCAGCGCCCCTTCCACAGCTCCGCGACACATTGCCGAACGAGCGCGTCTACAATGGTTGGCTGATGCGGGGCACCCAACGTAAGGAGACCGGTGAGACGCAAGCGACTGCAACCCCAAACCACCAAGGGCTTTACCGTACGAGCCGGCGCGTCCACCTTCACCGTGCTGGTCACCCGCAAGAACGTGAAGAACCTCAACCTCCGCGTCCGAGGCGACGGCACCGTAGCGGCAAGCGCGCCCCTGCGAACAAGCGACGAGCGCATACAGGCCTTTCTCGATAAGCATGCCGCCTGGATCGAGCGAACTGTCGCACGCAAACGGTCCCTAGGGCGACCGGGGAGCGGGGACGACGGCGACGTTCCGAGCGCATTCCCCTTATGGGGAGAGCTTGTTCCCATGCGAGAGCTGTACGGCGCGCATGCATGCGGAGAGGGTATAGGCGGGTACGAGCGCTTGCTCGCCGAGCGATATCGCGACGAGCTCGCACGGCGGCTACCCGCCGTT
>DHCMC07803__coassemble_719_pt1 | contig 33188 bp, 31 predicted proteins | sample DHCMC07803__metabat2_low_PE_050 | metagenome-assembled genome bin DHCMC07803
CTCGCTGGCGAGCTTGGTCACCGAGATGCCCTTTCCCGAATAGGCACCGTAGAGCGCGTTGTCATAGAGCGCGGCACGCGGGGGACCACGGCGTCGTTCCACGCCATCGACGTGAAGGGGGCCCATGGTTTGGCGCCCGCGCTCGTCGACGTTGCTATCATGGGGGTTGAAGAGAGCGGATCCCTTATCGGAGAGCTCAATGAGGGCGGTGCTCTTGGTGCTGTGAAAGGGGCATGATGGACACAGCTAGCGTTAAGCTGGGTATTCCGGACGGAGTTGACGAGGCCCGCATCGTTGGGGGCGGAGATTCGGTTCTTCGCGCGATCGAGGGGCTCACGACCGCGCACATCGTGGTGCGAGGCGGGCAGGTCTCCATCAAAGGCTCCTCAGAAGAGGTCGAGATCCTCACGAGGCTGTTCACCTATCTCTTTCGAGAGGTGCGCGATGGTGGAGCGCCAACCGAGGACGAAGTCGTGCGTGCGCTGCAGACGCTGCGCGAGAGCGTTATGGACATCTCTGGTTTTCGCGACGATATCCTGCTTACCTTTCGGGGCAAGGCGATCCGCCCTAAAACGGTCGGCCAGAAGCGCTACATCGACGCCATTCGCTCCAACACGGTGACCTTCTGCCTGGGTCCCGCCGGCACCGGTAAGACCTATCTTGCCATGGCGATGGCCGTGGCCGCGCTCAAGCGCCATGAGGTGGGCCGCATCGTGCTCACGCGCCCGGTGGTCGAGGCGGGGGAGAACCTGGGCTTTCTGCCCGGTACGCTGCAGGAGAAGATCGACCCCTACGTGCGCCCGCTCTTCGATGCGCTCTTCGACATGACCGATATGGAGCGCGGAAACCAGCTCATCGAGGACGGCATCATCGAGATCGCGCCGCTCGCCTACATGCGCGGTCGCACGCTGAACGATGCCTTCGTCGTGCTCGACGAGGCGCAGAACACAACTCCCGAGCAGATGAAGATGTTCTTGACGCGACTTGGCTTCAACTCGAAGTTCATCGTTACCGGTGATATGACGCAGCGCGATCTCATGGGTCGCAAAGGCGGTCTAACCGATATCGAGGAGATCCTTGCCGGCGTTCGGGATGTCGCGTTCATTCACCTCGATCGCGCCGACGTGGTGCGCCATGCCCTCGTAGGACGCATCGTCGAGGCTTATGATGCCTACGACCGAGCACGGGAAGCCTCGGCTTCTTCGCGCAGCAGCGACCGCGGGCAAAAGGCGGTGAGGTAGCTATGGCCGTCCTGGTATCTTTCGAGGAGGGTGTCGATCGCCTGCTTGATGCGCAGGAGGTCGAAGAGATCTGCGTGGCCGTCCTTGCTGCAGAGGGCATCACCCGTCCGGTCGAGGTTTCGGTATCGTTCATCGGGGATGAGCAGATGCGCGAGCTCAACGCAACCTGGCGCGGCATCGATGCCCCTACCGATGTCCTCTCATTTGAATGCGATGCGCCGGATGACCCTGGATTGCAACCGGACGAGGTGGTAGAGCTCGGTGACATCATGCTCGCGCCGATGGTTATCACCCGCCAGGCTCCTGGTTTCAAGACCACGGCTGTCGATGAATGCCGGCTCATGCTCGTCCACGGCATGCTGCATCTACTTGGCTACGACCACCTGGTGGAAGACGAGGCGCTCGCGATGGAAGCACGCGAGCTCGAGATTTTGCGTGCTCTCGCGTCGGCGCGCGGTGATGACCCCAGCAGCGTCGTCATCGGCCCCACGACACGTCACGAGGATGAAGGGTAGGGAAGTCCATGATTCCCGGGTCCAACAAGGAGCACCCCACGTTCCTGCGATCGTTCGCTTACGCGTTCGAGGGCTTTAAGACGGCGGTCGCCACAGAGCGCAACATAAAGGTTCAGCTCTGCGTGGGTGCAGCTGCCGTCGTCGCGGGTATCGTCCTTAGGATCGATGCCCTCTCGTGGGTGCTCATCACGCTCTGCATAGGGCTCGTGATCTTCGGCGAGCTCGTGAACACTTCGATCGAGGCTATCGTAGACCTCGCCACCCAGGAGCTTCACCCGCTCGCAAAACGGGCGAAGGATATCGCTGCGGCGAGCGTCTTCACCCTCTCCGTGACGGCTGCCATCGTTGGCCTCATCGTGTTCATCCGTGCATTCACCCTGCTTTAGAGGAGGAAGCTATGACCGATACCATCGAGCACGATCCGTTCGCCGACCTTACCGACGAGGAGCTCGATGCTCTTGTTGAGACCGTCCCTGCGGATGAGTCGCTCGAGGCGGGATGCGCCTTGCGCAGCGGCTTCGTCGCGCTTGTAGGCAGGCCCAACGCCGGTAAATCTACCCTCATGAACGCCTGCATGGGCACGAAGATGGCCATCACCTCTCCGGTGGCGCAAACCACTCGGCGCCGTATGTGCGGCGTCGTGCGCCGCGAAGGCCTCCAGATCGTCTTCGTGGATACCCCGGGCATCCATAAGCCGCAGGATTCGCTCGGCAGCGAGCTCAACAAGAGCGCGCTCTCCGAGCTCGATGACGTAGACGTGCTGTGCTTTTTGATCGATGCGTCGAAGCCCGTGGGCAAGGGTGACGCCTGGATCGCCGAGCGCATCGCCAAGAGCTCTGCCAAGCGCATCCTCGTCCTCACCAAGGCGGATCTCGCATCGCCGGAGCTCGTTGCCAAGCAGGTCGATGCGGCACGTGCGCTCATCGATTTCGACGATGTCATCGTGCTCTCGGCGACAGAGGGATTCAACGTCGATGCGTTCATCGATCTGGTTGCAAGCTACCTGCCAGAAGGCCCCGAATGGTTCCCTGAGGGCATGGCGACCGACATACCCGATGAGACCGTCGTCGCGGAGTTCGTGCGTGAGAAGGTGCTTCTGCGCACGCGCGAGGAGGTGCCGCACTCCGTGGGCGTCGTCTGCGACGAGTTCGAGCGCAAGCGCGGCCTGCTTAGGCTTCACTGCACCATCTACGTCGAGCGCGACGGACAGAAGGGGATCATCATCGGCAAGAAGGGTGCGCTGCTCAAGGCGATCGGCATCGATGCTCGGCGCGATCTGGAGCAGATCTTCGGCTGCCGCATCTTCCTCGAACTCGACGTGCGCGTGCAGAAGAACTGGCGCACCGACGTGCGCGAGATCAGGCGCTTGGGCTACAGCGCCGATGACTAGAGCCGGGATACTGTATCGTTGGGCACTTTAGGGGAATGAGCGGGTTGCGTGGCGGCAAGTAGGACTTATCGCACGAGGGCGATCGTTCTCAGTAAGACGAAGCTCAAGGAGACCGACCTCATCTACACGCTGCTCGACGAGGGAGGGCGCGAGGTGCGTGCGGTCGGCAAGGGCGCGCGCAAGCCTGGGAGCCGGCTTGCCGCCCGGTGCGAGATCGGCTGCGAGGTCGATCTGCTCCTTGCTCGGGGCAGGTCGCTCGATGTGATCGCTGAAGCGCGGCTGCTTGCGGCCCCGCTTGGCTCTGCGCCAACCATGGAGCTCCTTTCAGCTGCGAGCGCGATAGCAGATGTATGCCGCGCCTGCATCTTCGAGGATGCCGAGGATCCCTTCGTGTTCGCGATCACGGCGCGCACTCTCGAGGTGCTCGGCGGCATGGGAGGCGAGCAGGACGGCCCGCACCAGGACCTCCTCGTGGCGGCATACATCATGAAGCTTCTCGCGCATGTCGGTTACCGGCCCGATTACCGCGGGTGCGTGCTCTGTGGAGACGCTGACGTCACGTACTTCTCAGCCACCGCGGGCGGGCTGCTTTGCGCCTCCTGTGCGTCGAGCGTCGCCGGTGCCGAGGCGGTCGATGCTACGGTCGTCGGTTGGCTGCGCTCGCTCATGACGCTCAAGCTCGACGAGCTCGCTGCTGCCCCCATCGAGCCTATGACGGCGACCTTCCTGCTCGCGCTCGCACATGTATGGGCCGCAACGCACCTCGACGTGCGCCTGCGCGGCCTCGAGTTCATGCTCGGCGTGTAGATATCCTGCACGGAGTCCACGTGCAGCCGATGCCTTGGTCTAGCCATGCAACTTGTGCAGGTTACGAGGATATTCCGAGTTGTGGTACCATATCGAACTGTTGGTTTACCCGCACTTGGCGGCTCGCTGCACCGGCGGCCCCCCAGTGCCGGGCGGATACGAGAGAAAGGTGTTGACATGACCGTATCCAAGGAGCGCAAGGCGGAGCTCACCGCCGAGTTCGGCAAGAACGCCCAGGACACCGGCAACCCCAAGGTCCAGGTTGCCATCGCCACCGAGCGCATCCGCGAGCTCACCGAGCACATGAAGACTCACCCGAAGGACTTCCACACCCGTCGCGGTCTTCTCATGATCGTCGGTCGCCGTCGTCGTCTTCTGTCCTACATCAAGAAGAACGACATCGTCGAGTACCGTGAACTCATCGCGAAGCTCGGCATCCGCGACAACATCCAGTAGGTTGTGCATGTAGGAGCCCCGCGATGGGGCTCCTTTTCATGTGAGGACCGAAAGATCGGTCCTACACCGCCCGGCTGGGATCGCCGGGCACGATGAAGCCCGTACACAACGGGGTGTACGGAGATGAAGGAGAGAAATGTCACTCGTAAGCAGAACGTTCGAGCTGTACGGCAAGACCTATACGCTCGAGGCGGGCGAGCTCGCCAAGCAGGCAACCGGGGCTACCCTTGTCAAGCAGGGCGATACCACCGCGCTCGTGACCGTCGTCGTGAGCAAGGAGCGCAAGAACTACGACTTCTTCCCGCTCACGGTCGATTTCAACGAGAAAATGTATGCTGCCGGGCGCATCCCGGGCGGCTATCTTAAGCGTGAGGGTCGTCCGTCTGAGAAGGCGACGCTTACCGCTCGCATGATCGACCGCCCCATCCGCCCGAGCTTCCCGGATGGTTTCCGCAACGAGGTTCAGATCGTTGCCACCTCGCTCGTGGCCGACCAGAAGAACCCCATCGATGTGATCTGCACGATGGGCGCCTCGCTTGCGCTCACCCTCGGCGGCGTGCCCTTCGAGGGGCCGCTGGCCTGCGTGCGCATCGGGCGCGATAAGGAGACGGGCGAGTTCATCGTCAACCCCACCTATGAGGAGCGCGAGAACTCCGATCTCGATCTCGAACTCGCCGGCACGAGGGACTTCATCTCCATGGTCGAGGCGGGTGCCGAGGAGGTCTCGGAGGACGACATGCTCGCCGCCATGCGCTTCGGCCAGGAGGCGATCGGTGCTTTCTGCGACGCTCAGCTCGCCTTCGTCGAGGAATGGGAGCGCGTGAACGGCCCCATCCAGACCAAGGAGTACGAGCTCGACCAGCCCGTGCCCGAGGTGGAGGAGCGCATCTTCGCTCATTACGACGAGATGTACGCCGCTCTCTCCGATGCTGACAAGCTGTCCCGTATCGCTCACGTCGAGGAGCTCAAGGAGCGCATCCGCGCCGAGTTCACCGAGGAGGAGCAGCTCGCTTGGGAGCGCGAGATCCCGGTGAACCTCAAGAAGCTCGAGAAGCGCGCCATGCGCACCATGGTCGTCGAGACCGGCGAGCGCGTCGACGGCCGTGCGGCGAACGAGATTCGCCCCATCATGGTCAAGGACTCCTACCTGCCGCTCGTACACGGTTCCGGCTTGTTCCAGCGCGGCCAGACCCAGGTGCTCTCGGTGCTCTCGCTTGGCATGCTGAGCGAGGGGCAGCGCCTCGACACCATCGAGCCGGTCGACGGCAAGCGCTACATGCACCAGTACAACTTCCCATCGTTCTGCACCGGCGAGACCGGTCGCATCGGTGCTCCCAAGCGCCGCGAGATCGGCCATGGCAACCTCGCCGAGCGCGCCCTGCTTCCGGTGCTTCCTGACGAGAGCGAGTTCCCCTACGCTATCCGCGTGGTCTCCGAGGTCATGGAGTCCAACGGCTCCTCTTCGATGGCTTCCACCTGCGCGAGCTGCTTGGCACTCATGGACGGCGGCGTGCCCATCAAGCGTCCCGTCTCCGGTATCGCCATGGGTCTCATCCAGGAAGAGGGCAAGACCGTCGTCCTCTCCGACATCCAGGGCATCGAGGATTTCCTTGGCGATATGGACTTCAAGGTGACCGGCACCGAGCGCGGTATCACGGCCCTTCAGATGGATAACAAGGCCACTGGTCTCACGTTCGACATCCTTGCCCAGGCGCTCCAGCAGGCCAAGGAGGGCCGCGCCTTCATCTTGGGCAAGATGCTCGACGTCATCCCCGAGCCCCGCGCCGAGCTTCGCTCCACGGCGCCTCAAATCCAGACCATCATGGTTCCGGTTGACAAGATCCGCGACATCATCGGCAAGGGCGGCGAGACGATTCGCGGCATCCAGGACGAGACCGGCACGACCATCAACGTCGAGCAGGATGGTTCCGTGGTCGTGGGCGGCGTCGGCGACTCCGTTGCCGATGCGCTCGCCCAGATCAAGGAGATCATCCGCGAGCCGGAGGTCGGCGAGGTCTACGATGGCACCGTCGTCACCATCAAGGAGTTCGGTGCGTTCGTGCGCCTCTTCGGCGAGAAGGACGGCCTGCTGCACATCTCCCGCGTTGCCGAGGGCCGCGTCGATCGCGTCGAGGACGTGCTCAACATCGGCGATGCTGTGAAGGTCAAGGTCATCGAGATCGATGACAAGGGCAAGATCTCCCTCGACCGCCTCGACAAGCCCCAGGCCCCCGAAGGGTCGGGTCATAGCGAGGGCGAGGGCCGTCAGCGCCGCGAGTCGCGTGACCGCCAGGGTCGAGGCCACGGCGACCGCCCGCGTCGCCGTCCCGGTGATAACGGGAGCCGTGCCCCCCGCCGCCATCACGAGGGCTAAGGCGTATACTTTCTCCTAAGGGAGCATGCTGGAAGGCGTACAGGGCAAGCACCTGTACGCCTTTCGCTTTTCACTTGGGGGGAACATGACGCCGAAGCGTATCGGATGGATTGATGCCGCAAAGGGCATAGCGATCATTGCAGTCGTCATCTATCATACCGATATCGCTCCGGCGATTCTCCATTCCTTGATGGGCTCGTTTCAGATTCCGCTGTTTTTCTTTCTAGCGGGTTATACCTTCCACGCGCGTCCAGTAGGGGAGACGGCGCGTCGATCGGCTCCACAGTTGCTCTGCCCTTGGGTTCTTCTTTCTCTATATGCCTCTTTGGCCAATAATCTTTGGGAAGGTGATGGGTCGCCACTATTTTTGGGTTCAACTGTGCTGCGAGCGTTAATGCTCAACGTGAGCTACAGCGTGACGGGGATTCCCATAGTGGGTCCGGCTTGGTTTTTGCTTGATCTATTCTGTGCGCGCCTTATGCTTGCTTTTGTGCTCGCGCGTTTGAATCATGAGGGGAGGCTCGCGATAAATCTCCTTGTTTTTGGGATTCTAGCGGGAATAACCTCGATAGCTCTCTCAATCTATTGCCCGGTCTGCCTTCCTCTGAACCTGCCTGCAGCGCTCATGGGGTTCTTCTTCATGTCATGTGGATATGCGGCACACGAGGGAGGGTGCTTAACCCTTGAGCATCGGACCGTTAGCGTTGCTTTGCGGTTCGCTATGGCTTTGATCGTGTGGGCTGTTTGCATGGGTGTGTCCGACATGGACTTGGGCTACGGGTACTATCGCGGGCTAGCCTTAGCTGGCCCAGTGGGGTCCCTTGCCGCCATAGGAGCGATCAGCATGTTCTGTATGTATATCGAACGGGAATTTCCTAAGCTCACGCGCAGCCTCGAGACTTGTGGCCGCCGTTCGATGACTGTCTACTGCATCCATTCCGTTGAGATCGTCGCCCCATGGTATGTGCTTGATTCGGTTGCGACCTTGCCTTTCGGATGGGTCGCCGTGGTGGTGTTTAGGCTTGCGCTAGATGTTGGGCTCGCTTTGGCTTTGTAGATACTTTTGTGCTTCGCGATACACCTCTTCCGTTATTCCTGTGGTAACGGCGAGCTCGGTGGGGCATCCATCAAACTCTGGATAAAATACCTATACCTATGGCTAATCTACATGTTTCACGGATGCGTTGGAGCGCATCTCCGTGTTCGCTTCGCTATTCCAGCTTGAAAGGAGCTTATCCTACATGGCAAAGAAAACCCCACCGCTGAGGATCATCCCGCTGGGAGGTCTTGACGGCATCGGCAAGAACATGACCGCAATCGAGTGCGGCCCTGATATGGTGCTCATCGATGCGGGCCTCATGTTCCCCGACGACTCCCAGCCCGGCATCGACCTGGTGCTGCCCGATTACACATATGTGCTCGAGAACGAGGACAAGCTGCGCGGCATCATCGTCACGCATGGTCACGAGGACCATACGGGAGCCTTACCGTACCTGCTGCAGGACCTCAACAACAAGGTACCCATCTTCTCCAGCAAGCTCACGCTCGGCTTCATCGAGGGCAAGCTTGCGGAGTTCCGCATCAAGGCGCCTAAGTTCCGCGAGGTCAAGAGCGGTTCGCATATCAACCTTGGTGGAATCTCCGTTGATTTCTTCTCGATGACCCATTCCATCCCCGGTGCGCTCGGCGTCTACATCAAGACCACGCAGGGCACGATCATGCATACGGGCGACTTCAAGCTCGATCAGACGCCTATCGACGGGGTCACGCCCGACTATGCCGCTATCTCGCGTTTTGCCAAGCAGGGAGTCGACCTCCTGCTTTCCGACTCAACTAACGCCACTGTCCCCGGCTTCACTAAGTCTGAGGCAGAGGTTGGGCCCACGCTGAATGACGTCATCAAGAACGCACCTGGCCGCGTGTTCGTCGCCTCGTTCTCGAGCCATATTCACCGCCTGCAGCAGATCTGCGATGCCGCGAAGCGTTGCGGGCGCAAGATCGTCGTCACGGGCCGCTCCATGCTCACCAATACGCGCGTGGCACGCGAACTCGGCTATCTCAAGATCGACGAGCAGGACATCATCGATGCTTACGAGGTGAACGGCATCCCCGACGATCGCATCGTGGTCATGTGCACCGGCTCCCAGGGAGAGCCGCTTTCCGCGCTCTCGCGCATGGCCAACGGCGAACACAAGACGCTTTCCATCCATGCGGGTGATACGGTGATCATCTCGGCCACGCCGGTTCCCGGCAACGAGAAGGCGGTACAGCAGGTCATCAACAGCCTCGCAAAGCTTGAGTGCACGGTGGTCGACAAGTCCACCAAGCTCGTCCATGTCTCGGGCCATGGCAGCCAAGAGGAGCTCAAGCTCATGCTCACCATGGCGAAGCCGACCTACTTCATGCCGGTCCATGGCGAGGCAGTGCACCTGCGCGCGCACGCCAACCTCGCTCGCAAGGTCGGCATTGCCGACGACCATATCTTCCTTCTCGACAACGGTGATACGCTCGAGATGCGCGGCGGCATCGTGCGCCGCGGTCCGGCAGTCGAGTCCGGAGTGGTCTACGTCGATGGCTTGCGCATCGGCGACACCGATCCGATCGTGCTGCGCGATCGCCAGAAGCTTGCGAACGACGGCATGGTGACGGTCGTCGCCACCGTCTCGCTCAAGCGCAAGAAGATCGATGCCGTCGAGCTCTCCAGTCGCGGTGTCTCCTTCAACATCGACGAGGAGTTCAGCTCGGATGCCGCCGCTGCCGTCATGAAAGCCATCGAGAAGGGCAAGTTCGACTATACCCGCAACGGCACCGGTGCGCTGAACAAGGCCGTTCGCGACTCGATCTCCAACTTCATCTGGAACCGCACGCGCACCCGTCCCATGATCATCCCTGTGGTAATGGAGGTGTAGGGTGGCAGCTCGTCGAGGAACAACTCAGACGGGCTCGAAGCCCCAAGCGCGTGCGAACAAGGGCGCTGGCGCCAAGAAGGCCGCTGCCCACCTGAGGGCGAACGCCAAGGCCGCCGAGGATGCCCCGGTCGAGCCGCTCATGACCGCTTCAACGGCTCACGACATCGTTGGCGTCTTGCTTGCGGTCTTCGCCGTTGCATCGCTCATCGCTGTCGTTGCCCCTGCCTCGGCGCCGCTTACCGCTGCGCTCGCTGGCTTCTACCACTTGGGTTTCGGTTTAGGCGGATACATCCTGCCGCTTGCATTGCTGCTCGCTGCGGCGCTGTTCTTCGTTCATGCCGAGCAGCTGCTCAAGGTTCGCACGGTGGCGGGGTCGCTCCTCATCTTCCTTGCCCTCATTGCGTTCTTCACCCTGGTGGGCACGCCCGAGCAAATGGTGCTCGGTGTGACCGTCGGTGATGCTGAGCTCGTCCGTACCGGCGGCTACGTTGGGTTCTGGATAGCATCTGTGCTCACCGCCGGTCTTGGCAAGGTCATTTCTGGAGTCGTCCTCATCGGAGTGATCGTTGCCGGTGCGGTGATCATCGGTTTCTCGATCTCGGATTTTGCCGAGGCGCTTCGCGATCGCGTGGATCGTCTGCGCGACCGCCGGTATGTTGCGGTGAACGAACGGCCTTGGGGCGATGAGGATCCCTATGGTCGCGAAGATGTTGCGGAAGCCGCTCCGCGTCGTCGTGCGCAGGCGCCTGAACCTCGCCAGGCGGAGCTTCTTGACGAGAACGGTGATGCCCCAACGAGCTATCTCGGCGACCGTGCTAAGACCACGCTGCTGGCGGACGAACCTGATGATGCAGACGAGGACCCGTTCGTTGATCTTTCATCGCAGTTGGCTGCCGAGCAAGCCAAGACGACCCTCATTCCCATCGAGGATCGCTATGTCGATTCCGTAGAGGGTGCAGATGGCTCTGCTCCTATGAAGAACGATCCGGTGTCCAACCCGACCTCTGATGGTTACCCAGCTCATGACGGTGAATCGCTGGGGGGCCATGACGTTGATGCCCAACACGGATCGAACGATTCCCGTGAGAACGAAATCTCTGCAGGGGTCAAATCGCCTGCTGACGAGGCCGTTGCCCCTGTTATTCCTGCATTCTTGTTGAATCCCCGTTCGAGTGCGCGTGCTCAAGATGATGGGGCGACCAAGCCTGATAAGGGGGATGCGATCATTCAGGATTCCGCCTCGGATGCAATGGTTGGAAAGGACCGCCACCAACGTCTTGCTGCGGTGTCCGTGGGGGAGGGTAGCGCGGCTGAGCAGGATGCCGAGGAAGGCGCTCGCGTTCTGCCACCGCTTTCCATGCTCAGGCACAATCCAAACTCTGCCAGCTCGGCATCTTCAGAAAAGGAGCTGCGCCAGACAGCGGAGTCGCTTCAATCGACGCTGCAGGAGTTTGGCTTGCATTCGCGCGTCGTTGGCTGGATCAGCGGCCCTACGGTCACAACATTCAAGGTGCAGCCTGGCGAAGGCGAGCGCGTGAGCCGCATCTCGAATCTCGAGGACGACATCGCCCTTTCCCTTGCTGCGCAGTCAGTCCGAATCTTCGCTCCCATCCCCGGTACGTCGCTCGTGGGAATCGAGATCCCGAACCGCAAGCGTCAGAACGTGAATCTGGGGGACGTACTTCCTTACGTTCAGGGCGGTCCGCTCGAGCTCGCGATCGGTCGCGATGCCGAGGGTGCGCCCATCGTGGCGGACCTTGCCAAGATGCCGCATCTTCTCATCGCAGGTACCACGGGCTCCGGTAAGTCCGTCATGATCAACTCCATCGTCATGGCGTTGCTCATGCGCTCCTATCCGGAGGACGTGCGCCTCATCATGGTCGACCCCAAACGCGTCGAGCTGGCGGGATACAACGGGCTTCCTCACTTGTACGTACCTGTGGTTACGGAGCCCAAGCAAGCTGCTAGCGCGCTTCAATGGGCGGTATCCGAAATGGAGCGGCGCCTCAAGATCTTTGAGCGCGTGGGCGTTCGCAAGATCTCGACCTTTAACGAGAAGCAGGCTTCGGGTGCTTTCGAGCAGTACGATAACCCGCCCCAGAAGATGCCGTACCTGGTTATCATCATCGATGAGCTTTCCGACCTCATGATGGTCGCTGGCAAGGATGTCGAGGCATCGATCGTTCGAATCGCTCAGCTTGGCCGTGCAGCGGGTATCCACCTCATCGTCGCGACCCAGCGTCCAAGTTCGAATGTCGTCACGGGCCTTATCAAGGCCAACATCACGAATCGCATCGCCTTCAACGTAGCGACCGGCATCGATTCGCGCGTCATCATCGACCAGATGGGCGCCGAGAAGCTCACTGGCTACGGCGACATGCTGTTCAGCAAGGTTGATTGGGGTAAGCCCAAGCGAATTCAAGGCTGCTTCGTCTCCGATGACGAGATTGCCCAGGTGACCGATTTCGTGAAGTCGCAAGGAGAGGCGGAATACCACGAGGAGATCCTCTCGGCAGTCGCTCCTGCAACCATGTCAGCTGGTGGAGGCGGATCGGCGGGCCCATCCGATGACGACCCCCTCATTTGGGAGGCCGCCCGCTTGGTGGTCGAGTCCGGGCTCGGATCTACTTCTGGGCTCCAGCGTCGCTTGAAAGTCGGCTACGCCCGTGCTGGCCGCATCATGGATATGCTCGAAGAAAAGGGCGTCGTCGGCCCTCCTGATGGATCTAAGCCGCGTGAGGTCCTCCTCGATGAAGAGGGGTTGGCCGAGCTCGAAGCTGTGGAGGCCCGTATGGCCGATGACAGCGAGTTTGGAGGCTTCTGATGGCCGCGCGATTCGGTGATATGCTGCTTGAGCGGCGTCGTCAGAGAGGCATGTCGATACAGCAGGTCGCCAATACCATCAAGATCCGCCCGCAGATCATTGAATACTTTGAGCAGGGTAACTTTGCGGCTATGCCTCCGCGCGGTTACGCGCAAGGGATGATTGCAAGCTATGCACGCTTCCTCGGCTTGAACCCGAGGACCGTCGTCGCTGCCTATTTTGAGGATTTGGACATCTATGAGCGCGAGACATCGCGTTCAGGTGGACAGTATCAGGACGCTGCCGGCATGGTTTCCGCTCGGTCGGAGAATCCCACGGGCAGGTTCATGATGCTAGATGGAGGCTCGCGTTTCGCGCAGAGGCCTCCTCAAGCCGGTTATGTGCCAGAATCCCGTTCAGGCCACGAGCCTATCCGCGTTACCAACAACCCTTACCAGCGAAGGCTGATCGGTAGCTCTGGCAGAGAGCAATCCCAGCTGCCATATGGAGATGCTCGTCAGCCCCAAAGGCGGAGTCCTCGACCGGAGTTTGACCCTCGTGCACGATCGCGCAGCGGGTCGGATGCCTATCGGTCGCGGTTCGATGGAAGGCGGTCTCTCCCTGAGGCAGGGCGGGGGCAAAGCGGTTATGGTTCGCGTCCGGGATCTAGCGGTGGTCGTTCTTCATATCGTGCTCGCCAGAACGGAGATGAGCTGAGAAGACGTTCTTCAGAGGCACGACGAGACGTCTACCAGCGGCAGGGGGGCCGGCGTTCCGAATACCCTCGCGGCAGCCAACCGCGCTCGCGCGGTAACGAGGGGCGGCGGGGTCAGCGAGGCGGGAGCTCCTCTGTGATCGCCGGCCTCGATCCAAGGATCATCCTCGGTGCCGTGGGCATCGTGGTTGTTCTTTTGCTTATTGTGACCTTGCTGTTCGTACGCAGCTGCTCGGTTCGTGAAACGGAAAACGAGCCCGCCTCCTCTACGTCGGAATCGGTCGAGGCTGTATCCTCCGTAGAACCCGAGAGCTCGACTGCGGATAGCGCTTCTAGCCCAGAGACGCCTGTGACCGATGAGGCCCAAAGCCCGGTAACCGAAGTCGAGGATACCGTCATCGCGGTTCACGTGGATGATGGAAACTCATCGTGGGTGGAGATAAAGCTCGACGGCGCATCGGTCTTCGCCGATAACGTGGTGGGGCCCTTTGACCGAGAGTTCACTGTCGAGCAGTCCATAGAGATCACCGTTACCAATCCTGCTGACGTGGATGTGACGCGCAATGGCGAGGCTGTAAGCTGGGATACCCGCACAACCGGCGTTGCTCGCGTCACCATAACCGCGCCGCAGCCCGTTTCGACTTCCGCTACCACTGATGGCGGGGATGCATCTGAAAGCGACTCGGCGAACGCCGCCCAATAGCCAATTCAGCCTAGGAGGATAAGATGGCAAAAGATTCCAGCTTCGACGTCGTTTCTCAAATCGACATGCAAGAGGTCGATAACGCCTACCAGCAAACGGTTCGCGAGATTTCTCAGCGCTACGATCTGAAGGACTCAGGTTCGACCGTCACGCTGTCCAAACCCGAGCGCACCATCACCATCTCCGCGCCCGCTGATTTTGTGGCGCGCCAAATCACCGATGTACTCAATTCCAAGCTCATCAAGCGCGGCGTCGACATCAAGGCCGTGCGTTGGGATGCTCCGCAGGCTGCCTCTGGTGGTACGGTGCGTGTCATCGGCCACCTGATCGACGGAATCGATCAAGAGACCGCCAAGAAGATCAACAAGGATATCAAGGGCCTGAAGCTCAAGGCAAAAGTCACGATCGAATCCGATAAGCTCCGTGTGACGAGCGCTTCTAAGGACACCCTGCAAGAGGTGATTGCCTTCCTGCGCGATCAGGACTACGGACAACCCCTCCAGTTCACCAACTATCGCTAGGCTCTCACGGTATCGAAAGGAATCCTAATGCCCGCTATGGGGTCAATCCTCTACATCACGCTTGGTTGCGCTAAGAACGAGGTCGACACTGATCGCATGCGCTCGCTGCTCACGGCTGCAGGTTACGACGATGCCGCGTCTGTCGAGGAGTGCGACGCTGTCATCATCAATACCTGCTCGTTCCTCGCCTCCGCGACCTCTGAGAGCATCGAATGCACGCTTGAGCTCGCCGACGAGGTTCAAGCGGGCGTTCGTCAGGCGCCGATCGTTATGTGCGGCTGCGTTCCATCTCGCTACGGTGACGATCTTCCATCCGAGCTTCCCGAGGTCGCGCGGTTCGTTCGCACCGACGAGGAGGACGGTATCGTCGCCGTGATCGATGATCTGCTGGGTATCGAGCGCCATGTCCCCGCTCACGTTCCTCAAGTTATGCGCACGGTCGAGAGCGCCGTTGCCTACCTCAAGATCTCCGATGGTTGCGATCGCTTCTGCAGCTTTTGCGCAATTCCATACATTCGCGGGCGGTATCATTCGCGCTCTGCGGAGCGCATCATCGCCGAAGCGCGCGAACTCGTCGCCGGCGGTGTTCGCGAGCTTGTTTTGATCGGTCAGGATACAGGCGTATGGGGCTGCGACTTTGACGAGAACGCGGATGGGCCGCGCAACCTTGCTGGCCTCCTCGTCGCCCTCGCCGAGGCTCTTCGGCCAGAGCATGTTTGGATTCGCGTCCTGTACCTTCAGCCTGAAGGCATGACCGATGAGCTCGTTGCTGCCATCCGCGATACTCCTGAGGTGCTGCCCTACATCGATATACCTGTTCAGCATTGTGACGCGCGTGTTCTTAAAGGCATGAACCGCAGCGGCTCCGAGCAGGAGCTCGATGAGCTCTTTGCGCGACTCAGGGCAGAGATTCCCGGCATGATTCTGCGTACCACCTATCTCGTTGGCTTCCCTGGCGAGACCGAGGATGAGCACGAGCGCATGATGGCCTTCCTCGATAGGAACGGGTTCGATTACACCAGCGTGTTCTCCTATTCGCGTGAGGACGGCACACGAGCCGCTCGGATGGGCGAGCAAATCGATGAGGACGTCAAGCTCGAGCGCACGCAATCGGCCATGGATCTTGCCGAGTCCCTTGGTTTTGCCGCAACGGCGCAGCATGTGGGAACCACGGCCGAGGTCATCGTCGACGGCATCGAAGAGACCGATGATGGCCCCGAGCTGGTCGGACATGCTTGGTTCCAGGCGCCTGATTGCGACGGTGCGGTGCATCTCGATGCCACCGAGGCTTCCGTTGGTGATATCGTACAAGTAGAATTCACCGATAGCTTCTGCTACGAGCTTGTCGGCCATGTCATTGATTGCGAGGAATAATAGATGGCTACTTCATCGGGAGCGTCATCGCAAGGCGCTACGAGCGTGTGGACGCCTGCAAACATCGTCACGTGCGTGCGCATCGTCTTCATCCCCATCTTCATGGTGCTTGCCGAGTTCTCTTGCGTGGTATCCGGTGCGGTCTATCTTCCGGTTCCAACAATCGCCGCCTGCGTCCTTTACATTTTGCTGAGCCTTACCGATAAGCTCGATGGATACCTGGCACGGTCCCGCCATGAGATCACGGATTTCGGAAAGTTCCTCGACCCGATTGCTGACAAGCTGCTCGTGTTCTCCGCTTTGCTCATTCTGCTCGAGCAGGGGCTGGTGAGCGTCTGGGTCGTGTTCATCATTCTGTTCCGGGAGTTCTTGGTAAGCGCGCTGCGTATGGTTGCCGGTGCTCAAGGTGTCGTCATCGCAGCTGATAAGCTTGGGAAATGGAAGACGGCGGTCACCATGGTGTCGCTATGCGGGTACTTCGTCTCCTTCTCGGCAGCCTCTATCGGCTTCGTATACGAGGCAGCCTGGTTGCTCATCGTCTCCGGTGCTTTGATGATCGCCGCCGTTATCCTCACGGTGATCTCGGGCGTACAGTATTTCTGGAATGGGCGCTCGGTCATCTTCTCCTAGGAGCGATCATGGTCACGGCAAATTGCGACTCTTCTGAACGCATCGCTTTTGAACTCGTAGAACTATGTGCCAAGTGCGGTTTGACCGTCGGTTGCGCCGAATCATGTACGGCCGGCCTTGTCTCATCAAGCATCGCCGATGTTCCCGGTGCATCTCAGGTTCTTCAAGGCGGAGTTGTGAGCTATACCGAAGCGGTGAAGCATAGCATGCTCGGCGTTTCGCTTGAAACGCTTGAGACCGTTGGCGCCGTTTCCGAGAAGTGTGCTTGCGAGATGGCAGCTGGCGCGCGCGAGGCTCTGGGTTGCGATATTGCGGTGAGCGTAACGGGCTTCGCAGGACCTGGCGGCGGTACGGCTGATAATCCGGTTGGCACGGTGTATATCGGCATTTCGACCAAGAACCTTCTGTTCGCAAATCGGTTCCTGTTTTCCGGAGAGCGCGCTGCCGTTCGACACGCTGCCTGCGAAGCTGCATTAAGGGCGCTTCTTGACGCTGTCCAGGAATCGTAGGATAGCCTGTCAAGATTTCGTGATCTTTTGGGTCGCCTTGAGCCCCTGAGGCTTCTGCTTGCGCCTCGTGAACAACTCAATGGATGGGCACTGACGCATACTAAGGCATCTACCTCGTGAATTGGCGATGACATAGATGCAGCTCGCCTCTTGTAAGGTTTGGGTGAGGGGTTCGTTGGGATGCTGAAGGATTCACCCTAGTCTCTGCTACCAATTTGTTTGAACACGCCGCTATCATTCAACTCAGATACCTTGACCGCGAACAGCTGTTCGTATAGGATAGCGATAACGATATGCAAGGAGGAATCCATGGCTAAAAGCTCCGGTTCGGTACGCCAGGTGCATGAGCGCACCTATGGCGAAGAACGTGATAAGATGATCGACCTCACTAAGGCCGAGATCGAGAAGAAATTTGGAACCGGTTCAATCATGCGGTTCGGTGACGGTGGTCCCGACCTCGAGATCGAAGCTATTCCGACCGGAGCACTCTCGCTCGATGCAGCTCTCGGCATCGGTGGCGTTCCTCGCGGCCGTATCATAGAGATCTACGGTCCTGAATCTTCGGGTAAGACAACGCTTTCTTTGGAAATCCTCGCTGAGGCCCAAGCAGCCGGCGGTGTCGTTGCTTTCATAGACGCCGAGCACGCCCTTGACCCTACCTATGCTGCGCGCATCGGCGTTGACATCGATGAGGTCCTTATCTCGCAGCCTGATACCGGCGAACAGGCGCTCGAGATCTGCGACATGCTCGTTCGCTCCGGTGCGATCGATGCCGTTGTCATCGACTCTGTCGCCGCGCTCGTTCCTCGCGCTGAAATCGAGGGCGAGATCGGCGATAGCTCCGTTGGCTTGCAGGCCCGCCTTATGAGCCAAGCCCTTCGCAAACTGGCTGGCTCCCTTGCAAAATCCAACACGACCTGCATTTTCATCAACCAGCTTCGTGAAAAGATCGGCGTGATGTTCGGTAATCCCGAAACGACGCCGGGTGGCCGTGCTCTCAAGTTCTTCTCTACCGTGCGTATCGAGATCAGGCGTATCGAGAGCCTAAAGAACGGCCAGGATATCATCGGTAACCGCGTCCGCTGCAAGGTAGTCAAGAATAAGGTTGCTGCACCCTTCCGTACTGCTGAGTTCGACATCATGTACGGCACGGGCATCTCTAAAGAGGGCTCTATTCTCGATATGGGTGTCGATTTCAACATCGTCAAGAAATCGGGTGCATGGTACACCTACGAGTCTGAGCGTCTAGGCCAGGGTCGCGAGGCGGCCAAGGAATTCTTGCGCAAGAACCCCGAGCTCTCCGATGAGATTGAACATAAGGTTCGCGTTGCTTGCGGACTCGATTTCTCCGACGAGGCCACCGGCGAAGCAGTTGAGGAACCCGCAGAGGCTGCATCCAAGAACTAGCTTCTGGATGTTGGTGATACGTGAGCAGCGAAATACTTGTTAGAGAGATTGAGTTCGAATTCCCGTCCCGTGGGACGTCTAGCTTCAGTGCGATGAGTCGCAAAAAGCCGCGAGCGAGAGTTCGCTTCGAGCTGGAGGACGGTCAGTTCCGCGACCGTTGGGTGCCCGTCCGTGTTGCGAGGCTCTTTAACAAGAGCCTTCCTGAGGAGGGGTCCTCACTTCAAGAAGCTATGTCGACCTTGTCCAAGCTAGAAGAGCAGCAATGCTTCGCCGTGCTCACAGAGATGCTTTCCCGGCGAGATCACTCCGTTCACGAAGCGCGTGAGAAGCTGCTCTTCACTGGTTTCAAGCCTGGTTCGATTGATTTGGCGATCGCAAAGGCGGAGAACCTTCGCTATCTCGATGATGCACGTTTTACCGAGGCGTTCATAGAGGAGCGAGTCAGGCGCGGCTGGGGGAGACGCAAGGTCGAGCTCGAGTTGTCGCGTCGCGGGGTCGATCCCTCTCTAGTGGAGGGATGGCCCGAGCGCTTTTTCAGTCACGATAGCGATCTGGAACGAGCGCTCGCGGCGCTATCAAAGAAGTCGATACCAACGCAGAACGGATATCAAAAGTTCGTCAGGCACCTCATGGGGAAGGGTTTTTCCTATGATGTGGCCTCAGAAGCTGCAAAGCGACGCATGTCTGACGCAGCTGATGGCTTATCGGGGATCTTGTAGTCCATCGGTGTTTCCATGCGAACTCACTGGTGCATTAATTGACATGCCCCTTGCATACTCGTAGGATGAAAGAGTCATTTGTAATGAGATGTACACTCATCTTTGATGAGGTCCATTTTTGATAGTTCAACTTCATAATGGGTGTCCATACCGCACAAATGTCAGGTGCACGCTGTGCGCCATTGTCTTGATGCTTAGATATTGAAAGAGGTAGGGCATGGAGATCGTGATTGGCATTGTCGTCGGCGTCCTGGTGGGCGCGGGCATCGCCTTCATCGCCCTGCGCAACGCCAAGCAGGGGAGTCTCCGTGAGGCAGACTCGAAGCTGGAGTCTGCTCGTGCAGAGGCTAGCCAGGTTATCGGCGATGCGCAGCGACAGGCGGAAACCCTCAAGAAGGAAGCGCTTCTCGAGGCTAAAGAAGAGATCATCCAGAATAAGCAGGCCGCCGAGGCTGAGGAGAAGCAGCGCAAGCGCGAGCTTCGGGCCCTCGAGAACCGCGTGATGCAGCGAGAGGAATCTCTTGACCGTAGGAATGACGCTCTTGATAAGCGCGAGCACCAGCTCTCCAGTCAAGCCGGTCAGGTTGAGAAGCGCAGCCGTGAGCTTGAGGCTCTTTATGCCAAGCAAACTGAGGAGCTCGAGCGCATCTCCGAGCTTACGCGCGATGATGCCCATAAGGAGCTTCTTGATAAGGTGCGCGGTGAGGTTACTCACGAAGCGGCGACCATCATCCGTGATTCCGAGCAACGCGTGAAATCCGAGTGCCATAAGACCGCACAGAAGATCATCTCGCTTGCCATCCAACGATGCGCCGCCGATCACACGGCTGAGGTGACCGTTACTTCGGTGCATATTCCCTCTGACGATCTCAAAGGTCGCATCATTGGACGCGAAGGACGCAATATTCGCACCTTTGAGCAGGTATCCGGTGTCAATCTTGTTATCGATGACACGCCCGAGACCGTCGTCCTCTCCAGTTTCGACCCTGTTCGTCGTGAGACGGCGCGCGTTGCGCTCGAAAACCTCATCGCTGACGGGCGAATCCATCCCGCACGCATCGAAGAGATGTATCAGAAGGCTTCAGACCTCGTTCAGCAACGTGTCCGTGAAGCCGGCGAGCAGGCCGCCTTTGATACGGGTATCCACGATCTCCATCCCGAGATCGTCAAGACGCTCGGTGCGTTGAGGTACCGCACCTCGTTTGGGCAGAACGTTCTCAACCACTCGCGCGAGGTTTCCGAGCTTGCCGGCATCATGGCCTCAGAGCTTGGCATCGATCCGGTGCCTGCTCGTCGCGCCGGCTTGCTGCACGATCTTGGCAAAGCCATCGATCATGAGGTCGAGGGGCCGCACGCCGTCATCGGCGCCGATCTCGCTCGTCGTTATGGCGAGAAGCCCGCGATCGTTCATGCGATAGAGGCTCATCACAACGATGTCGAGCCCTCTTCGATTATCGCCGTTCTTGTTATGGCTGCAGATGCGATTTCCGCTTCGCGTCCGGGCGCTCGTCGTGAGTCCGCTGAAAACTACATCAAGCGCTTGGAGAAGCTCGAGGAGATCGCGAATGCCCATGAGGGCGTTGAGCGTACCTATGCCATGCAAGCGGGGCGCGAGGTCCATGTCATGGTGCAGCCTGATAAGATCTCCGATGCCCAGGCCACGGTCCTCGCTCATGACATCGCGCACCAGATCGAGGACGAGATGGAATATCCCGGCCAGGTCCGCGTCGTCGTCATCCGCGAGAGCCGGGCTGTCGATATCGCGAAGTAGCCCATGTCACGGCAGCAGGAGCTCATCTCTTTCATCGCCTCCATGACAGGCGAAGGTTCCCTTCGGGTGGAAGAGAACCTTGGCGAGGGCTTCGTGCGCCTTCGCGTTGCCGAGGCCGAGCGACGTCAAGCAAAGCACGACATCCAGCATGTCGAGGACATCGTTATCGAGATGCTTCGCAATGCCCGCGATGCTCATGCGACAAAGATCTATGTAGCCACTGCGAAAGAGGAGGGTGTTCGCACCCTCCTCGTCCTCGATAACGGCAACGGCATTCCTGAGGATATGTTCGAGCGTATCTTCGATGCACGCGTCACCTCTAAGCTCGACACGCTGAAGATGGACCGGTGGGGCGTTCATGGACGAGGGATGGCTCTGTATTCCATTCGCGAGAACACTCAGGAATCCAGCGTCGTCACCTCGGGTGTCGGTTTGGGATCTTCGTTTCGCGTCACGGTTGATTGCGAACGCTTGCCCGAACGCGCAGATCAATCCACGTGGCCGCAAGCTGCTCGCGATGAGCAAGGATCTTGGACGTGCGTGCGCGGACCCCATAACATCATACGTGCCGCCTGCGAGTTCGCTTTAGAGGAACGGCATGGCTGCGATGTCTACCTGGGGAGTCCGGCGGAGATCGCCGCGACCCTTTACGCTCATGCTTCCAGCGATCTCGATGCATCTCAGCTGCTCTTTCTCGATGACGAACGCTCGCTTCCCGTTGTCGAACGTCTTGGTTATGCTGCTGACGCGTCTGATATCATGCGCATCTCGGATTCCTTGGGCATATCCATATCTGAGCGCACCGCTCATCGAATTCTCAGCGGGCAGATCAAGCCTGTTCGCAGCGTATCCTCGCGGATACTGCGCGAGCGCACCAAACCTGCAGCACCTGCTAAGGTTGATTTATCCCGGGATCGTCGTGGACTAAAGATTTCGCATGACGATCTAGATGCATTCTCGCGTCAGCTCGAGCGCGACTTTGATGAGCTTGCATCAAAGTACTACCTAACCCTTATGAAGGAACCCAGGATCAAGGTATCCCGTGACTCGATCACGGTTACCTTCGAGGTTGGCAAAGGAGACTAGCGCCTACCGACTTGCTGTGATGCTGGCGTTAGGATAAAGTCAAATAGCTGCATATTCGCACTATAATCGCTGGAGAAAACGTACATGGATTATCTGAAGGTATCAAGCAAATCCTCGCCGGCCTCGGTCGCTGGGGCCATCGCCGGTATGGTAAAGGATGGCGTGCCCGTCAATATCCAATGTGTGGGAGCGGGTGCGGTTAACCAGGCGATAAAAGCCATGGCAATAGCACGGGGCTTTCTTATCCCAACTGGTTTCGATATCTCTTGCGCCCCTACGTTTTCCGATATTCTCATCAACGGCGAATCTCGCACGGCGATTAGGCTTGCCGTGTTCGTACACCCCCTGTCCTATCAGGGCTCGGAGATCGATGATGTTTCAATAGATAAGATGACGGTGCACTGATATGGATACACAAGGTATTTCAAACGCGCTCCGCGGAAAGACCTACTTCATTCGCACGTTCGGATGCCAGATGAATCTTCATGATTCTGAGCGGGTGTCCGGACTTCTAGACTCGCTCGGTTGTTCACTCGTCGGTGATCCAGCCGATGCCGATATCGTAATCTTCATGACATGCTGCGTTCGTGAAGCTGCCGATCAACGGCTTTATGGCCAATGCAATTCCTGCAAGAGCCTTCCAACCGCTCCATCAGGAAAGCGGGTCATCGCGGTCGGCGGCTGCATTGCGCAGCGTGATGGCGAAGGCCTTTTAACCAATGTCGATAACGTCGATGTCATCTTCGGCACTCATGCTATCGCGCATGTTGGCGAGCTCATCGCCCAGGCGTTTGAGGACTCAGAGCGCCATATCCTTACCGCTGAGGATGAGTCTCTCGCCGCGTTGACCATGCCTTGGCATCGTGAGTACTCCTATCATGCATGGGTGCCCATCATGACGGGTTGCAATAATTTCTGCTCGTATTGCATCGTTCCATATGTTCGCGGGCGCGAGAAGAGCCGTTCTATCGAAGAGGTCGTGGACGAGGTAACCGGTTTGGTCAGGGCGGGGGTCCGCGAGGTGACCCTGCTGGGGCAGAATGTCAATTCGTTTGGGCGCGATCGATATGGCGCTCCAAGGTTTGCCGAGTTGCTTCGCAAGGTGGGGGAGACCGGAGTCGAGCGGATTCGCTTCACATCGTCGCATCCCAAGGACCTGCTTCCCGAGACTATTGATGCCATGGCTGAGGTTCCCGCTGTGATGCCGCATCTTCATCTCGCGGTGCAATCCGGTTCGACGCGTATCCTCAAGCTGATGAATAGAAGGTACTCGCGAGAGGATTACCTATCACTCGTCGATGCGGTGCGCGAGCGGATTCCCGATATCGCCCTTACAACCGATATCATCGTAGGATTCCCCGGTGAGACAGAGGATGATTTTGCCGAGACCCTCTCTCTTGCCGAGGCCGTTGGCTATTCCCAGGCTTTTACCTTCATTTATTCACGAAGACAAGGTACTCCTGCAGCCGAGATTCCCGATGATACGCCTCGCGAAGTCATCCAGGACCGATTCGATCGACTCGTCAAAGTCATCGAGGATACCGCGTTCGCCTTCAATCAGCATGAGCTCCATCAGGTTGTTCCGGTCCTTGTCGAGGGAACTTCGAAGAAGGATTCTTCCGTCCTGCAGGGCAAGAGCCCAAAGAATCAAACCGTTCATGCGCCTCTTCCGGAGGGAGCGCGTATCGATGACTTGGGTGGCAAGATCATTGATGTGCGCGTAGATCGTGCACGGACGTGGTACCTCTCCGGCAGCGTTGTCGGCGCGGCGCGATGACTCCGCAGATAATCGCCATCGTTGGGCCTACCGCGGTAGGTAAAAGCGCTGTAGCGGACCTCGTTGCGAGGGACTTGGGTTCAGAGGTTGTTTCTGCTGATGCCATGCAAGTCTATCGCGGTATGGATATTGGAACAGCTAAGACACCGGTTGGCGAACGTCTCGTCCCACTCAATCTCGTCGATATCGTTGATCCCGGCGAGACATACTCTGCCGCGCTTTACCAAAGCGACGCGCGAATCGTTATCGACCGTCTGCTATCTGAGGGCAAATCTCCTATCATTTGCGGTGGAACCGGTCTTTATATTCGAGCCGCCCTCGATGAGATGGTCTTTCCCGCCGGCGAGGTGGGCGGTAAAACCCGATCCCGCTACGAAACTATTGCAGATGCAGAGGGTCCTGAGGCTGTTTTCTCTCTTCTTCGAGAGCGCGACCCTGCAAGCGCCGACTGCATACATCCGCATAATGTTCGGAGGGTTATCAGGGCCTTGGAGATGCTGGATGACGGCGTGTCTTATTCTGAGCAGCGCGCTGGCTTTTCCAAGCCTCGCGAGCATTATGGTGCCCTCTACTTTGGACTCAGCATGAATCGCGAGCGCCTGTATGCAAGAATAGATAGACGAGTCGACGCAATGATGGAATGCGGCCTTCTCGATGAGGTCAAGCGATTGCTAAGCGAGGGCGCCGGCCCAGCCCTAACTGCTCGACAGGCGATAGGTTATAAGGAGCTTATTGAAGCCTTTGAGGGCCGTAGCACTATCCCTGATGCAATCGAGACGATTAAGCGTCGTAGCCGCAGGTATGCTAAACGCCAATTATCGTGGTTCAGACGCGACGAGCGCATTGTTTGGCTTGATTTGGACGAGCTGTCGATAGAGGGCGCTGCGCATCACATTCTTTCTTCGGTGGGGGAGTAGATGGGCCGTTTTCCGTTCGTAACCACAGAAGTGGAGCCTGAACGAGCTCTTCTGGTAGGTGTAGAGCAGCGTGACATGCGCTGGCCAGTCGAGAGATCCCTTGATGAACTTGAGCGCTTGGCTGATACTGCTGGCGCTCTTGCGGTTGGCCGACTAACCCAGCGTCTCGATCGGCCAAATCCTCGGTCCTTCATCGGATCAGGCAAGCTCGAGGAGCTGATCGGTCTTGTACGTCGGCTTGATATAGATGTCGTCATCTTTGACGATGACCTGACACCATCCCAGCAAAGTGTTCTTGAGAAAGCTGTCGGCGAGCCGGTTAAGATCATTGATCGAACGGCGCTCATCCTAGACATATTCGGTTTGCACGCACAGACGCGAGAAGGACGCTTGCAGGTCCAGCTCGCTCAGCTGCAGTACCTGCTTCCCCGTTTACGTGGCATGTGGAGCCACCTTGCTAAAGAGCAGACCCGCGGAGGCATTGGAAGCCGTTTTGGCCAAGGTGAGACGCAGCTCGAGGTCGATCGCAGGCTTGTAAGAAATCGAATCGCCGTTGTTAAGCGCGAGCTCAAAGAGGTCGAGAAGCGTCGCAGCGTTCAGTCGAAGGAACGCGTTATCTCACCGGCTTTTAGAGTTGCCCTTGCTGGCTACACTAACGCTGGAAAGTCATCGCTGCTCAATCGGTTGACTGGATCGAACGTCTTAGCACAGGACAAGCTCTTTGCTACCCTCGATCCGACCACACGAGCTTACCATCTGCCAGGTGGCCGCTCTATGACCGTTACCGATACCGTCGGTTTCATCCAGAAGCTACCGCATGGCCTGGTCGATGCATTTAAATCGACTCTGTCAGAAGTACGCGATGCAGATCTACTCCTCAAGGTCGTCGATGCATCTGACTGCAATTTAATTCGGCAGCTTGAGGCTGTTGACCGTGTCCTTGAAGAGATCGGCGCAGATAAAGTTCGCTCATGTATCGTATTGAACAAAGGTGATCTCATCGATGAGCTGGAGCGTCGTGATCTGATTCGCTTGTTCCCGCAGGGCGTCCTTGTTTCTGCAGCGACTGGCGATGGAATTGATGATCTTGTCGGGCGCATTTCTCTTGAGGCGTCTGCTCTGGATACGCTTCTGGATCTAGTTATTCCTTATAAGGAGGGCGGGCTCCTCAAGACGATCCATGAGTGCGGTACGGTCTTGCAGGAAGAATATACTGAAGATGGCACCCGTATCACCGTCAAGGTTCCTATGCGGTTTGCGAGCATGCTCGAGCGCTATCGCGCGCACTGAATTACTTTACGAAGTAAATAACCGGGCGATCTCGAAGATCATGATGACGAGAGGCTGATGAGCAAGATATATGATCAGGCTCCTCGTTCCTATCTTTGCCAATATGGAGCAATGGGTTTTAACCATGAACGCGGGTGGCTCATCATGGAAGGTCTTGTTGAAACTGCTTTGAGCAAATGCGCCAGCGAAATACATAAAGCAATACGGAACTAGTGGATAGTAATCTCCGGAGCTGAATGTCAGCGAGGGGAAGCCTAACCAAGCAAACCCCTCGACGGGATAACGGCTCAAAGGTATGGAATAAGTTAGGAAGAAGAGCAGCAACGCAACGATGAGTCCGGGTATCGGTGGAATGCTGCGCAACTTCTTTTCAATGAGGGCGTAGATTGCTGTGCAACCTGCCATGCAGAATAGTATTCCGAAGTTCACGGCCGTATCTACGCTTGCAATCGCTGTCACTGCGAATACCAGCAAGGCGCAGATGGCATAGCGAATAGAGCGCCGGATATTATTGCGCGAGTATGCCGTCATCCAACCGGCAAGGAGCAAGAAGACCCAGCTTATGGAAGACCGCCAAATGGACTGAATGGTAGGGTTCTCGAACAAGGGGAGATCGAACCCGTATATGTACGCGGCGTCATAGGCTGCATGAAACAGGACCATCGAGATGATGGTGAACCCACGTATCTCATCGAGAAGGATGAGACGCTGCGACGTTGGCTTGTCAATCGTGGCCCGGCTCATGGTATGAGACGCTCTAGCCTAGACGTCGCATGAGCGCTACGACCTTACCGAGAATCTGCGGGTTATCGGCATAGATCGGCTCCATGGCATCGTTTTCAGGCTGCAGGCGAACGCGGCCACGTTCCTTGTAGAACGTTTTCACCGTGGCTTCTCCATCGATCATGGCTACCACGATCTCTCCGTTCATCGCGCTCTTTTGCTCGCGGACAACGAGGTAGTCGCCGTTAAAGATGCCGACATTGATCATCGAGTCACCATGGACCTCAAGAACGAAAGAAGAAGAATCGGTTGCGATTTCAGTAGGAAGCGTGAATGTATCTTCGACGTTCTGCTCCGCAAGGATGGGCATACCAGCGGCAACGCGGCCGACCAAAGGCAATGAAACGGTGCCGCGATCAGGTGACTCCTTGACATCAGCAAGGTTTACCGAAGAGCCGTCCTCGTTAAAGAGCTCGAGGGCGCGGGGCTTGGTGGCATCGCGTTTAATGAGGCCGCGTTCCTCGAGGGCGCTTAGATGTGCATGCACCGTCGAAGGTGAAGAAAGGCCTACAGCGGCAGCCATCTCTCGAACGCTCGGCGGATATCCCTTTTCGAGTTGGTAGGAACGGATGAAATCGTAAATTTGCTGCTGGCGCTTCGAAATCTTACGTGCCATCGGAGCTCCTCTCATACAAACAACTGTTCGATTTCTTCTTGACAGGAACAACTGTTCGAAGATAATAATATACGAACACGCGTTCTTGCGCTAGATGTTTTGTCCTCGCGAGCCGTTATAACAGATTCATCGAACAAGAGAGAGGAGACGCAATATGAACAGGGGCGACTATATCGACGGTAATCTCGCTTTATCCGTTCCAAAGAGATCGTTGTCTATTGCAAACCCTCGCTTTGAAACTCAGATATATCAATTGCCGTCTCCTCGTCACCGTAAGTCATGTAACGACCTTCCATATGCTCAACCTAAGCACTCCTCGCTACTGTCAAGCGTGCTAGCAGTCTTTGCGATTCTCGTGCTGGTGTCATCCATGCTTGCTGCGATGTTTTCAGTTGCATCAGGAAGCCGCAGTGCATTCGAGAACGCACTTGACTCAACCCCCACGCAATATGTTGAGGTCTTCGAAGGCGATTCTCTTTGGACTCTCGCTAAGGAACATCCCGTGAGCGGTATGACCACGCAGGAAACCACTGAGCTCATTCGAGCTTGGAATGATCTAGATCATGCCACCCTTCAACCTGGTATGGAGTTGCTCGTCGCTTCGGACGTCTAACGCGTCAAAAGATTCAGAATGGTTGCCGTATCGTTTCCTCCTTACAACATCTGGTAGTAAATAAGCCCTATATTTCGAGATGTGCTATTCTTAACCGGTTGTTGTTAGGAGGATGCTTCATGCGCTGTCCAAAGTGTGGTGGCGATGACACCCGTGTGGTCGATTCGCGCATGCAAGATGCCACAAATGCCATCAAGCGGCGTCGCGAATGCCGTTCTTGTGGATATCGTTTCACTACTTTTGAGCGCTGCGAGGATCCTATAGAAGTCATCAAAAGCGATGGCTCTACTCAACCGTTTGACCGGAACAAGCTCCTTGTTGGTCTTATGCGCGCAACATCCAAGAGAGATATTGATATCGCGCAGCTAAATGGACTAATTGACGATATCGAGCTCGAGCTTCGGGGGAGAACCTTGAGAGCGGTTTCATCTCACGAGCTCGGGGATATGGTTCTCAAACGTCTCGAACGCATCGACAAGGTCGCTTACATTCGATTCGCATCGGTCTATCGTGATTTTAAGAACGTCGAGGAGTTCGTGCATGAGCTCGATAAATTGAGGTGATTTGCTTGGATCGTGTTGCGGTACGTATCAAACGTCTCGATAAGAGCGTTCAGATACCTTCTTATGCCTATGAGGGCGATGCGGGTCTTGATCTTCGTGCAAATGACGATATGATCATCGAACCCCATTGTCGCGTGCTCGTGCCTACCGGTCTTGCTATCGCCCTGCCGGAAGGATACGCAGGGTTCGTTCAACCGAGAAGCGGAATGGCGTTGAAGCTCGGCCTTTCTATAGCTAATACTCCAGGTCTCATCGATTCTCATTATCGTGGCGAGCTCAAGATCATTTGCATAAATCTTGATCCAAAGGAAGCAATCCATATAGAGCGCGGCGAGCGCATCGCGCAGCTCGTGATTCAGCGAGTTCCTATAGTCGATCTTGTCGAAGTTGACGAATTGGACGAGACCGACCGCGGAACCGGAGGCTTTGGCTCTAGTGGGACCGTGTAACGGTCCTTGAGCATAGGTACTAGAAGAACTATCCAAGGAAAAGGGGAGTTTATGGAAACGTTCTTCAAGCTAGGCGAGCGTGGTTCTTCCACCGGCACCGAACTTCGTGCCGGCCTGACCACCTTCTTGGCAATGGCTTACATCATCATCGTCAATCCGAGCATTCTTTCAGCAGCTGGGATTCCCGAGACCGCTGCTGTGACTGCAACTTGCATCGGCGCTGCGATCATGACTATTGCCATGGGTCTGTTCTCCAATCGTCCGCTTGCGTGCGCTTCGGGCATGGGGATCAACTCTATCGTTGCTTTCACGCTTTGCCTTGGCATGGGGGTGAGCTGGCCTACCGCGATGGCGGTGATCTTCGTCGAGGGCGTTGCGATTCTCCTGCTCGTCCTCTGCGGGCTTCGTGAAGCCATCATGGATGCCATTCCTGTATCGCTTCGCCATGGCATTTCGATCGGCCTCGGCCTTTTCATTGCAATGATCGGCCTTAAGGATGGCGGCGTCATCGTGGCAAACGCGGATACGCTCGTTGCGCTCGGCTCAATTGTTGGCGAGGAGGGCGCTTATAACTTCACGTTTGTTGTCGGCGTCATCTCCATCATCCTCACCGTCATCCTGTATGCCATGAAGGTTAAGGGTGCATTGCTTTGGGGAATCATCATCTCTGCCGTGATCGGCGTTCCCCTGGGCGTTACCCCGATGCCTGCCGGTGTGGTTGCACCGCTTGATTTCACCACTTTTGCCGCTCCGTTCCAGGTCAGCGATAACTCTGGAGTGATGGGCATCATTGAGGTCGTTACCACGCCTACGCTTTTGCTCATGGCATTCTCGCTTATGATGAGCGACTTCTTTGACACCATGGGTACCGCCATGGCAGTTGCCAAGCAGGGCGACTTCCTTACTGATGACGGCAAGGTTGAGGATATCAAGCCGATTCTAATCGTTGACTCCTCGGCTGCCATTGCAGGTGGTTTCCTCGGTGCTTCTTCGATCACCACGTTCGTTGAATCAGCTTCCGGTGCCGCAGACGGTGGCCGTACGGGACTCACGTCGATTTTTGCCGGCATCCTGTTCTTGCTCGCAGCATTCTTCTCGCCCCTTATCAATTGCATTCCCTCGGCCGCGACCTGCGGTGCTCTTGTGTTCGTCGGCTTTCTCATGATGAGCGACGTTGTCGATATCGATTGGTCCGATCCGCTAGAGGCGTTCCCGGCATTCATGATTATCGCGGGTATTCCGTTCACCTATTCAATTTCGAATGGTATTGGTCTTGGCTTCATTACCTATGTGATCGTGTCCGCAGTTACCGGTAATCTTAAGAAGGTTCGTCCGCTCATGTGGGTCGCAGCAATTGCCTTCTTGGTGTACTTCTTGATGACCATCACTGCATAGGGGATTGCTCACAATAGGATTCTGGTAATGCCGGAAGCAGCTCTCTGCTTCCGGCATTTTATTCTGAGGAAGCTGCATATAGGCATGTGCACTAAAGGAGCCTTTAGACTCGAGGTAGACATGACAGTTTGCACAATGAGAGACTAGAATAACAATTAGGCACCTAACTGCTAGTGGGCGCTTAGGTTAGATATATTTCTCAAATTGGTCGAAGAAGCATTGACGAAAGACAATCGGTAGATCGATATCATTCTCTTCAAATACATCCTGCGCCTGCGTAAGGCATATTTGATTGAATCAACATGACGATCGTGAATGATCACTGTCATCTCAAATTGAATTTCAAATCATAAAGCCGTCTTCAGCATTTGTAAGATCAGCTGTGCTGATGATTTTGAAGAGCGATCGGATCTATGAGAAAACTTATTTGAATCGGTATAAATATAGGCGCAGTAGAATACAACCTGAAGAGAGCCCCAAATTGGCTGGCTCAGAGTGCTTCACTGCGGATCTGATGTCAGATGACACTCGTGTACAAGATGAATCTCTCTAATATTCGAGATGTTCAGGATAATATATCTTATGTAAAGTAGTGTTGTAAATAGATAATAAGAACGAGAGGGCTCGAAGACCCTCTCAGATTCACGCTATATGCTGATTGTAGAGACGCTTGCTTTATGCTTGCGGGCTTGCGATCCCCCAACCATACCCTATGATAAGGCCGTCTGTTTCTGCATAGTATGAGCAAAGACCTCCGCAGGGCAAGCATACGATCTCAGCCGATGGCCACTTTTCAGAGATCTTTGAAGCCAACGCCTGTGCGCTGGTCTCGTTGAAGGCATGATCGATGAAGACCGGACCTCCGCAGTATCCTTGGCTTTCCATCATGGAAATGATCTTCGAGAATATCTTATTTTGGCTACGCGACGGACCAAGGACCTTGATGGTTCCCTCATCGCTAGCGATGCCCAAAATCCTGATGCTGAGCTTATTCGCGAGCATTCCCGCCATTTTCGGCATACGGCCCGACTTTGTTAGGTTCTCATATGAGCAAAGAGAGAACATCACGGTTGAAGACTGCTCAACATCGGTGATATATGCTGTTGCTTGGTTAAACGTCGCATCAGGATTTGCAGTTAGGTACCTATCTAATAGATAAACCAGCAGTTCCAGCTTACCTCCTGCAGCACGCGAGTTTACGATGAAGATATTCCGCGGACCCTCTTCTAGAACAAGCTCGCGTGCCATTACCGCAGCTTCGTAGCTTCCTGATAAATTTGCCGAGATGGTGATCGCAATTACATTGTCAGCGGTCCGGAACAGTTCCGCCCACTCCCCTACGCTTGGACAAGCGCTAGAGCTTGCAGCCTCCTCCTCAGCGACTCGACGATTGAGCTCGGCTACATCCAGATGCTCGTTATCGATGAACTCCTCACCACCCACGTTGATCTTCAAGGGTGCAAAGAAGTATTTTGTATCAGCAGCCTGAGGCGTATAACCACGGAGATTGCAACTGGAGTCTGCTACGATTGCCCAACTCATGGCAGGGTCCTTTCGACCGGATGACGACAATTAGATTATAGAGTTATGTTATCTAAAATGTGCAAGAACATAGTATCCTAAACAAGATGACATAGCTCTAAAATCTAACTTAGTTGATTCCGAAAATCCTTCACTGAGCGGCGAATCGTAATGAGGAGTTCTTATGAGCACGTCGAAGGCTGTAATCCCGATGTCGAGCAATGCTCCCGAGATCACTCAAGATGATATAGCTCCGACCATCTTGCCTGATGCATATCTTCAGTCTAATCTTGCGCAGTCGCTTGCTTCGTTCCACATGCCGCGCTATCAGGACCTTCCATCAGTGGAGCTCTATCGCGACCAAGTAATCGGAACGGTCGAGCAGGTGTTGCATCCACTTGATGATTGCGCCGACGGAGACTGGCTGACACCTTCCATGGTGAACAACTATGTAAAGCTGGGTTTGATCGCCCCTCCTCATAAGAAGCTCTATGGTCGTGAGCAGATTGCCCGGCTCCTAGTCATCTGCGTATTCAAGCAGGTTCTATCCATCCATGCGATCTCTTCGCTATTTCACATTCAGCGTGTAACGTATACTGCTGAGACCGCATATGATTACGTAGCGCGTGAGCTCGAAGGAGCGGTGCGTGGAGCATTTTCGAATGAAGCCTCCCCTGCCCCTGATTCCGCTTCGCTCGTCACCCGGGAATCGTTGCTGGTTCGTAATGCCGTGATAGCCTTTTCCGCAAAAGCCTACCTTATGGGCTACCTCAAGTACATTGGTTATGATGAGCATGATGAGGGCGATCGCCGTAAAGGTTAGAGCCTAGATTCCAGCGTTTTAGAAGTAGAGCCCCCATCGTTGATGGGGGCTCATTGCCTGTTGTTTACAAAACCGCTGGCAATCTGAATTCAGAACGGTGAGGGCTAGTAATCGATCTCCATGATCTCCTTGATAGCGAGAATGTAGCACTTCAGGCTTAGCTTCAATGCGTACTCAGAGATGCCTTCGTTATCTCCGTGCATACCGCCAACCCAGTCAGGATCTTTGCGCCAGGGCATCTCGACACCAAAGGCTGCTCCGTTCTTGAATTCACGGCAATAGGTTCCACCTCCGAGAGTGTAAGCCTTACGGTTCTCACCGGTGAGATCGTTATAAACCTTGGTCAGCCTTTGGACTTCCTGGCCGTTGGGGTCGATCCAGAACGGAACCGTGTCGCTGTCGGTCTCATAGGTGGCACCGAATTGAGCAGCGGTCTCCGAAAGCGCTTTCTCGAATTCTAACAGTCTAGAACTTAGGTGATGAATAGCCCGGTCCCGGATGGGGCCGGGCT
>DHCMC07803__coassemble_728_pt1 | contig 32760 bp, 34 predicted proteins | sample DHCMC07803__metabat2_low_PE_050 | metagenome-assembled genome bin DHCMC07803
GACGCCGTACGAGGTCTACCGATCGGCCTCGTTGCACTTGCTGTGAAAAACTAAGACATATTTCAACATAATGTTGGAGGTTGCTATGAGCATACAACTTGCCACGCGCATTGAAGACGACGAGGCCGCGCGCTTTCGCGAGACGACTCGCTTGTTGGGTACGACGCCTGCCGATGCTATGCGTATCTTCATATCTGCGTTTAACGCCCATCGAGGTTTTCCGTTTGAGGTGCGACTTCCTGAGCCTAAGATCGAGGCTTTCGCTTCCGAGCGGGAGGCTGCAGAGTTCTCCGATCGCCTTGCGGTAAGGATGATGAATGATGCGCAGTGAGATCGTTTTAGGACTCGTATAACTAGTTGCCGCAAAGCTTAGAAGAAGCATCCTCTTGAACATCTCACGCTTAGACGCCAGCTTGCTCTCACATCCCGGAATCACGAAGGCACTCCATGAGAAGTGGGGCAGGTTCAGATTCAGCTCGCAGTGATGAAGAACGTGTCTCCGTCCCCTTCGATAGCGAAGCTCGCACCCGGCCTCAGCCCGTCAAGACCCGTGGACGTGAGGGGCAGACGACCCCTCCCATCGAGTTCGACAAGATCCCCCTCAATCGAGAGGAGGGCGAACTCCTCGTCGAAGTCAGCCGAGAAGTCGTCGGGGACGTCTTCGGGCGCACCTTCACCGATATAGCCCCACGCATAGCCCTCGAGCTTCTGCTCGTCGTCGATGAGCTTGGCGAGCAGGTTCATGCGGCGGGACTCGCCGGCGCAGCGGAGGCAGCCCCCGTGCTCGTCGAACTGCCTGGCAACATACACCGCCCGGTCGTCTCCAAGAAAGCGCGGCGGCACGGCGATCGTAAGGTCCTCCGCCACGATTACCTCGTCGCTCCCAAAGGGAATGTCTCTGGAACCCTTTCCTCCGCGAGAGAGCTCGGCGAGAAGTTCGCAGGCCGGCCCCGGTTCCTCCTCGCCGTCATCGTAACCGTAAATCGCCGGGCCCGGCCAGGCGGCGCCGACCGCTGCAAAGGTAAGCTCGGATTCGCTGTGCTCCATCGCCCACTTCGTCACGTATTGGCCGAACCGGGAGTACGGGAGGATCCACGAGCCGTCTGCCGAGGCATGCTCTGGGAGTTGCTCCGCGATGTCGATCCCCTTGGTGTGGAGGGCGAGCTTGGAGAGCGCCGAGCCGATGCGGCGCGCAGAGCCCCCTTGTGCAACCCGCCAGATTCCCACGGAGGACACCAAACCGGGGAGATCGTAGTGATCGATGGTTGCGGCGCCGAGCTCGTCGATGGCTCGTCCGGCGGCGAGAAGCAGGCGCCGAAAGAGCTCGATCATATCGATGAGGGCGTGGAAGCCGTCGAAGCTCTGGAGCATGTCATCCAAGCCGAAGCGCGTGGAACGCCTAGGCTTAGAAAGGAACTTATCAAAGGCGTCAGCCGCTTTGTCCCATGCAGAAACGGAAGCAAGCACGTCTTCCGCCAACTTGCCATTCTCACCAACGCTCGCTACGGCCTGTGAGAACGGGAGGCCGAGCAGACGCAAGTCCCCATGGTCTTCCTCGTCGAACTCCGCCAGTCGCTTGAAAACGATTGATTCAACGTCCCCATCGAGCACCATGAGGTCTTTCCCGTCCGAGGCGCGAAAGACGCACGCCGAGGCGGCAATCTGCTCACGAAGCGGAAAGAATCGCGGGTCGGTGGGCGCAGCCCGCTCTGCTCTGCCAAGCAGATAGCATGTGAACTCGTCGATCATGTCCGGATCGATGAGGTGGGGGCGTTCGCTGCAGCTCCCCCTCCACGACTCAAGGGAATCACGTTCGTCCGGCCCGAAATCTTCCAAACGGTATGGTGTAAGGCCGATTGATGTCCGAATGCCCATGCTGTGTCCTCTCTCCCATGCCCATTCTTCCATTGTTGCACCCCTGTCAAGGACATGTCTCAAACGGAAGCTCTGTCGCCCCGCTCGCGCGTTGTGCTTCAAACAGCTCGTCATTTTCGCAGGTAGTGAGCACGTCAAGGACATTTGACGGCGTGATATGGCCTCTCCGTACGCCATGTCCGCCCCTTTTGATGGTAGGCTTTCACACGTCGTGGCACGCTCCTTCCTGACAGGGTCGCGCCGGAGACCGGAAGGAGGGGCGCCATGGAGATCGGGCACCGCATCAAGAGCTATCGCTCGCAGCTGGGCATGTCGCAGGACGCGCTGGCCGAGCGCGTGTACGTGAGCCGCCAGACCATCAGCTCCTGGGAGAACGACAAGACGTACCCGGATGTCCAGAGCCTGCTCATCCTTTCCGAGGTCTTTGGGACGACCATCGATGACCTCGTCAAAGGAGATGTGGAAGCCATGACCAAGACCCTTGATTCCGACGCCAAGACCATGCTCCGCCTGGGCTACGTGATGCTCGCGTTTTTGCTGCTCATGATCCTGGCACTTGTGTGGGTGAGCGTGCAGCTCATTGTGTGGGACTGGCCCACCGAGCAGGCCGTGCCCACCTTTGTACTCGCCCTCGTGCTGTGGGGCATCGCCATGTTCGCCGCCGTGTGGGCTGAGCGGCTCAAGAAGGAGCACGACCTCGTGACCTACCAGGAGGTCCTGTCCTTCATGACCGGCAAGGACGTGGACCGCTCTACCGAGAAGGGCCGCCGCGAGCGCCTGATCCCCACGTGGATGAAGGTCATCCGCACCGTCGGCACCACGCTTATCGCGGCCGCTATCGGCGCATTCGTTGGCTACAACGGCGCCGCCCTCATGGACCTGCTCCTAGGATAGAGAACGCCCGGGCAACCCGACCACACGCCGCTGCGAGGCAACACGTCGCAGCGGCGTTTTACATGCCACGGCTCGACAAGCTGCCGGTACGCGCCTATACTGGCTGCGTCGACCGAGTAGGGCACACGGCCCTGCAGCGCGTGTGGCGGCGCCATCGGATCGACGGAAAGGAACGTGAACGTGCGCATTCGCTAGACATCCTCGGTAGCATCAACCAGGCGACAAGCGGGCTCTCGCCCGTGCCGTGACGGCATCCGTCATCGCTTCCGGCCCCCGTGAAGCAGGCAGGCAGTCGCCCCGCATTCAAGGAGTCCAGCATGCAGCTCGCGCTATCCCAGATCACGTATACCTATCCCTCTGCCGTCGAACCCCTCTTCACCTCGCTATCCGTGACGTTCCCCACGGGCTGGACCGCGCTTCTGGGCGACAACGGCTGCGGCAAGACCACCCTCGCCCGCATCGCCTGCGGCGAGCTCATACCCGACTCCGGTGCCATCACCGGCGGCCTGTTCAGCGTCCTCTGCACGCAGGAGACCGCGACCCCGCCCGAGGCGCTCTACGACTTCGCCGCAAGCTACGACCGCGCTGCTCGCCAGCTGCGCGAGCTCTTCGCCCTCGAGGACGACATGCCCTGGCGCTATGACGAGCTCTCCTGCGGTGAGCAGAAGAAGCTGCAGGTGGCGACCGCGCTCTGGCAGCGGCCGGACGTGCTCGTGCTCGACGAGCCCACCAACCACATCGACCACGACGCCCGCACGCAGCTGGCGCGCGCCCTCAAGCGCTTCCGTGGCATCGGCATCCTCGTGAGCCACGACCGCGAGCTCATCGACGAGCTGGTCGAGCGCTGCGTATCGTTCGAGGCGGGCGGGCTCGTGGTGCGGCGCGGCGGCTACACGGCGGCGCACGCGCAGGCGGAGCACGAGCGCGCGACCGTCATGCGGGAGCGCGCCGCGGCGAAGGACGAGCTCGCACGGCTTTCGGTTGAGAGGGACCGGCGCGCCCACGAGGCGGCGCGCGCAGACGCCCGCCGCAGCAAGCGGCATATCGATCCCAAGGACAAGTCTGCGAAGGCGAAGATCGACCTCGCCGTCTACTCAGGTCAAGACGGTGCGCGCGGCCGGCTCGCTGCGCAGATGGATTCGCAGCTCGCGGCTGCTCAAGAGCGCCTGAACGCCGCCTTCGTGCACAAGCGCTACGACGGCGACCTCTGGATCGAGACGAACCCGAGCCCCCGCAAGACGCTCCTGCGCATCCCCGAGGCAACCATCCCCTGCGGCCCCGGCACGCTCGAGCTGCCCGAGCTCTACGTGGGCAACACCGACCATATCGGCATCGTGGGGCCCAACGGCGCCGGCAAGTCGACCTTCCTCGCACATGTGCGCGACATCCTGGCCGAGCATGCCGCGGACCTCAGCGTCCTCGACATCCCACAGGAACTCAGCCCTGCCGACACTGAACAGCTCTTCGCGCGCATCAAGGGGCTCTCGAGCGCCGAGCGCGGGCGCGTGCTCTCCACGGTGGCGCAGCTCAACTCCGACCCTGACCGCATCCTCGAGGGCGGCCGCACGAGCCCCGGCGAGGCACGCAAGCTCATGCTCGCCACGGGTATCCTCGATGAGCCCGTCCTCATCATCATGGACGAGCCGACGAACCACCTCGACCTGCACTCCACGCAGGCGCTCGAACGAGCGCTCGCCGCCTATCCCGGTGCGCTCCTGCTTGTGAGCCACGACCGGGCGTTTCTGGCGGCATGCACCACGGCGACCTGGACGGTCCGCAACGGCAGGCTGCACGCGTAGGCACACCGCCCGCTTGTGTGAGCTATTCCGCCTCGGTCTCCACGGCGCGCTCGCGCGTACCGGTGGCGCGGAAGATCGCCCAGTCGGCGATGCGGACGGCGTCGTCGCCCATGCGCTCGAAGTACTTGGCAACCATGAGCAGCTCGGGCAGGTACTTGGCGCGCGTCTCGCTCGCCTTGATGAGGTCGATCACCACGCCCTCGGCAGCAAGGTACACGTCATCGATGTCGTCATCCATGGTGAAGACGCCATGGGCCTTGTCGACATCGCTGGTACGGAAGGCCTCGACAGCGTCTTCCACCATGGTGGCAACGCGCTCGGAGGCGAACTTCAGATGGTCACCGAGATTCGCAACGACCTCGGTAGGCAAGCTCTGCGCGAGCTCGGCAACGTCGATAGCCTTCGCATCGATATGCGCGAGGTCGGAGACCATGCGGAACGTACCGGTGAGGAAGCGCAGATCGCCAGCGACCGGCTGCTGGAGAAGCATGGCATCGAGGCAGGCATCCTCGATGGAGCCACGCAGACGGCGCCCGGTCGTGCCGTTGTCGAGCACGTCCTGCGCAACGCTGGCGTCGCCGGCGAGCGCCTGCGCGAGCGAGCGGACATCCTCCGCCGTCTGGGCCGCGAAGCGGCCGAGGTTGCTGTCGATCTCGTCGAGCTGGTTGAAATACTTGGTACGAGTGCTGCTCATTAGCTGAACCTTCCCGTCAGATAGTCATTGGTGAGCTGCTCCTTGGGGTTAGAGAAGAGCTCCCTGGTGGGACCTGCCTCAACGAGCTCGCCCAAGTAGAAGAAGCACGTCTTGTCAGCGACGCGCGCAGCCTGCTCCATGTTGTGGGTCACGACTACGACCGTGTGATCCTCAGAGAGCTGCATCATGAGCTCCTCGACCATGCTCGTGGAAATGGGGTCGAGAGCGGAGGTCGGCTCATCCATGAGCAGGACCGCAGGGTCGGTCGCGAGAGCGCGCGCGATGCACAGGCGCTGCTGCTGGCCACCGGAAAGGCCGAGGCCGCTCTTGTTGAGGTCGTCTTTGACCTCGTCCCACAGGGCGGCACGGGTAAGGCAGCGCTCGCAGATCTCGTCGCCCTCGGCCTTGGATAGGCGCTTCATACGCTTGGGGCCGTAGAGGATGTTCTCGCGGATGCTCATCGGGAACGGGTTCGGGTGCTGGAACACCATGCCCACGTATACGCGCAAGGCGTTGGCGTCCATCTTGAAGATGTCCTCGCCACCGAACTCGATCGTACCGTCGACCTTTACCGTCTCGACGAAGTCGCACATGCGGTTGAACGTACGCAGCAGCGTGGACTTACCGCAACCGGAGGGACCGATGAAGGCCGTTGCCCGGTTTTTGGGAATCTCGAGCGAGATGTGCTTGAGCGCCTGGAAATCGCCATACCACAGGTTGAAATCGCGGATGGAGATCATGCTCTCCACGCCCTCGATGCTGCGGTGGACGTCCTCGTTGATCGTAGTATCCATATGATTCTCCATCAGCCGAACCTACCCGTCAGATAGTCGGAGAGACGCTTGTCCTTGGGTGCCGAGAAGATCTGCTGCGTAGTCCCGGTTTCCACCATGTCGCCTACGTAGAAGAAGGCGGTGCGGTCGGACACGCGCCCGGCCTGCTGCATGTTGTGGGTCACGATGATCTGGCAGAGACCCGTCTCGGAAAGGGAGCGGATGGTCTCCTCGATCGTGTACGTCGAGATCGGGTCGAGCGCCGAGCAGGGCTCGTCGTACAGCACGACGTCCGGCTTCATGGCAAGCGTACGCGCGATGCACAAACGCTGCTGCTGGCCGCCGGAAAGGGCATGGGCGCTCTGCTTGAGCTTATCCTTGACCTCATCCCAGAGCGCAGCCTGGCGAAGCGAGGTCTCGACGAGCTCGTCCTCCTCGTCCTTGCCGTGCAGGCGACCATGCTTCTTGGGCGCGAACAGGATGTTCTCGCGAATGGACTTGCGGAAGGGCGTGGGCTGCTGGAACACCATGCCGATGGACTTGCGGAGCTCGAAGAGGTTCTCTTTGGGCGTATTGATGTTGTGCCCGTGGTAGAAGATCTCGCCGCCGATCTTGCAGCGCGGGATCTCGCGGTTCATGAGGTTCAGGCAGCGCAGGAAGGTCGACTTTCCGCAGCCGGAAGGGCCGATGAGCGCGGTGACCTCGCCGGCATGGAACTCGAGGCTCGTCTTGTGAAGCGCCTCATGCGTGAGATCGTAGGTAACGGTGACGTCCTTGGTATAGAGGAGCGCTTCTTGCACGGCGGCCTGCCCGGTCGCCTGGTCTTGCGTCATCTCGGTCATTCGGCGGTCAACCTCCTAGCGAGGAACTTGCCCAGCACGCGGGCGAGCACGTTGAAGAGGAGCACGCACACAAGCAGCACCGTGGCGGTACCCCACACGATCTCGGTCGAGCCGGGGGTGGGCTCGGAGGTGAGGCGCCAGATGTAGACGGCAAGCGTGCAGGCGGGGCGGAAGATGTTGAAGGGGTTCGTGGGCGAGCTGAAGTTCAGCACGTTGCCGAAGTTCAGGCGGCTCGGCGCGGAACCCGAGGTGAAGATCAGAGCGGCGGCCTCGCCGAACACGCGGCCAGCGGAGATCACGATACCGGTGACGATAGCGGGCATGGCGGCAGGAAGCAGCACGTTGACCGTGGTCTCCCAGCGGGTGAGGCCCATGGCCAGCGCGGCGTCGCGCTGGCTGCGCGGCACGTCCTCGAGGGCCTGCTGAATCGTGCGGACCAAGATGGGGATGTTGAACATCGTGAGCGCTACCGCACCGGAGATGATCGAGATGCCCCAGCCGAGCACGACGACGAAGAACAGCGAGCCGAACATGCCGACTACGATCGAAGGCAGCGAGGACAGCGTCTCGATAGCGGTCTTCGCAGCGGAGGTCACCCAGTTATCGGGCGCGTATTCCACGAGGAAGATCGCGCCGCCCAGCGAGATGGGCACCGAGATGAGCAGGGTGATGAGCAGCATGTAGAAGGAATCGAACAGCTGGTAGAGAATGCCCGACACCTCTGCGCTGGACGGGTTGGTAAGGAACCCGGGCGTGAGCGCGATGCCGCCGCCGCGCACCAAGATGTAGATGATGATGGCCGCAAGCAGCGCCAAGACGAGGCCGACGATGGCGGTCAGGATGCCGGTGGCGATCTTATCCTGCGTCCCGATGCGCTTTACGTGCGCGGAAAGGTCGCGAGCTTCAGGAGCCGCGGTGGTCTGGTTAGCCATTCTGCTTCGCCCCCTTATGTCCGATGAGGTGGATGATGAGGATGAAGATGAGCGACATCACGAGCAGGATCAGGCCGAGCGTCCACAGAGCATGGTAGAACTCGGTGCCCGCGACCGCATTGTTGAGACCGGAGGTCAGCGTAGCGGTAAGGGTCGATGCCGGCGAGAGCAAGCCCGTGGGCATGTTGCGCTCGACGCCGCCGATGACCATCTGGACGGCAAGGGTCTCGCCGAAGGCGCGGGTCATACCCAAGATGACAGCGGTCATGATGGAGGGCGTAGCGCTCTTGAGAACGACGTGCCACACGGTCTGCCAGCGGGTGCAGCCCAGCGCGTAAGACCCCTCGCGGTACTCATTGGGCACGGCGCGCAGGGCGTCGATGGAAAGGGTCGTCACCGTGGGCAGGATCATGACGGCGAGCACGATGGAGCCGGACAGGATGCCCGCACCGGTGCCAGCGCTCGCGCCGAAAACCATACGCATGAAGGAGTTCACCACGTACAAGCCGAGCACGCCGTAGACGACCGACGGAATACCCACGAGCAGCTCGACGAGCGGCTGGAACACGCGGGTGCCGAAGCCCGGGGCGACCTCGACGACGAACATCGCGGAGCCGAGGGCGATGGGCAGGGCGAAGATCGTGGAGAGCAGGGTAACGGAGAACGAGCCCACGATCATGGGCAACGCGCCGTACATGTCCTGCTCGGGAATCCAGTGCTGCCCGGTTAGAAACGCGATGGGGTCGAAGCCGTCGACGAAGAACGTGGTCAGACCTTGTTCGGCGACCATGAAGATCAAGGTAACGACCACGACGGCCACGAGCAGCACGCATGCGCCGGTGATCCCCAGACCTATGTTCTCCAGCCGGCGCTTTGGCATGATGTTCGCCATGTGACGCCTTTCTCGAAACATGGAAAGGGGACCCCCGCGCGAACGGGGGCGCCCCTTCGTACCAACTATTGCTAGCTAAGCAGCGAACATGCTACTCGACAGGCGTGACGTTGCCGTCGACGTCCTTCTGGACCTGCATGTTGCTGACGGGGATGAAGCCCTGCTCGATGACGGTCGTGGACTGGACATCCTCGGACATGATGTACTCGATGAAGGCCTGGGTGATGGCAGCGGTGGCCTCGTCCTCATCGGAACGGGTGTACATGTGCTCGTAAGCCCAGATGTTGAAATCGCCGGTCTCGACGTTCTCCTGCGTGGGCTCGACGCCGTCGACGTTGAGCGCCTTGATGCCCTCGTTGGTCTCGTAGTAGTTGAAGGCGACGTAGGAGATGGAACCCTCGGTGGCAGCAACCTGCTCGACGACGGTGCCCGAGGAATCGACCTCGGCAACCGGGGTGAAGTCAGCGGGGACCTCGGCGCCCTGGAGCACGGCGGCCTCGAAGGTGGCGCGGGTGCCGGAGCCGGCCTCGCGGTTGATGACGTTGATGGTGCCGGCGGTGCCGCCCACCTCGGACCAGTCGGTGATCTGGCCGGTGAAGATGCCAGCGAGCTGCTCGGTGGTGATGTCGTCGATGTCGACGTTGGCGTTCACGATCGGGCCCATGCCCACGATGCAGACCTGGTTGTCAACGAGGCCCTCGAGCTGGGACTCGTCGTCGACCTTCTCCTCGGCGAAGACGTCGGAACGGCCGATCTGGAGGGAACCGTCGACGATACCGGAGATGCCGTCGCCGGAGCCGCCACCGGAGATGGCGATGACGACGTCGGGGTTCTCGGTCATGAACTCATCGGCAACAGCCTCGATGAGCGGCTGGAACGCCGTGGCGCCACCGCAGTTGATGGTGCCGGAGAGAGCAGCGTCGGCGCCACCGGCAGCGGAACCCGAAGCAGGAGCGGAACCGCAACCAGCGAGGCCGAGGCCGGCAAAAGCAGCCACGCCACCGGCGAGGCCGAGGAACGAACGACGAGAGCAGGACTGATCGAACATGGATGATTCTCCTTCCGGAAATCCTCTACATTGCAGGCGCGGCAGCATGGCTCCCGCGCTTGTCGATGAGGAATGTACCGCGCCGCAAGCGCGAGATAGGGGTTCGGAGGGAGGTTATTACAGGGGTCTTATCAACCATTACCCGGTGTGAACGCCGAGTTTACATTCTGTTTACATTCGTTTCGCGCTCTATGCGGGAGCTTGACCCAAGACCCTTACGGGGTCTGTCGCGCCAAGCGGCATATGGGCCGGCGCTTCCAGAACCGTCTTTACAAAACCATGATGCACGTCGTGCGATGACCTGAGCGCGCGAGGGTAGAGTTGAGCCATCGATATATTCGCGAAAGGCCGCACCATGGCAGCTAACAATACGTCCAACAACAAAACCATCGCTGCTAGGATCATGCGCCATGCTCTTCTATATACCTGTTGCGCCGCAGCGTTCGTGCTCGCGGGCAGCTTCCTACCCCCCGTGCTCATCCCCACCAACCCGGACGCGGCGTTTCGCCTCTCTTCGGTCCTGTTCGCGCTGGGGCTCACCGCCTATCCGATCTTTTGCTCCGTCTTCGCTATCGTCGATACGATCCGGGCATACCGATCAGGGCAGACGGTCGAGATACCCCTTGCAGCCAAGCTCATCGCGCTCGCACTCAGCTTGCTTTCCATCGCAGCAGCAGACAGCCTTGCCGATTCGGCCATGCGCAGCAGCACGGCGGCCCGCGGCCACAGGCTTTCACAGCATAGTTCGGCGACCTCGCGTCAGGCGTTTCAGGCGCGCATGGTCCTTAACGTCCTCGTGCTTCTTATCCTTATCGGCATGAGCGCAACCTTCAGCGTGGTCGGAGACCATGCCCTCTTTGATGCCATGCTTTCTTTCACCGCAGGCACTGCCTTCGTCGCACTGCTCATATGCGCGATTCTCCCCGGCGTCGTCATCATCAGCGGTCTCATGCGCGAGCGCGCGCGATTCAAGTCGCGCACGGCATGGTCTGCCGGCGAGAGACCCGCAGCCCCGGGGACGGAGGGCCTCTTCGCCCGCGATGACGAGAAGCGCCGTCGCTACCTTGCACTCCCCCGCACCGCCGCCTTGGTCGATATCGTCATCCTCGTCATCATGGTCGCCATCTCCGCCGTCGCGGCAGACCGGATAAGGCCCTTCCTCGAGTCCGCCCCGGCGCTGCGGTATCCCTTGATCGCGGTTACTGCCGCTTCGCTGTATCTGCTCTTGCCCCTTCTGATGTGGTGGATGGACTGCTCGGGCAGAAGCCTCACCCAAACCATCGAGATCGACCCCGAGACGCGCAGCCTCGCATACACGCTCACCGCAGGTAGCGGTAGCGAGCGCAGCAACCGCTCGCTGTTGCTGACGCGCGTGCACTCGTATAAGGTGGGCCCGCGCTGCATCACCGTGCGCTGCACCTGCGACGACGGCAAGACGCGCACCATCTTCGCCCCGCGCACCTTCGCCAACGAGGACCGTTTCGTAACCGAGCTCGAACAGCTCCTCAGCGCATAACGGATTCGCAGGGAAAACCCGACGAAAACCCCATCCGGGAAGCTCGATTACAAAAGTGTCACCCAGGTGTAAGGCAAATCGATGGCACCGCTTGGCTCGTCTCCGCAGAATGAAGCTGTGAGGATGCAGACCCGAAAGGCGGTAGCAACCATGGGATGGCGCAACAGCAACCGTGAAGACAACCATCGAATTGACAGCCCGTATAACGCCACCGCGACCGATGACCACAAGCCAGCCGGCGTAGGGAGCGCCATGCGCTCATGCGCGAGCCTCATCGCCTACATCGTCGCCATGGCGGCGCTTACCATCGGCATGCTCTGGATGCTCTGGAAGGTATCGGGACGGTAGCGCCATGGGGTTCATCAGCAAGTTTCTTGCGAGCTACTCGCGCAACTTCCTTGCCGCCGTCATGCTGTGGCCGCTCGCCTCGGCCGCGCTCACGCTGCCCATCCTCGCTTACCTCTATCACCGCGATGGGCGCCTGCGCTTCGCATCGGTGGTGTCCACGTACCTGGCAGTTCTCTACCTCATGGGCCTCGGCTGCTTCACGCTCTACCCTCTGCCAACCGGCACCTCGGGCCCGGGCATCAGCTACGGCATTCCCTGGCAGTTGAACCCGTTCGCGCCCATCGGTGACTTCATGCGCGAAGGCATCTCCATCTTGCCGCAGATCGTCTTCAACATCGTACTCTTCATGCCCTTGGGCTTCATCGCGGGGCGCCTGCTACGCTGGGGAGCGGCGCGTTCGGTCATCGCGGGCTTGGCCGTCTCGTTCGCGATCGAGGCCGCCCAGGGCACCGGGCTCTTCGGCATCTACCCTTACGCCTTCCGCACCGCCGATGTCGACGACCTCATCTACAACACCGCAGGCGCGGCTTTGGGCTGGTGGTCGGCGCAGGCGCTCGCTCGGATACTCCCGCCCGGAGCCCTCGCCGAGGAAGGGGAGGTGACCCATGAGCCCGGCTTTGTCCGCCGCAGCGTGGCGTTCTGGCTGGACACCCTGATCGTGGGAATCATCTCGATGCTCGCCATCGGAGCGTTCGCGGTGCTCGCGCCGATGACCGTCGACCTCCTCGCGGATGCCGGGGGATCCTGGCAGCTCGCGATCTGCGCGGCGGTGTTCCTCTGGATCGAGGCCGTCATTCCGTGGCGCGAGCAAGGGTCCACGCCGGGAGGGCGCTTCGTGCGCATGAGCTGCGAGACCCGCGAGCGCACGGGCGCGCATCGCGCGGCGTTCATCGCCGTGCGCGCTGCGGTTCTTGGAGCGTCGTACCTGTTCTTTCCCATAGCGTGGCCGCTGCTCGCGCTCTTCTACCTGATCTGGCGGCAGATGCCCTACGACCTCATCTGAGATGCTCGGCACCTGATGCGCCGGCGCGGCCAGGGCGTCGGTACCGAAGGGCGGGATGCGCCGGCGCGGATGTCGCCGGCAGCGGAAGCGGCTGCCTCAGCCCAGCGCCACGTCGAGCACCATCATAATCACGAATCCCGCGATGACGCCGAGCGTACCCACATTGGAATGCTCGCCCAAATGCGCCTCGGGGATGAGCTCCTCGACCACTACGTAGATCATGGCGCCCGCGGCAAAGGCCAAGAACCACGGCATGAACGGCGCGATCCAACCGCTCGCAAGCACCACGAGGATGCCGAAGATCGGCTCGACGATACCCGAGAGGCTTCCCATCGCGAAGGCCTTGAGCCGGCTTGCGCCCTCGCGCCTGAGCGGAAGGGAGACCGCCGCGCCCTCGGGGAAGTTCTGCAGGCCGATACCTATGGCAAGCGCCACCGCCATACCCAGATAGGCATCACCGGCAGCGCCCGCTGTTTGCGACGCCATCGCAAAGAGAAGCCCCACGCTCATGCCCTCGGGGATGTTATGGAGCGTCACAGCAGAAACCAGAAGCGTCGTGCGCTTCCAATCGCATTCAAGGCCCTCCGGCTCTGCGCTGCCGGCATGAAGGTGGGGCAGCAGCGTGTCGAGCACGATGAGAAAGGCGACGCCGAGCAAAAAGCCGCCCGCAGCAGGTATCCAGCCGACCTGCCCGAGCTCCTCCGCCTGCTCGATGGCGGGGTTCAAAAGCGACCATACGCTTGCCGCGATCATCACCCCCGCCGCGAACCCCAAGAAGATATGATGCGTGAGCTTGCCGCGCTCGGGGTCCTTGCCCGTGAAGAGCACCACCGCAGAGCCCGCCGTGGTCATGAGCCACGTGAAGCCGCAGCCCGCCGCCGCCCAGATAAGGCCGCGGACGATGGTTGATTCGAACATGCCAACTCCTATCATTGCTGCGGGCATGGTGCCGCGCAGAGCCGTTGCCGTATAGGCTCTTATTCCCCAGAGGACTGGTAGGCAACCCGCCGCACGAACGACGCGGGTGCAGGCGCGCCGCGCCATCCTGCGGTAAGATGCAGGGGAACGTCGAGGGGAGCGATCATATGGACCAACGGAAACTCATGCGCTTCACGCAGGGCGCAGGTCTCCTTTCCTGCCCCGTATGCGGAGAGCCGCTCCTCCTCGAAGGCACGGCGCTGCGCTGCGCCGCAGGCCATAGCTTCGACATCGCGCGCCAAGGCTATGTGAATCTCCTCGCGGGCGCCCACCGCAGCCAGGGCTACGACCGCGCCTCCTTCGAAAAACGGCGTCAAGTCTTCTCAAGCGGCATCTATGACGACATCGCCCAGGAGGTTTGCCGCATCGTGGCCGATCTGGCAGAAGGCAAGACCGCCGAGAACGACAAACCGCTGCGCGTGCTCGACGCTGGTTGCGGCGAGGGCTACTTCGCCCGCACGGTTGCCCATAAGACCGCCGCCCAGGTGGCCGCCTTCGACATCTCCAAGGACTCCGTGCAGCTCGCCGCCGGGACGGATGCCGATGACGGCGTCATCTGGTTCGTGGCAGACCTTGCCGCCATCCCCGTACGCGACCACACCATAGACTGCGTGCTCGACATCTTCTCGCCCGCGAACTACGGCGAGTTCCGCCGCGTGCTCGCGCCGGGCGGCTTTGTGGTGAAAGCCATCCCTACCGAGCACCACCTCCACGAGCTGCGTGAGCGCGCATCCGACCAGCTGGCCCACGACGACTACTCCAACACGCGCGTTATAGAGCACTTCAAGGAGTCGTGCGAGCTCCTTGCGACGAGGCGCGTGACCCGCACACAGGAGCTCGACCCCGAGGCGCTCGACGCGTTGCTTGCCATGACGCCGCTGCTCTTCCATGTGGACCGCGCCGCCATCGACTGGTCGGACGTGTGCGAGGTCACCGTCGAGGCCGACATCCTCCTCGGCCGCTTCACCTAAGATCGGAGCACCTATGGAGCTATCCACGCTCAGACGCTTCCTCATGATCGCTCGCGAGGGCACCATCTCGGGCGCCGCTGCGGCGCTGCACATCTCGCAGCCCTCGCTCTCGCGCCAAGCCAGCAGCGAGATGCGTGGATGGTTCAAACGCGACTTCGAGGAACTCGATATCGTGGCCACCTACAACCTGCTCTACAACGCAGCGCTCCTAGCGCGGCGAGGCATCGGATATGTGGTGAGCCCCCAGGGCATCGTAGATGTCTCGGAGTCGAGCGGCCTCACGTTCCGACCGCTCGAGCCCGCGCTCACGGCGGACGTGCGCATCGCCTGGAAGCGCTACCAGACCTTCTCCCCCGCCGCCGAAGTGTTCCTGCATCGCATTCGCGCGCTGTGGGGCTAGCACGGGACGGCGGGGAACCAAAAAACACAGGAGGGCGAAATTTCAGATATTCATTTCACTATCATTTTTTATTATAGCTATAATGACAATGAAATGAGAGAGGTGCCCTATGGACCAGCATTTGATGCCCGAACTAAGCATCGAGGTGTTTGGGGAACTCATTGGGCTGGGAGTACAACCTGCTGTAGCGGGAAAGTTGTCGCGTGCCGCCTTGCGAGGGTTCTGTCTAAGAGATGCATGGCTTGGTGACGATGAGGCCAATGCCTTCATTGCCGCCATTGCAACAACATATCCAACCCTCACCGAGTCCAGAAACCTCGTAACGAGAATTCGCGAGCAAGACTCCAGACCCGTTGTAATCTGCCTTGAGACCATAGATTTCGGCCTACGGAACGCATATCGCGCCAACGGCATCTATTTTGCCTCAGAAGATGGTAATGCCTACCTGCCCTTCTTGGGCATGCAGCAAGTACCAACAGCAGCTCGCCGCAAACCCGCCCCCCTTTCACCGCAAGCTCAGCGCATAGCGCTCAACCTTATAGCGGGAAGGTGGGACGGCTGCTCCGCCTCGGAACTCGCCAATCTCACGCATAAAAGCAGATCTAGCGTAACGAACTATCTCAAGGAGATCGAAGCCATCTGCCCCGCGCTGCTGAAGGCGTCATGGCGTATTCGCATGTTAGGCAACCCAGGATATTCAAAGGATGAGCTCCTGGATATCTTCGAACCCTACCTAAGATCACCAGTTAAATCCGCGATAAGACTCGCTCGTACGGTTCCCCTTGATGCGCTGCTACCTTGCGAGCCAAAACTGAGCGGAGAAAGCGCCCTGCCGTTCTTCTCCGACCTTGCACACGATCCATCTCAAGTGACGCTCATGATGGGACAAGACGACGTCGTGCAACTGAAAGCCAAGCTAGGAAGTGCTTGGAGAGAGGCGGCTTGGAACGAACGGGCGCCGCTCATCATCGAGGAATGGAGCTATCCGCTTGATGCAACGTCGTCTCGCAGCCTCGCCGCCACGAAGCTGAAATGCGCCGATCCCTTCTCGCTCTATGCTGAGCTTATGAACCTGAATCAAGACGACGAGCGAATACATGACGCCATAGAACAGCTGAGGGAGTACCTATGCCGGTCGTAAACGGGATTGAAACGTTCAGGGACGCCATGGCAAACCACGCAGACGAGTACGTCCTCATAGGCGGAGGAGCGTGCAGCATCCTGTTCGATACCGCTGACATACCGTTTCGCATAACCAAGGATCTTGACGTCATCGTGCTCACCGACGTCAAAGGAGGAAGCGGGTTCGCGCATGACCTCTGGACGTTCATAAAGCAACATAACTATGAATGCTGGAAACAACCGGAAGGTGCGTGCTCCTACTACCGTTTCAACCTACTCCCCGATAGCCCCTTTGCGCTTCAAGTCCCCGAGCAAATTGAACTGTTTGCACGGCATCCCGATTTCTCGCTTGCAGATGAAAGCTCCGTCATCACGCCGCTGCACTTTAACGAATCCGTTTCTAGCCTGTCGGCAATCATCCTCGACGACGGCTATTACGAGTTCATCCGGTCCCATGTGACGCAAGTCGAGGGAATTCCGCTTCTCTCGGCGCTGCACATCATCCCGCTCAAGATGAGGGCCCACGTGGACCTGAACAATAAGCACCTTGCTGGTTCGCACGTGAACGAGAAGGACCTCACAAAACATCGAAGTGACGTCGCAAAGCTATCGCTGCTCCTTACTCACGATGACTCCCTGCCGCTCCATGACCAAATGCGAAAAGATGCCGAACGATTCCTTGCAGACTTCGAACAATACGCACAGAGGGAGACTAACCGGAAAAAGCGCCGTCAACTTGAGGATGACCTGCGAACGCTTAAGCTGGTCTATCTTGGTGCATCCTGAAACAAGGCGTTTGTCCTTGCCCCATCAGACCGTACCCGCCGCAGGCGGCCCGACGCCTAAACGCCGAAGTACTCCGCGATCTCTGCCATGCGCGCGGACTGCTCCACGCCGAAGGGGCAGCGGCTGTCGCAGTGCCCGCAGCCGACGCAATCGCCCGCATGCAGCTCAAGGTTGCGGTAGTGCTCGGCAGCCATCTCGTCGCCCAGGCAGGCGAGGTCGTAGTACTTGTTGATGGTACCGATCTTGAGGCCCGCGGGACACGGCTGGCAGTGGTTGCAGTAGACGCAGCGCGCTTCGCGCGATTGTGGAGCCATCTCGGCGAGGGCAGCGTAGTCGCGCTCGGCCGGAGTCGCATCCACATACGCGAGGATATCCTCAAGATCTGCCATGCCGCGCACGCCCGGCAGCACGGTAAGCACGCCGGGGCGGTCGAGCGCGTACTGGATGCACTGGATACGCGTGAGCGCCATGCCAAACGGTGACTGCTCGGCATCGAGCAGCTGCCCGCCCCAAGGCCGATCACACTTACCTTGTCGCCACCATGTGGCAATATGCGATATTCCATGGAAAACTCCTTCCAGGCGAACTACGTCGCCCACATCCATACTTCTCCCTAGGCAGCCGTGATGTCCATGCCGAAGTAGGCGTTGGAGATTTGGGCGAGCGTGCCGTCGGCGCGCAAGGCGTCGATCGCTTCGTTCATCGCCTCGCGAAGGCTCTCGGTGGCTTCCTCGCGGCGCAGCGGGTAGGCGATGTGGGTGGGCTCTGGCGCCATGGCGGCCACCTTGAGGTTCGCGTCGGGATGCTGGGCAATGTAGTCGTTGAAGACGACCTCGTCGTTCAGGGTCGCATCGATGCGGCCGGCATCGAGGAGCTCGATGGTGGCGTTGAAGTCGTCCACGCCCGTGCAGGTGGCGCCGTAGCTCTCGGCGAGTGCGGCGTAGCTGCTCGCCAAGGTGTTCGCTGTCGTCTTGCCCTCGAGGTCCTCGAGCGAGGCGATCTCGTCGTTGTCGCCGCGAACGATCACGACGATGTTGTTGAATGCGTACGGCTCGGTGAAATCGTACTTCTCCTCGCGCTCGTCGGTCACGCTCACACCGTTTGCCATGGTGTCGGCAGAATAGGCGCCGGTGTTGAGCGAGAACACGATGATGGCGGCCGGGAACGGGTCGAGCATGATGCCCAAGTCGGGCAGGCCGTAGAACACCACGTAGAGCTGGACCAGAAGCGGCGTGCCGCGCACGATCCAGATGTAGAAGCGCGCGATCTGCGTGAGAACCGGGATGCGCGCGTACTGCACGAGCGCCGTCGCCGTCGCGATGACGAGCACGATGGAGAACGAGATCACCGCGAGCGGAGCGGTGGCGGTGAGCCCGGGGATGAGGATGGAGGTGAAGGAATCGGCCATGATGCCGAGCACGCGATCACTCATGGCCCTCACCGCCTGCCGGGCTCGGATCTCCCGATGCCTCGCAGCGCACCGTCCGCTCCGCATCCATGCGACATAGCACATGGTCGATGGCGTCGATGCCGCGTTGCTTCTTATGGACGTCGTCAAGCAGCTGGCGGCGTTGGTCTATGAGGACGCGCTTGGCCTCGCGCATGCGCCCCTCGACGCAAGCACTGGTCGCACGGGCCGTGGTGCTAGCATCGCAGGCACAATCGGCCCCACACAGCGGACGCGTTGCGGTCGCTAGTTGCAGAACATGGCTTTGCGCTTATCGAAATAGATCTTGCTGAGCACGATCAACCCGATCAGCCCTATAGCGTTACCGACAGCCGGGGCATCGATCAAGTCAAATAATCCTGCTCCGACTATCATCGCGAACAGCAGCGTGTACGCCAGGTTGGCGGCAAGGCTCACCCCAAGGTAGATGAGGTAGTGCAGCGGCGCATCGCGCTTGAAGCCCGACAGCTCGAACCGGATGAAGACCGCCGCAGCAGCGAGCACGAGCATGAACAGCCCCGTGACGATGTCGAGAGCCTGCAAGCCGCCAAACATCAGATAGACCGCACGGGCGCTGCCATCGTAGTTCATGCCAGTGAACAGACGGATCGCGTTGCCGAGGGCGAGCAGGGCGCTTGCGAACAGCTGGAACCAAATGATGAACTTGTACCAGTTCATGCCCAACGCTCCGGGATAGGGAACCTGGTTCGCGGCGTTCCACGACGGGGCAGGCTGCTGATTCCATGCGCCGGGCGCAGGCTGCGGGCCGGGGATGCCGGGCATGGGCTGCGACCCCGCGGGCGCAAAGGGCTGAGGAGCCGGGGCACCGGGAGCCGGAATGGGCTGCGGCGCTGGGGCGCCAGATACCGATCCGGTCTGCGAGGCGGATCCGACCGCTGCAGCATTGCCCGTATCGGCGCCGCACGCGGGGCAGAACGCGACGGAATCGGGAATCTGCGAACCACACTGGGAACAGAACATAAGCAACCTTTCTCCCCCGAACCTGAACGGGCATCCAGCGCGCAATCGAACAGCACGCTCTTTGACAGTATACGACCGTGCGAGACGGGAGCACGGCTATACTGTGGACGACCGACGAAAGGTGGGGCCATGCCGAACATCCGCATCCTTATCATCGAGGATGATGCCGACATCAATCAGATTGTGACGACCCGGCTTACGCAGATGGGCTACACCTGCACGCAGGCGTTTTCTGGAAGCGAGGCACAGCTCCTGCTCAACCTTCCCCGCACGGAGGGCGCAGAAGCCAGCTGCCAGCCCCCTTTCGACGTCGTTATCTGCGACCTCATGCTCCCCGGCATGTCCGGAGATGAGCTGGTGGGCGCCATACGGGCGGTCGATGCGCAGATCCCCATCATCGTGACCTCCGCCCGCACAGCCCCCGCTGACAAGATCGACCTGCTCGGCATCGGGGCCGACGACTACCTTACGAAGCCTTTCGATCTCGATGAGCTCGTTGCGCGCATCGCGGTACAGCTCAGGCACCGCCATCGCGCTGCGGCAGAGGGACGAACCGGCGCTTTGCGATTTGGCGCTTGGGAGCTCGATCCCTCGTCGAAGACCTTCCAAGTAGCCGGAGCCCCTATCGAACTCACGCGCATCGAGCTCGCGATCCTCGAGCTGCTCATGCGTCATCCCAGCCGCGTGTTCAGCAAGCAGGAGCTCTTCGAGGGCGCATGGGGGGAACCCTATGCCGCCGATGACAACACCCTGAACGTGCATATCTCGAACATCCGCGCCAAGCTGCGGCCAAGCGGCACGGACACCTACCTCAAGACCGTATGGGGCATGGGTTTTAAGCTTATCGAGCCATAGATCCCGCCATCAGGCATCGCCTTGTTTGACAGGACGACGCCGCGAGCCGCGAGAGCCGCTCTGGAGAAGATGCCCTGCTCAGAACATCGCTGCCCAGCGCGAACGTGGGTCTTGCAACGCCGGGCTTCTTAACCCTTTTCGGGCTTCTTTAACCTTTCTTTATCCTTGCTGAAGGCCTGCTAAAGAATCGCTCGCCATACTGGTAGCCAACAGGAAGCACCAAAGCGATTGGAGCGACATGAACGTCATCGAGCTGCACGACCTCTCCAAGGTTTACGGGGGCACGCGCGCCGTCGACCATTTGGACATGCACGTCGTGCAAGGAGATATCTACGGCTTCGTAGGCAAGAACGGCGCCGGCAAGTCCACCACCATGAAGATCGTAAGCGGGCTCTCGACCCCCACGAGCGGCACGGTCAAGATCTTTGGCAGCGAGATGCCGCGCGGCGGGCTCTCAAGCGCCTTCTCGCGGATCGGCACCCTTATCGAGCAGCCGGGCATCCTGCCCAACTTCTCCGCCCGCGAGAACCTCATGATGAAGGCCCTGTCCATTGGCGTTGCCCACGCCGCAGCCCAATGCACCGACCTCCTTAAACTCGTTGGGCTCGATCCCGCAAGCACGCGCAAGGCCAAGAAGCTTTCGCTCGGCATGAAGCAGCGGCTCGGCGTCGCCTTGGCGCTCGTGGGATCGCCCGACCTTTTGCTCCTCGACGAGCCGTTCAACGGCATCGATCCCGAAGAAACCCGTGCGCTGCGCCAGGCACTCGTCCAGCTCAACCACGAGCGCGGCGTGACCATCGTCATCTCGAGCCATGTCCTCGACCAGCTCAACCGCATGGCAAACCGCTTCGGCGTGATCAGCGCGGGCCGCATGGTCCGCGAGTTCACCGAGGACGACCTGCACGCTGCATGCGGCAGCTCGGTACGCGTGAAGACGACCGACCCCACGCGCAGCCTTGCTGTCCTAGAAGAGCGGCTGGCAGGGATGACGTTCAGGGTCGAGCCGGACGGCGGCATCGTTATCACCGGAGGCAACGGGTCCCGGCCTGCGCGGGCGGCGTTCGGCGGGGCGGCAAGCGACGCCTCTACCACAGGCGCCCCCGCACCGGAAACGGTCTCGCGCGTGCTCGCAGAGGCGGGCCAAACCATCCTCGAGCTGACCGTACTCGAACGCGATATCGAGGAATACTTCGTCGAGCTCATGGGTGGCGCGGATGGCGCAGCGACAAGGGGAAGATAGCCATGGCCTTCACGCTTCTCGACCTCGCTATCATCGGCGCCTTCTTCTATCTACTCGCCCCCACCGGGAAAGGCAGGTAACCCCATGCTGAACCTTCTCAGATCCGACCTGTACCGCATCACGCGCGCCCGCGGTTTGCGCGGAGCGTTCTGGCAGTATACCAGCGCCGGCGCGGCCATATTCGTCCTGGTCTACATCACTTTCTGGTTTATCGCCAACGGGGACTTCTCCGCATCCGGCCTCCTCCTGATGTCGAACTATGCTAGCCCGAGCGCCATGCTCGGAGCCATCATTACCGGCCTCGCGCCGCTCTTCGCGTGCTTCATCGTCGTCGAGCATGTTCTCGCCGATTTCAAAGAGGGCTTCGTGCGCACCCTCGTCTCGGTGCGTGTGGGACGCCTTTCGTACTTCGCCGAGAAAATCGTGGTCGCCGGCATCATGGCAGCGCTGTCAGCGGCTGTGCTCGCCATCCTGTCGCTTGCGTTGTGCGGCGCGGTCGGCGGCACCTTCACCGGATCGGATGACGTGCTTGGGTTCTTGGTATGGGTGCTCGCCCTCTGGCTGAACACCTGGGCGCTCGCTTCGCTCGCCGCGATGGTCGCCCTCATCACGCGTGTGCCGGTGTTGAGCTACGTCATGGCCTTCTGCTTGGGGTCGGCGGTCATTCCGCAGGGTCTAACCCTCGTCGCGAGCCTGATCTCCGCATTCGGCACACCAGTCCTTGGGGGCATCGCACAGGGTATTGCCAACGTGATCGGTGAGCTCACCTATTGGATGCCGTCCACGCTCATCGTGGAGTTCGTCACCCCGGGCGCGTCGGCTCTGGCAGGATCCGGACTGGGTGACTTCGCCGCCATGCTCCCCGGCGGCGCGGTAACGCAAGCCATCGCCGCGCCCGTGATCTGGATCGCGCTGGCGATGGTCGTGACGCTCGCCGCCTCGAAGAACCGCGAGGTCTAACTTCGTCGCAATACCCGGCTCCGTCGCACTGCCCGGCCACATCGGAACACCCGGCCTCGTCGCGCTGCCTGCTCGCATCGAGCGACCCAACCCGCTGTGCGACATGACCGCACCGCGATATCCGCTCACATGAGATGATACGGCTGCGGGGATGCCCGCAGCCGTCCGCGTTTCTCGAAAGGACCCCAGATGCTAGCCGCATTCCTACTCGTTGTAGGTGTATTTCTCGGCGTACTTATCGCCACCGCCACCTATGCGACCGAGCTCGAACGCATCGCGGCGTTCCTGCGCGGGCACGACCTGCATAGCAACGCACGGGTCACCGTATGCGCCCATGCTCCGGGAATCGCCGCCCTCATCGACGCCGTGAACAACGCGCTCGACCGCTCCACGCTCGAACGCGTGGATGACCTGCGGGAACGCGAGGGCTTCCAGCGCGACCTCGCCGCTCTCTCGCACGATATCCGCACGCCGCTCGCCGGGGCTCGCGGGTACCTGCAGCTCGCCGCAGAAGAGGCCGACCCCGAAGCTCGGAACCATCAGCTCGGAGCCGCGATCGGTCGCATAGACTCCACGACCAGCCTGCTCGACGCGTTGTTCGCCTACACGCGCTCCGCCGATCCGGACCTTTCCCTGGAGCATGACGCCGTCACCCTGCTCCCCCTTGCCGAGCGCGCGCTTCTTGCCCAGTACCCCGCCTTTGAGGAGCACGGTTGGGAGCCGCATCTCGAATGCACCGATTACGCGCTCGCCGCCTGGGCGGATGCAGGCGCCCTCGATCGCATCATGGGGAATCTGCTCGTAAATACCCTGCGTTACGGCTCAGCGGCACCCAAGGTGCGGATTTCACCTGAAAGCGCCGACCGGGTGCGCATCACGGTCGAGAACCCCGTCGCCAAGCCCGAGGCGCTTGATACCGGCCGCCTCTTCGATCGGTTCTACCAAGCGGACAGCGCACGCGGCACAGCGGGCAGCGGCTTGGGCCTCGCCGTGTGCAAGAACCTGGCAGAGGCCATGGGAGCGACCATCGAGGCCCATCTTGCAGGGGATGTCCTCGCAATCGACCTCGTGCTCCCGCGCGTGCCGGAGCAGGCATCCCACGGCGGGCGATCCTAGGCCCGTTAGCGCCTGGCGCCGCGCTCCGTCCTGAGCAGCGCATCCACCAGCTCGTTGTCCTCGGGGTCGGGCGATCCCAAGGGCAGACCGCACGCCTCGAAAAAGTGGCTTCCTGCGAATTGCCGCGCCCTGAACGAGCCGTGCTCGCCGTCATCCAGATACCGCACACGGCTGCGGCAATCGGTCGTACCGCAAAAGAGCGGGCCATGGCTGCGCGCATAGCGCACGTACACCTCATCCGCCGACCACAACAGCACGCCAGCCATGTTTTCCAATTCGTAGGCGGTCGCATAGCGCTGCCAGGGCACGTCGCGACGGCGCACGTAACGGTCGAGCACCCCCGCCAGGCGCGTCACGCGTCGCAGGGTATCCGGGGCAGATACCACGTTGAACGAGGCGCCTGCATCGATGCCGCACAGGTCGTGCAAGCGCTCGAGCGCAACGGCTCGCTCTTGGCCTGCGAGGACCACCGCCGGCACCGTGAGCTTGATCGATTCATCGGGAAAGAGCTCTATGGCAGAATGCGGGACCATGCCGTCGAACGCGATCGAAGCGCGGAAGATGAGTGAGTCGTGCGCATGCTGCACGTGGCAATCGAGCCCCTGCGCAGCGAAGCACTCCGCCATGATTTGCGCCCGCGCGTTCTGCACCGCGCGATCGGGCAGTTCCTGCCCGCCAGCCCCCAGGCGGTAGAAGTACAGGTCGAACAAAGGCACGGGATCGATGTAGTACACCGTGCGCCGGCAGAACTCCGATATGCGCTGCCGCGAGCGCGTAGCCTTGTCGTAGAGCTCCACGAGCACGGACCCTGTCGCCGGACCGGATGTAGAGCCTTCGCGAACCTCGACGATGCCATCGGCGACGTAGGGCGGAAAGGTGCCTTCCTCCACCTGGACGACCACCACGCCCTGCTCGGAATCGGCTGGATCGGGGATGAAGCGGACATCGAACGGCGGCGCCGGGGAGATATGCCGGCGGCAAAGCTCGCCGATGATCTGGCTGTAGTCCGCGCTGAGCCGCGGGACGGGACGCACGCTCCGGTCAGCGTCCGCGATACCGATGACGAGCCAGCCTCCGCGCGAGTTAGCGAACGAAGCGATGATCTTGGGCAGCTTAGCCTTGACGCTGCCGGAGAACTCCTGCTTGAACTCGAGCAGGTAGCCCTCATCGTAGCCGGCGAGCTGGGCCATGTCGGCAAAGGTGACGGCAGAGAGCGGCTTGGGGTCGCCCTGATCGCCGCGGAACGGACTGAACACCATCGACCTCCAAGCAAGCTCGATTCGCGACGCGTGGCATCATAACCCGGAGAAGACAGAAGCGGGCGAGGGCGCTTCGCCCCCGCCCGCTCACGTGAACGCGATGCTACGCGGTCTTGGTGATGTACTCCGCATCGTAGAAGCTCAGCGGGTTGACGTTGTAGCCGTCGACAGCAGCCGAGGTGGCGCCGAGCGAGACGCCGTGGCTAATGACCATCCACGGCAGGTCGCGCGCGACGATCTTCTCGCACTGCAGGTAGACCGCGTCGCGATCGTCGCCAGCGGGCGTGCCCAGGCCCTCGACGATCAGCGCATCGTACTCGGGGTTGGAGTAGTGGGCGATGTTCTGCGTGCCGGCGCTCGTGGCAAGCAGGTTCATGAAGTTGTCCGGGTCACCGTTGTCGGAGAGCCAGCCTGCCAGGCAGACGTCGTAGTAATCGGTCTGCTGGCGGTTCTTGTACGTAGCCATATCGTAGGCGACGATCTCCATGTCCACGCCGACCTCGGCAAGATAGCCCTGGAGCGTCTCGGCGAGGTTCTGGCCGTTCACGACGTTGTAGTCCTGAGCGTTGGTGTAGGTGAGCATCGTGATGTTGGTCACGCCCAGGTTCGCGAAGGTCTCGCGGGCGGCATCCGGATCGTACGCCGGGCGCTCAAGATCCTGCGCATAGGGTGCCATCGACTCGGGCATGCAGGAGTGCGCGACCGTGGAGTACTCGCCGTAGAGAGTCTCGACCATCTCGTCGATGTTGATGGCCTGGCAGAACGCCGTGCGCGCCTCGAGGTTGGAGAAGATTTCGCTCTCCATGTTGAAGGCCATGTAGTTCAGGCTCGAAGCGTCCTCGATAACGCCCACGCCGCCGTTCTGCTCTACTTGGTCGATCATGGCAGGGTCCACGCCATCGATGATGTCGACCTCGCCGTTGCTGAGCGCGGTGACGCGGCTCGAGGGCTCGGGAATAAAGCGGTATACGACAGGCGAGCACTGAGGCATGTGCTCCTTGTCCCAGTAGTCCTCGAAGGTCTCCATCTGAACGTTCTCGCCCTTGGACCACGAGATGAACTTGTAGGGACCCGTGCCGCACGGATGCTCGTTCAGGTTGTTGTCGTACTCATCGAGGGCGGTAGGGCTCACGATGGGGGCGCCGAAGAGCATAGCGAGGTTCATCTTGAACGGCGTCGATGCGGCGCGCATGTGCAGGACGACCTCGTAGTCGCCCGTCTTCTCAACAGAGGCGACACCCGTACCGGTGCTCTCGGACCCGAAGACGAACGAGGCATACGCCATGTCATCGGTGCGGTTGGGCTCGAGCTGCCGCTCGATGGAGCGCACCACCGCGTCGGCGTTGAAGTCGGTCCCGTCGTGGAACTTGACGCCCTGACGCAGGGTGAAGGTATAGGTCAGGCCGTCGTCGGAAACGCTCCAGTCCTCTGCCAGGCAGGGCTCGACGTCGGTGCAGTCGGCGTTGAACTTCAGGAGCCCCTCGTACATCTGGCTCATGATCGTGCCGGGGTCGGAGCTCGCGAGCGCCGGGTCGAGGCCGAGCGACTCGGTGCGGACACCGTAGGTGAGCGAGGTCATCGCGGCGGAGCCGGCCTCGCTCGCGCGCTGGCTACCGCAACCCGCAAGCCCCGCAACGCCGAGCGCACCCGCGGCGCCCATAGCCAAAAAGCCGCGACGCCCGCACATTAGCTGTGAATTCATAGTGTTCCTCTCGTCCGGGCACATAAGCACCCTCACCAATAAGCAGTATCGATTTGTCTACCCCAAAGTGTTCGGCGAAAAACACCCGGGCGAGCACCAAGCCGCTGAACGGTAGCATTGAGCCCCCGGGTGCATCGGCTAACGTACCCCCGGGCTTAGGACAGCCTCGGACTCAGGCCGACCGCTAGCTCAAGCTGTTCCTCAGAAGCTCGTTGAAGAGCTTGGGGTTTCCGCTTCCCTTGCTCTCGCGCATGCACTGACCGACGAGGAACCCGAGCACCTTCTGGTTGCCGTCACGGTACTGCTGAGCCTGCTCACCGCAGCGCGCGAGCACAGCATCGACCACAGCCTGCAATGCCTCGGTATCGTTCACCTGGCGCATGCCGCGCTCGTCGACGATACGTTCGGGATCCTTGCCCGATGCCGCCATGAGTTCAAAGACCTCATGCGCCTGGTTGCTCGAGACGGCATCCTCGGCGAGCAGGCGAGCGAGCGTCGCCACCTGCGCTGGCGCGATGCCGCACGTGGCGACCGTCGCTTCAGGGCCGCGGGCGTTCAGGTAGCCGGCAAGCTCGTTCACGATGAGGTTGGCCACCGTCTGAGCGGCCTTGCCCGTCATGCCGGCAGCAGCCTCCTCGAAGAACGCACCGGAATCAGGATCGCCCGCGAGCTGCTCGGCATCTGCGCGCTTGATGCCAAAATCGCGCTCGTAGCGATCGCGCTTGGCATCGGGCAGCTCGGGCAGCTCGGCGCGGCAATGGTCGATGAACTCATCCGTGAGGTCGAAGGGCGCCAGGTCGGGATCGGGGAAGAACCGATAGTCGTCAGCGGTCTCCTTGGTGCGCATCACCACGGTGCGCTTGCGGCTGGGCTCCCAGTGGCGGGTCTCCTGGTAGATCTCGCCGCCCTCCTCAAGCACCTCGGCTTGGCGGCATATCTCGTAGGCGAGGCCGTCGTGCAGGGCTTTGAACGAGTTGAGATTCTTGAGCTCGGTCTTGGTGCCGAGCTTGGTCGACCCGCGACGACGCAGGCTCACGTTGCCGTCGCAGCGCATGGAGCCCTTCTCCATGGAGCAGTCTGAAATCCCGAGCGTGAGGAAGATGCGGCGGAGCTTCTCCATGAAGAGGCGCGCCTCCTCGGGCGTACGCAGATCGGGCTCGGTCACGAGCTCGATGAGCGGCGTACCGCATCGGTTGTAGTCGATGAGGCTCTCCGTCGCGCCGCCTATGCGGCCCTCCTCACCGCCCACGTGCACCATCTTGGCAGCGTCCTCCTCCATATGGATGCGCAGGATGCGAATGGGAACGGTGTAGGAGCCGTCATCGCGACGCTCGGGCACGGCGAGCGATGCGGTGTCGTAGGAGGCGAGACCGGCGAGCGCGGGAGCGGCGGGAGCGAGATCGTTCGTCCCGAGGTCCGCCGATACCGCTTGAGCGTGAGATGGCTGGGACAGCTGGCTTCGCCCCCGTTGCCCCGCCCCCTCGGGCAGGTCGCGAGCCATGCTCGCCGAGAGACCGACGGCGCCGGCCGAGGCGCTCGCCAGGCTCTCGGCTTCCGCAGCGCCGAACGCGCATGCCGGGCGCTCCTCGGCTCCGCGACCAGAGACCTCCAAATCGAGGTGGCCGTGCATGCAGAAGGCGACGGGACCCTGTGTGGTCTGGAAGTTCTTGGCCATATCGGGATAGAAATAGTGCTTGCGGTAGAACATCGAATGCTTCTGGATCTCGCAGTTCGTGGCAAGCCCCGCCTTCACGATGTACTCGATCGCGCGGCGATTGGGAACCGGGAGCGCACCGGGCAAGCCCAGGCACACCGGACACACATGCGTGTTGGGCTCGTCATCGTGGCTGAGCTTGCAGCCGCAAAACATCTTGGTTTCCAGCGTGGTGAGCTCCGTATGGATCTCGAGGCCGATCACGGCCTCCCAGTCCTGAAGCACCTCGTTGAGCTCGCGCATCTAGAGCTCACCTCCCTTCCCGGCGTAAACGGGCGCAACCGGAGCACCCGCCCTATGCATCGCCGCAGCCTCGCCCCAGACGCCCGCCTTTCCCGCGTATGCCTGCTCGAGCGCCGAACCGAACGCGATGAGCCGCTCGTCTTTGAAAGCGGGCGCCACGAGCTGCGCCGCTACGGGCAGCCCGGACTCCGCGCCGAGGCCTAGCGGCACCGTGATGCCACCGTTGCCGGCGATGTTGATGGATATGGTGAACAGGTCCGCAAGGTACATCTGCGTGGGATCGGAAATCTCGCCATGCTTGAACGCTGTGCGCGGGCTCGCCGGCATGAGGATCACATCAACCTGCTCGAACGCACGGCGATAATCCTCGGTGATGAGCGTACGAGCCTTTTGCGCAGCGTAGTAGTACTTGTCATAGACGCCCGACGAAAGCAGGTACGCACCGAGCATCTGACGGCGCTTGGCCTCCGCCCCAAAGCCATGTGCGCGCGAGAGCGCGCTCTGCGCGGCGAGCGTGGCGCAATCGGGCTCCTGGTAGCCATAGCGAATTCCATCGAAGCGCGCAAGGTTGCTGAACGCCTCGGCAGGGCCGATGACGTAGTACGCGGCAATCGCAGCAGCGAGATGCGGGAGGTCGACGTCGACAAGTTCGGCGCCCGCAGCCGCAAGCTCGGACGCAGCGGACTCCACGGCAGCGCGCACCTCGGACGTGAGGCCCTCGGCCTCCATGAAAGCGGGGATGATGCCAACGCGCTTGCCAGCGATATCGGCGCTGGCCTGCTCGGCGAACCGCGGAGCAACATCCTGAGAGGTGGAATCAAAGGGATCGTGCCCACCAGCAACGAGCGCATCCATGGCAAGGGCGACGTCTTCTACGGAGCGCCCAAAGGGACCCACCTGGTCGAGGGAGCTACCAAAAGCAACCACACCGTAGCGCGATACGGCGCCGTACGTGGGCTTCATGCCTACTACGCCGCACAACGCAGCGGGCTGGCGGATCGAACCGCCCGTGTCCGAGCCGAGCGCAAGCGGAACCTCGCCGGCCGCGACCGCAGCCGCCGAACCGCCCGAGGAACCACCCGGCACGCGCTCGGTATCCCACGGGTTGTTCGTGGGGTGGAAGGCAGAGGTATCAGTCGAGGATCCAAAGGCGAACTCGTCCATGTTGGCCTTGCCCACCGGTATGCAACCAGCAGCCAGCATACGGGCCACGCAGGTCGCAGTATAGGGAGACTCGTACGACTCGAGCATCCGAGATGCGCAGGTGGTATGCGTGCCCGTGAGGTTCATGTTGTCCTTGATCGCCAGCGGCACGCCTGCAAGCGGCGGGAGCGCAGCGCCTTTGGCACGCGCCTCGTCGATGCGCCGCGCCCGCTCGAGCGCGAGCTCGGGCGTCACCTCGAGAAATGCCTGGATCTGCGGCTCGCGAGCATCGATTGCCTCGAGCGCGGCGCGGGCGACCTCCGTTGCGGTAAACGAGCCGGCGGCGATGCCAGCCGAGATCTCCTGGGCGGAAAGGGCGTCGAATGAAGGCATCTACTCCTCCTCCCCCAAAATCGACGGCACGCGAAAGCTGCGGTCGCGCGAGCTCGCGGCGTTGCCTAAGGCCTCATCGATCGTGAAGCCGCGCTCGGCGTCCTCTGCATCGCCGCGCATGACGTTCGAGAGGCTGCCGATGGGATGGAACGTGGGTTCCACGTCGGGCAGATCGTACGCGAGCACGGGCTCGAGCATGGAGACGGCGTCGTTCATGTATGACGTCATCTGGGCCAGCTCCTCCCCTTCCAGAGCGATGCGGGCGTAATCCGCTATCGCGCGCACGTCGTTTTCACTGAGTGCCATGGGCGCTCCTTCCGGTCAGTCAATCTGCACCATTATACGCAGCGGATTGAGCGCTGCATGAGCGCAACCGTCCCGAACGCGGAACCGAAACACGGGGCGCACGCTATCGCCTAGCGACGTTCGTCTGGACGGGTCTTCGTAGCGAGGAAGCGCTACGAGCTGTACCCTCGGCAAACCTTTGTGCGCTTCCGACGCATTTTTTGGCCTCTAGACCGGTAGAACCGTGCCAAAACCGCACAGAGGTTCACGTGAGGACGATACGCGGGACGACTCGCGCCCGCCGCAGGGCGGCACGGGATGACTCGCGCCCGCCGCAGGGCGCGATGGCTCCAGATGGCGCCGCCGCCGTGCACTAACCTGCTAAACTTGCGTTGATGCAAGAACGATAACGCAGGAGGCACCATGGATACCGCACGCATCGAACGGGTACGGAGCAATCTTAAGCAGGCGGGTCTCACGCAGTTGCTCGTGGTCGATCCGCTCTCCATCTGGTGGCTCACGGGCTACTACACCGCGCCCATGGAGCGGTTCCTTGGCCTGTATATCGGACGCGAGGGCACCCCGACGCTTTTCGCGAACCGCTTGTTCCCCGATCCGTCGGGAACCGGAGCACATGTGGTGACCTTCTCCGACACCGAGAACCCCATCCCGCTTATCTCCGCTGTATGCGACGCCACCAGCCCGCTCGGCGTCGATAAGGAGCTTGCCGCGCGCTGGCTTGTGCCCCTAATGCAAGCGGACGTCGCGAGCTCCTTTGTCCTCGCCTCGAGCGCCGTCGACGATGCGCGCGCCCTTAAGGACGCCCGCGAGCGCGAGCTCATGCGCGCTGCCTCCGCAATCAACGACGAGGCCATGGGCTGGCTTGCCGAACAGGTGCGACCTGGCGTGACCGAGCTCGAGGTCGCCGAAGGACTGCTGGGCACCTACCGGAGCTTAGGAGCGGAGGGCTACTCGTTCTCGCCGATCGTCAGTTTTGGCGCAAATGCGGCTGACCCCCATCACGCACCCGATGGGACGGTGCTCGCCGCTGGCGACATGGTCCTTTTCGACGTGGGCTGCAAGCACTCGTGGTACTGCTCCGATATGACGCGCACGTTCTTCACCGCCGAGCCGACCGACCACCAACGCGCCGTCTACGACGCGGTCCTTGCGGCAAACGAAGCGGCGGAGGCCATCGTGCGACCCGGCGTGACGTTCGCCAAAATCGACCTCACCGCGCGCCGCATCATCGAGGAGGCAGGCTGGGGTCCGCAGTTCAACCACCGCTTGGGGCACCAGATCGGCCTATCCGAGCACGAGCCCGGCGATGTCTCCTCCTCCCACGACGAGCCGGTGCAACCCGGCATGTGCTTCTCCATCGAGCCGGGCATCTACCTGCCGGGCTAGATGGGCGTGCGCATCGAGGACCTCGTCATCGTGACCGAGGACGGCTGCGAGGTGCTCAACCGCTACCCCAAGGGCATTCAGGTTCTGGGGCACTAGGTCTGGCAGCGCAATCTCGAGCATGCGATTAATCGCTCAGCCGGCTGGAGCGATCCGTTGGCATCAGCCGGCTAGAGCGATCGCCGGCTAAAGCAATCCATTGAAGAGCTGCAAGACGCCGCAGGCACCGATCAGCATGTATGTGATCTTGCGGAGCAACTCGTCGTCGATCTTGGACTGGATCGCGTTCGCCGCCACAAGCCCCACGCCGATGCTTGCGCTCCCAAGCATGATGATGCCGAGCGCGTTCGGCGGGAAGGCGCCCGCCACCGCACGTACCACCGTGGTGTAGACGGCGTTGATGGAGAAGAACAGCTGAAGCGAGCCGAGCCGGGCCTCCCGCGTTTCGAATCGGTCGAGGAAATACACGACGAGCAGCGGACCGCCGATACCAAAGAGCCCGTCGCACAGGCCGGAAACGACGACGCAAAGCGCGCCTGCCGCCTTGCCCATATGGCGTTCTCCAAAGCGCTCGTGTAAGAACAGGTAATAGATGCTGAGCAGGATGAGAAAGAATCCAAAGGCACGCTTGATGAGCACCTGGTCGGTCGCGACAGTCGCGAAGTACGCCGAAGACCCCGAGAGAACCATGTAGCAGATGAGCGGGAGAACGATTTGTTTCGGCTGGAGGCTCTCACGGTACTGAACCGTCATCGCGATGCTCAGCACCAAGAAGATGATGCCTGAAACGGCAGCGGCGCTGGGAACGGTATAGAGCATAGGCAGCGCCATCATGAGCACGAGCCCCGCTCCGAAGCCTGTTACTCCCTGCAGCACCCCGCCAAGAAAAGCGGCGAGCGCAACCACGGCGTATTCCATCCGCACCCCCCTGCATTCATCTGCATGGTACCACGTCGCAAAGCCTCCACAGGAGGCATGGGGCACGGTGGCCGTCAGCGCCGTCGTAACGTCGGCAACCGCACCAAGAAAAAGGCCGGAGTCCGAAGACCCCGGCCTTTGCAGCTCTTGAAGCGATGAGTCGAGCGCGGCTTAGAAGTCCACGTCCACGTCGTTGTAGACGCACTCGAGGAGCTTCTCCATCTCCT
>DHCMC07803__coassemble_734_pt1 | contig 32156 bp, 21 predicted proteins | sample DHCMC07803__metabat2_low_PE_050 | metagenome-assembled genome bin DHCMC07803
TTCCCAGGGTCAATTCCCAGTCATCGCCCTGGGCGATTGCGCTGGGAAAGCTATCGCCGCAGGTGATGCGTTCACCTTCACCATCAAGAGCCGCGCAGCCAGACGCGCGTCTGGCCTTCGCGCGCGGCGGGCGGTCGATTTGCTGCGGGAAGAAGCAGTTGGATCCGGGCGAGATCGCGTGGGCGACGACGTCGAACTCTTCGAGCGTTTGCGCGAGCTCAGGCGCGAGCTTGCGGCGGAGCGCGAGGTCCCGCCGTACATCGTCTGCAACGATAAGACGCTTCGCGGCATATGCCGCTTGCGCCCGCATACACGCGAGGAGCTACTCGGGGTCTCGGGCATCGGCGAGCGCAAGGCGGACGAGTTCGGCGAGGCGTTCCTAACAGCGGTCATCGCGTTCGAGGATGAGCGCGGATAGGTCATTTGACGTGTGCCTGCCGGCGTGAAAAGATAAAACGGCATGCGTGCGGGGCTATGCAGCGGGCAGGGTACGGCCTTTTGCCCGAACATCGCTCCTCTCGCATGGCCAGCGCACAAAAAAGGAGCCCCTATGCCCATCCGCATCCCCAACGCTTTGCCCGCCACCGCCGCACTCGACAGCGAGAACATCTTCGTCATGACGGAGTTTCGAGCCCTGCACCAGGACATTCGTCCGCTGCACGTGCTCATCTTGAATCTCATGCCCACCAAGATCGCGACCGAGACGCAGATCATGCGCAAGCTCTCGAATACGCCGCTCCAGATCGAGGTCGAGCTCCTGCGCACGGCCACTCACGACGCCAAGAACGTCTCGGAGACCCATCTCGAGACCTTCTATCGCACGTTCGAGGAGGTCGAGCACGAGCATTTCGACGGCCTCATCATCACGGGGGCTCCCGTCGAGCAGCTTGATTTCGAGGATGTCGACTACTGGCCGGAGCTCCAGCGCATCATGGACTGGTCGGTTGAGAACGTGCATTCCACGCTGCATATCTGCTGGGGCGCCCAGGCGGGGCTGTACCATCATTACGGCATACAGAAGCGCGAGCTTCCCGCGAAGCTCTCGGGTGTTTACGAGCACTACCTCGTCAAGCGGTCGTCTCCGCTTGTACGCGGCTTCGATGACCGCTTCAACGCCGTGCACTCGCGCTACACCGAGGTCAGGCGCGAAGATGTCGAGGCGTGCTGCGATCTCGAGCTGCTCGCCGTGTCTGACGAGGCAGGCCTCTACATCGTGAAGAGCGTTGACAGCCGGCAGTTCTTCGTCTTCGGGCATCCCGAGTACGACGCCGACACGCTCAAGCTCGAGTACGAACGAGATCTAGACCGCGGCATCAACCCGGATATCCCGGTGAATTACTTCCCCGACGACGACCCCTCGCGCGAGCCGCTGAACACCTGGTGCAGCCAGGCCCAGCTGCTCTACACCAATTGGCTGAACTACTACGTCTACCAGACCACACCCTACGACATTCGCCTCGCGGGCCGTCTTGCCCGCCGCCGCGCCGGGCTGGTGTAGCGGCTGCCGCTGCTCATCTACGCCGGCTCGCCTTCGACTGGACGCTGTTCGCGCGCATTGTACCAACAGCGGGCGGGTGGGAAGACGTCGTGCCAAAGGAAAAGGCCGCTCGGGCAGCGAATCGCGCGACCCGGGCGGCCTATCGTTCGGAAACCGAGGAACTATCCCAGCAGGTCCACGACGTTCCAGTTCTCGGCGCTGGCATCGATGATGTCGCGCCCGCCGAAGACGCACGCGGGCGCCTCAGCGGCGATACGGGTCACGTCGTCGCCGAGTGCGCGCAGGCGCTTCTCGGTACAGGCGAGCATCTCCTCGCGTGCCTGCTCGCGGAAGTGCGCGGGCCGCTTTCCAAAGTAGGCGGCGTTGCGGCGCTTGGTGAGCGCATAGGGTTTGAGCGGGGCATCGAGTCCGGAGACCGTGCTCACGATGTAGCCTTCGAGGGTCGCTTGGTCCACCTTGAGGTGCTTGAGCCACGAGCCCGCTTGCGCGATGCGCTTGAGCGTCGGGTCGATCGCCGGGTCGCGGTAGGTCGAGAACGAGACCTGCCGGTCGATGGCGGAGCGGAACCAGCAGCCGTAGGCGCCGCCCTTCGTGCGGATCTCGTTCCACAGGTAGCCGTAGGTCAGCGCGCCCGCAGCGACGCTCCAGGTGCCATCGGTTGCGATGCCGAGCACGCGCGGGTCGGACGCGCGCGCCACATAGCACACGTCGCTCGGAATGACGAAGGCCTCGTGCTTGGGCTCGGGCATGGGGACGTAGAGCTCCTTGGCGGGAGCGTTGCGCGGCTCGAGGCCCAGGTTGCCAGCGGCGGACCAGTAGCGCTCGTAATCCCTCTCCGAGCCGGTGAAGCTCGCCATGGTGCCGGTCGAGGTGAAGATGCGGGCCTGCAGCTCGCGCAGCTTGTCGCAGAGTCCCTCCGCCTGCTCGTCGAAGTGGTCGAGCGTGTCACGCAGGAATCGGTAGAAGTCCACACCGCCCAGCTGCTCGGCTACGACCGCTGCTGGCGAGACGTAGGAGAGCGCGCGGCCCACTGCAGCCTGGTGCCCGGCGGTGATGAACGCCTGCTCCATGCCGATGCGCATCTGCGTGAGCACGTCGCGGATGCGGTCGGTGTCCTCAAAGACGGTCTCCGCCCACACCTCACGCGGGATGGATGCGAGCATGTCGATCTTCTCGGAGAGCGCGCCGGCGGATACGGTGAGCATGGGACGTGCGAGCTTGGCGTTGGGCTGCTGGAAAATCTCGGTATTGAAGGAGAGGAAGCCGAGGTTCGAGCCGATGTAGCTGTCGAGTTCCGCGGCGCTCCTGCTCTCGGTGGCGAGTTGCTGCATGAGGCGGCAGAGCACCTTCACATAGGGTAGCTCGGCGTAGCTCACGTGGCTCAGGTCGAAATAGGTGAGCGCATAGGCGAGCCGGCGCGTGGGGATGTCGTGCTTGAGGCAGGGGATGGGCGCGGTGGTGTCCACGACGAGCGCGGGCTCGGGACGAGCCGGGCCGATGTCGGCGACATGCAGGCGCGGTAATATGGCGCGGTCCTCGGGCGCGTCCTCTGCTTCCTGCTGGGCGCGCAGCTCGGCGACGGTGTCGAGCACCTGCTGGAGATCCTCATCGGACATGGCGTCCTTGATGGCGGCAAGGCGCGCGGCCTCATCGCTTGCTTCCCGGGCGGGGGTATCGCCGGTGGGCACGAGCTCCACGAGGGCATGGTGGTCGCTTTCCAGCACGAGCTCGGCAAGCAACTGCTCGAAGAAGTCGCCTTCGAGCGCTTCGCGCAGCTTGGTGTAGGTGTCGGCGTACTTGAGCGCGTCGGTGGGGGCGTCGTCGCTGTAGAGCCAGGTGTTCAGGGCGTCGCAGGCGAGCGCCACGCCGTCGGCGGTGCCGTAGTCGCGCTGGCGCAGGGCGTACTCGTTGCCCGAGATCACGGCCTCAAGGCGCTCGCGCGGAATGCCCTCGCGCACCAGGCGCGCGCATTCGTCGAGCACGAGCTGCTGCAGCTGGTCGGCGACGCCGGGCTTGGCGTTCTGCAGAATGATGATCTCGTAGGGTTTGGCGTAGGTGGGTGCGGTGTAGCTCACCACGTTGCCGCCGAGGTCCGCGGCGAGGATGGCCTTTTTGAGCGGGGCCTCGTTGGAGCCGAGGATAGCCTCGAAGAGGACGTCTGCTGCGACGGTGCGCGCCGCGTCGAGCGCGTCGCCTAGCACGTAGGCGATGCCCACGAGGGCGTTTTCCGGCGTGGTGTCCATGCGCACGGTCTTGTGCGCGCACACGACGGGTGCAGGGTTTCCAAGCTCGTTGGGGCCGAGCTCCTCGGGGGATGCGCCTTCGGCGCGGCGGCGCGCGATGCAGACGCTGGCGGCGTTCTCCTGCGAGAGGTAGCGCTCGTCCAGAAAGGCGAGTTCGCGACGGATGTCGGCGAAATCGCCATAGAGCGTGATGTAGCTGTTCGGCAGGTTGTAGTGGCGCGCATGCGTGTCGATGAACTCCTCGTATGTGAGCTCGGGGATGTGGCGCGGGTCGCCGCCCGACTCGCAGGCGTAGGCCGTACCCGGGAAGAGCGCGGCGCACATCGCGTCGTCGAGCACGCTCATGGGGTCGGAAAGCGCGCCTTTCATCTCGTTGAACACGACGCCGTTGTAGCACAGCGTCCCCTCGCGCGGAGTAGCGTTGTCCGGCACGTCAAGCTCGTAGTGCCAACCTTCCTGCTGGAAGATGGACGGCTTCGTGTAGATCGCGGGATTGAGCACCGCGTCCATGTAGACGTCCATGAGGTTCAAGAGATCCTGCTCGTTGGTCGATGCCACCGGGTAGATGGTCTTGTCGGGGTAGGTCATGGCATTCAAGAACGTTTGCATGGAGCTCTTGATGAGGTCGACGAAGGGTTCCTTCACCGGGAACTTGGCTGATCCGCAGAGTACCGAGTGCTCGAGAATGTGGAACACGCCCGTATCGTTTGCGGGCGGGGTCTTGAACGCGATGGCGAATGCCTTGTTCTCATCGTCGCAAGCGAGGTAGAGCAAGCGCGCTCCGCTGGTCGCATGGCGAAGGACGTAGGCGTCGGCGTCGAGCTCGGCGATGGTTTCGCGGCTCTCGACGGTAAAGCCGCAGACGGTGCTTCCGGGTTCGAGCAGGGCGTGCGCCGTCGCGCGCGGATCCGCATGCTCGGTCGAGGGGGTGGGCATATGCGTACTCCTTAGTTTGGCCATCGGCGCGCCTATGGTGCGCGGATGGGATGATGAACATTCACGAGTATACCCATGCGCCAGATTCCGCACGGGGGCGCACGCGGCAAGGGCGTTCGTTCCAGAGCGACCCCAGGGCCGAATGGCTCGATGCTTCGGCGGCAGTGTGTAGCCTGTGTGAAGCTGCGCGCGCCGCCCGCCCGTGCGACATGGCATTACCGAAGGGCGCGCTCCGGCTGGCTAAAGCGCGCCCGGGATTTGCAAAACACTTGCGCTATCCTGCGGAATCTTGAGTTATGGTGAGATGGTGAATCAGAGGGAAGGCGGTGTCATGGGCGAACAGGATATGCGTGACGAGGTACAGGCTGCATCGAAGCGCGAGGTCCGCACACCGGCCCGCTCCACGGCGGATCGTCTGCTCGCCGACACGCATGATGCCGCCGTGCGCTATGCGTCCATCCAGCCGGCTGCAGCGATTCCCGCGCTTGAGAAAGCCGCGGCTCGGGTTCTCTCGCCTGCATCGTCCAGACCGTACGGAACCGATGCCGTCTCTCGCAAGAAGCGCCGCCGGCTGCGCGAGCGCGCAAACGCCGAGAGCGGCCGCCGGATGCTCGCCGGTGTGCTTGCTACGTTCTTCGGCGGCCTGTTCTGGGGCTTTTCCGGCACCTGCGCCGACTTCCTGTTCGAGAACTACGCGGTGGACACCATGTGGCTCATGTGCATGCGCCAGATCACCGCGGGCGCGATGTTCCTCGTCGTGATACTCGCGCGCGCCAAGGATCGCTCTCGTCTGTGGCAGCTCCTTACCAACAAGCGCGACCTGCTCGTGCTCCTCGGGTTCTCCGCCTCGGGCGTGCTGCTCAACCAGTTTGGCTACCTTATGTCGATCCGCATCACCAATGCCGGAACGGCAACGGTCCTGCAATGCCTCCAGCTCGTGATCATCATGGTGTACGCATGCGTCACCACGCACCGCGCGCCGCGCAAGCGCGAGCTCATGGGCGTGGCTCTCGCATTGGTGGGAACGTATCTGCTGGCGACCGGCGGCGACCCCTCGAACCTTTCGATTCCGCCGTTCGGATTGTTCATCGGTTTGATATCGGCGCTCGGCGCGGCGGCGATGTCTATCGTCCCGGTCCGGATCCTGCCCAAGTACGGCGCCGCCGTCGTTACGGGATCGGGCATGCTGATCTGCGGCATCGTGTCGAGCTTGTTCATCCAGCCCTGGGCGCATATGGCGCCGTTCGACGGGATCGGCTGGGGAGCGTTCTTGGTGCTCGCGCTCGTTGGGTCCTGCCTGGCCTACTCGCTCTACATGCAGGGCGTCAAGGACATCGGCTCCATGCGGGCGAGCCTCATCGGCACGGTCGAGCCGGTCTCCGCCGCCGTTACGAGCGCGATCGTCCTCGGCACCGTCTTTACCGGCACCGATATCGTCGGGTTCGCCTGCATCATCATCATGATGGTTCTCACGGTCTAAGGCGGCAGGACAGCTGCGCGCAATTTGACGGGCAGGGTGGCTGCATGCCGGCTATGGCCGCCGTGATGAAGCCCGCGATGATTTTGACGATTTAATAGACAACGTCAACAACGACCTATCTTTTGCTAGCATGGGGCGCCGTTATCGTGCTTGTGAAAGGGGAGTCTGTGGAAGAGACGTCCAAGGTTGAGGAAAGCGCGCGCGTGCAGAGGCCCGGCCGCGTGAAGCGCATCGTCGTTCGCGTGCTCATCGCGCTCGTTGCGCTGGTCATCGTTGCCGTTGGGGCGGTCGCGTTCATGTTCAGGAACGAGATTGCGACGGTCGCGTCCATACAGAAGGTCAACGACTATCCGATGTACACGATGGAGTACAGCGGCGATTACGGTATCGATGAGTTCATCGCCCAGGGTGGCGCCTCAAACGATGCCGAGCTCATCGAGTTCGTGATCCAGCATCTCATGAAGGGCCTGCCGATCACCATCGACCTGCCCGATCTGGCATGCTCCACGTTCAACGCCACCACGCCCGAGGGTGATGCGATCTTTGGTCGCAACTTCGACCTGTCTTACTCGCCGAGCATGCTCGTGCGCACCGACCCCGAGGACGGCTACGCGTCCATCTCCATGGTCAACCTGGGCTTCCTCGGCTACGGCGAGGACAAGCTCCCCGATTCGCCCACCTCGAGCATCACGGCGCTCGCCGCGCCCTACGCGCCGCTCGACGGCATGAACGAGGCAGGTCTTGCCGTGGGCGTTCTGCTCATCGATACCGATCCGACCGACCAGCAGACCGACCGCGTGGATATCACCACCACGACTGCTATCCGCCTCATGCTGGACAAGTGCGCGACGGTCGATGAGGCGGTGGCGCTTCTCGAGCAGTACGATATGCACTCGAGTGCCAACAGCTGCTATCACTTCCAGATCGCCGATGCGAGCGGCGAGACCGTGGTGGTCGAGTACATCGGCAACGAGATGTCGGTGCTCGAGCCCGGTGACGAGACCACGGCTGGCGCCGCTGTCGAGGGACGCACGTATATGGCGGCGACGAACTTCCTGCTCACGCCCGGTGACTACGACTTCGGTAGCGGCCAGGACCGTTACGCCATCTTGGCCGATGGACTCACCGCGGCGGATGGCGTGCTCAGCGAGGATGCTGCGATGGATCTGCTCTCCGCAGTAGCACAGGAGCCGCACATCAACAGCCGCGGCGAGGAGAGCGCCACGCAGTGGTCGGTCGTCTACAACCTTAATGAGCGAACCGCGACGATTGCCGTGGGGATGGATTACGAGAATACCTTCGAGGTCAGCCTGGCCGAGTAGGCGCGGCTACCGCTTCGGCTGGTTGCGGACGCAGCGAGCTCATACCATATCGCTTCACGTTCGAAGGGCTCCACAAGGGGCCCTTCGACGTATTCATCTACATGACGCTTGGAATCAGGATTGGCGTTTGACGGGTGCGGGGCGAATCGCGCTGATGTCGTAGGCGGCGCAACCGCATGCGTGCTAGCATGGGAGCATCGAACGGAGTGCGCGGGCTGGGGCGCCGGTATATTACCGGTGTGAAGTTTGGGCTCGGCGACCCCGCGCGCCGTTCGCCTCGTATTCGCCAGCGAGCCTAGTGAGCGACGGATCGAGGAGGTACCATGACCCAAAAGCTCAAAATCACCCTTGGAGGCGAGACGTACTTCGCCGACCTGCTCTGGCAGGAAGCGCCGCAGACCTGCGAGGCCTTTGCCGCGGCGTGCCCGTTCGAGTCGCGCGTGTTCTCCGCACGCGTCTGCGATGCTGAGGTCACCTATCCCGTGCCCGGCGAGATCGCGGACCTCGACCTCATGGAGAATCCCAAGTTCGAGGAGCCGGCGGGGTCTATCGTGTGGTACGGGGCATGGTCGTGCATCTGCATCTTCTTCGACGAGTGCGAGCCCTACGGTACCTGCAATATGTTCGCGCGCATCTGCGAGGCAGACCGCGAGCGGTTTGCCCGCGCCTGTCGTGCGGTTTGGGATGTGCCGGCGGTTCCCATCTGGAACGAGATCGTCGAGGTAGAGGAAGAGGGGGAGTAGCCATGGCAGCAATCGAATCGCTCGACGGCCTGTCCGCTACCGAGTTGGCGCGCGAGCTGCGTGCGTGCGCAGGCCGCATGATCGCGAACGAGCCCGAGGACATCGTGCGCCTGCGAGCGCGCAAGCTCGACACGGGGCGCGAGTTCTCCGTGTGGGAGTATACGATCGGCTACTGCATGAACCTCTCCGATGTGGCGAGCGTCCTGCGTGATCAAGCGGCGTGTGCCGCGCGCGGCGAGGAAGCGGGCGATGTCGCGACGCTCGCCCGGACCATGGAGCGGCTTTGCATCTGGTACGCCGGCCAGTTTGAGACTACGGGCAAGATGACCGACACCGAGGCGATCCTTACGCGCTGCGCCGCATGCTTTGCCGGGACAGATGACGCGGATGTCTTCTGCGACCTGGCGCGCGGCCTCGAGCGCTACCTGGTGCAGCTCATGTTCTGGGTCGATCGCCAGCTCCCGTGGAGCGCGGTGAGCGACCTGGTGCACGGTTACCGCCTGCGTCAAGCGGCGTCTGCGGAGTAGCAAGCTGCGCGCGGGGCTCGTCGTTGACTCGGAACTTGCTGCCGGGTATCGCGATTCACACGCGGTAGCCGCTTCCAAGGCCATGGTCACGACGAGCCCTGCTCATGTGGTTACTGTTTGCGAAGTTTGCGCCTGCTACAGCCATGCTCGCGAAGTTCTCGATCGTGAAATTCGTGCTCGCACAATCGACGGGCGGTTTTTAGCAAGAGGAGGCCCCGAAAGAGCCCCTCTCTTGCTAAATCCCGCCCGCAGTTTGGAAGCCGTAGATGTGGCCCGCAGTTTGGAAGCCGCAGGTGTGGCCCGCTGATTGGCGGCCGCAGATTGTGGACCGCAGCTTGAAGACGGCCGATTGAGGTCCGTAGCTTGGGGCCCGCAGATCGTGAGCCGCAGAATGCATGGCGCTCCGCTGCGGCGCCAAGCGTACGGTGACTAGGCTGGCAGAATGAGGCTCTCGCCGGTCACACCTCGCCACAGCGTGTGCTATCATTTCGACCAACGCGTTGACGGAGAGGTCGGCACCTCGGATGTCGTGGCGAAGAGAGGGTGGGTCACCGGCTGAGAGCCCGCCCGCTGCGACGAGGAGCCGAGTTCACTCCCGAGCAGCGACCTGAACGGTCGCGCACCGCGCTCGCGAATAAGCGCTGGTGCCGATGCCAGTAGGGAAGCCGCCCGCCCGGGCGACATCGGGCCAAAGGGGGCATGCGGGGTGGACAGCCCGCAGCCAAGCAAGGTGGTACCGCGGATCGAATCCGTCCTTGGGCAGAGCATGCCCAAGGACGGTTTTTTGTTAGAGAGGATGGACACATGGCGTTGATCGACGAATTGGACGCGCTTGAGCGCAAGGCGCGCGAGCTCATCGGCCAAGCCGAGACCGCTGAGAAGCTTGAGAGCGCCCGGGTTGCGCTACTCGGCAAGAAGGGCGAGATCACGGCGCTCATGCACATGATGGGCAAGGTCGCCCCTGAGGAGCGGCCGGTGCTCGGCAAGCGCGCCAACGAGCTGCGTCGCATGGCCGAGGAGCTCTTGCGTGGGCGCACCGAGGACGTCAAGCGACACGCGATGGCGGGCCGCATGGCCGCCGAGGCCGTGGACGTGACCCTTCCGGGCGTGCGCCCCACCATCGGCCACCAGCACCTCATCAACCAGATCAAAGAGGAGATCGAGGACGTCTTCTGCGCCATCGGCTACACCGTGGAGTCGGGTCCCGAGGTTGAGACGAGCTGGTACAACTTCACCGCGCTGAACGCCCCCATGGATCACCCAAGCCGCTCCGCGCGCGACACGTTCTACGTGGTCGACAACGCGTCCGGCTCCGTGCCGCATCCCGAGGAGCATGCGCACGGCGAGTCCGATGTGCTCCTGCGCACGCAGACCTCCGGCGCGCAGATCCACATCATGGAGCACCAGAAGCCGCCCATCTACGCCATCGTGCCGGGCACCGTCTACCGTCCCGACACGGCAGATGCCTGCCACCTGCCCCAGTTCAACCAGGTTGAAGGCCTTGTGGTAGACGAGGGCATCACGTTTGGCGACCTCAAGGGCACGCTCGATTACTTTGCCAAGTGCATGTTCGGTGCCGACCGCAAGACGCGCTACCGTCCGCACTTCTTCCCCTTCACGGAGCCGAGCTGCGAGCTCGACGTGTCGTGCAACGTGTGCGGGGGCAAGGGCTGCAGCTTCTGCAAGCACAGCGGTTGGATCGAGATCTTGGGTTGCGGCATGATCGACCCCAACGTCCTCATCAACTGCGGCGTCGACCCCGAGCGCTACACGGGCTTCGCCTTTGGCATCGGCGTCGAGCGCGTGGCGGCGCTTCGCTACGACCTGCCCGATCTGCGCACGCTCATGACGGGCGACATGCGCTTCTTGGCTCAGTTCTAAAGGGGGAGAGACATGCGCGTTTCCTATAGCTGGCTGAAGGACCTCATCGACGTCTGCGAGACGCCCGACGAGCTCAGCCGTGAATTCATCCGCACCGGCACCGAGGTCGAAGCGATCGATGCGGTGGGCCAATCGTTCGACAACATCGTGACCGCTCAGGTGCTCGAGAAGGTGCCCCATCCGGATTCCGACCACATGTGGGTCACGAAGGTCGACGTGGGCCGCTTCAACCTTGGCGAGAATGGCGAGCCCGAGCCCTTGCAGATCGTCTGCGGCGCACAGAACTTCAATGCGGGCGATCACATCGTGACCGCGCTCGTGGGAGCTGAGCTGCCAGGCGACATCAAGATCAAGAAAAGCAAGCTGCGCGGCGTCGTGTCGTGGGGCATGAACTGCTCCGCGCGCGAGCTGGGGCTCTCGGGTGACCATTCGGGCATCATGATCCTGCCCGAGGACGCGCCGGTGGGCGTGCCCTTCGCCGACTACCTGGGAACCGCGGACGTGGTGCTCGACTGCGAGATCACGCCCAACCGCCCGGACTGCCTCTCGATGATCGGCATCGCGCGCGAGGTGGGCGCGATCTTCGACCGTGACACCCATATCGAGCTGCCTGCAATCAAGCGCGAGGTGGGCCGTCCTACCGCCGAGGAGGTCTCGCTCGAGATCGCCGATGCGGGCCTGTGCGACCGCTACGTCGCGCGCATCGTGCGCAACGTGAAGGTGGGTCCCTCGCCCGACTGGATGGTCGAGCGCCTTGCTGCCGCCGGCGTGCGCTCCATCAACAACATCGTGGACATCACGAACTACGTCATGATGCTCACCGGCCAACCGCTCCACGCATTTGACCTCGATACCTTTGCCGAGCGTGATGGGCATCGCCGCGTGGTGGTGCGCGCCGCGCGCGAGGGCGAGGTGTTCCAGACCCTCGATGGCCAGGAGCGCGTTCTCGATGCGGGCATGGGCCTCATCACCGACGGCGAGCGCCCCGTGGCACTTGCTGGCGTGATGGGCGGCATGGACTCCGAGATCGAGGACGACACGCGCGACGTGCTGGTGGAGAGCGCCTGCTTCGACTCGGGCCGCACCTCCCATACGAGCCGCGACCTGCAGCTCATCTCCGAGGCGTCGATTCGCTTCGAGCGCCAGGTGGACGAGGCGGGTTGCGTCGACGTGGCGAATCTCACCTGCGCGCTCATAGAGGAGCTCGCCGGTGGCGAGGTCGCCCCGGGCTACGTCGACCTGTATCCTGAGCCCAAGGAGCGCCCCAGCATCACGCTGCGCCAGGGGCGTGTGGAGCTCATCTGCGGTACCGCGATCGACCCTGCGTTCACCGAACGCGCCCTCACGCGTCTGGGCTGCACGGTGGAGCGTGCCGCCGAGGACGGCGAGCCGGTGTTCCATGTTGTGCCGCCCACGTTCCGCCCCGACCTTGAGCGCGAGATCGACCTCATCGAGGAGGTTCTGCGCCTGTGGGGCATGGATCGCGTGGAGGCGACGATCCCCGCTGCCCGCAATCACATCGGCGGGCTCACGCACGACCAGCGCCAGATGCGCCGCGTGGGCGCCATCCTGCGCTCCTGCGGCCTCAACGAGACCACGACCTACTCCTTCGCCGCGCCGGGCGATCTCGAGAAGACGCGCATGAGCGCCGAGGGCCGCGGTGTACCGGTGGTCCTCATGAACCCGCTCGTTGCCGAGCAGACCGAGATGCGCCGCTCGCTGTTGCCGGGCCTGCTGCAGTCGGTCGCCTACAACGAAGCGCACGGCACCGCTAACGTGCACCTTTATGAGATCGGCACGCTCTTCCACGGCCGTGAGAACGCGAGCCTTCCCAAGGAGCGCAAGTCGCTCGCCGGCGTGCTCGCGGGCGCTTGGGGCGACGACACCTGGGCGCAGCGCCACGAGCCGCTCCGCTTCTTCGACGGCAAGGGCATCGTGGAGGAGCTCCTCGCCCAGCTGCGCGTCGAGAAGGTCCGCTTCCGTCCCGTCGAGGGCGACGCATATGCGTTCCTGCAGCCTGGCCGTGCTGCCGAGGTGCTCTCGGGCGGCACGGTGCTCGGCTGGGTCGGCGAGATCCACCCCGAGGTGCGCGACGCCTACGACATCTCGACTCCGGTGACCGCTTTTGAGCTCAACCTCGACACGGTGCTTCGCGAGGCGCATGACCAGGCGGCGTATCGCAGCTACTCGACCTACCCTGCGGTCGAGATGGACCTCGCCATCGTGGTGGACGAGGACATAACCTGCGAGACCCTCGTGCAGCGTCTGAGTTCTGCCGGCGGCAAGCTCCTGCGCGACGTGCGCCTGTTCGACGTCTACCGCGACGAGGAGCGTTTGGGTGCCGGTAAGAAATCGATGGCGTTCTCGCTCACCTATCGAGCCGACGACCATACGCTCACCTCGGATGAGGTCGAGAAGGTCCACGGCAAGCTCGTGACCAAGGTGTGCAAGGCTACGGGCGGCGAGGTGCGCAGCTAACGCTGCCACCTAGCGGCTCGTCTGCGCTGCCACCCAACGCGCGCGTGATATAACTGGCTTATTCAACAGGCTCACGGGTAGTTTGCTCGTGAGTCTGTTAGGCTTCTTTTGGACGTGCTGTTCTTATGCGGAGACGTTGATGCCCAGTTGGAACATTCATATCGCTCAGGCGGAGAGGGTCTTCTCCCAGAAGGGATCTGTTGCCCGCGCCGTCCGCGACCGCAACGCGTTCCTCTTTGGGTGCTTCGTGCCCGATATCTACGTGGGCTACATGGTGCCGGCGGTCGAGCTGCCCATCGCCTACCGCATCACGCATCTCGCCGCTCCGGCGCACATCCCCAAGCCACGCGAGCGCGAATTCTGGGAGACCTACGTGGCTCCGGCAGCCAAGCGGGCGGGGATCGCCCGGGATGCCGTCGAGCGAGCGGGCGACGCGTCAGCAGGTGCCGCGGACACCTCGGATCTTATCCTGCCGGCGTCTCTCAAAGCGGAAGCCGAGCGCGTGAGCAGGGTCCATTACCCTCAGCGCTACGAGGGGGTACCCGAACCGCCTTCTGTCGCCTGCGCTGCCGATACACACGTGGACGCCGAGGCGGTGGCGCAGTCCGTCTTCGACCTCGTGCTGGGCACGTGGTTGCATCTCGTTGCGGATAACCTCTGGAACACCAGGGTGAACGAGTTCCTCGACGCCATAGGTGGCAAGCCGAGCGAGGAGTTTCGCATCAAGAAGCAGGACGACTTCGACTTGTTTGGGAAGGCGCTCCCTATCGACTCGCTGCCGCGGGTGACCCCTCGTCTCGTTGCCGCTGCCGCGGCGTTTCCCCAGTATCCGATCGAGGAGACCGAGGTACGCTCCACCATTGGCGTGGCCCATGAGATCGTGCGCACGAACCATGGGGATAGGCATCCGACGTATCGCCTGCTCACGGAGGAGTTTTTCGCGCAGGTTTTCGCCGAGTCGGTCGCGCTGCCCGATCGGCTGCTTGCGGAGCGCCTGGGCTGAGCAACGAGCAGGGCCTCTCTTCTGCAAACTGATCCGGATGGTTGGGCGGGAAGCTGCCCCGAAGGAGCCTGAATAAAGAGCAGAATCCCGTACCGCTGCGGTTGGGCGGGTAAGCTCCAGCCCGTTTGCAGTCGAGAGATGCCTCATTTCGGCGATTCGTCGCTCTTGGCGGTGGTCGCGCCGGGAATCATCGAGTATAGGAGGCGTTGCTCATTATGAACTTGCAGGTACACGACTTGCCTCTCTGCAGCCTACTCGGCTGATAGGCGAACAACCACCGCCAAAATGCTCGAAGATCCACGCGCTTACCTCGAGTGCGCGCGAATGAGAGTCCCTGCGCGTTCTTGAGGATAATCAACTATGCGTTGTGGCAGGGCCGCAACAAAAAAACCGGCGCAACGGAAAAACGTTGCGCCGGGAAAAGGCCGATGCAGTTTCGAGCGCGCGGGCTTAGCGCACCTCGGCCACGTAGACCACGTTGGTGGAGCTGACCTTGCCGTCGCCAAGCGTGGAGTTGACGGAGGTCTTGGGATCGCCGACGGTCACGACGGTGACGTCGCCCGCATCGACGTAGCCGCGCTCCTTGGCGGAATCGATCGCCTTGGCCACGGTGTCATCGACGCTGCCCTGGGTGATGGCGGCCAGGTGCGGCTCGACGCCCCAGTACATGATCATCTTCTGGACGGCCCACTGGTGACGCGAGAACGCGACGACCGGCGTGTTGGAGCGGAAGTGCGAGATGAGGCGCGCGGTGCGGCCCGTGGTCGTGGGGACGATGATGCACTTGGCGCCCACGGTGGTGGCCATGTTGACCGCAGAGAGGCCCACGACGTTGTTGACCACGCGGACGCCCTTGCTGCCCTCGGGCACCTTGAGCTCGGCGTGCGGCGCCAGGTGCTGCTCGGTCTCGTGGGCGATCTGCGCCTGCATGCGCACGGCCTCGACGGGATAGCTGCCAGCAGCGGTCTCGCCGGAGAGCATCACGGCGTCGGTGCCGTCGTAGATGGCGTTCGCGACGTCGGCGACCTCGGCGCGCGTGGGGCGCGGGTTGCGGATCATGGAGTCGAGCATCTGCGTAGCGGTGATGACCGGCTTGTACGCAGCGTTGCACTTCTTGATCATCTTCTTCTGCAGGTGCGGCACCAGCTCGGGTGCGATCTCGATGCCCAGGTCGCCGCGGGCGATCATGATACCGGTCGAAGCCTTGAGGATCTCATCGAAGTTCTTGACTCCCTGAGCGCTCTCGATCTTGGAGAAGATGCCCACGTACTCGCCGTTGTTGGTATCGCAGAGCTCGCGGATTTCACGGACGGCGTCGCCGCTGCGAATGAAGGAGGCGGCGATGTAGTCGATACCCTCGGAGAGGCCGAAGAGGATGTCCTCGCGGTCTCGCTCGGTGATGGCGGGCAGGCCGATCTCGACGTTGGGGAGGTTCACGCCCTTGCGCTCGCCGATCTCGCCGTTGTTCTTGACCACGCAGTGCATGTCTTGGCCGTCAACGCTCTCGACGACGAGCTCGACGATGCCGTCGTCGATAAGGATGCGCGAGCCGGGCTCGACCTCGGCGGGCAGGTTGATGTAGTCGAGACTGATGTGGGAGCTATCGCCGAGCCAGTCCTCGCTGGTGGGCTGAGCGGTCACCACGATTTTGTCGCCGGTCTTGACGGAAATCTTCTGATGATCCTTAAGCAGGCCGGTGCGGACCTCGGGACCCTTGGTGTCGAGCAGGATGCCGATGGTCATATCGAGCTCGTCGGCGATGCGGCGGACGCGCTCGATGCGCTCATGGTGCTCCTCATAGGAACCATGGCTGAAGTTGAAGCGGGCAACGTTCATGCCCGCCTTCATCATCTCGCGCAGCACATCGTCGTTGTCACAGGCCGGACCCATCGTGCAGACAATCTTGGTGCGTTTATACATGCAGACCTCCAAAAGTAGCGTTCTGCCGATACAACAGGTTCGTTGCAAGCGATTATAGGAGGAAACGTTCTGCAGTAAAACCACTTATCCGACAAAATATGCCGATTACCGATTGGTTATGGATAAAAAGTGTAGAAACGTTTTCAAATTGCGAACACTACTTTACATCATCCTGACATTGAGACTTTTGGGGCGAGCGCGTCTCACGGACGGGACAGGCTGCCCCTTGAAGGTGGAGAGGCCGAGCCGGCTATCCCGGACTAGCTATCCCCAGGCATAGCAGAAGGGCAACCGACCCCGTTTCCGACGGCCCTATTGCAGCAGGCCGTAGAGCGTCGTCCGCGATATGCCCAAGCTCTTGGCAGCATGAGATTTGTTCCCATCGTGCTGGGCGAGGACCGCGCGGGCGATGTCGCGGTTGATCTCGGCAAGCGGCCTATCAAGGTCCAGCTGCGTGCCGCCTTCGCTCGGGGTCGCTTTCTCGGAATACCTCCGCATGTTCGAGAGCCCGTCGGCTACGTCGTTCGTCGTTATGATGCCGCTGGTATTTGCCGCAAAGAGCCATTTGACAACCCAGAAGAACTCTGTGACGTCGCCCTCCCATCCCTGCTCGAGCAAGAGGTCGTTCGCCTGGGGTGCGATAACCGGTGCCTCCCGTCCGGTGCTGCCCGCCAGAAAGGTGAGGTAACGGGGCGCGGCGAACGGCAGCACGCTCCATGTGCGCACGGGTGGGACCATGAGGGTGCTACAGCCCGCCGCTTCGACGAAGGCGGGAAGCTCCTGCGCGCTCAGACCGTCTGAGGAAGCCGAATCGGTGAAGATCACCCGGCAGCGCTTCGCGAGCTGCGTCTGGTTGATGGTCGCGGCGAGCTGCGTGCGCCAATGTGCGTCGAGCGCATCGATCTTCCTGAATAGCAGCGTGGCATTCGATCCGTAGAGTGGGGAGCGGTGGCTGTTCATCAAGAAGTCCCAGCTGCGCTCCGTTAGCAGGCTGCAGTCGACGATGGTGAGTGGGCGGCTGGCCTGCTCGCTCAGGAGGTAGATGAGCTTGGCGCAAAACAGCTCTGCCCCGCCCTTGGCTCCGGTGACGAGCACCGGCTTGGGCTGTGCCGCGGCGGGTTGCGCGAGCGCCTCGAGCACGAGTTCTGCCTGTATGGCGTGGAGCGGATCGGCTTGCATCTCGGTGCGAATGTCATCGGCGTTTTTGTATTGGATTCCGGTGATGCGGCTTTCATTGGGCGTGATCACCGAGGTGATGGCGAAGACCGTTCCATCACCTCCGCTCAGCGGGTTCGTCGTGATGGTGTACAGAAGGCCCTCGCGCTGGATCACGAAGCGCTTCGGCGGAGCGGATGTCATGCGGGCCTGCAGGTCGGGCAGGATGGCGCGGTCGTGCGCGGCGAGGTTGGAGAATACGATGCGCCGGTCGTTGCCAAAGGCGACGAATGTGACGTCACTGGCCTGGAGGATGTCTCGCAACAGCTGGTTGCCGGCGGCGAGCGACGCCTGCTGCTCGCAGACGGCGACGGCTCGCTCGAATGCGTCGCGGATGCCGCTTTTGCCAGAGACGAGCAAGTGGGCTGGGAGCCCCATGTCGCAGGCTATGGTGTAGGAGCGGACGTCGCACAGCACGACCTCGTAATCGTTTCTTGCGATGTCGGCCAGGGCACCGGGCATTTCGTCTTCGAAATCAACGCCGTAGATATCTATGTCGAAGGGGAAGAAGGGGTCGAGCTCGCGGGCGTTGCGCAGCACGTTGCGAAAGCCCACAAGCGCAACCGCGTCGACGCCTTCGGGCACTTTGCGGAGCATGCGAAGCAGCTCGGGGATCGTGAGCTCGATTTCTATGACCGGCAGCGAAAGCTCATCCTCGAGGAGCTGTGCCGTGCCTCCGCGCGAGACGACCACGTCGAAGTTGAGGTGGAAGACCGACAGCGCGCTTTCGAGGCCGCTCTCGATGTCGCCGGTCTCTATGGAGAAGTCCGTGTCGGGAAACTCCTCGGCAACCGCTTTGAGCTCGGGGACCATCTCGGGATATGGGGCGACGACGAGGATGCGCGCCTGCGCCATGCGAACCACCGCCTTCGTGCAGCTTTGTCCGAACCAGGTAACTGTCCATATTATGAACAACTCTGGACGGAAAGATTGTACGGAATCTGAACAGATTTGACCTCGTGCAAGATGTAACGCGATGGGGCGAATGCCGATACTTGCAACCATACGAGAAGAAGGGAGGGTGGCCTCATGGAGATACTGCTTATCGCGGACGACCTCACCGGCACGCTTGATGGCGCCGCAGCGCTTGTGGGCGCAGGCGTCGATGTGTGCACGCGCATCGATTTCCAGAACGGGGCCGGGCTCCCCACGACGAACGCCGCTGTCCTTGCCGTGAACGCCGACACGCGCCACGTTGCCCCGGCGGTTGCGCGGGAGCGCGTCGCGCGCATCGTGGCGGCTGGTCGGGCTGCGGGTGCGCGAGTCATCATGAAGAAGACCGATTCCGCCCTGCGGGGCAACATCGGTTCCGAGCTCGCCGGCGTGCTCGATTCCGTGCCGGGGGCAGGTCCCATCCGCTTCATGCCAGCGTTTCCGGCGATGAAGCGCGTGACCAAGGGCGGTATCCAGTACATCGAGGGCGTCCCGGTCAACGAGAGCGTCTTTGGAAGGGACCCCTTTGAGCCCGTCACACGTTCCAGCGTGCGCGAGATCATCGCTTCCCAGGTGTCCGAGCTTTCGGTCAGCTGTCGTTCCATGGACAAGGCGCTCGAGGAAGATGCCGGTAGCGCAGACGTGATCGTCTACGACGCCGAGTCTGACGAGGAGATGTCCCGCTGCTGTCGCGAAGCGCTCGATGGCGCCTCGCCTGTGCTGCTCGCGGGTTGCGCGGGCCTCGCTCAGGCGCTCGCAAGCGTGCTCGGCGAGCTCGGCCATCTCAGCGCGACCCGTTACCCCGGTCGCGGCCCGGGCAACCTGCTCGTCTTCTGCGGCAGCGTGAACGAGGTCTCGACCTCGCAGTGCGCCTATGCGCGCGAGACGGGGAATCCCTCGTTCTCCCTCCCCGATGAGAGCAAGTTCTATCCCGAGTGGGTTGAGAGCGACGCGTTCAAAGCTTTTGAGAGCCAGATTGCCGAGAGCTGGCGCACGAACGCGCTCACCGTCATCGAATCCGGTGCGCGCTTCGATCCCAATGTCCTGCCTGGCGTGCACTACACCGGCACCACCGAGGACCTGCGCTGCCTGGTCTCGCGCAACCTCGGTCGCATTCTCAAGCATCTGGCGCACGGCTCCTGTCTCGTATTCGTCATGGGCGGGGATGTGTTCCTCAGCTTCCTGGAGGAGATGGGCGTGACGAGCATCTCCTTGGTGGCGGAGGTCGCTACGGGCGTGGTGATGTCCGAGTTCATGTACGAGGGCTCGCCCGTGCGCGTCATCTCGAAATCCGGCGGCTTCGGCGAGCCGGATCTGTTCGTCTCGCTTGCATGCAGGCTCGCGCAGGGCAGCGCCCCGGCGCGCAACACTGCATCATCGTCCGTTTCATCTTCACCGGTATCGTCTCAAAAGCCCAAGAAAGAAGAGGTGTTGATAGCATGCTCCAGTCCTATTGCCTAAAACTTCCCACCGCGGTGTATGCAGGTGAGGGAGCCCTCGAGAAGCTCGATGGGATCATTGCCTCCCGTGAACCCAAGAAGGTCGCGCTGTTCTGCGACAAGAGCATCTTCGATTTGGGCCTTACCGACCAGGCTCGCAAGATCATCGAGGCGCGCGGCATCGAGGTTGCCGTCCAGAGCGACCTTGCCATCGAGCCCACGTACAGCGAGGTCCAGGCGACCGTCGACTGGTTTGCTGGCGAGGGCGCCGATTTCATCCTCGCCATCGGCGGCGGCTCGGTCATGGATGCGGCGAAGCTCGTGAGCGTGCTCGCCACGTCCGAGTACACCGTGCATGATCTGCTGGATAACCCCGCGCTCGCGCGCAAGCAGGTCTATACCGTGATGGTTCCCACCACCGCCGGCACCGGTGCCGAGGCCACGCCCAACGCCATCGTGGCCGTGCCCGAGGACGAGCTCAAGGTGGGCATCGTGAACGACGCGATGATCGCCGACGCGGTGATCCTCGAGGCGGACATGATCAAGAACCTGCCGCGCAAGATCGCAGCCGCCACGGGCATCGACGCGCTCTGCCACGCAATCGAGTGCTACACCTCCACGAAGGCAAACCCCATGAGCGATACGTTCGCGCTCGAGGCCTTCGACCTCATCATCAACAACATCGAGCGCGCCTGTGACGACCCCGAGGCGCTCGACGCCAAGCGTGCCATGCAGCTCGCGAGCTTCTATGCCGGTATCGCCATCACGGCGTCGGGTACTACCGCGGTGCATGCGCTGAGCTATCCGCTCGGTGGCAAGTATCACGTCGCGCACGGCGTGTCGAACGCGATCCTGTTGAGCCCCGTCATGCACTTCAACGAGCCTGCCATCGCCGAGCGCCTGGCTGCGGCCTATGATCGCGCGATCCATGCGGGCGCCGCGACCGTCGAGGAGAAGGCAGCCGCTGTGATCGAGCGCATGGATGCGATCGTGGAGCACCTTGATATCCCCAAGAAGCTTGGCGAGTTGGGTATCGAGGGCGTTCCGATCGACCAGCTCGCCGAGGCGGGCATGAGCGTCCAGCGCCTGCTGGTGAACAACATGCGCGAGGTCACGCTCGAGGATGCCAAGGCCATCTACGCGCAGATCCTCTAGGCAGCGCATACGGGTGTCCAAGAATAGAAAGGTGGTAGTGTCGGCCATGGCTGATATGAAGAAGGTAGAGATCAAAGGCATCATCGTTCCTATCGTGACGCCGATGAACGACGATGAGACCGTCAACCTCGATGAGTTGCGCCGCCAGGTCGAGCGCCAGATCGAGGCGGGCATCCACGGCATCTTCCCGTTCGGCACCAACGGCGAGGGCTACATCCTCTCCGGTGAGGAGAAGAAGGCCGTGCTCGAGACGGTCATCGACCAGGTGGCGGGCCGCGTCCCGGTGTACGCCGGCACGGGCTGCATCTCCACCAAGGAGACCATCGAGCAGTGCAAGATGGCCGAGGCTGCCGGCGCGGACATCCTGTCCGTCATCACGCCGAGCTTCGCGAAGGCCTCGCAGCACGAGCTCATCGTCCACTACACGAAGGTCGCCGAGGCAGTGCCCAGCATGCCGATCGTGCTCTACAACATCCCGGCTCGTACGGGCAACGCCATCGAGCCCCAGACCGTGGTGGAGCTCGCCCAGGTCGACAACATCGTGGGAGCCAAGGATTCCTCGGGCGATTGGGACAACCTCTCTGCCTACATCGACCTCACCAAGGATATGGACTTCGGGGTGCTCTCGGGCAACGACGCGCTCATCCTGAAGGCGCTCCAGCGCGGTGCCAAGGGCGCCATCGCCGGCTGCGCCAACGTGTATCCCAAGAACATGGTGGGCATCTACGAGAACTGGGCCGCCGGCAACCTCGATCAGGCCGAGACTTGCCAGGCCGCCGTGGCGCCGCTGCGCGACTGCTTCAAGTACGGCAACCCCAACACCGTGGTGAAGACCGCGGTCAAGCTGCTCGGCTATCCCGTGGGCAGCTGCCGCGCCCCGTTCAACTACCTGTGCCCCGAGGGCATGGAGGCGCTTGCCGCCACGCTCGAGGCAGACCGCGCGAAGGGGATGTGCTAGCCATGACGAACACCGAGCTGCCCATCGTCGCTATTACCATGGGCGACCCCGCCGGCAACGGCCCCGAGATCACCGTCAAGGCTCTCGCCGACGCCTCGCTCTATGAGCGCTGCCGCCCCATCGTGGTGGGTGATGCCAAGATGATCGAGCAGGCGAAGGCTTTCGTGAATCACCCCGAGATCCGCGTGAACCCGGTCACGAGAGTCGCGGACGCCATGTTCGAGGCGGGCACTATCGATGTGTTCCACATGGACCTCATCGAGGACGTTGCCTCGTTCAAGCTGGGCGAGGTCTCCGTCGAGGGCGGCAACGCCGCCTTCCAGAGCGTGAAGCGCACCATCGAGCTCGCTATGGCGGGCGAGGTGGACGCCACCGTCACCAACGCCCTCAACAAGGAGGCCATGAACCTGGCGCTCGAGCCCCAGGGTATGCACTTCGACGGGCACACCGAGATCTACGCCACTTACACGAACACCAAGAGCTACACGATGATGCTCGCACACCATGATTTTCGCGTGGTGCACGTGTCCACGCACTGTTCGCTGCGCGAGGCATGCGACCGGGTGAAGACGCCGCGCGTGCTCGAGGTTATCAAGCTCGGCTGGCAAGCGTGCCGCGACCTCGGCATCGAGTCGCCCAAGATCGCCGTCGCCGGCCTCAACCCGCATGCGGGCGAGCACGGGCTCTTTGGCGACGAGGAGATCAACGAGATCATCCCCGCCATCGAGCTCGCTCAGGCGGAGGGCATCGATGCTGTGGGCCCGTGCCCGCCCGACAGCGTGTTCTCAGAGATGAACGGCGGTTGGTACGACATGGTTGTGTGCATGTACCACGACCAGGGCCACATTCCAACCAAGACGCTCGGCTTCGTTTACGACCGTGAAGCGGGTGGCTGGAAGGCGGTCGAAGGCGTGAACATCACGCTCGGTCTGCCCATCATCCGCACCTCGGTGGACCACGGCACGGGCTTTGCCCTTGCCGGCAAGGGGACGTCCAACGAGCTCTCACTCGTGAACGCAATAGATTACGCACTGCGTATGGCGAGAGGAAGGGGGTAGTCGCCAATCGCGGCTGCGGGGCCACAGGTGTGGAAGCGTATGACCCCGCAGACCATAAGGTGGGTCGCATTACTTAGGAGACAATTACGACCCAGCCTGATTCTTACACATTCGATTCGTAAGGAAAGGGGAATACGATGACATTGCAGATGATTCTTGCTCTGGCGATTCTCGTCATCATGATCGTTCTCATCATGACGGATGCCCTTCCATTCGGTGCACCGCCCATCTTGGCGTGCTGCCTGCTCGTCGTTGCAAGCTCGATATTCGGGGCTGATTGGGAGGTCCAGTGGGACATCCCGTATGCGTTCGCCGGCTTCACCAACTCCACGGTGTGGATGGTCGCGTTCTTCATGGCGGTCATTGCTGCCCTGCAGAAGACGCGCTTCATCGATAAGTTGAAGGACGTTATGCTCAACCTCGTGGAGAAGGGCGGCTTCAAGAGCTATGTCCTGCTCCTCATCGTGGTCATGCTCGGCGCTATCCTCATGGGTAACACCACGGGCTACTACATGCTCGTGCTCACGCTCGTTGCCACCATCCCGTATAACGAGAAGCTCCCGACCTCGAAGCTTCTCATGCCGCTCGGCTTCGCTACCGGCAACGCGCTCATCCCTGTGAACGTAGCCATCTATTACGGCATCGCCGTGAGCGTCCTCGAGGCCGCTGGCGTCGAGCAGATGCCCGAGATGTTCGGCATCTCCGTCATGATTTTCTTCGCATCCATCGGCTTCTTGCTCTGGTCGATCGTGGGCTACAAGCTCCTCCCCGACCATCCGCTCGCCGAGGACGCTGCTCAGGGCAGTGACGGCGCCGCCAAGTCGAACGCCTCTACGCTCACCAGCGCCCAGGAGTGGCTCGCCATCATCATGTTCGTCGTCAGCGTCGTGGGCATGATGTTCGCCAACGATCTGGGCAACATCGCTTACGTGCTCCCGGGCATCTGCGCCTTCGTACTGCTTTTCGCCAAGGTCATCAACTTCAAGGAGATGCGTGACGGCCTGTTCTCGCCCCTCATCCTCATGATGGGCGGCGTGATTCCGGTCGCTAACGCCCTTGCCGACTCCGGTTTCACCGCCATGATCGGTAACGCCGTCGCCAGCGCCATGGGTGGGGCCATGCCCGGCTTCGTGGTCGTGCTCGTCTTCTGCGTGCTCACCTCGGTCTGCGCAACCTTCACCGGTTCCAACATGGGCTCCGTCTTCATCTTCGCGCCCATCGCGGTCGCTACCTGCCAGTCCCTCGGCCTGAGCCCGCTTGCCGCCGCTGCTGCGGTGACCATGGCCGGTTGGTCCGGCGGATTCATGCCGATCGACGGCCTGCCTGCGCTCATCTTGGGTATGGGCAACTACACCATGGTCGAATTCTGGAAGTACTCGGTCCCCATGTACATCGTGAAGATCGTCTTCCTCGCTCTTGGTGCCACTATCGCCTTCCCGATGTAGCCTTACCCACCGCGCCCCGTTCGACCTCGTCGTGCGGGGCGCTTTCTATCTCGATAGGGCCTGATGCGCCATGTGGCATGTCTCCGGGCCCAACTACCCTCAAGTGGGAGGAGGATGCAAAATGCCAGAACAACCTCGCTACGTCTATATTTCCACTAAGGCGTCGATCGATCCGGTAAAGACCGTCATCGTGTTCCCGCCGGCGGACCAGGCGCGTACGGTTGGAGATGCCGAGTCGTTTGCCCGCCGGTCCGGTTGGGTCGACGCTGTCGAGGACGATGCGTCGGTTCTGATGGTCGCCGTTGCAGGCGATGGTTGGGATGCGTGCCCAGCGGATATGCCCATGAGGCTCTATCAAGAGAATCGTCGCAGCTTCAAAGCGGTTGGGACCGGGAGTGCCGCCGCAGGCGGGTCGCTCTGGGCGTGGGAAACGCTTATCTACCTAGTCGGATACGGCGACGGCGCTACATTTGCGGGCAACTACCAGCTTTCATGCCCCGGTTTTGCCGCGGCAAGCGTGCTTGTCGACGGCTCAGCGGATGCTCTCGGTGCGCTGGACGAGCCGTCAGAGCACTGGCTCGTCAATAACCCGAGTGATTACAACGTCAAGAACCGTGATATCCCCATCGCGGCATGGTTCATGGGCACCGGTAGCGCGCAGGCAATGCTCGACCATGCGATCGCGGTCGATGCGGCAGAACCGGCGGGCGACATCGAGGTAGCCGGGCACCCCACGAGGGTTCTCGCTAACCCCGAAAACGCCGGCATGCAGATTCGTGTGACGCCGGGTCTCACGGGCGAGGACCCGGTGATCGCAAATGCGGGCATGGACTTCTTCTGCCGCGTGATCCGCTGGAAGAACGGGCCGGATGGATCGCTCGCCCCGCGTCGCACCAAAGACGAGTTCTGTCATGACGGAACCTATCTCCATGACGAGGTCATCCATGGTGGAGAGCGTTATCACTACGCCGTTTATCTACCCAAGGGCTTCAAGCGCGCCCAAGCGCGCAACTTATCGCTCGTGATATCGATTCATGGGCGAGGCGAACCCACTTGGATTTTCGCCGAGAAAAACGGCTGGGAGCGACTGGCCGATGAGACGCGCGCTTTCGTGGTCATGCTGCCCGACTCCCCGGGCAACGTCTGGTCTGAGGAGCGGGATGCGCCAGCGCTCGCCAAGATGGTCGAGCAAACGATCGACTCCTTCGGGCTGTGTCGCGAACGCACCTTCATTACGGGCTTCTCGAATGGCGCGGTGTTCACCTGCCAGATGGCATCGCTGTACCCGAGCTCTTCACGGCTGCGTCGCCGTGGAACGGTCCGAGCCTTGAAGCGATCGTTTCGGGTGGGCTGGGAAGATTCATCTTTGCGCCGGGCTTCGCCGACGCCGGCTACGAGGTCCCGTTCTGGATTGCTGCCGGCGATGCCGATGATAAGGCGGGGGAGCTCGCAACCGAAGATGTTGACGTGGTGCTCGCCGCTAACGGGTGCAGCCGCTCGACGGCGAAGAAGCTCGATTCCGCGCAGGTCTATGCTGCGAGCGATGGGTACCAGGAGGGCGAGCGCTTCGACACGATCGAATACCGCAACGACGCGGGTGTCGCGATGGTGGCGCAGACCCGTATGAAGAACATGCCGCATGGCGCCATCGTGGACGAGGCGCGTGCAGCATGGGAGTTTATGAAGCGCTTCCGGCGCCCGCGGGGCTCCAAGCGCGTGGAGGTGGTGTAGATGATGGATCCGATCATCCAGTTCTCGCAGCATGGAGGAGAGCTGGTAGAGGTTACTGTACCGGGTGCCGTCGTGGCGGTTCCCAACCCTGAGAACGAGGTCGATGCTGCAGCGGGCATCGAGCGTACCATGTGCGTGTACATCCCCAAGTCGGGTGTACCGCATCCCAAGCAGGCACAAGTGCTCATGGTGCTGCGGGATGGCAATGACCTTGCTAGCGCTCAGCAGACGCTTGCGGACCTTGGCATCGCGGAGCTCGCGGAACGTGAGCACGTGATCGTGGTTTTCCCCAACCCCCTCGACGACGGCTGGAACTACACCCAGGATGCAGGGCACGACGATGACACGCAGTTCATCGTGCGCTGCTTTGCCGTGCTCAAACCCACGGTCGGCGTCTCGGGCTTCAACGGAATGATTTTCCATTTGGCGTGCTCGCCTGAGGCTTCGGCTGTGGTGTGGGCGCTTGCAGCCGAGCATCCGCTCGATGCCGCTGCAGTCATGCTCGGCGCATTCCCCGAGGACTTCGCGCCTGCTGTTGGCAAGGGTGCCGAGCAGGTCGCCTGGCTTTACGAGCACAACGCCGCCGTCGAGGAGGCGCTTGCCAAGGTGAACGGTGCGGATGCGAGGGTCGAGGAGTTGGATGGGCGCGTCTGCCATGTGCAAGCAGAGAACCCCAACGTCACCTATCACGTGAGCGACAAGGGCCTCGATGCAGCGGAGGTCGAGGCGGCATGGGCGCACATGTTCGCCGGCTGCCGTCGCTGGCGCAACGATGATTCCGGCACCTACCAGGCGCGTATAGATTTCGAGGGCCGCGGATTCACCCCTCATGTTCAGGATACGTCGCTCGGGCTTGCGGACGGTCTGCCGCGTACCTGGTTCGAGTATGTTCCTCCTCAGTTGCGCGGGACCACCGATCCCGTGCCGCTGGTCTTCTACTTCCACGGCATCAACTGCTGCGGGCTGTATGGCGCTGAACAGAGTGGTTGGGCGGATATCGCCGATCGTGATGACGTTATCTGCGTTTTCCCCGACGCGACGGTGGAGATGCGCTGGAATGCATGGGCGGACTCCCGTATCCCTACGGATATCGACTTCGTGCTCGCTCTCATCGAGCACATCGCCGAGGTCCATCCCATCGACCGCACGCGCATCTACGTGTCCGGCTTCTCCATGGGATCGATGTTCTCCAATGCGCTTGCCGGCACCTACCCGGATGTCTTTGCCGGCGCGGTGGCGCTCAACGGCCCGCATATCAGCTACCTTTCCAACCTCGACGAATCCATCCCGGGCATGTTGCTCTTCAACAAGAACTCCGTCCTTAAGGACCTGCCGAAGGGCGAGGATGGCCCGTCGCCTGCGCACAAGTTGTCGGACGAGAAGCGCGCCGCCTATCCGTATCGCATGCCGTTCGTCCAATTCGCAGGCATTATTGACAATGTGGGCTTCGAGCAGGGGCACCTCTTCCCTGTGACTTCTGACGAGGATAGTACCTGGGGCCCCACGGTCGCCTTCTGGAAGCGCTTCAACAACATTCCCGTTGAGCCGCTCTACGCCGATACGGCATCCGGCTTTGCTGCTCCGCGTGAGGTGGAGGAAGGCGGGGAGGACGCCCGCTTCATCCATCAGGCGTGGCAGACCGAGGACGAGGGTAATGACGAGCTCTACCATTACATCGTCGCCAAGCGCATGCCCCATGCGGTCGACCTGCGCGAGGTCGAGATTGGCTGGGAGATCGTTAAGCATTACGCTCGCCAAGAGGATGGTTCGCTCACGCGTATCGACTAGGTTTTGAAGGCGCATCGGTTAGTTACCGGTGCGCCCGCCGCGCCGTCTAGCGTGGCACTTGGAAATAGGAGGCACGATGACTAAGATACTTCCCGGTCTCACGCCGGATGGCCAGGTTTACTTCGATGAGGATATGCAGATCACCGAGGCGATGCTTCCGCCGGGGGCGTGGACGTCGCATCACGGTCCCGGGTTGCTCGAGACCCCTGCCGGCACGCTTCTGTGCTGCTGGTTCGCCGGCACCTTCGAGGGCGATACCGATGTGAACATCGTGGTGTCGCGCCTCGAAAAGGGTGCTGACCAGTGGAGCGAGCCCACGATGATCTCGACCGACAACGAGTTCTCCAACCAGAACCCGTCGTTGTTCCTGGCGCCGAACGGTGAGATCTGGGCTATGTATACCTCTCAGCGCGGCCGCGAGCCGGGCAAGGACAATATGCAGTATACGAGCGTGGTGAAGAAGCAGGTCTCCACGGACGACGGTCTCACCTGGGGCGAGCCGGAGGTCGTGCTTCCCGAGGAGGGCACGTTCGCGCGCCAGCCTGTGCAGGTGCTCTCGAACGGTCGCTGGATCTACGGCCTGTGGCTTTGTACGGATAGCGCCACCGGCCTTGCCGGCGACCCGAGCGCCTTTGCGATTTCCGACGACGAGGGCGCTACGTGGCGTCGCGTCGATATGCCTAACTCCTCCGGGCGCGTGCATCCGAGTTTGGTGGAGCTTGAGCCAGGACATCTGGTCGCGTTCATGCGCAGCCGCGAGGCTGACTGGATCTATCGCAGCGAATCTCACGACTTCGGTGACACGTGGACCGAGCCCGTCCCCACGCCGCTTCCCAACAACAACTCCGGTATCGGCGTTGTGAAGCTCGCGAGTGGGCGCATCGCCATCACGTACAACCACAATTCCGCGCCGAGCACCTATGGCAAGACGGGCGCCTGGCCGGCGCTGCGCAACCCTGTGTCCATCGCGCTGTCCGAGGACGGCGGGCTTACGTTCCCGCTGATCCGCAATGTTGAGCGCGGCGAGGGCTATGCGGGTGACGAGAACAAGTTCAACAACCGCCAGTACGAGTATCCCTGCATTATCCAGACGCATGACGGCATGATTCATGTCGCGTACGCATACCAGACGCGTCGTGGCGTGAAGTGGGTCACCTTGTCCGAGGACGATGTGATGGGCAAGGTGCGTGGTGCGGGGACCTACAACCCCACATCCGGTGAGGGCGCGCGCAAGTAGTTTCTGACATCAGGGACGGGACCGTTTGTCGGATGCAAACACCCGTCCCTTTCTGTTGCCGGATGGGTGTCGGTGTCAGAACAAGGAGGGAGCAGCATGATATACGACGGATTATCCGCCATCGGGAGGTACCGTGGCATCGCGCGCGGGCTCGATGTGCTCATCGATTGGCTCGATGAGCATGACGTCGCCGAGCTGCCGCTCGGCATCACGCAGATCGACGGCGAGCGAGTCTTTGCCAACGTGATGGACGCCAAGACGAAAGACCTCGAGGATGCTCGCTTCGAGGTGCATCGCCGCTACCATGACGTGCAGATCGACCTCGTGGGCGCCGAGCGCTTCCGTACCACGCCGGGTGCGGTGGAGCCAATCGCCGAGTTCGACGAGGGAGCCGACAAGGGCTACTGCCAGCCCGCGCCCGGCAACGACGATCTGCTGGAAGGCACGCTCGACCATGGTCGTTTCGCCATCTTCTGGGTGGGCGAGCCCCATAGCCCCAATCTGGTGCTTCCCGGCGCGGAGCCGGGCGACATCAAGAAGATCTGCTTCAAGGTGCTCGCAGATCGGTTTTGGGAGGAAGTGTCTGCCGAATGACCTTGCCGGCGCGAATAACCAGGCGCGAGCGGCTCGTTACGCGGGATGCTGCCTTCATCTTGGCGGCGACGTTCTGCTACATGGCGTGCTTCATGGTCACCGGTCCGGTGGTCGTGGGCTTCACCATGTCGCTGGGCGCGACGGTCGCGCTTGCAGGCGTCGTGAGCGGTGTGACCAGCTTGTGCTCGCTGGCGTGCAGGCCCGTTGCCGGCAACGTTACGGACCGTGTGGGCAAACGCAGGCTCGCCATGGCGAGCGCCCTGCTCATGCTCGTGTCGTCTGCGGGGCACATCGTCGCGGCTTCACCGATCCAGCTCGTAGCGTTTCGCGTCATCGGCGGGATGGGGTACTCGCTGTGCTCCGTGTGCATGTCGACGTGGTTCGCGCAGACGCTGCCTCAGAACCGCGTCGGCGCCGCGATGAGCCTGTTCGGCATGATGAACGCGCTCGGTGTCGCGGTGGGGCCCGCCCTCGGCATCTCGCTTTTCCAGTCCGTCGGCTATCGCGCGGCGTTCGTATGCTCCACGGTGCTCGCGGCGTGCTCGATTGCCTGCATGGGCATGGTGCACGACCCGGGACGGCCCGTTCAGAAGCAGAAGGCGCAGGGCCAGCAGGATGCGCCACGCACGGGTATCAAGCTCTTGAGCATCGAGGCGCTACCGGCAGCGGTGATGATCATCCTGTTTGCCGTGCCCTATTTCGCAACCCAGTCCTACCTTGTGAACTATGTGGCAGACCGTGCGCTTCCCGTGGCGGAGGAGTGGTTCTTCACCATCTACGCCGCCGTGCTGCTGGCGATGCGCATCGTGCTGCGCGACGTGTTCGACCGCGTGTCGTTCCGCACCTTCACGCTTTGCTCGTGCGTATCGATGCTAGCGTCGCTCGCCCTGCTGTGGTGCATGCACGGGAACCTCGCCATGGTCGCTGCCGCCGTGTGCATGGCCGGTGGCTACGGCATCATGTGCTCCGTGTGCCAGTCCACGGCGGTGAAGCTTGCCGGCCCCGGAAAGACGGGACTTGCCAACAGCACGTACTACATGGGGTTCGATATCGGGATGTTTCTGGGCCCGGCGGTGGGCGGAGTGGTGTACGGCGCGGTCGCGCCCGTGTGGTTCTACCCGGCGCTTGCGGTCTGCGTGCCACTGGCTATCGTCGTTCTGGCGTTCACACGTCGCGGGCTGCGCGTGCAGGGGAGATGATGCGCACGGCGTTTCAACCAACTGCGGGGATCCTTTCCTGTGAATCCATATTCGTCAGGACGGTTTTCCCTCCCTTTGGGACGGCCGGTTCAGCTCCTAGCGACCCGCTCATTGGCCGAAAATGACCGGATGAAATGTGCTGCATCACAGCCCCCATGCAGCTCGAATCCGTTACCATATTACTTTACGTGGCAAGCCCTTGCCTTCCTGGAATTACTAACGGGGGCCATGGTAGTACCGGGGCGTTTTGCGCCCGCAGTTTAGATGTATCAGGAGGGATACATTTGAAAGAGTACCTATCTTCTGCAGAGGAGGTACTGGCGGAGCAATCCACCAGTGCTGAATCCGGCCTGACTTCCGCTGAGGCGCAGGCGCGCGCGGCGAAGTTCGGCCCCAACAAGCTCAAGGAAGAGGAGAAGACCCCGCTGTGGATCCGCTTCTTCCAGCAGATGGCTGACCCCATGGTCATCATGCTCATCGTCGCCGCCGTCATCTCGGCTGTGACCGGCATGATCCAGGGCGAGTCGGAGTGGGCGGACGTCATCATCATCATGACGGTCGTCATCATCAACTCGGCACTCGGTGTCATCCAGGAGGCCAAATCCGAGGAGGCGCTCGCCGCGCTTCAGGAGATGAGTGCCGCACAGTCCAAGGTCATCCGCGATGGCAAGCAGATCTCGCTGCACTCCTCTGATCTTGTTCCCGGCGACATCGTGCTGCTCGAGGCCGGCGACGCCGTTCCGGCGGACTGCCGAGTGCTCGAGAGCGCCTCGATGAAGATCGAGGAGGCTGCCCTCACCGGCGAGTCCGTCCCGGTCGAGAAGCATGCCGACGCCATCGCTCTCGCTGAGGGCACGGACGACGTGCCGCTGGGCGACCGCAAGAACATGTGCTACATGGGTTCCACCGTGGTGTACGGTCGCGGTCGCGCCGTGGTGTGCGGCACCGGCATGGACACCGAGATGGGCAAGATCGCCGGCGCCCTCAACGACGCCAAGGAAGAGCTCACCCCGCTGCAGATGAAGCTCGCCGAGCTCTCCAAGATCCTCACCATCATGGTCATCGTGATCTGCGTGGTCATCTTCGCCGTCGATATCCTGCGCGCGGGTGTGGGCAACGTTACTGCTGAGCCGCACATGCTGCTCGATACCTTCATGGTCGCCGTGTCGCTCGCCGTTGCCGCCATCCCCGAGGGCCTCGTTGCCGTCGTGACCATCGTGCTTTCCATCGGCGTGACCAAGATGGCAAAGCGCCAGGCGATCATCCGCAACCTCTCCGCGGTCGAGACCCTCGGCTGCACGCAGGTCATCTGCTCCGATAAGACCGGCACCCTCACCCAGAACAAGATGACGGTCGTCAAGCACGAGCTCGCC
>DHCMC07803__coassemble_742_pt1 | contig 31424 bp, 30 predicted proteins | sample DHCMC07803__metabat2_low_PE_050 | metagenome-assembled genome bin DHCMC07803
ACTTGTGACCTCTTCCGTGTCAGGGAAGCGCTCTCCCCCTGAGCTAAACGCCCTTGTGCTTTTCAGCGATAGCTATACTACCATGACCGCGCCCGCTCGCCAACAACAATTTTCGAACTTTCAAATCTATGAGGTTCTTGGCTGCTTATCGCGTGAGAAGTTGAGGTTCTCGAATGTGTCTTCGATGAAGCGATCGTCGAAGTGCCGGTCGATGTATTCCTCGAATACGTTCTGCGGTGGTACGCCTTCTTGCCGCTTGCCCGAGCGGTAGAAGCACATGACGGTCATCACGATATCGAGAGCGATGAAGATGCTCAGCAGCGTGACGAGCACGACCTGCCTGCGCCGGGTGGGCTCGCCGATGCGGTAGAGCAATTCGGGCATGATGGCCTTGCACCATACGATGCCGAGCAACCCCCATGCGATAAGGAAGCGCCATGCCACCCATTGGGTGATGTGATCGGGGAAGTGCAGGTACGACCAAGACCATGCATGCATCACGGTCTGCATGCTCCAACCCGCAATCTGCTCGAGCAGTCCACCGAGGGCCGCGGAGATGAGGAAGATCATCCATGCGGGCTGGTCGCGCAGGCGCCAGAGAACAACGGTTAGGAGCACGGCCCCGCATCCGTAAAGAGGGGAGAACGGGCCCCAGACGAGACCGACGCGGCTCTCCAGCACACCGTAGAGGACGTACATCCAAACGGTTTCGAGCAGAAGCCCGAGCACCGAGGCGATGAGGAACAGCAATATATATTGGTAGAAGCCGGGTCTGTGGTCGTTGAGGAAGTCGTTGCGAAGCTCGATGCGCGCGGCGCGAATGACCCGGCGCTGCTCCTTGGAGATCTTCGGCCTGAGCTTGTGGCGTCCAAAGCGCTCGGTTTCCGTCCAGATCGCGTCCTCGTAGACGCCCGCATCGATGCGACCCTGTTTGAGCATGCGCTTGAACGCCTTGCCTGAGCCACGCCAGTCTTGGTACCAAGAGACCGCTCCGCGTATGAGTCGCATGATGAGGAACAGCGCAACGATTGCGATAGATATGGTGAAAAGCAAAGGTCTTCCAATCGAGAAGGGGCGGTGCGTACGTGAGATGTCGAGGTTGTGAAGAGGGGTTCTGGCTCTTTACCAGCAGGAATTCCCTCGTTGGACCTCATCCATTGTACCCAAGGAACTTTTTTTAAAAACAGGCTTGCACTCGGTAGGGTTCTCGCGTATATTATCTACCTGCAAGCGGACATGGCTCAGTTGGTAGAGCACAACCTTGCCAAGGTTGGGGTCGCGGGTTCGAGCCCCGTTGTCCGCTCCATCGCATGTCAAAGGCCGGATGCAAGTTCGGCCTTTTTCATCGGCGACGTGGCCAAGTGGTAAGGCAGAGGCCTGCAAAGCCTTTACCCCCAGTTCGAATCTGGGCGTCGCCTCCAGAAATAATCGCTGGTAGAAGATCATTCTTCTACCAGCTTTTTTATAGGGCATTTTAGACGTGGGCTCTGGATATGTGCCGAATGCGCGTCGAGCTTTCCTCGCGATCACGGATGCCGCTAGGCATCTACATCCGTTTTCCCGATTATGATGTTCAGAATCTCCACATCCGTTGGCTTCATGCCCACGCGGCCCACGTAGCCCATGCTTGCGATGGTCTCTTCTATGGTCTCTTGCACCAAGCCCTCGCCGGCGTGGAAGCTTCGTCCCGCCATGGCCATGTCGTGTCCCAGTATCGCTGCGTCGACCGCAGCGGAGATCTTGGCGGCGCAGCTCGACTTTGCCCCATCGCACACGATGCCGCCCACATTCGCCAGGGTGTTGACGATCGTCGCGCCGATCTGCTCAAGGGAGCCTCCAGACATCCACGTGATGGCCGCGCCGGCACCGCAGGCGGCGCAGACCGCGCCGCAAAATGCTGAAAGAGCGCCGATATAGCTCTTAACATGGATCGAGACCAAGTCAGACAGGGCGAGGGCGCGCAGAAGGCGCTCCTCCTCAACTTCGAGCTTCTGGGCGTATTCCATGACCGGCAGGCTTGCCGTGATTCCCTGGTTGCCGGAGCCGCAGACAATGACCACGGGCAGAGCGCAGCCGCTCATGCGCGCGTCGGAACCCGCTGCCGCCCGCGCGCGTGCACGGCACGAGGCGTCATCCGGGTAGGACGCGAGAATCGTTCGGCCAACCTCTGCTCCCCAGGGATGGGCAAGGCCCTCCCGAGAGATGGCGTCGTTGAGCGTCATCTGCCGGGTGAGGGCATCGCGCGCCGCGGTGATGTCGCCGCTATCGGCGAACTCGACGATTCCTTTGAGCGAGAGCTGGGCGTCCTCATGGGCGCGTTCGGTAAAGTCGCATGCCTGAGCGGCGGCTTCGATCGATCCCTCGATCGCCTTGCCGTCGAGCGCGCGGTACACGACATCGGTATGGTGCTCGGCGATCACAACGGTAGCCTCGTGCCCGCCAGCGGTGGCGACTACTTGAATATAGAGGTTGGGGACGCCTTCGGCGAGTGTCACCTGTGCGAAACCCGGCTGGGCCAGGCGCTCGCGCGCCCGCGCGCGGTCACAATCGGTGAGATTCTCGAGCACTTCGAGGGCGCTGTCGGCATCGCCTCCCATGCAGCCCAGTGCGGCTGCGGCTTCGATGCCGCGCATGCCGCCTGAGTTGGGGACCGTGACGCTCTTCACGTTCTTGATGATGTTGCCCGAGCAAGAGAGCTCGAGATGATCGGGCTCGCTGCCGAGCGTCTCGCGTGCGAGCGCTGCTGCATAGGCAACGGCGATCGGCTCGGTGCAGCCGAGCGCGCAGACGAGCTCGCGGTTGAGAATCCCGCAGAAGAGCTCGTCGCGGGCGATGGGGGAGAGTTCGGACTCGCTGGGCATGAATGCGCTCCTGGGGTCGGACGGCTTGCTTTCATGCATGAGTCTAGCCATGGAGTGCATTTTATTGGGCGTGATATATGGATGTTCGGAAAACGGACTGGAATGAGCGGCGAAGGCAGCCGCCGGGCGATGACGCTTGGCGGAATGGCTCTCGGCGCGAGGCTACTTCTCGCGTGAGGTGTCTTGGACGATGTCGAGCAGCCCGCGCTCCTGCCGTTCGTAGAACAGTTCCTCGATCTCGTCGAAATGCTCGGCGAATTCTGCCATGGAGCCGCACCACGTGCTACGGACCGGCTTGCCCGAACCAACATAGGCAGTCTGGATGCCGCAATCAGGTGTGGGAAAGTCGCGTTTGGGGTCGTTGCCCACCATGAGCACTTCTGCGGGGGCGAGGTCCAGGGTGTCGAGCGATTCGAGGTAATAGCGGGGATCCGGCTTGCAGCGCGTGCTGTTCTCCATAGTGGTTACCAGCTCGAAGGGCATGTCGAGCATGTCGCCCCAGCCCATGCGGCATTCGATGCAAGCGCGGCTGAAGCTCGGGTTGGTGAGCAGCGCGATTCTGAGACCGCGGTCCAGCAGCGTCTCAACAGCTTCGTGCGCGCCCGAGCGGGGATGGGCGGCGATGATGCTGTCGTTGCGGCGGGGGAGCACTTCGCGCTCGTAGTACGTAAACGCGTCCGCTATGACGGGGTCATCGAGCGGGACGCCGCTGCGCCGCTCGACGGTGTCGTTGAAGTAGGCGCGGTTGGTGCGGTCGTCATCGTCATCGCGGGCATTGTTGGTAAGGTTCAGCAGCGCGCTGCCGAACGTCGCGAATGCCGAGAACGGGTTCGTACGGGCGATATCGGCGAGCAGGCGTGCTTCATCCATCATATAGACAGCCAGAAATGCGCTCAGGTTGATGCTGAGCAACGTGTCATCCATATCGAAAACGACGGCTTTGAGCACGATATACTCCTCATGGGCACCGGGGCGCGTGGACCATCTTGTCCACTCCTTGTACCCAAATAGGCGAGGGTGAACGCTGGCAAGGGAGCACATGGAAACAATCGATGCCGACAACGATGCATGCCCCATAGGAAAGCAGCGAAGAATTAACTAATCACATTGAAAAATCCGCCGCTTGACCTTGAATTCGAGAGCGGTTCAACGTAACCTATAGGTCTGTGAACGCAAACGCGCTCACGTCCGTATCTGTCGGCCCCCGAGTGTTTTCCAGAGGGTGCGCGCGGGCTTTGGCGCAAGCCGATCGCCCTGTGCATCTGCAAGGTCCTTGCAATCGGGGCCCCGTACTTCGAAAGGGGTCCACCTTTGAGTGAGATTCAGAACTCGTCCATCTTCTCGCTAGATGACATTAGCACCGAGGAGATGAACAACCTCATCGCTGAGAAGGATATCAACTTCGATGAGGGCGATCTCGTCAGCGGTACTGTGGTTAAGATCGAGAAGGACGAGGTCCTTGTTGATATCGGCTTCAAGTCCGAGGGCGTCATCCCGGTCCGCGAGCTCTCGATTCGCAAGGATGCCGATCCGTCCGACCTCGTTGCGCTTGGCGATCAGATCGAGGCGCTCGTGCTCCAGAAGGAGGACAAGGACGGCCGCCTCGTGCTTTCCAAGAAGCGCGCTGAGTACGAGCACGCGTGGAATCGCATCGAGGAGAAGTTCCAGTCCGGCGAGAACGTCGAGGGCGAGGTCATCGAGGTCGTCAAGGGCGGTCTCATCCTCGATATCGGCCTGCGCGGCTTCCTGCCCGCCTCTCTCGTCGACCTGCGCCGCGTGAAGGATCTTACCAGCTACTTGGGTACCGTCATCGAGGCCCGCGTCATCGAGATGGATCGCAACCGCAACAACGTGGTCCTGTCCCGTCGCGTGGTGCTCGAGGAGTCCCGCAAGGCTGAGCGCTCCGAGATCCTCTCCAAGCTCAAGCCCGGTATGCGTCTCAAGGGCACCGTGTCCTCCATCGTGGACTTCGGCGCCTTCGTCGACCTGGGCGGCATCGATGGCCTGGTCCACATCTCCGAGCTTTCTTGGAACCACGTCAACCATCCTTCCGAGGTCGTCAAGCAGGGCCAGGAGATCGAGGTCGAGGTGCTCGACGTCGACCTCAACCGCGAGCGCATCTCGCTCGGCCTCAAGCAGACCACCGAGGATCCTTGGCGTGCGCTCGTCAAGAAGTACCCCGTGGGCGCTATCGTCGAGGGCACCGTTACCAAGCTCGTGCCGTTCGGTGCCTTCGTCGACCTGGGCGATGGCATCGAGGGCTTGGTGCACATCTCCGAGATGGCCAAGCAGCATGTCGACCAGCCTTCGCAGGTCACGCATGTCGGCGCCAAGGTGCAGGTCAAGGTCATGGAGATCGATCTCGACCGTCGCCGCATCTCGCTTTCGATGAAGTCCGCTGCCGAGACCCTTGGCTTCGAGATCGAGGTCACCCCGCTCGAGAAGCCCGAGGAGAAGGCCGAGAACGCCGAATAGTCTCGCGTCTTGCATGAATGCGTGATAGGGACCCCGGTAGCTTCGCTGCCGGGGTTCTTTCTTTGCGTCGGGTGTCTGGCGAGCACCTGCTGGCTGTTGCTTGATTTTGCGCTGGCTAATGCCTGCCGGTATGATGGACGAGTTGTTCGGTTACCAAGAAGGAGACTATGCCGATGTCCGGATTGGCGAATGTCGGGATCTTCAAAACGCCCGTTGTGGTCTTCGATTTCGATGGAACGCTCGTCGATACGGGTCCCGCGATTCTGAAATGTGCCGCTCGCTCGCTAGAGGTCCATGGCTACGACCCGTCGGAGATGCATGACCTCAACCTCATCATCGGGCCACCGCTTGTGGACGGCTTCCGCCAGGTGGCGGATATCTCGCACGAGGAGGCTCTACCACTGGTGGCAACGTATCGAGAGATCTTCGCTCGCGAGGTGGTTCCTTCCGATTACCCTCCACTTCCCGGTATGCCTGAGCTGCTGCATGCGCTCCGCGCACAGGGGAGGCGCATCGCCGTGGCGACATCGCGGCTCGAGTCATCGGTGACCGCGATGCTTGCCGCGACCAGCTTGCCCCCGTTCGATGCGATAGCGGGGCGTTTGGAGCCCGGTCGTGATACGAAGGCGGATTGCATCGCTGCCGTTCTTGAAGAGCTGGGCTGCGCTGGAGACCGGGCGGTCATGGTGGGAGATCGCAAGTATGATGTCGAAGGCGCCCATGCGCTTGGTCTAGCCTGCATCGGGATCTGCGGCGATGCGAGCGGTCGTGCCGAGCTTGAGGCCGCCGGCGCTGACGCGCTTGCCGCGTCGGTGGACGAGCTTGCCGCACTGCTCGGCATCGAAGGCGTGCAGCCTAAGGCTTAAGGGGTGCGCCCGGGAGGCGCTTGACTGGAGGAGTACCTGTGAGCGATATCAACAGCACAGAACTTGAGGAACATATCGACGCGTATATCGAGGAGGTTTGGGACGAGCTGGTTGCCGACATCGCCGCGCTCGTTCGGTATCCCTCGGTTGCGGATGCCGGCAAGGCCGCGCCGGGGGCACCGTTCGGCGGCCCCGTACGCGATGCCCTTGATTGCGCGCTTGATATCGCGCGTCGGTTGGGCTATGCGACCGACGAGGACGAAGGCTATGTTGGCTGGGGCGACATCGCCGGCAGCGAGCCGGGTCAGATTGCAACGATCGCCCATGTCGACGTTGTTCCTGCGGGTCCCGGATGGGGAACCGACCCTTTCGAGATGACGGTCCGCGAGGGATGGTTTCTCGGCCGCGGCGTGATCGACGACAAGGGCCCAGCGGTCCTGTCGCTCTATGCGGGCGCTTTTTTGCTGCATGAGGGCATTACGCCCCGCTATACATTCCGAGCGCTTCTTGGGTGCAACGAGGAGTGCGGAATGACCGACGTGCATCATTATCTTGCCGGTCATGTTGCGCCCGATTTCCTCTTCACCCCCGATGCGGACTTCCCGCTCTGCAATGCCGAGAAGGGCTGCTTTAACGGAAGGTTCGTTAGCGGTCCCATCGAGGGAGGCAAGATCCTTTCCTGGTATGGCGCTGAGGCACCTAATGCGATTCCCAGCGAATCGGTGCTCGAGCTTGCTGTGGATGCGTCCGAGCTCCCTGCTCCCAAGGTTCATGCCGACCGTATCTCGGTCGAAGCGGTTCGGCCAGGCGTGTGCCGCATTGGCGCTCAGGGTATCGGAGGCCATGCCTCAATGCCCGCGGGTACGGTGAACGCTATCGCCCTCATCGTTGAGTATCTGCGCGGATGCGATGTGCTCGATGGGGATGAGCGGGCGTTTGTCGATCTGCTGTCCTGCGTGCTCGCCGATACGGCGGGAGACGCGATGGGCATCGCATGCGCCGATGACACCTTTGGCCCGCTCACGATCAGCGGAGGAACCATCTGCGTGCGCGATGACGGCAGGGTTGCGATGAGCGTCGATGTGCGCTATCCCACGAGCACGGACAATGAGCGCTTGCTCGCCGTCTGCGAGGAGCTGGCGGCTCGTTTTGGCGCCGGATTCGAGATGGACTGGTACAAGGTCCCGTTCTTGGTTGGTGCCGAGCACCCCGCAGTCCGCGCCTTGCTCGACGTCTATCACGAGGTCACCGGCGAGGAGGCGAAGCCATTCTCCATGGGTGGAGGTACCTATGCGCGCAACTTCCCCTGCGCGGTCTCCTATGGGCCGGTTGGTCGCTGGACGACGGTGCCCTCTTGGGTAGGTCATATGCATGGCCCGGATGAGGGGGCGCGTGAGGTGGATCTCAAGCGAGCGCTCAAGATCTACATCCTTGCGATCATGCGCCTCATGGAGATCGATCTCTAGCTCTAACCGGTTGCTTGTTAGCAGGGGCATCCTTCTTCTGCGGCAGGCTCGCATTCCCAAGGAGGGGTTACTCCATGGAACAGCTGATGTGGTTCGCAGTTATAGCGGCGGCGATGGTTTTCGGTTGGTATTTGCACCAAAAGTATTCTGGTGGCGCAAACGGCTCAAAGGGTTCTGCCCCAGGGAAGGGGCAGGCTACGACGACGGTAGCGCGCCCCCGGCGTAAGAAGCGCCCGCGCAAGCGTTCCTAGCGGTGCCGGCATCCCCGTGCTTCCTACTACCCCTCGAGGCGGTCGGTAACCTCGAGCCAGCTCGTCTCGAGTTCGTCGATAGCAGCGGCGGCCTCGTCGATGAGGCGCTGCTGCTCTTCGAGTGCTAGGTAGTCGGTGGGGTCGATGTCACCCATCGCTTGGCGCAGATCTTCGGCGCGGCGCTGCTGAGTTTCGAGCTTGCGCTCGAGTGACGCCGCCTCTTTGCGCAGGCGCTGGCGCTCGGCGTTGGAGAGGCCATCCTTGCGGAGCGCGGAAGCGCTTGCGTTTTCCGGGTCGGGCTCGGATGCGCCTTGCATGGCCATCTCGCGTCCGCCAGCGTTAGAGTCCCTGTCGCTGCCCTTTGCAATGAGCTCGAGATACTGGTCGACCCCTCCCGGAACATGGCGGAGGTGCCCATCGATAACCGCGAACTGCTGGTCGGCCACGCGTTCCATAAGGTAGCGGTCGTGCGTGACGAGGATGAGCGTTCCCGGCCACCCGTCAAGCAGGTCCTCGACGATGGCGAGCATGTCGGTGTCGAGGTCGTTGCCCGGCTCGTCGAGTATGAGCACGTTGGGCTCTCCCAGCAGGGTGAGCAGGAGCTGCAGCCTGCGCCGCTGGCCGCCCGAAAGATCGCCGATACGACTCCAAAGTTGCTCGGGCGCGAAGCCGAGTCGCTCGAGGAGCTTCTCGGGACTCGTCTCCTTGCCATCGACCACGTAGCTGCGTTTATAGCCTTTGAGCACCTCGCGAATCGTCTCGCCCATGAGAGGGTCGAGCTCGTGCAGCTGCTGTGACAGTACGCCAAACCGGACGGTTTTGCCGATTCGCACCCTGCCCGCCAGGGGAGCGAGCTTTCCCTGGATGACTTCGAGCAGCGTCGATTTCCCCGCCCCGTTCTCGCCGAGCAGGCCGAAGCGGTCTCCCGCCCCGATGAGCCAGGTAACGTCATCGAGTACCGCTTCTGCTGGGTTGTCACCATAGCCGGCGGTGACGTCGACTACATCGATGACCTGCTTGCCCAAGCGAGCTACCGCGAGGCGCTTGAGTTCAAGCTCGTTGCGGAGCGGCGGGACGTCGGCAATGAGCTCGCGCGCTGCTTCGACGCGGAACTTGGGCTTGGTGCTGCGGGCCTGCGCTCCGCGCGAGAGCCAGGCGAGCTCCTTGCGCGCCATGTTGCGCCGGCGCTCCTCGGCGACTTGGGCGAGGCGATCTCGCTCGACTCGTTGCAGGATATAGGCGGAGTAACCGCCCTCGAAGGGGTCGACGCGGGCATCGTGCACCTCCCACATGGTGGTGCAGACCTCATCGAGGAACCATCGGTCATGGGTTACCATAAGCAGCGCTCCCTGGCCCTGCTGCCAGCGCTCTTTGAGGTGGCGCGCGAGCCAATTGATGGTGCTCATGTCAAGATGGTTCGTTGGCTCGTCGAGCAGTAGAGCGTCGTAGGTGCCTATGAGCAGACGGGCGAGGTCGACGCGCCGGCGCTGCCCGCCGGAGAGCTCGCCCACCTTGCCCTCCCAGGGCACGTCAGCGATGAGCCCGCTTAAGATCTCGCGAATGCGCGCGGATGACGCCCACTCGAATTCTGGAATGTCGCCGACGACCGCATGGTGCACCGTGTCATCGTCAGCAAGGGCATCTCGCTGGCCGAGGAGGCCCACTGCGATGCCCCTCCGGTGCGTGACGCGGCCATCGTCGGGCTCGATGGAGCCGGCGAGTAGAGAGAGCAGCGTCGATTTGCCGTCGCCGTTTCGCCCGACGATTCCGATGCGATCGCCCTCGTAAACGCCGAGGGTGACGTCGCGCATGACACGTTTGGTGGGATAGTCGAGCGAAATATGATCGCAGCCGAGGAGGATGGCCATGGAGCTCCCTTTGACGATGCGGCCAATGCCATAATGCGGCGCTGGCTCCGTGATGCTGGGTGGTTGCCGGCATCCATCACAAGGGATTCGGCGCACCATAGCTATCCTAGCAGACGCGGGTATAGGGGCGGAGCACGTTGCACGGCCTTCGGACGGCTGGGACGAGGGGCACGGGGTTGCATTGTGCGTGTAGTCGGCAAGATTCGGGTGATAACCCGCCTCCCGAGCGCCTCTCCCGCAAGGGGAAGGCATGAAGGCTGCGCTATACTGTGCCTGTTGAAAACTGCGAACGCGTTCGGTTCGGAATTTGGTGAGAAGACCGGAGCAGGTCTTCGTGAATGCAAAGCGCACCTCTCCTAGCCTAGGTTCCACATAGGGCCCGGATGGCTTTTGCGGTGCGTCACGAATACTCGCGTCAAATTCCAACCTTAATGTCAAACAAAGAGGGAGACCCGGTGATAAAGGCTGCTTTTTTCGATATCGATGGCACGCTGTTGAGCTTTGAGACCCACGCGATGCCCGAGTCCACCAAGCGCGCGCTCGATCGCATGCGCGAGAGCGGTATCAAGACGGTGATCTCTTCGGGTCGACCGCCCTACCAGCTTCCTCCGAGTATCCGCGAGGGATTCGATGCGTACATCACGCTCAATGGCCAGCTCTGCTACGACTACGATGGTGTATTCCGCAGCTGCCCGATAGCCGAGGACGACGTGCGCTCCATCGTTGACCAGGTGCGCGCGGGCCTCTACGACGTGCTCGTGCTTCAGCGGAGCCGAGCTTTCGCCAACCGCCTATCGCAGCGCATCGTGACAAACGCCCGCGAGGTAGGGCTCGAATACCAGCAAGATGATATCGCTTGCGCCTTCGACGAGCCCGTTTACCAATTCTGCGCCTACGTCGAACCGGGGGAGGAGCATCTCATCACGGATGCGACGCATTCGGTGACGCACACGCGCTGGACCCATCTGTTTTGCGATGTGATCCCGCGCTCCGGCGGTAAGAACTTCGGTGTCAAGGCGGTGCTCGAGCGCTTCGGCATCGCGCCGGAGGAAGCGGTGGCGTTTGGCGACGGCGAGAACGACCTGGCCATGTTCGAGAGCGTGGGGACCAGCGTCGCCATGGGGAACGCGTGGGATTCCGTCAAAGAGCGGGCGACTTTGGTGACCTCGCATGTGGATGACGACGGCATCTACCGCGCCTGCGAACGCCTGGGAATCATCTAGCAGCACACTCGACAGCGGGGTGAACCGCGACTGCTGGCGGCACGGTGCCGGCAGCAGTCCTGCGGGACAAGTACGGAATCCTAGGCGCCCTTCTTCAGGTTGGGGATGATGCGCTTCCAGATCCAAACGATGGCGACCACAACCGCAAGGGCGATGATCACGTACTTCACGATATCGGAGACCCATTCCGCCTGCTCGCTCACGGTTTCCCACGCGCTGCCAGCGGCAGCGCCGAGCGAGCACAGCACGGTATTCCACACGGCAGAACCGAGCAACGTATAGCCGGCGAACTTCACCATGTTCATGCGCGCCACGCCGGCAGGGATGGAGATGAGGCTGCGGACGATGGGGACGAAGCGGCAAATAAGGACCGAGATCTGGCCACGCCGATCGAACCAGTCGATTGCCTTGGCGATATCGTCGCCTTTGAAACCCAGAAGGCGCATGGGCTTGGTCTCGAAGAAGCGCATGAGTCGATCGCGGTTGAGGACCCAACCGATGCCGTAGAGGATGTAGGCGCCCAGCTCCGAGCCGACGGTGGCGGCGGCAATCACGCCGGGGAGCACCATGTTGGTCGTGGTGGTGAAGAAGCCGCCGAGCGGTAGGATGAGCTCGCTCGGAATGGGCGGGAAGATGTTCTCGATGAATATGAGCGCGCCGACGGCGAAATAACCGAACTGGTTGATGAAGTTGAAGAAGAGCTCTTCCATCATGGTCCCTTCAAACAAGCGGCCCCAAGGGGCCGTCGCATGTGCAGGGAAAAGTGTAGCCTATCGGGTCAGATGGGCGATATTCTCCATGGTACCTACGGATGTCTGTTGCCTTCGTGCAGCCTGCCGGGCAGCCACTCTTTTGCCATGAGCCGGGAGAACGGCATCGTGAACAGCCTTAGGGCGCAGAGTACCACCACGCCGCCCGAAAGCGCGAGGATTATCGCCGTCCCCCAGAGCGGGTCGAGGAGTATGGCCAGGTCGTAGAACGGGGTGCGAAACGTAAGAGCGGCGCGCAAGAGCCGGTGCAGCACATACACCTGCAGGGTCCGTTCGCCGAGTGTGGTGAGCTTCGAGTGCTCACGAGGGACAGCCTTAAGAACGGCAAGGGAGAACACAACCGCGATGGCTATCGTTACCAGTTTCGCGGCGATTCCGGCGACAGCGCTCCCACGCGCGAGGCCCATCACGGAACCGGCGAGAGCGTAGGAGTTGTCGCCATATACCATCTGGAAAAACCAGTCAAAGGCATGCGGATCGACGATGCGCAGCGCGGCGATTCCAGCTGCGGAAGCGACCGCCAGCCATAGCATCCGGCGATCCGCGAGCTTGCGCAAAGTATCGGGCGAGCAGTAGTAGCCTAGGGCGAAATAGGGGAGAAACGCGAGGGAGCGACTCACGGCGAGCAGGCCGTTCGACAGATCGACCATGCCGCCAGTCATCGCGGCGACAAGGCATGCAAGCATGCCGATCGGAGGAGCCGTATGGGCGAGTAGGGGCGTGGCGAGATACCACCAAGCCATTCCGATGAGATACCACGGGGCGGAGGTGAAGAGCATCATGCGTTCCGGGTGCTCGACGAGCACGCCGTTGATAGCGAGCAATGCCGCCTGGTAGGCGAAGCCGAGGACGAGAAACGAGATGATGCGGTTCACGTTGAGCCGCCCCTCCCGATAGGCCCCTTTAGCAAAGAGCCCGGAAAGGAAGATGAACAGCGGCATATGAAACAGGTAGATGATATCGAAAAGCGCGCTCATCACCTCGTTGTCGTTGTGGACGGGGTGCATGAAATGTCCCGCGACCACAAGGATGATGAGCAGCCCTTTGATGTTGTCGAATAGCGCGATGCGTGCGCGCGCGTCGCCCATAGTTCCCCCCACATATGATGCGACCTGTTGCAGCGCCTGTATCCTAGCGCAGCAACAGGTCGTTTGTGAAGGGGGCTGGGCGGGTCTAGCTGTCTACGCGCATCGCCCTCATGGCGTTGAGAATGGCGATCATCGCCACGCCAACATCACCGAAGACGGCGAGCCACATGTTGGCGATGCCGAGCGCGGCCAGCGCCAGGATGGCGATCTTGATCCCGATGGCGAAGATGATATTCTGCCAGACGATGCGCATGGTCTTGCGTGCGATGCGCATGGCCCGCGCGATCTTCGAGGGCTTGTCGTCCATTAGAACGACGTCTGCCGCTTCGATCGCGGCATCTGAACCCATCGCGCCCATGGCGATGCCCACATCGGCGCGCATCAACACGGGCGCATCGTTGATGCCGTCGCCTACGAAGGCCAGTTTGCCGTCGCCTTTCTCGAATGCAAGAAGGTGCTCGACGGCGTTCACTTTGTCACCCGGCAACAACTGTGCGCGGATCTCGTCGATGCCGATCTCGCTTCCCACCGCTTCGGCGACGTCTCGCCGATCGCCGGTGAGCATGACGCACTTCTTCACGCCGATTTCATGCAGCGAGGCGATGGTCTCCGCTGCATCCTCCTTCACCACGTCGGCGATGACGATGTGCCCGGCGTAGTCGCCGTCAACAGATACATGGAGGATGGTCCCGACGAGGTCGCACTCATGCCATGCGCTCCCGTGCTCGGCCATGAGCTTGTCGTTGCCGACGAGCACCACATGCTCGTCGACGGTCGCTTGGACACCGTGGCCTGATTCCTCCTTCACGTCCTTGATGCGCTCCTGATCGATCGTGCCCGAGTATGCCTGCTTGATCGAGACCGCGATAGGGTGGTCGCTGAAGGCTTCGGCGTAAGCGGCGTTACTGAGCACATAGTCTGGGTCGACGCCTGCTTCTGGATGCACGGCGACCACGTTGAACGAGCCGGAGGTGAGCGTGCCCGTCTTGTCGAAGACCACGGTGTCTACCTTCGAGAGAAGCTCGAGGTAGTTGGAGCCTTTTACAAGGACGCCGATCTTGGAGGCGCCGCCGATGCCGCCGAAAAACGACAACGGCACCGAGATCACCAGCGCGCAGGGGCAGGAGACAACCAGGAAGGTGAGGCCGCGGAGCACCCAGTCGGTCCAAGGACCCATGCCCAGGATGGGTGGAATGATGGCTAAGAAGATAGCGGCGAATGTGACGATGGGTGTGTAGACGCGTGCGAAGCGCGTGATGAAGTTCTCGGTCTTGGCCTTCTTCTCGCTGGCATTCTCCACAAGCTCCAGGATGCGTGAGACGGTTGACTCGCCGAAGGGCTTCGTGGTCTGGATGTGAAGGATGCCGGTCATGTTGATGCAGCCCGAGATGACGTCGGCGCCCACCTCAACATGGCGCGGGATGCTTTCGCCGGTGAGCGCTGCGGTATCGAGCTGCGAGGAGCCCTGTGTGACGGTGCCGTCGATGGGTACGCGCTCACCGGGTTTCACCACGATGACGTCGCCTACCTGCACCTCATCCGGATCGACCTCGACGAGCTCGCCGTCGCGCTCGATGTTGGCATAGTCGGGGGCGATATCCATCATGCTGCTGATGGATTTACGGCTCTTGCCCACCGCATAGCTCTGGAAGAGCTCTCCCACCTGGTAGAACAGCATGACGGCGCAGCCCTCCGCTGACTGCGGTTCCGTCTCGGGGAAGAAGATCGTAGCGAAGGCGCCGATGGTGGCGACCGTCATGAGGAAGGCTTCGTCAAAGGGATCGCCGCGACGAATATTGGCCCACGCCTTCCGCAGGACGTCGTGTCCTGCGAGAAGGAAAATCGCGAAGTAAAGGGCGAACGCGGCATAGGCTGCAGAAGCGCCGAAGAGGGATGCGAGCGCGCCCGCCTTCTCGAGCATCATGGTTGCGAAGAAGAGCGCAATGGCGATGACGATGCGGTTGCGCCACTTCCTCTGTTTCCGATTCATGCTAGACTCCTCCAAAATGAATGTGCTGATGAACACATATTCATATAATCAGCAGGCAAATGGCCGCTCGGAGCGGCTGGAGCAAAGGATGCCAGGGCATGGTGCAAGCAGGGCGCCGGATGTTTGACCGGCCGCGCTCACGAACCCCTGCCTTTCCCAGATGGTTCGTTTGCTAGCGAACGACCTCGCAATCGGGCTCCATCTTCGCTACGAGGGCAAGGACGTCGTCGAGCACGGAGTCGAAGCAATCGTCTGCGGCGACGAGGGTCAGCTTCTGGGTCATGAAGTTGACCTTTGCGTCATCGACACCATCGAGCTTCCTGATGGCATCCTCGAGCTTGAGGGCGCAGTTGGCGCAATCGATCTCATCGAGTTTGAATGACTTACGCATACAGGGTTCTCTCCTTGCTGCCTGTCTTCTGGCGTACTGCTGTCGGTTTATTCGCAGATGTGGCTCATGCCTTGAGCGAGCATGGTGTGAACATGGTCGTCAGCGAGCGAGTAGATGATGCTGCGACCGTCGCGGTCGAAGCGTACAAGCCGTGCCTGCTTCAAGATGCGGAGTTGATGCGAGACGGCGCTCTGAGTCGCTCCGATCGCCTCGGCGATGCCTCCCACGGAGCGCGGTCCATCGTAGAGCGCATACAGGATCTTGATCCGCGTGGTATCGCTGAAGGTCTTGAAGAGGTCGGCGAGATCATAGAGGAGCTCCTCGTCGGGCATTTCCTCGGGAGCATCGACTACGGGTTCCTCAACCGGGTGGTTGCTCGATGCCATGGTGCTACCTCCTCTCATATGAGCAAGTGTTCATACTTTCATCTCCGATTATATGAGCACATGCTCATATGTCAACAATAAAGTCGCGAGCGGCAGATTATCGTTCGAGAGGAGCCTCGGAGATTCCGCCGCTCGCCGATTATCCGGCAGGAGGCCATGGGGAGGATGCGTCGCTTTGAAGCGGCCTACTTTGCGTGTGGTCCCTGCACGAACCAGAGCAGCTTGGACTCGCAGGCGTCGAGGGCATCATCGAGTTCGATGGCGGCTGCTGCGCCGGGGGAGAAGTCGAGTTGCACGCCGCAGAGGTATTCGCTCATGCGCTCCACAAAGGGGACATGTCCCACGATAACGGTCGCTCGCTCGCTCGATTGCGCGAGCTCTTCAAGAAACGCCTCGGTATTCTGGGAGAAAAGATACGCGCGTTCCTCGATTTCCTTGCACTCGAGTACGCCTGCCGCTATCTCGGCCGTCTGGCGAGCCCTGCAGGCACTGCTTGCAATGAGTCGTGGGCGCGCCCGCTCCTCATCGTCGAGCAGCGCTAGCGTGCGGCTGAAGCCGCATGGACCCTCGAGAGCCGCGCGTCCTGAAAGGGTAAGCTGTCGCGCCTCGTCGGTAAGGTCGTCACGGGCTGGTTCCGCCTTGCCATGGCGGATAAGGACCAAGGTGCGCGTCATGGTTGCTCCCTTCTTCGTACGCCATATCAGCATACTATGGCGATGAAACGGCGGCGGGGAGCTTTGGTGAGCGGCGAACGGCATCGTGCAAGCGGTGATTGCGGGCGCTGCCGATGGATGATGAGAGCGCCGGAATCAGATTCAACTGCGACGCTTGAAGCAAGATGCGCGGGATGCGTTGAGGGCGCTACTCCTGCTCGTTGGCGTATCCTTCGAGCTTGGAGGTGCAGTGCGGGCAGCGCGTTGCATCGTCGGCGATTTCCTGCTTGCAGAACGGGCGGGTGCGCGGGGCTGCTCCCACTTCCTCCTCCTTGGCAACGCCGCGGACGGCCGGTCCTCCCGCTCGCGAAGCTTTTGAACCTCCCCGGTCCATCAGGGGCCCATCCGTTGGAAAAAATGGGTGGCTCCATTCCCCCGAGCGCCCATTCGATGGAAAAATGAACGCCTTCGCCCCCTGAACGCCCACTCGTTGGAAAAGTGAGCGGCTTTTTCGTGCTCAAAAAATGCGCGAATGGGATGCCGTCGGAATAACCGCAGGTAGCCGGGTTGCCCGCCATCCGCTTCAGGTGGTTTTTCCGCTCACTTTTCGATCGGATGGTCGCGGAGCCCCCATCGGCCTATATTCTGCATGGTTTTCGGCGCTTGCCCTCCCGTTCGGCGTTCAAATGATCGCCGAACGGGAGGAAGATGCCCATCCGGCGTTCAAATGATCGCCGAACGGGAGGAAGATGCCCATTCAGCGTTCAAATGATCGCCGAACGGGAGGAAGATGCCCATTCAGCGTTCAAATGATCGCCGAGTGGGAGCGGGGGCCCCATCCGACGTTCAAATGATCGCCGAGTGGGAGGCGGAGTCCCTCCGATGCCCGGAAGGTCCCTGTCGCAATGCGTGGTTGATCTTCCGACGCCTTCACGCGCGCTAATGAGGACCCCTGCACGTCCTTGCGGAACATCGACTTTGTGTTGCGGCAGGCCAAAAAGATAAGTGAGCCAGAACCATGTGTCATCGAGCGCTCGTGTCGTTGTGCGAGACGCGGGTCCGTTACGGCAACCGGGATGCGGATCCGCGCTTTTTCGGCGTTCGTCTTCGCGCGTCAAGCCTAGAACGTGAACTCGACCACCGCGTACGGTGCGCCCGAGCTGTCATCGAGCGCGACGACAACCATCGTCTCGCTGCACGTCATGCGGGGATAGACGACGTCTCCAAGTACCGCCGCGCGCTTGTAGTCGACACGCACCTGCGTGGGCGAGGCCTCGTCAGGAAGCACGTCGAGGGCCATCTGCACATATTGGCAGTTGTTGACGTGCTCGTTGGTATCGATCTGGTAGCGCTGGATGGTGATGGGCTCGCACGGGTCGAGGCTTTCTGGAATCGCGACCCGTCGGCTCTCGGGTGGCATGGGGAAGGGCTCGGCAGTGCCGAAGGGAGCGATCTGCTCGGGTTCGGGCCGTACCAAGCGCCCGCGCTCGACATCCATGAACGCCCAGGTCGAGCGGGCCCGCGCGATGAGCGCTCCTTCGCTGTCGCGCAGGTAGAAGCAGCGGTTTGCGGTGAGCCCCTTGAAGGAGCAGGAGTAGGTGCCCACGGTGACGGGTTCGGCGAGGGCGGGGTAGCGATCGATGACGATCTGCCAGTGGGTGAGCACCCAAGCGCGGTGCTTCGCCTTGAGCTGAGCCATGCCTAGGCCGAGCTTCTCTGACTGGAAGGTGCTGCAGTCTTGGAAGTAGTCGATGAGCGCCGGGAGCTTGAGCACGCCGCGGTGATCGACCTCGCTGTATCTGATGTGCGCATCGACCTCGAACGCCGTGCTCGGCATCTCAACGCACATCTGGTCTCCCGCCTCGTTCATCGCGTGTCTCCTTGCATCGTCTCGTGTCAAATGAGGATAGCACGCGCGAAGGTGGGTGAGCGGATGACTGGGGCGATTGCGCGAATGCCGCAATTAGGGGAATCGCCTCGCGGTGCGGGCGGTTACAATGGCGGAGGTATCGAAGGGGGGGCATATGGCAGAGCATGAAGCGAGTGCCGAAGAGTTGGGTGCGATGAGCGCGCCGCTTGAGGGGGAAGCTTCCTCCGTAGCTACGGCGTCTGCAGGGACATCGGGTCCTGCTGCGGCGATAGCCTGCGTCGTCGAGGACCCGGGCGCCGCTCCCGGTGCCGCTGCTCGACTTTCGCATCGCCTTGGCGTACCTCTGGAGCACGGTCTGGCGCAGGTCGATCAAGGTGCCGCTGCCTTGCTGGTCGATGGCCAAGGCGTCTCCCTCGTGCGCGACGGCATGCGCCTTAAGGGCGACCTCGAGCGCATGGCTCGTCGCATCCGACCCGACGCGCTCGGGCGCGAGCTTCTCGTGCGTGCCGCGCGCATCAAGGGGGGTTCGGAAAGCCTTACCGCCGTGGATGCGACGGCCGGGCTCGGCGAGGATGCGCTCTTGCTTGCAGCCGCAGGCTTCTCGGTCACGCTTTGTGAACGCGACCCGGTCATCGCAGCGCTCTTACGCGACAGCCTCGATCGTGCTGCGGCCTCCACGGTCCTTGCTCGGGCGGTCGAGCGCATGCGGCTGGTTGAGGGGGATAGCGTCGATGTGCTCCACAGGCTCGACGCGTCGCCGGACGTCGTGTTGCTCGACCCGATGTTTCCCGGTGGAAAGCGCGCCGCAGCGAAGAAGAAGCTCCAGCTCATCCAAACGCTCGAGGCGCCTTGCGATGACGAGGGGCAGCTCGTCGCGGCTGCCATGGCAGCTGGCCCGCGCAAGGTGGTTATCAAGCGGCCGGCAAAGGGACCTTGGCTGGCGGGTATCGAACCCGATTACTCGCTCTGCGGCAAAGCCGTTCGCTACGACTGCCTTGTCGCGCCGCGCTACGGCAGACATAGGGGCGCCTGCTAGTCGCCGAACATGTTCTTGCGCTTGAATTCCGCTTGCACCGTGCGCAGCATAAGGTCCGTGTCCGCCAGGCCGAGATGGCGCTCTTTCTCGTCCGCTGCAAGCGTGCCGCGGCGCCGCGCCCAGTTCTCCAGGCTCGCGGGCGACGACTCGCGTGGCAGCGTAGCGACCTCGCCGTCGAGCTTGCGGCAGATGTCGCGGGAGTCGATGACGACGATCTCACCTGCGCGGCGCGCCTCGGCATAGCCGTCAAGATGGAGCATGAACCAGGAGTCTTCGAATGCAGCGTTATGCGCCATATAGGGGTAGTGCTTCATGAGCTCGAGGATGCCCGCCTGCGCCGCCTTGTCGTCGCGAAAGGGCGTTTTGCCTTCCACATCGCCCCAGGTGATGCCATGGATGTTGGTGAGCGGCACGCCCGATGCGCGGTAGGGGTCCTCGGGTAGCCCGAAGAAGCGCTCACCACCGGCGAACGGCTCGGCATCGGCGGTGAGCTCCATAAGCTCGAGGCCGAGGTTGATGATATAACCGCGTTCCGGGGCGGTGCCCGTGGTCTCGATATCGATGCCGATCACCGTACCCTGCACGCGCTCCTTTACATAGGCAACAGCGAAGGCGTCGCGGTCTCCGCGCACCTCGCGCTCGACGTCCTCTACGGGTCGTCGCTGCAGGGCGGCGATACCGCGGTAGAGGTCCTTGTCAGAAAGGCCGCGGGCAAGGGCCGCGCTGGAAACGTTGCGCAGTCGCGCCTCGCCGATTTGGTCGCAGATCTGGCGGTTGCGGTCGGCGAGCTCGCGTACCGTGTCGAAGGTGAAGCCGGGATCTTCCTCGTCGCGCCATGCCGATAGGAGCGCCCGCAGCGCCTCTTCCCCATGCTGGCGCTCCGACTCCATGGCATCGGGGTCGCCAAAGATGAAAAAGGGTATGAACGGCTGCATCGTGTACTCGAGGGCTTGGCTGACGTTCATGGGATATCCTTCCGACACAAGATGGAGGGCCCGATCGCTCGTTTGGGGATTTGGCGGGAACCCTTGCGCGGTCGTGTTCGCTCTGTGAAACTCGGCTAGGTACGATAGCGCATTGAGCGCCGCTGCTCGTACGGGCGCGGCGATGGGTATGAACCTTCCATAACCGAACAACCGAAGGGTCGCATACATGGAATTCTTGGAGCACACCGTGCTGCACGCGGTGGAGGATACACTGCCGATCATACCGTTTCTGCTCATCACCTATCTGGTGCTCGAGGCACTCGAGCACGCTGCAAGCGATTCGGTGAACGCGGTGGTGAAGCGCGCGGGCGCTGCGGGACCGGTTGCGGGGGCGATCCTCGGCATCGTTCCGCAATGCGGCTTCTCCGCTATGGGCGCGACGCTGTATGCGGGGCGCGTGATCACGCTCGGGACGCTCATCGCGGTTTTTCTGTCCACATCGGATGAGATGCTCCCGTTGTTGCTTGCCGAGCGCGTCGATGCCGCGGTAATGGTGTCGATCCTGGCATCCAAGGCGCTCATCGCGCTGGTTGCCGGCCTGGCAACCGATGTGGCGGTGCGCATGTTCAGGCGCAACGAGCGCGTTCACGCATTGCTGCGCCGCGGCGTCCTCGGCACCGCTGCCGGGGTTGCTTCGAGCGAAGACGGCGCCCGCGACGTACTCGATGGCTTTGCCGAGGCAGGCGAGGGCGCCGAGCACATCCACAGGCTCTGCGAGCACGATCATTGCGGTTGCGATGATGGCGTTGCTCAAGGTGGCCATGAGCATGGCGAGGGCCACGTTCACGATCACGCCGCTGGCGGTGGTGCGATTCGCTCGATCGTGAGAAGCGCCCTGTCGCATACCGTTCAGGTAAGCCTCTTCATCTTCCTGGTAACCTTTGCGCTCGTCGCGGTGTTCGAGGGCGCCGGCGAGACGGTCATCACCGGGTTCTTGGCGAGCAACGGGGTCGTTGCTGTTTTTGGTGCCGCGCTCGTGGGCCTTATCCCCAATTGCGCTGCAAGCGTCGTGGTGACGCAGCTCTACCTCGAGGGCGTGCTTGCGTTCGGCCCCATGCTCGCGGGGTCCCTCGCAGGGGCGGGGGCCGGGTTCCTCGTCCTATTCCGCACCAATCGCTCCGCGCGCGAGAACCTCGTTATCTTGGTACTGCTCTACGCCATCTCCGTTGCGTGCGGGCTAATCGCCCTGCTGGTTGCCTGAAATCCGGTGGAGGAACAGGCCGCTTCTTAGCTTGGGCTCGAACCAAGTCGACTTGGGCGGCATGAGCAGTCCGGCATCCGCGACATCAAGCAGCTGCTCGATGCCTGTCGCATGCAGGGTGAATGCCACGCCCTCGGCGCCGGCGCGTTCTTCGAGCTCGCGTGTTCCGCGGATGCCTCCCACAAATGAGATGCGGGGGTCCTCGCGCACATCGCCCACGCCCAAGATGGGGGCGATCACGCGTTCTTGCAGGATGGAGACGTCGAGGCGCTCGACGGGATCCGCGTCCTCGAGCATGCGGGCGAGCTCGTCTGCGATCGTCAGCGACCACCAGCATCCATCGGTGAACATGCCGAACGTTCCGGGCTTTGCCGGCATTACGGGAGCGTCCGCCCGCTCCACGATGAAGCCCGCCGCTTCGATGCGGCGTAGGAGCTCGTGTGATTCGAGTCCCGAGCGGTCGCGCACGACGCGATTGTACGGCAGGATGGTGAGCTGGCTTGCGGGGAAGAGGACCGCGAGGAAGAAGTTGAACGGTTCCCTGCCCGTGTACGTACCCTGAGCTTTCGCCTCATCGCGCAGGCGCTCCGCCACCTTCGCCGCCGATGCAGTGCGATGATGGCCGTCAGCGATGTAGGTGCAGGGCACCTGGTCGAACATCGCGTGAATCGCATCGACCGCCTCGGGGCGCGCGACCTCCCAGACGGTTTGATGCACCCCTGCGGCGTCTGTGAAGTCATAGATCGGCGTCGCCGTCTTAGCGGCGCCCAAGATGAAGTCGAGCACGGGTTGGTCGCGATAAGCAAGGAAGATGGGGCCGGTTTGGTATCCGAGGGCGCTCATGTGCTCGATACGGTCGCGCTCCTTCTCCGCGCGCGTGAGCTCGTGGCGCTTGATGGTTCCGCCTTCATAGTCGGCGACGGGGCACACGCCGACCACCCCGGTCTGCACATGGCCCTCCCAGGCGAGTTCATAGAGGTAGTACGAGCGATTGCGGTCCTCGATGAAGGTTCCATCGTCGATGCGCTCGCGGAGCAGCGCGGCTCCGCGAGCATACACCTCGGGGGCGTACATATCCTGATCGGGAGGGAATTGGGTTTCCGGACGGTCGATGGCGAGGAACGAGAGCGGCTCCTCGGCCACTGCCGCGGCGGCTTCCGTGCGCGACACCACATCGTAGGGAAGGGCGGCGACTCGGGCTGCCACCGTCGGTGCGGGGCGCGTGCAGGGGAAGGGAAGGACTCGCATGGAAACTCCGATCTTTTGGTAGCAGCGGGATCGGTCGCTGGACCGGTCTGCCCGCATCCTGGTATTGTACCGCCCGCCTGCCTGGTTCTCGGGTTTGCCCGCTTTGTGCAGCCGGATCTATTTGATCACGCGCACGCGGTACATAGAGGGAATGCGCTTCAGTGCGTCGATGGTGCTTTGCTCGAGGTGCTCGTCGGTGTCGAACATCGTGTAGGCGTTTTCACCGGCGCTTTCGTTCACCATGCGCTGGACGTTCGCGTTATCGTCGGCGAGGATGCGGGTGATCTGGCCGATCATGTTCGGAACGTTGGCATGTAGGCAGCCGATGCGGCTCGCGGCGCGCGCCTTGCCCATCGAGCAGCTGGGGTAGTTCACCGAGTGCGCGATGTTGCCGTTCTCCAGATAGTCCTTGAGCTCGGAGATGGCCATGTCGGCGCAGTTGGCCTCGGCCTCTTCGGTGCCGGCGCCGGAGTGCGTGGTGACGAAGGTGTTGGGCATGAGAACCGTTTTAGGCGTGGCGAAGTCGGTTGCGAACCACGCGAGCCTGCCGGTGTGCAGCGCAGCGTTCACGGCGTCCTCATCGACGATGGTCTCGCGTGCGAAGTTGATCAGAACGGCGCCGGGGGCTAGGAGGGCGATCTGCTCGTCACCGACCATTCCGATGGTATCGGCCTTCGACGGCACGTGCAGGGTGAGGTAGTCGCAGCCGCGGCACAGGTCCTCGAGCGTCCCGACCCGCTGAACGTCGCGCGAGAGCTCCCAGGCATGCTCGACGGAGATGAACGGGTCATATCCGAAGACGTCCATACCCAGCGAGACGCAGGCATTGGCCACCTTGGATCCAACGTTGCCCAAGCCGATGACGCCCACGCGCTTGCCTCGGAGCTCGCGGCCCACAAACGCCTTCTTCACATGCTCGGCGCTCGTGTAGATGTCGGGGTCGGCGGCGTTGGCTCGTACCCATTCCATGGATTGCACGACACCGCGGCTCGCGAGCACCATCATGCAGATGACCATCTCCTTGACGGCGTTCGCGTTGGCTCCCGGCGAGTTGAACACGACCACGCCCCGTTTGGCATAGTCTTCGATGGGGATGTTGTTCACGCCGGCGCCGCAGCGCGCGATGGCGCGGATGCTCGCGGGGAGGTCGTATCCGTGCAGGTCGGTCGAGCGCATGAGTATGGCATCCGCCTCGGTGGCGTCGTCGACGAAGGCATAGCCATCGCCGAAGGTGACCTGTCCATCTTTGGTGATGTCGTCGATGATCTTGATCTTGCGCATGGTGTGCTCCTCTTGCGTGCTTCAGCGGTGCTGAATCTCGAATTCTTCCATGTAGTCGACGAGGGCTTGGACGTCCTCAAGGGATATGGCGTTGTAGATGCTCGCCCTCATGCCGCCAACCAGGCGGTGACCCTTGATGCCCTCTATGCCGTGTGCCCGCGCGCCCTCGATGAACGGCGCTTCGAGCTCGGGCTGGGAGCAGCGGAAGGTCACGTTCGCGATCGAGCGGGATGAGCGCTCGGCGCAGGGGCGGAAGAGGGTGCTTCTGTCGAGCGCGCCGTAGAGCAGCTCGGCCTTGGTGCGGTTCAGATGACCCATCTCCGCGAGGCCGCCTTGCTGCTCAACCCATCGGAACACCTTGCCGCACAGGTAGATGCCGAAGGTGTTGGGCGTGTTGTACATCGAACCGGCATCCGCTTGGATGCGGTAACTCAGGTACGTGGGGCACGAGGGAAGGGCGGGCCCATCGCCGATGAGGTCGTCCCGCACGATGACCACGGTTACGCCTGCGGGCCCGGCGTTTTTCTGCGCGCCCGCATAGATGAGGCCGTAGCGCTCGACATCGAGCGGCATGGAGAGGAAGCAGCTCGACACATCTGCGACGAGCGGGATCTCGCCACAGCGCGGCAGCTCGGTGAACATCGTGCCGAAGATGGTGTTGTTCTGGCAGATGTAGAGGTAATCGAGGTCGCCTGCTGCGCAGCGTTCGGCTATGGGAGCCAAGTCCGGAATACGGTCGAAACCAGATGGCTCGCTCGTTGCGACAAGCTCTGCGTCGCCGTAGCGCTGCGCCTCCTGCCAAGCCTTGCGCGCGAAATGGCCGCTCACCACGTATCCCGCGCGTCCTCGGCGCATTAGGTTCATGGGGATGGCGGCGAACTGGAGTGTCGCCCCTCCCTGCAGGAAAAGCACGCGATACCGCTCGGGAATGTCGAGCAGGCGCCTGAGTGTGGCCTCGGCGTCGTCGATGATCTGCCGGTAGGGGGCGGAGCGGTGACTCATCTCGAGGACCGACATGCCGAGGCCTTGGTAGTCGACGAGTTCGCTGGCGACCTCGGTGAGGACGCTTTCGGGCAGTGCCGCAGGCCCCGCCGAGAAGTTATGCACGCGCGCCATACCGTACCTCCCCGCGCTGAATACAGGTTCGGTAACTCTATCATATGCGCGGATATCTGCGAAGATTCACCACCAGTCGCCGACAGAGTTAATCCCAGTGAAACACTCTGGATTAAGGTTCCAGATTCCCGCGGGGGTACAATGGGGAAAACCCCGCTGGAGGTGTTGGCATGGCTATCTATGTGACGTCCGATGCGCACGGTCATGTGCGAGCGCTCGACCGCGCGCTTGAGCTCGCGGCGCCCTTATCTGAGGATACGGTCTACGTGCTCGGCGATATGGTCGACCGCGGCCCCGATCCCGTGGGCGTCATCGGGCTGGTGCGCGGTCTTTCGAACGCGCGCGTGCTCATGGGCAATCACGAGCGGATGCTTCTCGATGTGCTCTGCAATACCGGCGAGATGGAGGACATCACCTGGGCTCTCAACGGGGGCGGCACCACGCTTGCCGGTTTGGACGAGCTCGATCGCAATGCTTACCGCGAGCTCATGGATTGGCTGGCTGCGTTGCCGCTCTTCGATGTCGTCGAGGCGGGGGGCCGCGCCTACATCCTGGTTCATGCCGGCATCGATGCGATGGAGGCACGGGGCTTCCTCGCGACGGCGGGCGTGGACTGCTCGGGTGGGCAGGGTGCTGCCGCTGCGTCGCATGAGCTTCTGCTCGATATGCTCGGTCGCCAGAATCCAGAGACCCTTCTCTGGACGCGTTGGGAGTTTTGGGGAGAGCCGACGGGGCTTGTGGGAGCGGACGGTTCGGGACCCGTCGTCGTGGCGGGCCATACCCCCTCCATCGCGCTTCCGGGCTACGCCGATCGAATGGACTGCACGCCGGAGGAGGCCAGCCGGCTTGGGCGGATCGTGCGCGTGGGGGCGTGCGATGACACCGCGGGCGTCGCGGACCGCATCGACATCGATTGCTCCGCTGCCGCAGGCTCGGGTAGGGGTTGCGTGGGGATCATGCGCCTCGATGACGGCGCGGTGTGGTGCGTGCCTGTCGAAGAGGGGGAGTGAGCTGCGCGGCCAGCCGCGATCAGCTGCGTCGTCGCGTGTCCTCTATTCGACCGGTGCGCGAGATCAACTTGCGCGCCACCTGCTCCCCAAGAAGGGGTCGCGTTCCTTGCGGATGGCCTGGCGAATACGGATATATTCGAGCACGAGCAAGATGAGCAGCAGCGTCATGGCACCGAGGTAGCTCACGACCGCCCCCGTAAGCCCCAAGAGGTTCACCAAGATGAGGGAGAGCACCGTCACGGCTGCGAATCCTGCAAGGTAGAGCTGCATGACCGCGCCCTGACGGCGGAGCACCGTGATGATGGCGTACAAGAAGTCGATCGCCGCGATGACGCCTCCCGCCACTACCATGAGGTAGCTAAGCGTGCGGAAGCGCTCGAAGTCCACGCCGTACATGAAGCTTGTGAGCGGGATGCCGACGCTCGCCATGGCCATGCCCATGAGCACGGTGATGACCACGATGACGGCCATGACGGCAAGGATGATCAAATCGAAGCGGCGGCGCTTCTTGGGGTTCGACCAGATGCTCGCCAACCGCAGCAGCTGGGGCTTGTAGATAAAGCCGATGATGATTTGGATGCTCTGCGAGGGGAAGTAGAGCGCGTTGAAGTAGAGCTGGTTCTCATATGCGAGCGCGCCCTCCATCACGAACTTGGGCATGGTCTCGATGAGGTTGAAGAGGAACAGCGCGCAGAACAGCGGAAAGCACTGCTTGAAGAGGTCGATGACCTCTTCGAGTTTCCAGCGGCGCGATTTCTCGGTCTCGAGAAGTGCGAGCGGAAGCGTGACGAGGACGAGCGACGCCGCCGCGGCGATGCCCATGCCGATGGATGCCAGCGCGATGCTGCGCGTCACAAGCAAGATGATCGAGAAGATAAGGAAGACCCCGCCTGAGCGGACGGTCTGCGATATGCCGGCAAGGTAGAGCTTGTCCGCCTGCTGCAGGCGGCCCTCATAGACGTCGGCGACGCCGTCGACGAGCTTGAACAGGTACACGCCGGCGCAGATGGTTGCCATGAGCGGCTGGTAGTCGCGGATGGTGCAGTACAGAACGCCCATCACGAGTGCGCAGATGGTGGAAAGCCAGCGGTTCACCTGATAGGAGGAGAACGCATGCGTCTCGTCGATGTCCGAGACCTGGAAATTGCGTACGCCGTAGTTGGCGACGTACATGAGCAGCATGCCGGTAGAGAAGGCCATGGAGAACATGCCCGCTTGCTCGGTGCCGGCAAGCTGCGTGGCGACGATCGACAGGATGGGCAGCGACATACCCCATATCGTGGTACCGAGCGTGTTCCACACGTAATCGCGCGAGGCGCTATGAGATTCGTACTCGGCTTCCTGCTCGCTGAGAGAGCCCTTGTAGACGGCCTGCAGGAGCCTGGTCCACCAATCGTTGACAACGCGAGCGAGGAATGGCTGCCTCCGGCGCCGCCTTCGACTCGCGCGAGGTTCACCTGGATGAGCGCCGGTGCGTCGCAGGGCAGCGCTGCGCGCGGGACTCGCTGCGGGTTCACCGCGCCTTACCTCGAGCGATGCGCGGATTTTGTCGAGCGGGTTCACGAACACGAAGCTCCTGTCGGTTTGGGATGGATGCGATGGCGCCGGGTATCGCGGCACACGAAATCCATTATAGCCGCATGCGAAGGCTGCGGGCCGCAGCGCTGGCAGCAACCACATGCCATGCGGGAATGTTCGGCATACCAGTTCTTGTGCAAAAACGCACGTTTGGAACGATGGGCTAGGCCGTTCCCCGATACGCCGGGGGAGCGTCCCCTCGGTTGCGGTATATTGCACTTCGAGTGTGTTGGGGCGCAGCTCCGCTGGGACGGCGCTCTTTTTGATTCGGGTTTTGAAAATAGGTGCCGTAGTGCTGCCGCGGCGCCGTGTGAACGAAAGGTGACGGCATGATAGAGACCATATTGCTGGAGTCGGGCATCGACTGCGATTTCGACCGCGTGCACGTCGATTGGAGTCCGGCTAAGCTCATCGAGCACTCGATTTCCCACCATGAGGCGTATCTGACCTCGACGGGCTCCCTCTCCGTTTCGACCGGTGCCTTCACGGGCCGTTCGCCCGAGAACCGCTACATCGTTGATGCGGGTGCTGCCGACGAGCAGGTCAACTGGAACAGCAAGACCAACAAGCCCATCGACGAGGCCACCTACAAGCGCGTCCGCAAGAACGTGACCCGCTACATGTCCCAGCGTCGCCACCTGTTCGTCGTCCGTGGTTTCGCCGGCGCCGATCGCCAGTACGCGCGCAAGGTCATGGTCGTATGCGAGCGCGCGCATCAGGCGCTTTTCATCCAGAACATGCTCGTTCGTCCGAGCAAGGACGAGCTGGAGGTCTTCGGCCGTCCCGACATCATGGTCTTTGCCGCTCCCACCTACGTGTGCTCGCGCGACCGCGACGGCGTAGAGCCTGCCGCCGTCATGCTCGAGATGAACAAGAAACAGATCATCGTGGCCGGTACCGGTTATTGCGGCGAGATCAAGAAGGCCGTCTTCACGATGATGAACTACCTGCTGCCGCTCGAGGATGCCGTGCTGCCCATGCACTGCTCCGCGAACGTCGACCCCGAGACGGGCAAGACCTGCATTCTGTTCGGTCTTTCCGGCACCGGTAAGACGACGCTTTCCGCAGACCCGCAGCGCCTGCTCATCGGCGATGACGAGCATGGTTGGAGCCCGCGCGGCGTCTTCAACATCGAGGGCGGTTGCTACGCAAAGACCATCGACCTTACCCGTGAGCGCGAGCCGGACATCTACGACGCCATCCGCTTCGGCAGCGTGTCTGAGAACGTGAAGCTCGACCGAAAGAGCCGCGCGCCCATCTACTCAGATAGCTCCATCACCGAGAACGGCCGCGCCGCCTATCCGCTCGAGCACATCGAGAAGGTCGTGGAGTCCGGTACGGGCGAGACGCCGAGCGTCGTGCTCTTCCTCACGGCTGATGCCTACGGCGTGCTGCCGCCGATCTCCAAGCTCAACCGCGAGCAGGCTATGTTCCATTTCCTGACGGGCTACACCGCCAAGGTTGCTGGCACCGAGCTCGGCGTCAAGGAGCCGCAGCCCACGTTCTCGGCGTTGTTCGGCGAGCCGTTCATGCCGCTCGACCACATGGTTTACGCCTATCTGCTCGGAGAGAAGATCACGCAGAACAAGACGCGCGTCTACCTGGTCAATACCGGCTGGACCGGCGGCCCCTATGGTATCGGTCATCGCATCGCCCTCTACCATACCCGTGCCCTCGTAAAGGCCGCTCAGGATGGTTCGCTCGACATTGCAGGCTACACGCACAACGATGTCTTTGACGTCGACGTGCCCAATGAGTGCCCGGGCGTGCCCAAGGACCTGCTCGACCCGCGCGGTACTTGGGAGGATCCGGCGGAGTACGACAAGGCTGCCGCCAACCTCGCTGCGAAGTTCAAGGAGAACTTCGATAAGCGCTACCCCAACGTGGACCTCAAGAGCATGACGCGCAAGCGCGTGTAAGCGGCTCCGTTTCCCAGGAGGGGCGCGGCTAGTTCAAGAGCCTGTGGGGCGGTGACCTTCGATGGCGCCGCCCCTTTGCTTTGACGGGCTGCTGCACTATGACTATCATGGGGCACATAGGAGCTCCATCCCCGGATGGGGCAGCGCATGCGCGTGCGTGCCAACGTCGTAGGGCTTGAAGACGGCTGGCTACCACGCGTTTTCTTTTCACGAGGCAAAGCGCCCGGGCGGCGCGGGAGGGATTGGCATGAAGCGCTTCATCACGGAGGATTCGTTCTGGGGCCTTTTCCCCGATGCGGTGATCGGCATCGTGGTCGCGGAGGGCATGAAACCGGCGGATGAGATTCCGCCTGAGGACGCGAGTGAGATCGAGCGCTTGCTCGACCGTGCCAACATCGCAGCTGAGCACCACCTCACGAGCGATACCATCTCCGAAAACGCTCCCGTCAAGGCATGGCGCGAGGCGTATCGCGCGTTCAAGACCAAGAAGGGTGCACGCTGCTCCATCGAGAACTTGCTCAAGCGCGTGCTCAAGGGCAATCCGGTTGGCTCCATCACGCCTTCCGTCGACATCTACAACGCCGTGTCGCTCACCTACGCGCTGCCTGTGGGCGGTGAGGACATCGATACTTTTGAGGGGGACCTGCGCCTGGGTATCACCGAGGGTGGGGATGCCTTCCTTCCGCTCGGCGAGGATGCCCATGAGGATCCGACCCTTCCCGGCGAGTTGTGCTATTGCGACGACGCGGGGGCTGTGTGCCGCTGTTGGAACTGGCGCGACGGCGTGCGCACCGCGCTTACGGACACCTCGTCGAGCGCCTTCCTCATCATCGAGTGCGTCGAGCCGGAGCGTGCGGACGACTGCCGCGCTGCGATCGATGAGCTCGCCCGCTTGGTCGAGCGCTATCTGGGTGCCACGATCAAGGCCAAGGAGCTTGTCACATCTGACAACCGTGAGGTCGTGATCGCCTCGTGACGGGGGAGCTGCCAGCTCGCGAAGGCTTCTTCGAGCGGGTCTATGAGGTGGTCGAGCAGATCCCGCGAGGTATGGTCGCATCGTATGGGCAGGTTGCCAAGCTCGTTGGTGAGCCGCGCAAAGCGCGCTACGTTGGCTTTGCGCTGCACGCGAACCCGCGTCCCGGCGAGATTCCCTGCCACCGCGTGGTCTTTGCTGACGGGCGTCTTGCCTCGGGATTCGTCTTTGGCGGCCCGGGAGCGCAGCGCGAACTCCTTGAGGGGGAAGGCGTTGCGTTCGTCGATGATGACCGGGTGGACATGGCTGCCTGCCGCTGGCCGGCAGGAGTTGAGTGAACCGTTCGCCGTACGGAAGGCGATGTCCATCGATGCGCTGAGATGCTCTGGCTCCGGTGGGCTACGATAATGCGGAATCTGGACAAGGAGGCTTTTATGGCAAACGTTCCGTTCTGCACGTGCACGGACAAGGCGTGCCCCAATAACCCCTGCAACCATAATTCCGGTTGCACGCCGTGCATCGCCAAGTGCTTGAAGCAAGGTGAGATCCCGACCTGCTTCTTCAAGGCGGTCTCTGCTGATGACCTACTCCCCGGAGACGAGCAGGACTGGACGTATAAGGGTTTTGCCGAGCACGTGCTCAAGTCGCGCTGATCCAACCGCAACGTCCTGGTTCTGGTCGGATCGCTCTGGTTCGGGCGACATTCAGCGGCGATCTGCCTACAGCGAGCTTCGAGGATACAACACGGGAACCGCCCCGCCTCCATTTCTGGTGGCGGGGCGGTTCCCGTAGTACACCGTCGATCGCATAGAGGGGAGGGATGCGATGCCAACGTGACGAGGAAGGTATCTTATTTCATCGCCTGTACCTGTCCCGTCGTTGAGCTAACTATACGAAACTTATCGACGGACGTCGAGC
>DHCMC07803__coassemble_763_pt1 | contig 29989 bp, 21 predicted proteins | sample DHCMC07803__metabat2_low_PE_050 | metagenome-assembled genome bin DHCMC07803
GAGCCAGGGCTACATCGGCTACCACCTGCAGCAGGGCATCGGCCGCGAGATGCATCGCCGCTACAAGCGCTGGCACGCCGCCACGGTCGTGACCCAGATCGAGTGCGACCCGGACGACCCGGCGTTCCAGAACCCCACCAAGCCCATCGGCCCGTTCTACACCGAGGAGCAGGCCAAGGCGCTCATGGAGGAGAACCCCGAGATGACCTTCGTCGAGGACTCCGGCCGTGGCTGGCGCCGCGTCGTGGCGAGCCCCGAGCCCAAGAAGATCGTCGAGGCCGATTCCATCCTCAACCTTCTTGACAACGAGTTCATCGTCATCGCCTGCGGTGGTGGCGGCATCCCCGTGGTGCGCGATTACAACAACAAGGGCTGCTACAAGGGCGTGGCCGCCGTTATCGACAAGGACATGGGCGGCGAGCTCCTCGCCGAGGATTGCGACGCCCAGGTGCTCTTCCTGCTCACCGCCGTCGAGCACGTGGCTATTAACTTTGGCAAGCCCGACCAGCAGGACCTGACCGAGATCAGCGCCGACGAGGCCGAGAAGCTCGCCGACGAGGGCCAGTTCGGCAAGGGCTCCATGGAGCCGAAGGTCCGCGCCGCCATCAAGTTCGCCCGCAGCCGCAAGGGCCGCGTGTGCATCATCGGCGCGCTCGACAAGGCTGCCGAGACCATGGCTGGTCTCTCCGGCACCCGCATCTACGCGTAAGCGCCTGTCGCATTGAATAATCTAGGAGGCTCCCGGCATGTCCGGGGGCCTTCGCGTTTATCTGCGGCCATATGCCGCAGCGGTTTTGAGAGCTCGATTTACCGGAGTGAAACTGCGAGGTCGCTTCCTCTCGGCGTCATCCGTGTTCGTGCAAATCCGGTAATCTATGATCTGAAATTCCGGTAGTCTCATCTATGTAAATCCGGTAATCAAATCATTGAAATTCCGGTACTAATGCTGGTTAACGTGGGAGGCAATCCTTCCGAACTTCGGCGGCCAACATCGTATCTCTATAGGGTGTCGCGAGTATCATGGGCTGAATTGCAGCTCACCGCTTATTCCCGACCGCATGGCGCAAAAGAAAGCATGCATCCATGGCATCCGCGTCTACACGCAAGTACCTGCGACATCCTAGAGCGAGCGCCTCTTGGAGGTCCAGACCTGGCTGGGGCTCCGTTTTTATTCGGAAGTCCTTCTTCTCCAATGTCTAGCCGTCGTGCTCGTTGAGCTACAGCGGTAGGGCCCGTCTCATTTTTGCTTCAGCCGATGCTCTTCCGGGCACTGTGCAGCTGGGCGTGCATGTATGGCGGATTATTTGCGTGGCTCTCAGCGCTGCTACCACACGGTGAACTCGGCATTCTCGGTACTCCAATGCACATCGCGAATATAATCTCGCACCGCGGTAGCGTCACCTGCCTCGAAAAGTTCGAGGATATGCCGATGCTCGTCGTTCGCCTTGTGCAGGAGCCGATATGCCTCTTCACGGTCGACCGTGCTGTAGTCGCGTTTGATAAAGCATCGCTCCAGTTGGTGCAGCAGGTTGATAAGGCGGTTATTGCCGCAGAGCCGAACGTAGGTGGAGTGGAACTCACGCTGCAGGTCGTCGTATTTCAGCATGAGGTGGCTTTCGATGGCGAGATCCATCGACCCTACAAGGAAGCGCAGCTGCGAGAGGATGTCTTCGTCGAGCTTTGGGCAGGCGAGATACGCCGCTTGCCCGTCGAGGGGGGCGATGACCTCGAACACCTCAAGCGCGTTCTTGCGGTCGAATCCACGGACGCGAAACCCGCGGCGGGGAAGGTTGTCGAGATAGCCGTCGCTTGCGAGCTGGATGAGCGCTTCGCGCACGGGGGTGCGCGAAACCCCCATGGCATCGCAGATGGCTTGCTCGCTCACGCGATCTCCGGCAGAGAGCTCGCCTGAGTCGATGCGCCCGGCGATGTATGCGTAGACGTTGTCTTTAAGCGAGCTGCGCGGTGTGTCCAATTGGATCTCCTCGGTGACGGGACGGTGCTTCGTTGTGTATACCGTATGGGAAACATATCTATAGGCAGGTAAGACAAGTATATCAAGCTCAATTGCCATGGCATCGAGAGGGATTCCGGAACGCCCTAACGTTCACCGAGCAAAAACTACCGTTCATATTGTATACAATATACAAATAGGTTGGACGCACATAGGATGAAGGTGTCGCAAGGGGATGGACGCCATCCCGAATCCGATCTTGAGGAGGATAAAGTCCCATGACCAAGTTCAGCCACGTCATCATCCGCCGTCCCGGTAAGTCCCTGAGCAACGGCATCACGAGCGCTCCGGAGCTCGGCCAGCCCATCTATGAGCGTGCGATCGAAGAGCACTACGACTACGAGCATGCGCTCGAGCAGTGCGGCGTCGACGTCACCGTTCTTCCTGCTCTCGAGCAGTACCCGGACAGCTGCTTTGTCGAGGATCCTGCAGTCATCACCCGCTGCGGCGCTATCATCACCAATCCCGGCGCAGCGAGCCGCAACGGTGAGAAGGACGAGATTGAGCCGGTGATTCGCCGCTTCTTCGATGACGAGCACGTCAAGCATATCGAGGCCCCCGGCACCCTCGACGGCGGCGATGTCATGATGGTCGGCGATCACTTCTACGTCGGCCGCTCCGCGCGCACCAACGAGGAGGGCATCCGCCAGTTCTGCGAGATCCTCGCCGGATGGGGCCTTGAGGGCTCCGAGGTTCCGCTGGAGGAGGTCCTGCACCTCAAGACCGGCGTGAACTACATCGAGGACAACAACATGCTCGTCTCCGGCGAGTTCATCGACAAGCCCGACTTCGCGCAGTACAACAAGATCGTGGTGCCTGAGGAGGAGGCTTACGGCGCGAACTGCATCTGGGTCAACGACACCGTGATCGTGGCGGAAGGCTATCCCACCGTCCTCAAGGCTGTCCAGGATCTGGGCTACAAGACGCTCGTGGTTGATACCTCCGAATACCGCAAGGTCGACGGCGGCCTCTCCTGCCTGTCGCTGCGCTTCTAGTCGTCCCGCTCGTAAGGGCCGGTGCTCCGGGATACCGGTCACCGGCCTTCTTGTATTCCGTATACAAACTAAAATTGAAGGAGTGATCATGGGTCAAGAACGCGATACCGCCGTGGACGTCGGCTCCGACGGGATCATCGATCCTGAGGGTCTCGACCTGTTCCGCCTTACCATGATGGTGATCACCGCGAGCATCTGCGGCGGCATCTTCTCGCTTGCCGGCGACATGGCAGCGGGTGGAGCGAATTCAGGCGCGGTCATCGTCTCGTGGGCGATCTGCTTCATAGGCGTCTTTGCTCTGATGATGGTGTTCAACGGCCTTTCCCAGGCGCGGCCCAAGCTCACAGGCGGCATCTATGCGTACGCCGCTGCAGGCTTCGGGGACTACGTCGGCTTCAACTCGGCATGGGGATACTGGATAAGCGCCTGTTTGTCCAACGTGAGCTTCGCCCTGCTGCTGTTCAGCGCGCTCGGCTACTTCTTCCCAGCCTTCGGAGAAGGCAACAACGTCCTGTCTATCGTGTGCGCGAGCATCTTCTTGTGGATCCTCACCTTCTTGGTGACGCGCGGCGTCAAGGAAGCCGCGGGAATCAACGTCATCGTCACGCTTGCGAAGCTCGTCCCGCTCGGTCTCTTCGTGCTTTCCATCGTGCTGCTGGGCAAGTTCGACCCCGCCATCTTCATGGATAACTTCTGGGGCGAGCCCGGCGGACCGAGCTTTGGCGAGCAGGTGGTCTCGACGATGATCGCGCTCGTCTGGGTATTCACGGGCATCGAGGGAGCCGTCGTGATCTCTGGCCGCGCGAAGTACGTGAAGGACGTCGGACGCGCGACGGCGCTGGGGTTCATCGCCGTGTTCGTGCTGTACCTCTTCATCTCGCTGCTTTCGCTCGGCATCATGCCGCGTTCCGAGATGGCCGACCTCGCCACGCCCTCCATGGCGGGCATCCTGGAGCACGCCATCGGGCCCGTGGGCGCCGCGGTGGTGAATCTCGGCGTCATCCTCTCGCTTGTCGGCGCGATGCTCGGCTATGTCATCATCGCAGCCGAGACGCCGTTCGAGGCTGCGCGTCAGGGGACGTTCCCGCTGGCGTTCGCAAAGACCAACAAGCAGGGCGCGCCCATCGTGACGGTGCTGGTGAGCTCGGGCATCACCCAGCTCTTCCTCATCCTCTCCGTGATCGCGGCAAGCACCTACCAGTTCTTCTACTCATGTGCCGTCAACACGATCCTGATCCCGTATGTGTGCTCTGCGGCGTATTACATGGTGATCGGGTGGAAGAACGAGGGCCTCGACGGTCCGCGCGCCCCTAAGCTGTGGGTCGCGCGTCTCTTCGGCACGCTCGGTTTTATCTACACCATCTTCTTGGTTTGGTCGACGGGGCTGCAGGGCGTCATGATAACGACCATCCTCTTCGCCCCGGCGATCGTCGTGTACGCGCTCGGCGAGCGCGGTCGCGGCAAGGCCGTGTTGCCGCTCGCGCATGACAAGGTGATCGCCGTAGTCGTGGTCGTGGTCGCCGTCATATCCCTTTACCTGCACTTCGCCGGCATCGCGCCGATTGTGTAGCCCAAGGCGATGGGCAAACGCTACACTTGTCTCTAAGGCCGGGCGCCTCGTGCGCCCGGTGCCATGTCTGCGCATGCTGCGCGCGGACATGGAGCCATGTTGGCCTTGTGAAATGGGAGGAAATCATGTTCTGTCCTCATTGCGGCGCCCAGCTGCCCGATGGATCGGCGTTCTGCGGGAATTGCGGGTCACCGCTTAACGCGGCCCCCCAGGCCAATCCTAATCCGATGCCCGAGCAGCCTCCGGTACCGCCTGCGCAGCCGCCGGTGCAGCCGCCGGCAGGCCAGCCGGGTGGAGCCTATTACCAGGGGACGGCACCGCAGCAGGGGCCGGTGATGCCCGCGGTGCAGCCCGCCAAGCGCCCGTTCCATGTGACGCGCGGCATGACGATCGGCATCCTCGCGGTGGGCGTGGTGGCTATCGTCGCCATCGTGCTCGCGGTGACCGGCATCTTCGGCGGCGGCCATGGTAGCGCGCAGGCGGTGGCCGATGGTGTCGAGTCCGCCTTCACGGATCTGCTCGAAAGCGATCTGGAGGGCGATGATTGGGAGCGCTTCGGATTGGCCATAGTCGGTCTCATGCCCGAGGAGGCCGTCGAGGTGAGTATCGACGAGCAGGGCTACGATTCGCGGGAGGACTTCGCGGAGTACATAGGGGAGTCCATGGGGTCGTCGCTGAGCTATGCGTCGACGTACCTCGACATGGTCGACCTCTCGTTCGAGATCGAGGTTGGCAGCCGGTTGGATTCCGATGAGATCGACTCCATGAACGACAGCTTCGGCAGCCTCGGCGTCGATCTGGAAGTCGAGGAAGCCTATGAGCTCGAAGGAAGCATCACCGCAACGCTGCTCGAGGACTTCGGTGGTTACGAGGCAGGCGAGTCGGAGTCGAGCGACATGGGCTACATCGGCATGTGCGCTGTCAAGATCGGCGGCTCCTGGTATCTGTGGGGCTATTAAGACCGAGCCGCCGGCGCGTGCTGAGCGTGCGCCGCGCGCGCAACGGTTCGAGGGTTCGCATCAGTCGGAGGGCGCTGCGCAGGCGGCGCCCTTTTTTGCGCGAAGGTCAGCCCATCGCCGAGCGTTACGGGCTACGACGTAAACTCCCAGCACGCGGAGGCTTGGGAGAGAACGAGCGAAAGATCCCAGGTCTGGGCGCTGCGGTAGCTGCTATTGGGGTCGTGCACCGTGACCCTGCCGTTCCCATCGATGCCGGAGAGCACGATGAAGTGGCCGGTTGTGGTGAAGTCCCCGGGCCCCATGGCGCAGATGACCGGGTGGCCTGCCTGCAGCGCTTCGGTAACGGCCGATGAGGAGACCTGAATGCCGGTGCCCGTGATGCCGAGGCCATCGGCTCCCTCAGACATGAACCTCCACTCGGTGGCACCGGTGGGGGCGTAGTTTCCCTCGTCGGCATAGGCCGCCATCTGCGCGGGGTTGTACGAGGTGTCGCCGGTGAGGTAGATGTAGACCATCGTGAGGCAGGTCGGCCCGCAGCCGTTGACGGCGACCGTGCCGCCGGCGTAGGGTTTGGTGCTCCAGGCGGGGTCGATCTGGTAGAGGTAGGGCATGGTGCCTTGCTGCCACTCGCTCGCGGACGTCGAGAGCGGGAGGCTGCCGGCATCAAGCGCGGCAAGGTCGAGGAGCCGTGCTTCTGCGGTGGCATCCGCTCCAATCGGAGCGGCGAAAAAAAGCGCCGAGACCAGCCATGCGGCGAGCGTTCCGCAGGCTGCGGTCGCGGCGGCGCGCGAGATGCTCACCGAGTTGCCGCTCCTGGTGTTCGACCATCCCCGCGATGAGTGGCGCGAGCCATAGCGCGAGGCGCCGGCAAACGATACGCTGCGGCCACCGAGCCCTCTCGCCATCGAGAAGGACCCGCCGCGCCTCGTTCTGGACGAGAAGAGGCTGCCGATGGCGGAGCCGATCGCGCCGAAGACGGCAACGAAGACGGCGGCAATCGTGCCGAGGACCATGAGGGCGACTCCTCCGGCGCCTTGAGGTCCCGGACTCATCGAAGCGGCGCCGCGCTGCGGCCGCCGTGCGCTATCGGTGCGCCGTGGAGGGCGCGCGGTGGCGCGGCTTCCAGCTCGCTGGGAGCGCGTGCCGCTGAGGCTGATGCTGCCGGGTCGCGCTCCGCCTAGTTGCCGGGATTCTGCGGGTTTCGCCGGGCGCTTTCCGCGCGGGCGATGGCTCTCGGCGGGCTTTGGGCGTGCGGTTCTGGGTGCGGGGGCGCCCATCTCCGTCTGCGCGATTCTCCGCGGGGGCTTATCGTCGTAGAGCGTTCCCTGGTAGATGCGTCGGCGTACCGGGTCATCGCTCCCTCGTGCATCCGAGGAATCGCGTACGGGGTTGTTCCGAGGGGAGGCGAGTCTTGCCGATCGCGGCATGGCGTTGCCAGCTCCGGTATAGGAGCCGCGACTGGAGTTGGACGGTTGCGCGACGGGCGCGGGTGATGGCGTGCGTTCGCCATCGAATCGCCGGCGTTCCGCCATCATCCCTCCCTTCAATCGTGCATGGCCCTAATACTACCGCATGATGGTGCGCAACGCCGTCGGTGGTGCATAATGGGGACAGCTGGAGCCGCGATGCGAAAGTTGTTCGCGCGCAGGCTTCCCGGCGGAAAGGAATACCATGCCAGCACTCATCACGCATCGCCTCTTCGGCGAGGAAAGTATCGACACGCTGCCCCAGGGCATCATCGGGACGGAGGACGAGCGCATCGCCTTCTTGATTGCGAACCAGGGGCCCGACCCCTTCTTCTTCCGGGTGCGTACGCCCCAGCTCTCCGCATGCCAGGACCTCGGGCGCGCCATGCATCGCTGCCGACCATCGCGGCAGTTCAGCGCGTTGCGCGACGGCGTCGGCCATCTGCAGCGGCACGATGCCGCGGTGGGGCGCGCCTTCGCGTTGGGCCTGCTCTCGCACTATGTGCTCGATCGCAACGCCCATCCGTTCGTCTATGCCCAGCAGTGGGGTATCCAGGCCGTCGACAGCACGCTCGAGAACGCGGGCGGTCAGGTCCATGCCGTCATCGAGAGCGATCTGGACGTGCTCATGCTCCAGCTCAAGCGCGGCGGGGCGACGGTCGATGATTACCCGCCGGCAAGCGTCCTTGTCTCATCCGAGCGCATCGATAAGGTCGCCGGCACGCTGATGAGCTTCGTGGGCCTCAAGGTGTACGGGCTCAACGTGGGCGCGGCGGAGTACCATCGCGCTCTTGCGGACATGAGGATGGTCTACCGCATCATCGAGCCCGCCGGCACGTCGCTTTCGGCGGCCATCGAGCGGGTCGAGGCCCTCGTGCGCGGCAACTCGCTTCTGGGTTCGCTTGCCCACCGCGTTACGACGGTGCAGCCGTATCGCGCAGGCAACATGGGCCACGTCGCTTGGAGCAACCCCTTCACCGGCGACGAGTCGCATGAGAGCTTCCCCGAGGTCTTCGACCGCGCACTCGAGGATTACCGCCAGAGCGCCGCGCGCTTCATCGAGTCCGGTGATATGGAGAGCATGACGCGCCATCTGAATTATTCCGGTCGCCCGCTCGACGTATGCGAGGAGTTCGAGTTAGACGAATAGCGCCGGAAGAGAGGCGCCAGACGAGTGGAGCCCGGCAGGGTGCGGTCGCTTCCTGCCGGGCTTCGCCCTGCCGCGTTCCGTCCTGCTGGCTCGCGCTCGCCCCATCGCATTCCCGAGCTTTACCAAATCCTGACCTCATCTGCGGCGCGTGTGCCGTACCATTAATGCATGTGTGCATGGGTAACGGGGAAGGAACGGCGATGAAGTACACGAAGCAAGAGCGCAACTGGGTGATGTATGACGTGGGCAACTCTGCCCTCGTCCTCTTCAACACCTCGGTCGTCCCCATCTACTTCGACGCCATCAACACAGCGGCGAACTCGGCGGAGCTGGTGACCGCCTGGGCGAATGCCCAGACCATCGCATCGCTCGTGGTGGCGCTGCTCATGCCGGTGCTCGGCTCGCTTGCGGATTTCGCCGGTAACAAGATCAAGTTCTTCCTCGGATTCTTCCTCACGGGCCTGGTGCTTTGCCTCGCTCAGGCAATCCCCATGGGGGCCATGCCCTTCCTCATCGTCTACGTGCTGTGCACCATCGGCCTCAATTCGTCGATGACGTTTTACGATGCCATGCTGCCGGACGTCACCACCGACGAGCGCATGGACGCTGTCTCCAGCTCTGGCTACGCATGGGGCTACATCGGCTCGTGCGTGCCGTTCATCGTGTGCATCGCGCTCATCCTGGGTGGGCCCGCGGCGCTCGGCCTCGATATGCTCCTGTGCGTGCGCATCGCGTTCGTGATCACCGGCCTGTGGTGGCTCGCTTTCACGGTGCCGTTGGTGAAGAGCTACAAGCAGGTCTACTCCAAGCAGCTCGCGCCGGGCGAGACCTTCGCCACCGAGGTGGTAAAGACCATCACCGGTCTGGGCCGCACGATGCGCCGCATCGCTGATGACCGGGCCATCCTCATCTACATGATCGCGTTTTTCTTCTACATCGACGGAGTGCACACGGTTATCTCGATGGCGACGACCTACGGCACGTCGCTCGGCATCGATTCCACCCAGCTCATTCTCGCCTTGCTCGTGACGCAGTTCGTGGCGTTTCCCTCGGCTATCGCCTATGGCAAGCTCGCCAAGAGCCAGGGTACGCTCAAGATGATCATCATCGCCGTAGCCGCCTACGTGCTGATCGTGCTCTTTGCGGCGTTCTTCCTCAAGTCCGCGCTCGAGTTCTGGATTCTCGCCATCGTGGTCGGCATGTTCCAAGGCGGCATTCAGGCGCTTTCGCGCAGCTACTTTGGCAAGCTCATTCCCAAGGAGCATGCCAACGAGTATTACGGCTTCTTTGATATCTTCGGCCGCTACGCGAGCGTCATGGGAACTCTGCTAGTATCTGTCGTGACATCGCTCACGGGGGATGCTTCTTTAGGAGTGCTTTCCATCGGGATCCTGCTGGTCGTGGGCTTTGTCATGCTCATCCGGCTCTCCCGCATCAAGGGTATGGCGTAGCGGCTGTTGAGCACGGGGCCAGGCGCGATGGCCTTCGTGTGCGACGGCATCACCTTTGCCTCTGGCGTCCCATGGTGCCGGGCGTGTTGGATGCGCATCTAGTAAAGCCCTCCGACATAGAAGGTGAATGCCATGAAATCGAATGATGTCGCCCGTATAGGGGTCATCGCTGCCGTGTACGCGGCATGCACGCTCGTCGCCCTGCTGTTCTTGGGCAGTCTAGCGTGGGGTCCCATCCAGTTCCGCGTGTCCGAGGCGCTCTGCGCGCTCGCGCTCTTCACACCGGCCGCCATTCCTGGGCTCACGCTCGGCTGCGCCATCGCCAACGTCGCCAACATAGCGCTCTCGGGCACGGGCATGCTCGGCCTGCTCGACGTGGTTTTTGGCTCCCTGGCGACGTTCGCAGGGGCCTGGTTCACATGGGAGATGAGGAAGCACCCCCTTATCGCGCTTGCGGGGCCCGTGCTCGCTAACGCCCTGATCGTTCCGGCGTACCTGCCTATCCTGCTGCAGGCTACCGGCTTTTACACCATCCCCTTCACCTCGATCTCGCTTGACGGGGCATGGCCGCTCATGTATCTGTTCGGCTTGCTGACCACCGGCGCCGGCGAAGCGGTTATCATGTATGTGCTGGGGTACCCCCTTTCGCAATCGCTCGCGCGTGCTCCCTACTTCAAGGAGCTCTCTCCGTTCAAGCACGCAGCTTAAGCGGCGAGGCGGCGGCGGGCACGTTTTCGAGGACTCACGGCGAGCGCGACGCGCCGAGCCTATCGTGTCCCCGTGGCGGCGGATGCATGCCGTTCGCATGGTGGGATTGCGGCTGAGGGTACCGGATGCGCGCGTTCGGCAAGGCGCCCTGAACTCTGCCGGGAAAGGTCTCCTTATGGGGTCGGTCATCGTAATTCCCACCTACTGGGTGAGCGGCCATGCCGATGTGCATGCCTTTGGCAGCTACGACTACGCAACCCCGCTTGACAGCCCCGCACCCGAGCTTGCCCGCTGCCTCGCATCCCTCGAGCAGGTGCATGATGTCGCGTCCATCGTCCTGCTCGTGGTATGTCCGCTATCTGCGACGACGGAGGTCTCGCGCCGCGTGGCGCAGATCGTCGCCGCGCACCCTTCACTCGCCATAACGACGATCTGCCATGCTGAGGCCTCCAAGGTCATCGAGCGAATCGAGCGCATCGCGCCGCGCGGCGCGGGGGAGTGCATATCGCTGCGCGGCTACGGCGCGATTCGCAACATGGGTCTCGCTGTCGCGGCGATCAAGGGGTGCGACAAGGTCATCTTCCTCGGTGATGACGAGGTTGCCTGTGACTCCGCGTTCATGGCGCAGGCGCGCTACGCGCTCGGGCATGAGACGCGTGCGCAGCTGCCCATCCTGGTGAAGAGCGGCTATTACTACAACGAGGCGGGATCGCCCTACGCCGAGGAGGGTAGGGCGGGGCTCGCGTCGCGCTGGTGGACCCGGCGGGCTGAGTTCAATGCCTGGATGCGCCATGCGCTCGGTGGCACGCGCATCTCGCGTTCCAACTACCTGTGCGGCGGCCTCTTCGCACTCGACGCCCGTGCGTTCACACGGGTTGCGTTCGATCCCTACATCACTCGCGGCGAGGACCTGGACTACCTGTGCAACCTGCGCCTGCACGGGCTCGACGTCTGGTTCGACAACAAGTGGGCGGTGCGACGCCTGCCGCCCAAGGAGACGAGGACCGCGCAGCGCTTCATGGCCGACGTGTACCGTTGGTACTACGAGCGCGTCAAGCTTGCCGATGCGAGCCGCCGCAACGACCTCACCTCGGTCACCGCGGCTTCGCTCATGCCGTATCCGGGGCCTTGGTTCTCGGACGAGTTGGATGGGCGGGTGCGCAAGACGGCGCTCGCCCGCGCCCTTGCCACCAAGGAGCGCGATGCCTATTGGGACATCTACTTGCATGGTCGCGCTCGCGCCGAGGCCTATGCGCAGGAGAACCGCGGGAAATACCTCCGCTTCCAGAGCTTCTGGCCCGCTATCATGGATGGCTTGTGGGGAGATACCGCCCTCGCTTCCCGGTTGGAGGACCATAGATGAGCAAATCCGCGTCGCGTCCCGCATGGTTGTCGCGCATATCGTTCCTCATGTGGGGCGTCGCTGCGCTCGCGACCTTCTCCATCGCCGCATACCTGGCCGTCCGGCTGGCGACCGGTCTTGATTCTGCGGTCGCCGCGATGTTCTGCGTGCTGCTCACGGCGCTTGCCGCCCTGTGCGTCTACCTCGCCTTCAACCCGGACATGCTGCGCTCGCAATACACCGAGGCGACGCTCGCGATGGCCTCAGACATGCTCGAGGATTTGCAGGTGGGCCTCACGCCCGAGAGCGCTGGGGCGATCTGCCGTCGCCTGCTGCCAGAGACCCACGCGAGCACCATCGCCGTTACCAACGAGACCCATGTGCTCGCGTGCGTGGGCGTCATGGTGCGTGATTTCCCGCCTGGGTCGCTCATCCATACCCCTGCCACCCATTACGTGCTGGAGCATGGCATCATTCAGTCGTTTACGCAGGAAGTCATCCAAGTCGAAGAGGGCAGGACCTGCGAGATCCCGGCGGGTATCATCGCGCCCCTCAAAGTGCGCGGGCGCGCCGTGGGTACGCTCAAGTTCTACTTCAGCACGCCGCATGCGGTGAACCGCACCCAGTACGCGCTCGTTTCGGGCTTTGCCGAGCTCATCTCCACGCAGCTCGCCATCCATGAGCTCGAGCTGCAGGACGCCCTCACGGCCCGCGCCGAGCTCCGTGCACTCCAGGCGCAGATCAACCCGCATTTCCTCTTCAATACGCTCAACACCATCGCGTCGTTTACGCGCACCGATCCGACGCGCGCCCGCGAGCTCCTGCGCGAATTCTCCGCCTTCTACCGTTCAACGCTCGATAACTCCGGCTCGCTTATCCCGATCTCGCGCGAGATCGCGCAGACTCGGCGCTATCTCGTGTTCGAGAAGGCACGATTTGGCGAGGAGCGCATCGCCGACGAGTTTTCCATCGAGGAGGGGCTCGAGGACACGCTCGTACCCGCCTTCATCGTGCAACCGCTGGTTGAAAATGCGGTCCGGCATGCTATGAAGGACGAGGGCCCCCTGCATATTCGCGTAACGGTGCGCGGATGCGAGGATGATGCCCTCTCCGTCGAGGTCGCCGACGATGGTGCCGGCATGGATGGCGAGACCGCGGCGCGCCTTTTCGACGGATCGATGCCCCAGGCCGACACCTCAGCGCCCCAGGGCGGGGGCGCCGGTGTGGCGATGCGTAACATCTCCGAGCGCATCAGGCGCTTCTACGGCCCGCGCTCGTTCGCGCGCGTGGACTCGCGCCCAGGTGAGGGCACCACGATCACCTTGCATCTGGATTTGCTGCAGAGTATCTTCCATGAGGGGTAGAATACAATCATTCACGGTTGAGGCGCACTTGATAGCGCTTGTAGATGAATAGACGAAGGGATCACAAGCCTATGTTGCGTGCGATGATCGTCGATGACGAGGCCCCTGCCCGCTCTGAACTGAGGTTTCTGCTGGAGCAGACTGGCAAAATCAACTCGATCACCGAGGCGTCGAGCGTTCGCTCTGCTATAGAGATGCTCATGGGGAACCGCATCGACGTCGTGTTCCTCGATATCTCGATGCCGGGCGCCTCGGGTCTCCAACTCGCTGAGGCATTGCATAAGCTCAAGAATCCGCCCGCGATCGTGTTCGTGACCGCCTACAGCGACCACGCGGTCGAGGCCTTTGAGGTCGATGCGGTTGACTACCTGCTCAAGCCTGTCGAGGAGGCCCGTCTTGATCAAGCGATCGAGAAGGTCCTCGCCCGTGCGAAGCCGCAGACGGAAAGCCGGGCAACCATCGAGCGCATCCCCGTGGAGAAGGGCGGCCGCAAGGTGCTCATCCCGGTCGATCAGATTCGCTACATCATGGCGAAGGACGACTACTCGTGCATCTTCACCGATGACGACCGCTTCCTCTCCACGACCTCGCTCGCTCAGTTCGAAGCCAAGCTCTGCGACTTTGGCTTCTTCAGGGTCCACCGGCGCTACATCGTGAACCTTGCCTGCGTGGAGGACGTGGAAACGGTGCCCTCGGGCGCCATCCAGCTCGGTATCGCGGGCGTCGAGGACCGGGTGCCCGTGAGCCGCCGACGCGTGGTGCCGCTCAAGAAAGCGTTGAGCCTGTAGGAGGGTGCCTGTGGAGGAGAACACCGCGCAGACGGCTATCCGACGTGTCGATATCATCTCCGATACGCACGGCTACCTCTCCGATTCGCTCATCGCCGAACTCAAGGGCGCCGATCTTATCATTCACGCGGGCGACATCACCTCGGAGGATGATTGGGAGCGCCTTAAGATGCTCGGCCCGATCGTGGCCGTGCTGGGCAACAACGACTATTTCCGCGAGTACGGTCCCGAGGTAACGCGGCTCGTGCGCTTCTCGTTCGCGGGGCTCTACTTCGCCGTTTCCCATTATCGCGAGGACCTGCCGTTGCGCGAGGTCGACGTCGCGGTGTGCGGCCACACGCACCGGCCGGTCATTACGCAGGTTGGGAGTTGCCTGGTGGTGAATCCCGGCTCGCCTACATTCCCGCGCGGCGGCCACGGCCCCAGCATGGCCCGACTCGCGGTTGCAGGTGGTCGCGTGCTCTCGGCGGACATCATCGACCTACCTCGCGACGATCGCTGGTAACGATCTCGCGGTTCGTCTGGCAGCCTGCCTTGGTTTGGCCTGGCGCGTGCTGGCCAATGTCTTCATAAAATGATCCCAAATTTCCTCTTGCGTGCGCTCCCTCCTCTTGGTACACTAGCTCTCGCAGCATTTGCTGAGGGGAGTTAGCTCAGTTTGGTTAGAGCGCCGGCCTGTCACGTCGGAGGTCGCGGGTTCGAGCCCCGTACTTCCCGCCATTGCTACGCAATAGCCCATCTGCCTCGCGCAGGTGGGCTATTTTGCTAGGCACCTCCACAATGCAACAGCTGAATTCCCAGCGCCTCCACGCGCGCGTGAACGAGGGTCCCTGCATGCTCTTGGGGAGCATCGCCCACGCGTTGCTAGGGACTCTCTGAAATTCAACGCCGCGGACGGCCGGTCCTCCCGCTCATGGGGCCATCGGGCCTTCCCGGTCCATCAGGGACCCACCCGTTGGAAAGATGAACAGCACTATTCCCCCGAGCGCCCATTCGATGGAAAAATGAACTCCTTCGCCCCCTGAACGCCCACTCGTTGGAAAAGTGAGCGGCTTTTTCGTGCTCAAAAAATGCGCGAATGGGATGCCGTCGGAATAACCGCAGGTAGCCGGGTTGCCCGCCATCCGCTTCAGGTGGTTTTTCCGCTCACTTTTCGATCGGATGGTCGCGGAGCCCCCATCGGCCTATATTCTGCATGGTTTTCGGCGCTTGCCCTCCCGTTCGGCGTTCAAATGATCGCCGAACGGGAGGAAGATGCCCATCCGGCGTTCAAATAATCGCCGAGTGGGAGGCGGGAGCCCATCCGGCGTTCAAATGATCGCCGAGTGGGAGGCGGAGTCCTTCCGATGCCCGGAAGGTCCCTGTCGCAATGCGTAGTTGATCTTCCGACGCCTCCACGCGCGCGGGCGAGAGCTCTGCACGTCCTTGCGGAACATCAACCATGCGTTGCGGCAGGGCCTCTTGCTATCTGCGGCATCTGCGGGCAGGCTCTTTAGGATTCGTGCGGCATGCGTGGCGTCTACTTCAGGCAACCGGAAACCCCTCCTTAGCCTCGTTGGGGTTCTCGACGGGTTGAGTCCGTCGAGGCACCCATGCTATCGCAGCGTTTGAGATATGTTGCTGGAATAGGAGCAATCGCCTTCATCGGCCGTGCGTTTGTATGGCATGATGATGGCTCGATTGCAATGAGTCGATTCGCTCTACGGTAGATTGACGGGAGACGTCGTGGACATCTCGAGGAAGACCGATTACGCCCTGCGCATGCTCTCGCTGCTCGTCGCACGTGAGGGCGAGCCGCTTTCCGTGAGGATTGCGGCCGAGCAGGTTGATGTGCCCTATTCCTTCGCCCGCTCCATCCAGCACGCGCTCACGCAGGCGGGCATCATCGCGAGCGTTCGCGGCGTGCATGGTGGCATGCGCCTTGAGGTGGATCCTGCCGAGGTGACCATGCTCGACGTCATGCGCGCAGTTGAGGGCGAGCTGTCGCTCAACGCCTGCACGGCACCGGGCGGCGATTGCGCGCGCATGGGCGTCTGCTGCTTCCATCCCCTGTGGTTGGGCGCCGAGCGCCTGCTCGAGAGCTACTTCGGGTCGGTTACGCTTGCCGACGTGGTGCTGTGGAAGCGCTTTCCCGCGGTGGATCCGAGCTTCTCCGACCCTGCGGCGTTTTGCAGCTATGCCGACTGCTCCTCGTTGCGCGCGCACGGAGCGGCGTCCTGATGTCGCCCGATGCTGCTGAGGCGTTCCGTTCGCTGGTACGTGCGGAGGGCGTGCGCCTCTATCGCGATCTTCCTTGGCGTCGAACGCGCGACCCGTATCAAATCTGGCTTTCCGAGGTGATGCTCCAGCAGACCCAGGTCGCTCGCGTGGAGCACCGCATGCCTCAATGGCTCGAGTGCTTCCCTACCATCGAGGCGCTCGCGGCAGCCCCTGTGGCCGATGTGCTCGCTGCATGGCAGGGCATGGGGTACAACCGTCGCGCCCTCGCCCTCAAGCAGGCGGCGCAAGTGGTGGTCGAGCGGTGCGATGGCGTGATGCCGCAGGACCTCGCGGCGCTCAAGGCGCTGCCTGGCATCGGACCTGCCACAGCACAGGGCATTCGCTCCTTCGCGTTCGATTTGCCCGGCGTGTATCTCGAGACCAACGTGCGCACGGTCTTCCTGCACCACTTCTTCCCCGATGTGCCCGGCGTGCCCGACCGAGAGCTCGTGCCCCTCATCGAGGCGACCTGCCCTGGCGCCCCTGCCCCCTTTGCCGACCCGCAGGACGCAGCCGATACGCCGCGTGCGTGGTACTACGCGCTGCTGGACTACGGTGCCCAGCTCAAGAAGGAGCTTCCCAATCCATCGCGCCGTTCTGCGGGCTATACGCGCCAGCCGCGTTTCGAGGGATCGCGCCGGCAGAAGCGCGCGGAGCTGGTGCGCATCCTGCTCGATGCCCAGCACGCGGATTCAGGCGGGGCCACCCTTGCCGAGGCGGCGCAAGCGCTCAACCGCGTAGAGCTGGCCGCCAAACGCCCAGCAGTGGCCGAGAAGATGGTCGAGGAATTGCTCGATGCCCTGGTACGCGAGGGGTTCTGCACGGTTTCTGCTGTTCAGGACGGGATTTCCAGCAAGGAGCTTGCCGAGCGCATCTGGCGAATTGCGTAATTTAGATAGTGTCCTAATAAGGAATTGGAACTGCTTCCCGTTGGGTATAGAGTAGTCATAGCCGCATATCGCCGTGCGGAAAGAACCTCGAAATAGAAAGGGAAGAGCCATGGATTTCGAGAACTCCCAGACTAAGAAGAACCTCGAGACCGCGTTTGCGGGTGAGTCGCAGGCCCATACCAAGTATCGCTACTATTCCTCCCAGGCCAAGAAGGATGGCTACGTCCAGATCTCCAACATCTTCATGGAGACCGCTCTGAACGAGGCCGAGCACGCCAAGCTCTGGTTCAAGTACCTCCACGGCGGCGCGGTGCCGGGCACCCTCGACAACCTGAAGGACGCCGCTGCGGGCGAGAACTACGAGTGGACCACCATGTACGCTGAGTTCGCGAAGACCGCAGAGGAGGAGGGCTTCAAGGAGATTGCCGCCAAGTTCAAGGGCGTCGGCGCGGTCGAGAAGGCGCATGAGGAGCGCTATCTCAAGCTTGCCGAGCGCATCGAGAAGGGCGAGGTCTTTGAGCGCGAGGGCGTCAAGGTCTGGAAGTGCGGCAACTGCGGTCACCTGCATGTCGGCCCCTCTGCCCCGCAGGTCTGCCCGGTGTGCAACCATCCGCAGAGCTACTTCGAGGAGCAGGTCGTTAACTACTAAGCGCTTGCTTTCGTGAACATCGATACCGTTTGGTAAGCGACTGGTTCCCAGTGTGGTCGGTGCCATGCTGGGAACCTTCTTTTCTGTAGGGAAGCCATAGAAGCGTAGCGCGATCGAGATGTGCCCTCGCGGCCCGCATGGATGCCTGCGTCTCAAGCGCAGGCTTGGCATTTGAGGATGCCTTTCGCTTTGTCGGGCAGGTTGCGGGGAGCTTTCTGTTGGGTATCGGTAAGAACGGGGAGAGAAGGCGTTGGGCGTCCAAGCCGTAGCTCTCCTCGCTGGATCGCTGCAGGTAGCGACCGCATCTCCAGCCTGCTCCTCGCGCCGCTCCAAAATAACCTCCCTTCCTCTGCCCGATTCCCCTTGACCGCGCGAACTCCCTCAGCCATGCTTGAGGTCCTCTCTCCCATGCATGCCCTGCGAAGGAGGCTTGCATGAATCTGTTCATCGAGACGCCAGAGCAGGTGTCTGCCCGCATGGCGCGCAACCGTCGTTGCGAGAGCGACGCGTGGCTCAAGGCGGTACAAGACGAGTACGCCGCTGAGCGCAGCAGCTCGAGCTGCGGCATGGGTCAAACCGGCGCTGCCGACGACCCGCTCGCTTCATGGGGGGCTCCTGATTGGTCGGAGTTCCAACGTCAGATGCAAGACGATCGTCCTTGGTTCGACCCGCGCCGGCTTATGGGGAAGGGGGGCGCCAGGCGTCGCGCTCGGCAGCGTGAGGTTGAGGCGCAGGGAGACGCTGCTGCGACGAAGCGGCCTCAAGCCGATTCCTCGTACTCGGTCGCGCAGGAATCCTACCGAGAGGAGCTCGCGTTCGATAAGAAGCGCGGCCGCAGGCGCAGGTTGCTTGCCGTGATGCGCGCGTTTGCGCTCATCATCATGATCCCGGTGCTGCTCTGCGCGATCTTCATCGGCTCGTATGTGCTCACCTGCATATTGAACGGCGCCTCGCCCGAGGAGGTGGTCGAGCTCCTGGGGTCCATGGTTTCCCGCATCGAGGAGTTCGTTCTCGCTCTGTGAATGCATGAAATGCGATGGCTGGATTAGGTGGCGACGGATAAAGTTTCGGTCGGTTTGATGAGGAGCGGGCCTCCCGTACCCTTCGAGTTGGATTCGATTTCAACGAGAAGAGGAGGCCCGAGATGAATCCAACACCCGATGGCGGTGTAGGGGTGTAAACGAAATCGGGGTAGATTCAGATTCAGGGACCCTGAAACGTCCACATTCCCGCATCTCGACAAGGGCCCGGAAATCGAGATCCCGCTGGATGGACGGAATCGGCCTCTCCGGGGCCGGAACCGTCCAATCAGCGGGATCTCGGCGGGATGAGGCCGGATCCAAGCGCGCCGAGATGCGGGCGGATGGCCACTTCGGAGAAGGCCCTGCCGTGGCACGCGGCCGATACGCCGCGAGAGAGCGCAGGGGCCCCGCCCGCACGTGGAGGTCCCGGGAAATCAACTAAGTGTAGTGACAGAGCCTTTGCTTACATTAGCTTTAAGCGGCTACACCCGTGCGCTGGGACAGATGTCTGCAAGCGGGCATTCGCCGCAGCGCGGCTTGCGGGCGTCGCAGATCTCGCGGCCGAGCATGATCCACTGGTGGTTGACGTCGTTCCAGTACTCGCGGGGCAGGATCTTGAGGAGGTCCTGCTCCGTTTTAAGCGGTTCGTTGGCATGCGTTTTGGGTGAGAGCATGAGGCGGTGCGCGATGCGGTTCACGTGCGTGTCGACGGCGATGCCCTCGACGATGCCGAAGCCGACGTTGAGTACGATGTTCGCCGTCTTGCGTCCCACACCGGGGAGCTTCACGAGCTCCTTCATGTCGGCGGGGACTTGTCCACCATAATCGGCGACGATCATCTGCGCGCATTCGACTGCGTGCTTGGCCTTGGTCTTGTAGAAGCCGAGCGACTTGATGACCTCGGCGACCTCCGCCGGCGTGGCGCTGGCCATGGCCTCGGGCGTGGACCAGCGGCGGAAGAGCTCCGGCGTGACCTTGTTCACCTGGGCATCGGTGGTCTGGGCGGAAAGCAGGACCGAGATGACGAGACGGAACGGATTCTCATGGTCGAGAAAGCACTCGACCGGGCCGTAGCGCTCGTTCAGGCGGCGGCACACCTCGATGGCGCGCTCGCGTTTCGCGGCATTGGTCTCACGCGGCATGGTCATTCCTTCCCAGAGAACGGTGCTGTGTTTTGGGGGCCGGTCACGGCCTCATCGAGCGCAGTGCCGGCATCAGCGACGGCCTCGTGCGATTCACCTGCGGTGACATCGGGCTCGATGCCAAGCAGGCGGTCCGCGGCGACGAGGCTTTCGAGCGCGACGATGCCGTCGAGCGCTCTGTTCATCTTGTTGGCCCGCGCACCCAAGAGCTCGTCCACCGTCTTGCCCACGGTGTTGAGCTGCTTCTTTGCCCTGAGCAGGGATTCATGGTAGCGGCCGAACTCGGTCTTCACGGCGGCAAGCACCTGCTGGATCTCCGCGGCGCGCTTCTGGATGGCAACGGTTTGGAAGCCCATCTGGAGGCTGTTGAGCAGGGCGGCCATGGTGCTCGGGCCGGCGATGTTCACATGGTAGGTATGCTGCAGCTCCTCAAGCAGGCCGGGGCGATCGACCACCTCGGCATAGAGGCCCTCGAACGGCAGGAACAGGATGCCGAACGTCGTGGTAGCTGGCGGCTCCAGGTACTTATCTCGGATATCTTTCGCTTCCTGCTTGATGCGGTTCTCGAGCGCCTTCCAGGCGGCGTCGATTGCGGCGGCATCGCCTGCATCCTGCGCGGCGCGTAGATGCTCGTAGGTGTCGCCGGGGAACTTGGAGTCGATGGGCAGCCAGGTGGTCTCGCCATCCGCTCCGGGGAGCTTCACGGCGAACTCGACGCGCGCGGCGCTATCGGGAACCGTGGCCACGTTTTCCGCATACTGTCCGGGGGAGAGGATCTCGCGCAGGATCGCGCCGAGCTGGACCTCGCCCATGATGCCGCGGGTCTTGACGTTGGAGAGGACGCGCTTCAAGCCGCCGACGTCGGCGGCGAGGCTCTGCATCTCGCCCAAGCCGCGGCTCACGGCGCCGAGCTGCTTGTTCACGAGCTCGAATGACTGTCTTATGCGCACGTCGAGCGTCTCTTGGAGCTTTTCGTCCACGGTGGAGCGCATGCGCTCCAGCTGTGTGTTGGTGTCGGTGCGTATGTTGGTGAACTGGCGATCAACCACGGCGCGCATCTCGGAGAGCTGGGCGCGGGTTGTCTCGGATACGCGGTCGAGACGCTGCTCGACGCTCTCGCGGTTCACATGGAGCTCGCGCGCGGTCTCGGTGCGGAGCGCGTCCATCTTGTCGCCGGTATGCTCGAGCTGGCGCGTGAGGATTTCGAGCCGCTGCTGGATGAGAGGGCTTGAGCTGGCGGTATGCTGTACGAGGGCGGCGAGCGAGCGCTTCTCGTCCTCGAGCCCTTCCTGGATATCGAAGACCTGTTGCGCCAGCTCCCCTGAGCGCGTTGCCTCGCGGCGCGCGCATACAAGGGCGGCGATCGATGCGGCTGCGGCGACGATGGCAGCGACAGCCGCGATGAGCGCGCAGATGAGAAGCGGGTCCATGCAAATCCTTCCTAGCTGGCGGTTCGTCCCATTATACGTTCAAGCTAGGGTATCCGCCGCATGCCGCTGTTCCGCCCGCAGGGCGTGAAACGACCGCCCCCGGCAGGCAGGGGGCGCCTGCGTCCTCGACGCTGGAGCCGTATCACGCGACGAGCGATCCGAACGACTGCGGATCCGCGTACTCGGCCCGGTTGAGCACGAGAGCGACTGCCTGTTCAAGCAGCTCCCGCTCCGCATCGGCTCGCGCGGCTGGTTCCAGCGTGGTGAGGTCGCGAACCTTTGCCACGCCTACGACGCGGCGGAGCAGCTCCGTGCCGCAGTACCCTGCAGCATCCGAGAGCACATTTCGCAACACCCATGGCTCAAGCGCCGGCGCGAAGGGGTCCGTCTCGTCTGGGATGGAGGCTCCGGCAAGGTGGCGCGCGAAGGTCTCGACAAGCTGGCCAAGTTGAGCTTCGACCCAGGAGGCACAGGCGTCGTCGCCGGTATACCGGGCATGCGCCCGGGCGAACAGCAGATGCGCGAGCACGTTGCCCAAGTCGTACCCAGCGGGTCCGAAGAACGCGAACTCCGAGTCGAACAGCTTGATGTCATCGGCGCGCATGAAGATCGATCCGGTGTGCAGATCGCCATGGATGAAGGCCTCGCTCGAGGTCATGAAGCGCCATTTGAGCTTGCCCACCTCGCGCTGCAGGTCCTCGTTGGTGTACACGATGCTGCGAACAAGGTCCTCGTTTCCCTCCTCCACGCTATTTGCTCCGGCGCGATTGAAGATGGGTTCGGTGAAGACGAGGCGCTCGCTGATCTCGCACAGCTCGGGGTTGATGAAATCGCGGACGCGGTTCTTTCGTGCGACATGATCGGCCATGAGGTCGGATGTCGCGCGGAAGTTCGCCGCGAGGATCTGCCCCAGACGCGTCGCGAAGCCGTCGAAGCGCGCGCCGCCATCGAGCAGTACGCCGCGCATGACCGCGTAGTCGCTCAGGTCCTCCATGACCATGGCGTCGATATCCTCGTCAAATCGATACACCTCAGGAGCGCTGCCCGGCCAGATCTCGTTCTGAAGGATCAGCGCCCTCGCTTCGCGCCGATTTCGCTCGCGCACGATGGGGCGCCCCGAGGAGAGGCGAGCCATATCTCCTGCCTGCTTGAAGATGACGCTCTCTTCCCCGCGCTTGACGCGGTAGATGAAGTTCATGTTGCCGTCGCCGATCTCCCGGCATGAGACGGGCCCCTCTCCATGAGCCAGGAAGCCGTGCTCCAGCACGTAGGCGATGATGCCATCCTTATCAAGCATGGAAAACCTCCAGATTCCGTCGAGCGGTCTGCTTGCAGCTTGCCCCAGTATAGAATCGTTTCGATCTGTCTTACAGGGCCCAACAGGGCCTATACTAGAAGCCCAATCGAGCCATCCCGAACGGGCACGGAACATCCGCGTCCGTCGTTTCGCATGTCGCGTGCAGGAAGGACCCCGCATGCTCATCCATCGCATCGCAGCGCAACTCTATACCGCCGAGGGCCCGCGCATCGTTGAGGAGGCCCTCGCCGCCGGCAAGGATGCCACGCTCGCCGTGTCGCAATCCGGGCGCACCCTGCTCTTGGCCGCGCAGTTCGCTCGCAGCCCGCGTCCGTGCGTCTACGTGGTGTCGGGCGAGGAGGCTGCCGACCGCGCAGCCCGAGCCCTCGCGGCGTATGTGGGACTCGAGCACGTTGCGCGCTTCCCGGAGCGCACGGACTATCCGTGGCAGGACAAGCAACCGGATGACGCTGTGATCGCCACCCGCTGCGCCGCGCTCGGGCGCATCGCACGGGGCGAGGCTTGCATCATGGTCGCCTCGGCTCGAGCACTCCTGCGATGCGTCCCGCCGGCGGAGAGCCGCTATTGGGCATCGACGACCTTCACGGTGGGCGAGGAGCAGCCGTTTGAGGAGGTCCCGCGACGCCTGGTGGGCATGGGCTACACAAGCGCCGACACGGCGGACGCTCCGGGTCTCTTCCGTGTCCATGGCGATACGGTCGACGTCTACCCTGCGCAGGCATCCGCGCCCGTGCGCATCGAGTTCTTTGGGGACGAGATCGACCGCATTCGCCGCATGGTCACCTCGACCGGACAGACCATCGGCGACGATGATGCCGTCGAGATCTTCCCCTGTCGCGAGCTGGCGCTCATCGACGACGCGGTGCATCGTCTGCACGTGGCTTTCTACCAGCCGGCGCAAAGCGATACCGAGCTTGCGGCCGTTTTGGAGCTCGCCGATGCCCGCGTGGTCACGCCCGAGCTCGACCGCTTCCTTCCTTTCATGTATGAAGGCACTGTGAGCCCGCTTGCGCACATGGGACCGGACACCCTTGTGGTGCTCTCGGAACCCCGATCGCTTTTCGACGATTGCTCGCGCGCGTACGAGGATCTGGAGCATCGCGCCAACGAGGCCGCCGGCGTGCGGTTGGAGGGGCTCTATCTGCGCCCGCAGGAGCTCGACTTTGGTCGGCAGCAGCGCTTGAACTACGTGTCGATCATCCGAGCGGGCGGTTCGGTGACAGCGGAGCTCAAGATCGAGCAACCTGCGATCGCCGGCTCGGACGCGCGCTTCATCTCGCGCATTCAAGAGGTCACCGCCAACAAGTTCGCATGCGTGTTCGCCGCGCCGGACCGCGGGGCTCGCGAGTCTCTGGAGCTGACGTTCACGGACGAGTCCATCACCTTCGAGGAGTCTCTCCAGGCGGCGCCGGAGAACCGCGGTGATATCGACCCCGCGGTGAGCGTGCGCGTTGCGGATCCTTTGAACGCGCGCCGCATCGAGGCGGCGGGGACGGGCACGCAGGTCCCCGTCGTTCCGCAGGCGGTACCCACGCTCACGCGCGGGCGCGTGACCTTCGTGGATCTGCCGTTGCCCGCCGGCGTGGTAGTACCCGAGGCGCACCTGGCGATCTTCTCCATCTCTGACCTCAATGCGCGCATGGATGCCCGTCGCGGCCGCAAGACGCGCCGCCGCGTGGACGTGACCGAGGTCACCTTCCCCTTTAAACCTGGTGACTACGTGGTCCATGCCACGCACGGTATCGCGCACTTCACCGAGATCGTGCGCCAAGAGGTGGCTGGCCGCGAGCGCGATTACTTCCTGTTGGAATACGCCGACGGCGATAAGCTCTACGTGCCCCTGGAGCAAGTCGATCGCATCACGCGCTACGTGGGCCCAGATGGCCAGAACCCGCGCCTCACGCGCCTCAACACCGCCGATTGGAGCCGCGCCACCACGCGTGCCCGCAAAAGCGCTAAGAAGCTCGCCTTCGACCTGGTGGACCTTTACACGCGCCGCTCGTCCATCACGGGCATCGCCTGCCCGCCGGACACGCCGGAGCAGCTCGAGATGGAGGCAAGCTTCCCATACGAGCCGACGCATGACCAGCTCGATGCCATCGCCGACATCAAGGCCGATATGGAAGCTGCAAAGCCCATGGACCGGCTGCTTTGCGGCGACGTTGGCTTCGGCAAGACCGAGGTGGCCCTGCGCGCGGCGTTCAAGTGCGTCGACTCCGGCCGGCAGGTCATGGTGCTCTGTCCTACCACGATCCTCGCCCAGCAGCACTACCAGACCTTCTTCGAGCGCTTCGCACCGTTCGGCGTCGAGGTCGAGGTGCTCAGCCGCTTCCGCACCCCCGCGCAGCAGAAGCGCGCGCTCGCCGCATTCGCCGAGGGGAAGCTCGATGTGCTCGTGGGCACGCACCGCTTGCTCTCGAGCGACGTGAATCCGGCGAACCTCGGCTTGGTGATCATCGATGAGGAACAGCGCTTCGGCGTGCAGCACAAAGAGCAGCTCAAGAACTTGCGCGAGCAGATCGACGTGCTCACGCTCTCCGCGACGCCCATCCCGCGCACCATGCAGATGGCGATCAGCGGCGTGCGCGACATGAGCCTCATCACCACGCCGCCTACCGGGCGCCGTCCGGTCATCGTGCACGTGGGCGAGTACGACCCGGATGTCGTGAGCGCGGCGATTCGCTTGGAGCTTGGTCGCGGCGGCCAGGTGTACTACGTGAGCAACCGCGTGAAGACCATCGATGACGCCGTGGACCGCGTGCATGAAGCCGTGCCCGAGGCGCGCGTGGCGGTTGCGCACGGCAAGATGAGCCCGCGCGAGGTGGAGGATGTCATGATCGAGTTCGCCTCGGGACGCGTCGACGTGCTCGTGGCGACGACGATCATCGAGAGCGGCATCGACAACCCGCACACCAACACGCTGATCATCGAGGATTCGCAACGCTTGGGGCTCGCCCAGCTCTACCAGCTCAAGGGCCGTGTAGGTCGTTCTGCGACGCAGGCCTACGCCTACTTCATGTTTCCTGGCGAGCTCCCGCTCACCGAGGAGGCAACCGAGCGCCTGACCGCGCTTTCCGAGTTCCAGGAGCTTGGCAGCGGCATGCGCATCGCCATGCGCGACCTGGAGATCCGCGGCGCCGGATCCTTGGTGGGCGCCGAGCAGCACGGAAACCTATCGAGCGTGGGCTTCGACCTGTTCACGCAGATGCTCGGCCAGGCCGTTGCCGAGGCGCGCGGCGAGGTGGAGGGCGATATGGAGGCGGCGGGGGTGGCCATCAACCTGCCTGCCGACTACTTCCTGGACGAGGAGTACCTACCCGAGGTCGATCGGCGCGTGCTCGTGTACCGAAAGATCGCTGCGGCGGATACGCTTGCTGCCGTGGACGAGGCACAGCACGAGTGCGAGGAGCGCTACGGGGAGCTGCCCGTTGCCGGCAGGAACCTGTTCGACCGCTCGCGACTGCGCATCCGGGCGGACCGCCTGGGGCTGGAGAGCATCTCGCTCACCGGCGGGCGGTTGGTGTTCCAAGGGGTCGACGTCCCCAAGGCGGCGGCGTTTGACCTGCGCAACCGGCTGGGTGCGGTGAACTTCCCCAAGAGCCGCAAGCTCTCGGTGCCGTACAAGGCGGGCGCGGGCTCCGGTTCCGGCGTGGGCCGCGGGCTCGACGCGAACGATCCCACAGGCCCCGTGGCAGCGGCGCTCAAGGTGCTCGAGCAGCTTGGCCCCAGCGGGGATGATGACTAGCGGGAGCGCGGCGCTCTGCTGCTGCGCGGACTCTGCTACGTACGAGGTTTACACGTTGCCCGTTTGCCAGTGGCGCTTGGCTACGGGCAAAGAGGCGAACCATGCCGAGCGTACCAGCTCCTCTGCTATTCCTGCTATAGTTACTATTTTTGCTATTTCTGCTATTGTTGCTACAGCTACTAAAGCTGGTTGGCTATCATGTGTGGCCCTGCGCCCGAGAGCATGCCAAGGAGTTGCGCCGTATTACCCAAGAGGACGTGCGCCTGGGTATCGAGTATGCGATCAAGGAATTCAACGCTGCCGTTTATGAGCCGGCTATCGCGGATTTGCCACTCAGAGCGATTGAATATGCGCTTGCCATGACCGAAGACAGGGAAGTGTCATCGACGCGCGAGATTGCGGAGCGCATGGGGGTTGAGCCTTCGTCGCTCACTTCATATCGGCGCATGCTGGAAAAAACCAGGTTATCGAGCCGACGGCACGCGGGTACGTTGCTTTTTCTATTCCGTACATGCGCGACTACCTCATAGCGCACAAGGATGAACTGCTTTCACGGTTCGGTGCGAGATAAGGTGGAAGGATTGGTCGGGCAAGGCGGAGCGGCGCGGCTTATGCGAAAGATGGCTACGAGGCTCGACGTGCTCCCGCCAGCCAGGCGCGCCTGCTAGCGCCCGTCATCCTGCATGAGGGCGCTGCGGCGCCTGCGTGCCGCCTCGCGCGCGGGTTGCTTCGCGGGATCGGGCACGGCGGTGGGGAGCGGCTCGTCCACGTGCCCGCTCCACCAACCGCCCACGAAGTTGTCCGTGCGGAAGACATTGATCACGGCGCCGGGATCGACCTCGCGCACGAGACGGATGATGTCCTCGCTCTCATAGGTCGATACAACGGTGTGCAGCAGATACATGCGTTCGCGGCTGTAGCCGCCGATCACCTCGGCGCAGCTGATGCCGTGCTGGAAACTGTCTATGTAGGCATTCATGACCTCGTCGCCGTGGCGTGTGGTGATCTGCAGCGTCACGCGGTCGTAGCGGTGGTAGAAGCTGTCGATGGTCTTGGTCGCGATGAACTGGAACACGATCGAGTACGCCGCGTGCTCCCAGCCGAACAGCCACCCAAAGATCACCAGCAGGGCGCAGTTGCCCGCGAAGATGAAGCCCCAGATGGTCTTGCCCGTGCGGTTGGCCACGAGCAGCGAGATGAAGTCCGTGCCGCCCGTCGATGCGCCCGCCTTCAGCGCGATGGCGATGGAGAGGCCCGAGATGAACCCGCCGAACACCACGAGCATGATCTGGTCGTCCAGGATGGGCTGGAATTCGAGGAAGCGCAGAAACGCTGCGGAGAGCGCTACCTGCAGCATGGAGAAGGCGACGAAGCGCTTGGAGATGCTGCGCAGGCAGATGAGCGCAAGCGGGATGTTGAGCGCGAGCATGCCCAGGTCGGTCGAGATGTGTACGCCCCAGATCGCGGTGATGCGGTCGATGAGCACGGCCACGCCGGTGAAGCCGCTGGGCAGGAGGTTCGCTGGGTTGATAAACGCCTGGATGAGGAATGCCTGAAGAAGCGCCGAGATGGTCACCGCGCCCGCTGTGATGATGCGCCGAATGACGGTGAGCCGTGCGAGCTCATGGCCAAGGTCGCCGATGATGTCGGTAGCGGTGTTCACGGTGCCTCCTCGTCTGTTTGCTGGTTCGGACCGGCGTGGACGCGCACGGCGAACTGCCGCGCACGGCTCCAGCAGCTGCAGCGCCTCCATTGCCAAGCGTCTTCGCGTGCGGTCCGTTCCGGGTTTGATGGGTTCCATATCGTAGGTCGCGCCGATTCTAGCATGGTCCGTGGAGCGCATCGGCTACCATGAAGACTCCATGCATCTTCCGCGAATCGGTCCTGCGAATCGGTCCTTGTGGCGGGACGTTGCCGGGTCGCATGCGCGAGCCGATCGCCGCGGGCGTCCAACCCGGGTACCCGGCTGGAATCTGCGGGCGCGAATTCGGTCATTTGGCCGTTGGCTGGAATCTGCGGGCGCGATTTAGCAAGAGAAGGCTTTCTGAAAGGGCTCCTCTTGCTCTTTTCTGCCCGCAGATTAAGGAGCAAGCAGATAGGGCGAGATCATGGGAAGACCTGGCACGCCGGAAGGGAGGATTCGTGACGATGGAAGCTTTCGATGCCCAAGATGCTGAGTACACCATGGATGCGGCGCGCGAAGTGCTCGGGCGATACTTTGGTTATGACGCCTTCCGGCTTGGTCAGGAGCAGGTGATCCGCGCCATCTTGCACGGCAGCGACGCCCTTGCGGTCATGCCCACCGGAGCGGGAAAGTCCATCTGCTACCAGGTGCCCGCGCTCATGTTTCCAGGTATAACGTTTGTGGTGAGCCCGCTCGTCTCACTCATGGCCGACCAGGTGTTCTCGCTCAAGGCGGCCGGCGCGCGTCCAGCGTACCTCAACTCAACCCTCACGCCCGCACAACAGAACACGGTGCTCAAACGAGCTTCCGAGGGCTGGTACCAGATCATGTACGTTGCCCCGGAGCGCCTCGAGGATCCGCGCTTCCTCGCGTTCGCGCAGGCAGCGAGCCGGCCGGGAGGCATCGGAGTCCCGTTGGTCGCGGTCGATGAGGCGCATTGCATCTCGCAATGGGGCCAGGATTTCCGTCCCGCGTACCTCCAGATCGAACGCTTCGTGCGTTCGCTCGGCAAGCGCCCGGTGGTCGCTGCGTTCACGGCGACGGCGACCGAGCGCGTTCGAACGGATATCGAGGACATGCTCTGTCTCAACGAACCCGAGCGCGTGGTCACGGGGTTTGACCGCGCCAACCTCTACTTTGGCGTCGAAGAGATGGGCGATAAGGCAAAGGCGCGTTGGATTCGCGATTATGCTCTCGAGCACGCGGGCGAGAGTGGGATCATCTATTGCTCTACGCGTCGTACGGTGGAGGAGCTCGCCGATGAGCTGGCCCGCGGTCTCGCGCCGGCGCGCGTGGCGGTCGCGCGCTATCATGCGGGTATGTCGGTCGATGATCGCCATGCCAACCAGGAGTCCTTCATTGGGGATCGTGCGCCGCTGATCGTTGCGACCAACGCGTTTGGCATGGGGATCGACAAGCCTAATGTGCGCTATGTGATTCACCACAACGTGCCAGAGAGCATCGAGGCATATTACCAGGAGGCGGGCCGTGCCGGGCGCGACGGCGACCCGGCGAGCTGCTACCTGCTGTGGAACGGCAACGACTTTCGCTTGCGGCGCTTCCTGATCGACCGTGGCGACGAGGCAGACGTCGACCTCGACCAGGATCAGCGTGACCAGGCGCGTCGAAACCGGTACCGGTTGCTTGGGCAGATGGAGGGCTACTGCCGGACAACGGGCTGCCTGCGGTCGTATATCCTGCGGTATTTTGGCGATTCGGGCACGCTCGGCGTTCACGCGGATGTCCCCGCGGATGCGCCTGGCGGGCAGGAAGGCGTGCGCCGAGCGGCGGCGGGTGCACCCGAGCAGCGCACCGTCCACGGGTGCGGGAACTGCTCGAACTGTCTTACCTCGTTTGCCGTCGAGGATGTGAGCAAGACGGCGCGGGCCGTGATGAGCTTTGTCTCCGCGCATGCGGGGCGCTTCGGCAAGACGGTCATCGCCGAGGTGCTGCATGGTGCGAACAACGAGAAGCTCCGCTCGCTTCGCCTTACTGAAGACGAGGCCTATGCATCGTTGGCGGATGTGCCTCTCGCGCGCATAA